>WNES01000001.1_pt1 | contig 152547 bp, 127 predicted proteins | sample 5399931 | NCBI WGS metagenome assembly WNES01 (sample SAMN13153332, study PRJNA577476) | soil metagenome | isolation source: 20 cm grassland meadow soil 2 days after 3rd rain plot 5 | place: USA:California | collected 2015-11-11
GATGAACTCATGGAAAGCATCATCCGCGTGATCGATGGTATTCGCAGATCACCAGCGAAACTACGGTGGTCCATCTTGCAATCAGAGCTTCCTCTTTTTTTGCGCTAATCCATTGCATTATTTAGTGTGAGATCAATAAGCGAGGGCGAATTCGATGACGAACCGGGCAAATCACCCCCACAGGGAAGTTAACTACTCGCGATCATCGGTGAGAACGACGTTCGATGCGTGCGAACCTTTTGGCCCCTTGACGATTTCGAAATCTACACGATCTCCCTGTTTCAGCGTTCGGTAGCCGTCACCCGCAATGTTGGTGTAATGGACGAAAACGTCAGGACCGTTATCTCGCCCGATAAAGCCGTAGCCCCTGGAATCTACAAACCACTTCACCTTGCCTTGCACTTGCACACCCGTTGTTTGCAACGCTACGCCCGTGCAGCTTCTAAAGCAAGTGCCGACTAGCGTTTCCCAAACAATAGCTTCCTCAGTTGCTCCTTTTTCGCTTCACACGCACCAGAGGGGGCAGACAATTATCGAGAAGTTTGAGCGGCACTCCGATGTTGGTTTTGCTGTGGTTCTGGTCACGCCGGATGATATTGGAGCCGCAGAACAAGACCCAGTGAAAACAAAGAAGAGAGCGCGTCAGAACGTAATCTTAGAACTGGGCTATTTCATAGGGAAGCTAGGGCGGAAGCGGGTGTGCTCACTTTACGTTGAAGGAGTAGAACTTCCCTCCGATATCCACGACGTCTTCTATATCCCTTATGACCGGAACGGAAAGTGGCGTTCAAAACTGACGAAAGAAATTCAAGGTGCCGGAATCAGAGTGGATTTTACCGAATCGAAGAAATCGTGAGGTTCAAAATCTTGCGCCTACAAAGGCAAACGTGGAATAGCAGAAGACGAAGTCAAAGCGGCGATGAAATCCACGCTTGAAGGTCGCGGATATGAAGTTCACGCAAAATGGGGAAAGAAAAGCGGCTCAGATATCCTCGCAATGATTGGGGGAACTCGACTCGTAATAGAGGCTATGGGCGAAGGCACGTTCCGGCAGATATTAGGAAATTACTTCCTCAACGCACTTGGGGAAATCCTTCAGAGGATGTCTGCAAGCGGCATGGAGTACGGTATCGCCCTGCCTGCCCATCCAAGCTATGTCAAACTTGTGCTAAGGGCTTCCCAGGCGGGTTACAGAAGCCTCGCAGTTGAATTTCTATTTCGTGAGACCGACAGGAACAACGCATGAAGTCGGGCTTCTAAGATGGCACGCAGGAGAGCTAAACCATGACTTATGCCTGATAGCTGGAGTTCCGCTGCTCCGATCCAGTCGCACTGCCCATTGCAATGAAAAAGAAGAAAGATCAGTGGGAGGAAGATGCCAAGGACCACTTCATTGCGGACTTGAAGACCCAAGGTCGGGGCGACTGGATCGTTTCAGATAGTGATGTCGTCGTTGACAAGCAGACCAACCGCAATTTCGATTACCAATTACAATGTGGAACCGATTTCATCGCGCTAGAAATATTCCGACTTGTCGAAAAACGGGAAGAAATCATTTCGAAGCAAGTCATGGAGCACAATCGCCAATTCCGTTGCAGCAGAGCTGCGCACCAGAGGGATCAAGGGCTATACGATTCACACCCCGCATGTTTTCGATGTCCCTCGACTTAAGATTCCCGGTTTCGTTTCAAAGACCGCCGACCGTTTGGAAGCTGCGTTGAAGCACAATCCGCAAACCGATCCAATTACAGTCGATGGATTTGAGATCAAACGTATAGACGATTTCCCGGATGTATCGCTGTTTACCACTGGTCCTGGCGGGGCCTTAAACCCCGACCGGAATCGCCCCAACCCGTTTTCTACGCTGGTTGCCCCCGATTATGCACGGAACTTGCACCCACGTTTTACTCGACGTTTCCCAAGGGTGCAACTTTGGGTGCAATGGGGGTTGCCCTACTTTTTCTCCAGCTTCTCTTTCAGGTGCTTCGCACACGCCTCAGCCGTAGTCTGGTCTCCGTGCAAAGTATTCTTCTTGTTCACGGCATAGGCAAAGATCACGGCTCCGGTTTTTTGGTCAACCATCTGTATGCTCGCGGCGTTATCCGCGTGAATTTGACCAAAAACAAGCATCTTCATCGCTCCTGGCTTCTTTTCCTCCGACGTACCTGTAATCACGTAGGCCGCTCGCGCTTGGTCGGCCACAACGGTCAGCGGAACTTTCTTCTTCTCGAAAGCAGCCGCTAGGTAGGTTTCAAAGCCGTTCATCGGTGCAATAAAGACAGAGTTAGGCAAGACTTCGACTGCGGGAGCGGTTGAAACCGGGGCAGAATCCTGCTTCGCGGTCGGTGACTGAGGTGTTGTCGGAGCTTGAGTTTGGGCGGTAGCCTGAGCAGCTTTCTGGACGGCTCTGCAAATTTGATCCCCTATCACTTTTTCGTCTGCCCGAATGGGTGTGGCTGACCCGTTAAGAGCGCGGCATTGAATTGTTGTGTTTGTTTTGGGGGCAGCAGCATCCTGCCCGAACGTGGAGATTGCCAGCAAGCAAGCACAGAAAGCTAGTTGAACGGCTTTTTTCATTGTCTAAGCTCCTTTCACTCTATGATCTGGCCGGACTCACTCTTCTGTCACTCCTATGTCATTGGGGGCGTTCCGGCCGAGTTAACTGTCCTTTGGGGTAGGTATTGTATTTAGCGAAACTAGGGAAGCTCCAAACAAAAGAAAGTCCATTCTGGGAAATTTCCACTGGGGTAAGGCTGGCCACAAAAGACCGTCGCGTTGTGTCGAGACTTTTTCGTCCGGGTCTGAAGTATAAACCTCGCTGTCCATGATCCGTTCGCCGCATCCGTGCATGATGTCTCCACAGCGCTTCTTCCCAATTTTGCGTGCGGGACCCGCCTCACGAACCGCTCTTCGGGAGAATCTCAATCTCCAAAGAATTGGACTCAATGCGCTCCGTGAAGACCTCGGAGCCTTCAGGCGGAAGATTTGCAAGCTCGCTGATTGGCTTGGTCGGAAGGCGTGGGCGAGGTATTCCGCTGTAGGACACGCTGACCTGATACTTACCGGGCATATTGACAAATGCAGAATGATACTGTGTCAGCGTGACGTTACGCCCGTACAGGTAGCCGGGCGGAAGCCGAATCCACCATTCGTATGGAGGCTTGCCGAGCCCACCGACTTGTATAGGAGAGTTTGGTAAAACCCTCCTTCTATGGTGGTCCCGAACTATCAGGGAGAGGTTGGCTGGAAATCCGAGGTTTTCCTCGTAAGACAGTGCTACCCAGAGATCTCTCTGCCCACAATTTTGCAATTCTATGCGGATAGGTACTGAATGGCCAGGTTCAAACATGGTCTCTTTGGCCGAGAGGTGAATGGAGAGGCTGTTTTCACAGCGAGCGACGCTCGGCGATGGGGCGCCTGCGTCCTGAGCATGGACGAAGGTGCACCCAATTGCAATGATAGCAGCTAAACGCAAGATCAAGGTCAAGGTACGGTCGTACCGCATGCTTGTGCAATCGCTCCTGGGGATAGTTCCCCGGGATTACCGCATCAGATCAGTGAAGTCATTTGCCTACGATCTCACCATTCCTCTGACTGAAGCATATCAACGTTGCCATCATGTCAGTAATCTGCGAGCCGTTCGTTCGATATGCCATAAGGACCGGAATCGCAAAAACCGAACCGAGGGTCAACACCGTATTGAAACCCTTGAAGCCCGATAACAAAGCCTCCAGGGCCATCTGTTCCCGGAATGGAAGATTGAACCCGTTAAGACCCTGGTGCGTCACCGCGACTGGCTGAGAGATTGAGGAATTTGTGGCAAAGCTCCATCTAAAAAGATTCTAAAGACCTTCGGGTTCCGACAGCAAAATTGCGGCTCAGTACAAAAACAGAGTCGCCGGAAGGCCAAAAGCCTCCCGGCGGCCGGAATGCGGCATTGCAAATGCGCGATTAGAACTCGAAGCGCAATGCGAACTGCATCACGCGGGGGTTAGTCAGGAGTCCCGTGTAATTGCCGAAAGTGGAAGAAATGTCTACCTCCGGCACGTTCGATTGGACGTTGAACCTCACGGAGTTCGTGACGTTGAATACTTCCCAGCGGAACTGGAGGGTATATTTCTCATTCCACGGCATATGCCAACGCTTGGCTAGCCCCAAATCAACGTTGAAGAATCCTTGTCCGCGAATCTGATTCCTCGCCCCTCCCGATCCCGGGAACGGGCTCTGGAAGGCACCAATGGCATCCGGTCCGTTGCTGAATATGTTGATGTTGCCAGCGTCAGGCCCGCTGGTTACTGGGAAAGCTCCCGTCTTAACTGGCGCAATGAGCTGCGCGTTTCCGCCTAATTGCCAGTTCGTCGGCCACTGGAATCCGTTGCTGATATTCACAGGAAAGCCACTGGTATGCCGAAACAGCCCCGACAATTGCCAACCGCCAATAACGGCATCGAGGAATCCATGCGCGTTGGGAGCCAAAGCACGTCCCTTTCCGAACGGCAGCTCGGCGATCCAATTGGCGTTAAATTGGTGCGTGGCATCGAAGTCCGATACTGCCCGCAATGCATTGGGATCCCAGGAGTTGATGATTTGCCCGCTCAATCCGCCCCATTGCCCGATGCGCTCGGCGTCTGAATTGATGTCCATGGACTTCGAGAACGTGTAGTTGAAGTCGAATTGAAATCCATGGGACATTCGGTGCCGCAGCGTCAGCTGCATGGCGTTGTAAGCAGCGTTTCCAATCGTGCGCCACGCATAGAGTGACGAGTACTGCCCGTTCCAGAAGGTGCCTGGGTTGTTTGTGGGAAAATACGGTCCGTTACAGGCTGGAAAACCTGGCTGCCCACAATTCGGATCATTGTTTGCGTCGGAAATCCCGAACAGATCATAAATGAAAAGTGCCGTCGTCTCGTTCTGCGAGAAGCAGCTGAACAGATCGTACACGGCCTGCAGGGCATTCCCTGTGCCACCACCACTGCAGGAGAGTGAGTAGGCGCCTCCAGGACCAACCGGGGGCATGATGTCCGCCCAATACTGTGCAGTTGAACCAACCATTTGCGGCGTGACGGACGACGTTGGTACACCCTGCCGATAGAGTTTCGCAAGAGTATCAATGGCCTGGAAATACGTAACCTTTGTTTTCGGATCCGTGAGGTTCAGCGGCATGGCCGTATCTTCCTGGGCCAGCAGCCGGTGCGAGAGCCGCCCCACATAGGCGGCTTCGATCGAGAACCCGCTCCGTAATTCTCTCGCAATAGAGAAGTCGATCGTGTAGGAGTAAGGAGTCTTCAAGCCGCTGTCATTGCCCCAGGCGATCGCGAAACCATACGGACTGAGATTGTTGTTGGCAAAAATATTTGGGAACGGCGTGGGCAGCGCCGGGGGCACCGGCGCAAATAATTGGTTTCCCTGCGTGTCCTGCGTCGGGATGACATTCATGCTGGTTAGGCGCGGCGCCGTGCCCGGACTTACCAGGCCCGCAGAATTCGTCAAGACATCCAGCAGTCCGAACGAGCCGCCGCTCTGGTCAAAAGTGTCCACAATGCTCTCGCCGAGCCGGTCATAGACGATGCCAAAGCCCGCTCGGATGCTGCTCTTCCCCGGACCGCCGAACAGGCTCTTCCGGAGTCCACTATCCCCCTTGGGGGACCACGCAAGTGAGAGCCGCGGCCCGAAATCCTTGTAATCCCAATAGTAATATCCCGGCTTTCCGCGGTTTGCGGGACCGGCCCAATCGAAAGAGAGAGGAGCGTCGGCATACGAGCCGATGCCCTTGGCCATATTTGCTCCGCGCTGGGCGAACCACTGCCAGAGCGGCTGTGTTGTCGTTGCCTCCATGCCTTTCGTTTCCCACGGCGGCGAAAACAGTGAGTAGCGTAATCCAGCGGTGACCGTGAAGTTGGGCTTCACCTTCCAGATGTCCTGCACGTACATTTCGTAGGCGTTTTCAGCAAAATGTCGCCTAATCGCCGTGCCTTCCGGAAGTACCTGGCTTTGGCGGTTGAAATTGTAGAAGGCATCGACTTCTGAGACCATACCGGCAATGGACATCAAAGGGAAATCGTATGAGTTATTGAAGTTCTGATCGATTTGCGGATAGTGCGGCTCGCTGGGGTTGTTGACTGGATCGAAGCAGCTTCCGGTTGCCGTCGCCGCGGTGGTTGAGCAGTAAGGATCAAAGTGTCCAATCGCACCCGTATTCGCCATGCCTGCCGTGTCCAGCCAGGATGCATTAATAGATCCGTCACTAAAAGAATTGTTTAGATTCTTTTCAAGGTTCCTCAGGAACGAAGCCTGTGCGCCCACCTGGATCGTGTGCTTGCCATGAATCTTCGTTATGTCGTCGTAAATATTGTGAATTGGGCGCTGAAAATCCGACGACCTCGTGATTCCCAGGTCGATGCCACGGAAAAAGTTCCAGTTTTGCGTGGAGTCGCCGATAAACCCATTACTCTCTCGTATGAATCCATACCGGAAGTTGTTGATGAGAGTGGGCGATAGCGTTGCAGAATAATTAAGAATCAACCCTTTGTTGTAATTCAACGAGGTGGTTTCCGGAAGCGTTCCCGAAAGGAAGGCCGCTCCTCGTGAAGTGGCATTTGCCAAGGCACCGCTCAAGGAAAGCCGGTGTTTCGCATCCGCCGTCAAGTTGTAGTCCAGCTTGGCGATATACCAGTTGTGCGTCGTATACGTCGGTGCCGCGAAGCGAAAACCGGACGTATTTACACCGTCCCCTACTGTCGTATCGTTCGGCGGGGGATAGGTCTTTTTCATGAATGTTAGAACCGTTGGATCAGGTCCCAAGTCCTGTGGATCCATCGCTTGAATTTGGGTCGGCGAGAGTGCAAAGTTCCCAGGCGCAACCGTGTAGCTAGCGCCGCTCGCTCCCGTGACTGAACCGCCCAGGCAGGCTGTTGGGTCCGCACAAGTGTACTGAATGACTCCATCCCTCAGACCAGCTGTCGGTATCGTACGCAATGCGCTTTGGTTTTCTGCGTCCCGGTAACCTTCATAATTTGCGAAGAAAAATAGACGGTTCTTCTTAATCGGCCCGCCAGCCGACACGCCAAAAATGTTGCGCGTAAGTTTGAGAGGTTTATTCGCAACGCCCGCCGTCAATTGTGATTGCTTGATAAAATAGTCATTCGCGCTGGTCAAGCTCGTGCGGTTATACTCATACAGCGACCCATGGAGATCGTTGGTTCCGCTCTTAGTAACTAGCGCAACTTGTGCACCTGACGAACTCCCTTGATCCGCGTTGTAGTTGGTCGTCGTGACGCGAAATTCTTCAACGGAGTCCAACGTCACTGGCAGCACCGACTCGAATGCGAACCCACCCTTTGGGTTCACCGGTACACCGTCAAGTGTGATATTGCTCTGGTCGCTCCGCGCACCGTTAACAGATCCACTCCTCGTATCGGTTACCGTATTGATATCAGATCTGTTGCCTGTGTATACCACTCCGGCTTGCAAGCTCAACAAGTCGGGGACATTGCGGCTCTCTAGCGGAAGCTGTTTCACCTGGTTTTCATCAAACGCAATCCCCAGAGACGCGTCGGTTGTATTCAGCGTCACGGCCTGCGCGGAGACTTCTACTGTTTGGGTTGCCACGCCAACCTCTAGCGTGACGTTGACCGTCGTCGGTAAGTTAACGAGCAGTTGAAGGTTCTTATGTTCGAACTTTCGAAAATTAGTCATTTCCACTGTCAAGGAATAAGTGCTCGGGGGCAACGCAAGGAATTCATATTCGCCTGTTGAGCTAGTTTGCGTTTCCCGCTGTAACGTCTGCCCGGTACTCATAAGCGTAACCTTCGCACCGACGATCGCGGCACCAGTCTTATCGGTAATCGATCCCCGTAGAGAGGTCGTACCGGTCTGCGCCCAAGTACATGTAACCGCGAACAAGGAGATAAGCAGGCTGAGGAAAAGATTGCGCTTCATGGAATTCCACTTCATAGACTGCTCCTTTCGCGCACCATGATTGAAGATGGGACACGGGTTGGCGGAAGGCGCCAGGAAAATGCAAAAGTACACCGGCCTATTGCCGTCCACGACTCCAAACCAAACTTGGAAGGACCTCGGGCAACCTTCCTGCCACTCAAACCATAAATTATTGCTCTAGCTTTTAGGACAATTTGAGGCTTTCTGTCAAGAAAAGTTCTTCTAAATTCTTTGCTCCTAAATTCTTATCAAATCGTTTTGATCGGATTACTCGATGGATTTTAGCGAGCGAGTCCTGTCTTGGAAGTACTAGCCCACACTATTCCAAGCGCAGTAGCTTGGCTTCCGTGATGGCGGGGATCGCCCGGATGGGTTCGAGAATCGAAGGGGACACGGGCCCGTCCAAGCGGACCAAGGCGGCGGCTTCCTCTCCGCGAACCGCTTTTCTTCCGAGGGCAAACGTTGCAATGTTTACGCCAAGCTTTCCCAGCGTCGTTCCGACGTTGCCGATCACGCCGGGCTCATCGCGGTTCCGTAAATAGAGAATCGTTCCTTCGAGCTGCGCCTCCAGCGGAATGCCTTCCATCGCCAGGAGGCGAGCCGATCCATCGTGAAAGACCGTGCCTTCGGCCGTGAAGCCACACGCGGAACCGGTCTTCTCCGGCAACACGCAAACTTCCAGCGTATTCGGGAAGCCGTGTTCCCGCCTGCGCGTCTCTTCCTGCACGCTCAGTCCGCGCGCTGTCGCCACTGCGGGCGCGTTCACCACGTTGACCTTCTCATCCAAGACGGCGTTCAGCACTCCCGCAAGCACCGCGCTGCGAAGCAAGTGCGTGCCCACTTCGGCGACCTCGCCCGCGTAACGAATGCGGATTCGCGCAGGGCGCGCTGCCGCGGCTTGCGAAACCAGCGACCCGAGCCGCTCCGCCAATTCCAGATACGGCCGCACGCGGCGGTATTGATCGGCGGAAAGCGACGGAAGATTCACGGCGTTGCGGATGATTCCTTCCGCCAGGTAGTCCTTGATCTGCACCGCCACTTGCGTGCCCACTTCTTCCTGAGCTTCCGCCGTGGAGCCCGCGACGTGTGGCGTCGCGATCACGTTTGGCAGCCCGACGAGCGGAGAACTCTTCGGCGGCTCTTCGGCGAACACATCCACGGCAGCGCCCGCGAGCTTCCCGCACTTTAACCCTTCGGCAAGCGCGGCTTCGTCCACGAGTTCGCCGCGCGCGGCGTTGATCAGGCGCGCGCCGCTCTTCATTTTCTGGATATTCGCTTTGTTGATGAGATTCTGCGTCGCCGGGCTCAGCGCCGTATGCAGCGAAACAAAATCGCTCTCCGCCAGCAGTTGATCGAGCGGCACGAGCTCGACCGACATTTCGCGCGCCGCCGCTTCGCTGATGAAGGGGTCATAGGCCAGCACGCGCATGTCAAACGCTTCCGCGCGCACAGCCACCTCGCTGCCGATTCGGCCCAAGCCGATCAGGCCCAAGGTTTTCCCGCGAACTTCCGTTCCCGCAGCGGACGATTTTTCCCAGCGCCCCTCGTGGATGGCTTTGTCCAGGCGAGGCACTTGTCGTGCTAGAGATAGCAGCAGCGCGAAAGTGTGCTCCGCGACGCTCACGGCGTTTCCGCCGGGAGTGCTCATCACCAGCACGCCGCGCTTGGTGGCCGCTTCCAAATCGATATTGTCTACGCCCACGCCCGCGCGGCCCACGGCACGAAGCTTTGGCGCCTTGGCCAGCAAGTCCGCAGTGACTTTCGTGGCGCTTCGTACGATCAATGCGTCTGCATCGGCAATTTCCCGTTCGAGCGTTTCTTTCGTCGTCAGCACCGTGTTCCAGTCCGTCTGCTCTTTCAGCAGCTGCACGCCTCGCTCGCCGATCTTGTCCGCAACGATGACCTTCATTCCGCCTCTTTGTGGCACAGCGTGTTTTTGGGTTTCCTGGGAAACAGATGCGAGTTTGCTTGCTAGCATAAGAGATCAAAAGTAGCGAGTCCTTTTCGCTCTGTCAATTCGGTATAAACCCTTACGAAAGCGCGGACAAAATGACTATTCGGCATCAACGCGCATAAAGTCTTTGCTATATTGAATTGAGGAGTGAGCGACGGAAGGAGCGCGCGAGAAATCGATGAACCTTGCTGAGAAAATCCAAGGCGACCTGGTCGAAGCCATGCGCGCAAGAGATGAATTGCGGCTGAACGTGCTCCGCGGAATCAAATCGGCCATTAAGCTCAAAGAAGTGGAAAAGATCAAAACACTAGACGAAGCGGAAACGATTCAGATCTTACAAACCCTCGTAAAGCAGCGCAAGGAATCCATTGAACAGTTCACCAAAGGCAATCGTCCGGAGCTCGCTGCAAAAGAAACCAAAGAACTGGCCATTATAGAGTCCTATCTTCCCGCCGGCGCGACCGAAGCGGAAATGGATGCAGCCATCAGCAAAGCGATCTCCGAGACCGGAGCGAATTCCATGAAACAGATGGGCGCCGTCGTGAAGGCGGCCAAGTCTGCGCTGCAGGGGAAGACCGTCGACGGCAAAGTATTGAGCGATCGCGTGCGCGATCGCCTGTCCAAGGTCGGTTAAAATTCACAGTCACTAGCGTTACTAGGATACAAGCGGGAGCAAAACGAATGCCGGAACGAGGGCCCTCGGCCGACCTGAATTCCCGCGCGCTTGCAATGCTTCGCATCGGCGTCGGGGTTTTGTTCTTTATTTTCGGCGAGTATAAGGTTTTCGGCAAGCAATTCACACTTCACGGCGGGTTCCAATATTGGATCAACCGATTTCTCGAGGGAGGGGCTTACCCGTTCATGGCACCGGTGCTTCGCGGATTTGTGCTTGCGCACGCCACGCCGATCGCATTTTTAGTGGCTTACGGAGAGCTAGGTATTGGAATCGGGCTCATCTTTGGCATTTGGGTGCGACCGGCCAGCGTGGGCGGAATCGTCTTCATGTTCACGCTTCTGTTTTCTTCGGACTATCCCGGCGCAGATGCTCCTTTTTGGCAATACTTCGGCGCCAGTCTGAGTCATTCGGTGTTCATTCTCTGCTTTGTTGCGTTCTTGGTCGGCCGCGCCGATACCCTGTGGTCGGTGAAGACTCTGCGCGGCAGTCGATCTCCTCAGAGCTGAAAGCAGTAATCAATGGCCGACAGGCCAGCACCGCCGTGTTTCCTTCATCGCCGGCAATGATGCGATACAGCTTCGGTGGGAGGTGAGTTTGATGCAGGGGTTGCTATCGGAGCCCGTTCCTGCGAGATGAAACGCCCAATAGCACTACCTATCAAGAGTAACTCCAAAACATCGACGGGGTCAGCTGGAGTTTTCGACAAGCGCCGGAGGTGTGTCTATGAGCGCCCGTGCTCCACAAATCGCTGGACTCTTTTCCGTCTGCAGCCGGTTCCGCTGCGCAAGAAGCCTCCATAGACGGGAGATCCGCCTATCCACCGGAAGCATGGAAGCGAATCCGCGCAGAAGGAATCTATTTGGCCTGCGTGTTGTCTTTGCCGTGGCTGTATCCGCGGCCCTGCTGAGAATCAATCTCGCCCTGTTTCCTAGGACTGTTTCGAGGAGTAGAATGCTCGATAAATTGTAGGCATGGAGGAAAGCGATGCATGCCGACCGAGTGGAAGTTTCCTGGGACACCGCCAAATCCAACTGGCTGGTACGGATTATGACGGGCGAAGAGGTAATTCGGCGCCATTGCAAGGCGCCTAAGGATGCGGACGAGCAAACCCTGCGCTCCGTGGTAAAGAAGGCCGTGCAAGAGGAAGGTTACGAGCCGGAGGTTGCGGAGCTCAGCATCCGCCGCTAGCTGCCCTCCCTCCGCACCCTGAAATCCGGAGGACATCAAGAAGCGCTGATGTTGGTGTAGCAGCGCATCGACAGTATCTATCGTATCTATTGTTGGACGTGCAGATCGAGGTCAATGGAATGTAACAGAGTTCCGCTCGCACCAGTGATCAGCAATTTGTACTTTCCAGGTTGCGCGGCGGAGTCCACCTGCAAGGTCAGCGCAACGCTTCCCGAGCCGGTGATCGTGGGCGGGTCAAAGCTCCCGAAAATGTTGGACGGCAGACCGCTGACACTGAAATCCAGCGTCCCGGTGAAGCCTTGCAATGCCACAATGCTGAAGGTGAAGACCCCTGTAGTACCGAGAGGAATCTGGATTTTGGCCTTTTGATGTTGAGGTTGATCCAGGGAGAAGTCGCCCACAGAAGCAGCGTTGGCCGCCAGCGCCTGTATTAGATCCAACCGGCCATTGCCCATATTGGGCCCGATGGGTACCGCGTGGGCCACCGCGGCAGCGGCCTGCGACTCGTTTATGCCGGGCTTTTGGTCCAACAACAGCGCAGCTGCCCCAGCAACGAAGGGCGCGCTAAACGAGGTTCCCCATCCAGCCCCATAGGTGCCGAAGGGATAAGTGCTGATGATGGCTTCACCTGGGGCCGCTACCCAAACGATGGCATCGCCAAAGTCGGAGAAAGTGGATCGCTGGTCCAAGTTGCTCGTGGAGGCCACTCCCATCACGTCGTTTTGGAGCGCCGCCGGATAAACGATTTCCCTTGTGCCATCATTGCCCACCGAGGCGCTGCAAATCACATTTCGCTGGTTGGCAAAATCGAGCGCTTTGGTTAGCTCATCCGAATTGGACTGCAGATCGAAGCTCATGTTGATGACGCTGGCCTGGCTCTGCACCGCAAAGTAAATGGCGCTCAAAATATCGGAGAGTAACCCCGTCCCATCGGAATGGAAGGCTTTTAGCGGGAGAAGCTTGGCTTGTGGGGCCACGAGATGGATGACGCCCATCACCATTGTGCCATGGCCAAAGGCCGCGTATTCAGGATTCCCATCGAGGACGGCAGCAGTCGACTGGTCCAGGACCGCCGCGGTAGATTGATTCACAATCGCGGCAGGGCAACCGGAACAGGGGGGAGGCTGTGTAAGTGTCGGATCGAGATCCGTCATCTCGGAGCCGCCCGGCTGATTCCGGGTAAAGTCCCAGCCTGGCAGCAAGACCCTTTGCAGCGCCGGGTGATTGGGGTCCACACCCGTGTCAATGTCCGCCACGATGCCGCTCCCGGCCACGTGAAACGTGTTCTGCGCCTCCAACACACGAACGATCTGCGACGCAGGCTGATTCACGTAGCCGTCCTGGACGGAAGCGCCGAAGTACGGCACGGGACGGGTGTCGGAAAGCCCGGCAGGTACTGGACCAGTTTGATTCAATCCCGTTACCAGAGCCACCGCTTGATCGCGCTCGACGTTGATCACTCCCCGTGCGTTAAGCAGTTCAGGCAAAACATCATCCAGATCGGCCTCCGAAGGAAACGTAATCAGAAAAACATGATTCGCGTGGCCGTCAAGGCTTTGGACTACCGTACAGCCCACTTCCTCGCAAGCCTCCTGAAGCGAGTCAAGACCCTCAGTGTCGCGCACAATGAAGCGATGGTGGGCGGAGGCGCTGATGGGCAACAGGCCTGACAGAACCAGCAGGGATAAGAGCCGTTTGAGCCTCATGCGTCAAGGCCTCTTTTCTTTGAGAATTGATCTTCGGAGTTCTGTTTTCCCCGGTTATTTCTCCGAGGATTGGAACTCTCCCTAGTTTTTCCAGACTGCGTCGCGGGACGTGGGCAACTCAACTGATACCCAGTGGTTTTCTGCAACTCCTATCTCCAGCCTTAGGTGATCGTGAGGAGCGAAGTCCAACTGAAACTCACCTAGCTCGTTCGTGGTTGTAGCCTCGATAGGCTCCGCTTTGCTCTGGAGGACTACGGGGACGCAGTTGGGTAGAGGCTCTGATCTTTCCTCATGCAAAACCTGACCCACAAGCTTGATGCGGCGCGCGTCTATTTGCGCCTCGAGCCAAAGGTCAACCACCACATCCCCGCATTCGTACAGGAGCGTATGGCCCCCCGCCAGCGCAGCCCGAACTCCGGACGGCAAGGGCTGAACGAGGCTGTCAAAGACGAGCCGCCCTTGGTACACGGGTGGCGCAGGCGCGACATTTCCGTGGAGCAAGGAATCCAGGCAAGGCCAAAGCTCCTGGAAAAGCAGATCGACAGGGACTTTAGGGAGCGAATAGGCATCGAGCAGCGGTAGTTGTGACTTGCCGTCTTGAACGGTGAGAACCACCACGCACCTTTCTAATCTGAGTACAATTTTGTGCAGAGCCGCCACGATTTCTGGCGGCGAAGGGACTGGGAGTCGGGAGTCCAGAACGGCGGCGTCGGGTCTTTCCTTCTCTGATAGAACGAGCGCCTCCGTGAGACTTGAAGCAGCGACGCAGTGGCACCCCATGGTCCTGAGCAAGATGCGCACATTGTCACACACTAACTGGTGCGCTCCGATCATCAAGATTGTGGGCCGACTCCGTCTTACCTTTACACGCATCCACGACCTTTCGCGACATTTTATAGTTCCCTTCGACTTATGCCATGTTTAACGGCGCGGTCAATTGGGGAAAAACCTCATACGCTTAGAAACTACACCCTAGAGAAAGGCCCCTCAGGCCCGACTTCTGGCGAGGCAGAAAGGCGGAGACGGAGGCGAAGGTTTCCAAGGCCCGCTCGAAAAGAAAAGTGGGACTCGGAGAGAGACAGGATGCCCTTCCCGCGAGATTCGGAGTTACAGGGTAGAGTTTTATGCAGGGGCGAGCTAAGCGGCTCCGTGTTGACGGCGTCGGCATTCGTGGTGCGGGCCAAGCGGCGAGTTTTCTAAGAATCTTGTCGTTGGTCGGCCTGCATCTTCTTCGCGCGGCCCTCTAGATCCTTGTCCGGCTTGGCGGCGAGCAACTTCAGCGCGACTTCCAGATTGTCGCGACCAACTTCGCGGATGATACGCGGGTGATCGTTCTCATTCAGCGCGCGCAGATAAAAAATTCCGCCCATCTGGAGAAAGCTGTCGCGGAGCGCCAGCAGATAGACGCACGGATCGATGTCCGGCCCAGATCTGGTGCTAGGCGGCGGCCGGCTGCGCTTCCAGGATGTGCGCGGGGACTTTGCGCAGGTCCCAGACGATGCCCAGCCAGGACATTAGTTTCAGCGTGTAATACGTGATGTCAATCTCCCACCAGTAGAATCCCTGGCGTGCCGAAGCCATGTAGTGATGATGGTTGTTGTGCCAGCCTTCGCCGAGGGTGAGCACCGCGAGCAGCCAATTGTTGCGGCTGGTGTCGCTCGTCTCATAGCGGCGCGAACCGAACAGGTGCGAGAGCGAATTGATGGTGAAGGTGTCGTGCCAGAGCAGCACGGTGCCCAGGCAGAATGCCCAGATAAACAGAGGCCATCCACCGATCAGCCACAGCACCGTGCCAAGCACCGCGGGCGGCACCATGTGGTATTTGTTCAGCCAGCGCAGCTCGGGAAACTTGGCGAAGTCGCCGATGTAGTCCAGGCGCGTGTCATTGTATTTGTCCGAAAGGATCCAGCCGATGTGCGACCAGAAAAACCCAAAGAGCGTGGGCGAATGCAAATCCAGTTCCTGGTCCGAGTACCGGTGATGGTGGCGGTGATGCGCCGCCCACCACAGCACGCCCTTCTGCGAAGAGGACATGGCCATGAAAGCGATGACGAACTGAAACGCGCGGCTGGTCTTGAACGAGCGATGCGAAAAATAGCGGTGATACCCAGCGGTGACAAAAAACATGCGTACCATCAACAGCGTCAGGCAACTCACGAGGTAATACCAGTGAAAAGGGATGAAGAAAACGAGCAGCGCAGCGAGATGCACGAGAAGGAAAGGCAGCGAGTGCAGAATCGAAATCCGCGAGCCGTTGGGCAGCGGGAGGCTTAAATACTTGGGAACAGAAGCCATCCGGCAGAATCCTCCGCTTCGAAATAAAGGCGCTTTGAATCGCATCATTCCGCAAGCTCAGATTCAGCCAGAACTTTGCGCCTCATACGAGCAATTTCAGTCTACGGTTGCGCTCGGAGTAGGGTCAAGCGCAACGAAGTACAGGTTGCACGAAAGTTGGATGTCCGAAAGTACAGTCGGGTTGTGAAAAACAGAAAATTTATTGGATGATTTGGGTCGCTAGAGCAGTGACTAATGAACAGGAATGCGGCGCCGGAGTTGTGTTATTGTCGCTGCTGCATCGATTCCTGTAAGAGTTGGTCCCGCAAACTTTTAAGGAGGACAAGCTGGATATTGCCTTTGGGTGAAAAAACAAATGGCGGAACGCCTTGTACTCGTAGGATTGATCCCACAAACGGTGGTGCTGGATCCTGGTGACCAGGTTTCCTGGATTTCCGACGCGGGAAACCTGCGTGTCGAGTTTGATGTGAACCGCTGCCCTTTTTCCTCCAACATCTTTCAGGCGCCCGCTGGCGTCCGCCTGTCAAGCGGCCCACCACGCCCCGGCAGCAAAGCCGCGACGTACAAGTATCGGCTGTGGCTCAACGACCAGCTCGTGGGCCAGGGCGAGGTGATCCTCCGCGAGAAATAGTAGACCAACTCGCTCAAAGCGTTGTTTTTCTTTGTTTTTCCCCGCGGAACTTTGCGGCGACTCCATAGGAATACAAGGAGGGGTATTTTCGCTGGCCGGTCAGCTCGGAGGTGCGGTTACTCTTGCTTCGGCGGGTACGTCTTTCACGATGGGCAAGTCTGCCAAGGAGAACATCGACATGCGTAGGAACCGTTCCTTTCTCTGGGTTTGGGACTTTTGCTCGCGGCCACGCCTGCCCTGGCACAAGAGACTACGTCGTCCGGACAAGAGGCTGGGCCGCGCCGTGTAGCAGGCCGGAGGCAACGGCGGGACGAGGGAGGTGGCCGGCCTGTCTTCGGAAAGATTACGGCAATGAAAGATGGCACGCTTGAGCTGACGAAACCCGACGGAAACAGCATCACCGTCAAAGTTACTGACAAGACCGAGTACCACAAGGACCGCCAAAACGCAAAGCTCGCGGATTTCAAAGTAAGTGACATGGTTTTTATTCGCGTACAGGGCAGTGGGGATCAGGACCTCACGGCGCTGCTGGTAGCAGGGCGCACTGGCAACGGGCCGGGTGGTCCTGGCATGGGAGGTCCTGGCGGCGGAATGATGATGATGGGCGGTGGCGAGCTCGGAAAAGATTTCGTTTTTGGCGAAGTAAAGTCCGTGGATGCGCCCAAAATCACCGTGTTGCGGCCGGACAAGCTCACGCAAACACTGGAGCTGAACGAGCAAACTTCGCTGCGCAAGGGCCGCGAAAGCGTGACGATGGCGGATATTCAGGTCGCAGATCATGTATTTGTGCGCGGGGCCGTGCAGAACAATGCATTCGTGCCAAAGATACTGATGGTCATCGGACCCGAGCAATGGAAACGCATGCAGGAAATGGGCATGACGCCGGGCGTGGTCAAGCCGCCGGACGATGCCAAGCCCAATCCTCCGCAACATTAGATTGCAAGCGGGGAGTCTTCGAATTGCGGCTCATCTGGCGCGCCATTTTTGTTTTCAGCTTGGCGGAGATTTTGTGGCCGCGCGCTTCAACCGCACAGGAAGCGCCGCCCGCCTCTGCGCCCGTGCCGCAGACTGCGACTGCCGCCCCGCCATCTGCGCCGCAAGCCGCAGCGGCTCCTGCGCCTGTCACATTCGAAATTTCTGGTTCAGCCCGCAGCAGCAAAACACCGCTGCCCGGCGTGACGGTCACAGCCACGAACACGCTGACCGAAAAAAAGTACGTGGCGGCGACGAATTCGGAAGGGAAATTCAATCTTTTCGGCTTGGCGCGCGGAAGGTATGTCGTGCGAATCGAGTTCATGGGCTTCGCTACGTTCACGCAAGAAGTGATGCTAAACCCAGAGAATCCCGCGGCGAAGGTCGACGCCGAGCTGTTGCTAGCCTCCCGGCAGCAAGAGCAATCCAACAATGCCATGGCCGCGCTGGCCGCCACAGGGCGGGGCTTTCAGAGCCTGGCGATGGAAAACTCGCTTTCTTCCCGGGGAGGTGGACGCAACGACTTCAGCGGCACGAACGGGAATGGCGGCGGCCAAAATAACGGAGACGTCGCGAGCCTGCCGCTGAACGGAGCGGGAGCGGAAGAGCCCACCGAATCCGTCAGCGTGAGCGGTGCGCAGGGGCGCACGCAGGATTTCGGCTTCGGCAACGAAGAAGAGTTGCAGCAACGCATCCAGGAGTTTCGCGACCGCATGCAACGGGAAGGCAGAGGTGCTTTCGGCCCGCCTGGCGGCGGAGGATTCGGCGGACCGGGAATTGTGCTGATGGGTCGCATGCCGCGGGGCTTCAACATCAACCAACCACACGGTGTTCTCAACTTCACGGATGACAACGCCGGACTGGATGCGCGGCCCTTCTCGTTGACGGGCGTTCCCACGCCTCAGGCCTACTACAACCAGGCGCGGTTTGGAGCAAACGTCGGCGGCCCCTTGAACATTCCGAAAGTTTTTCATGGCGGCAACAGGTGGTTCTTCTTCGGAGGATGGAACGGATCGCGCGGCAGTAACCCGTACGATGCGTTTTCGACGGTGCCGACACAACTTGAGCGCAACGGGGATTTTAGCCACTCTACCTATCACGACGGCAGTCCCGTTCAGATTTTCAACGCCCAGAACGGCCAGCAATATCAGTTCAACGGCAATTCCAACGTCCTCGATCCAGCGCTGATTACCACGTCGGCGAAGACTCTTCTGAATTACATCCCTCTCCCCAACATTGCGACCAACGCCTTCGGGCAGAATTTTCACTACGTGACCTCGGCGGACAGCCGCTCGGATTCGGTGATGTTCCGACTAGTCCATAATTTTGGCGCGAGCCCAGATCCTGGCGGCGGCCGCGTGATTCTCGGAGGGCCTGGCGGAATGGAAGTCGGCGGGGGAGGCCGCAGGCGCGCGCAGAACAACATTAATTTCGGGCTGAACTGGGCACGCAGTTCAAGCCGCATTGTGAATCCGTTTCCCTCTTTGGCGGGCGGGAACAGCACGCAAGGCCTGAACGCCAATGCGGGGTGGGTGTACGGCAAAGGCCGCGCCACCAACATGTTTCGCGTGAATTACAACCACAATCACGTTGCCACAACGAACCTGTACTCGAACGTGACCAATGTGGATGGGCTGGCGGGCATTACGGGAGTCTCCACCAATCCGTTTGATTGGGGCTTGCCGGGAATCAGCTTCACGTCTTTCGGCGGCCTGAATGACCCAACGCCGCGGCGGGAACTGGATCAGACTTACACGATTTCCGACACCATTTCCTGGAATCACGCAAAACACAACTGGCGGTTCGGCGGAGATTATCGTCGCATCCTGCAAAGTTTTCACTCCGCCAGAAACGCACAGGGGAGCTTCATCTTCACCGGATTCGCGACGTCGCAATATGCAACGGCAGGCGCCGCGTCTTGCCCTGGCACTCGGCCGTGTCCCGTGGCGGACACGGGCTACGACTTCGCCGATTTCCTATTGGGCTATCCACAGCAAACTTCGCTTCAATTCGGGACCAATGCCTATAATTTCCGCGCCAACTCTTACGATTTTTTCGTTCAAGATGACTGGCGGTTCCGGTCGAGTCTGTCTTTCAATCTGGGCCTGCGCTACGAATACAACGGCCCGTACGCCGAAGCGAACCATCGTATTGCAAACCTGGACGTGGCGCCCGGTTTTGCCGCGGCTGTGCCCGTCTTGGCAGGCCAATCCGGGCCCTACAACGGCATGTTCCCGAATTCCCTGATCCGGCCGGACCGCAACAATTTCGCGCCGCGCGTGGGCATCGCCTGGAAGCCTGAAAAGAAAATGGTGCTGCGTGCCGGCTACGGCATCAATTACAACCTCGCACAGTACGGCGCGATGATACAGAACTTTGCGTTTCAACCGCCGTTCGCCAACACTCAGACGAATACAACGGACCTCACGAGCCTCACGGCCGGAAACGCCTTGACACTGCCCAATGGCTTTCCGGGCGCGCAATCCGGCACCGTGACCAACAATTTCGCGGTCAATCCCAACTACCGCCTCGCCTACGTGCAAATCTGGAACCTGGCTATTCAGCGCGAGCTGCCGGACGGCATCGTCCTGAACACCGGATACAACGGTTCCAAAGGTACTCGGCTGGATACGGAGCGCGCGCTGCTGGTTTCGGGAAACCAGCCCTTCATCTACGAATCTTCCGAGGGCAATTCGATCCTGCATGCCGCCTCCGTGCGATTTCGCAAGCGTATGGCCAAGGGAATTGGGCTGAGCGCGCAGTACGTGTATTCCAAGTCCATCGATGATGCTTCTTCGATTGGCGGGGGAGCAAGCGTGGTGGCGCAAAACCCCTTCGACATTTCCGCCGACCGCGGACTCTCCAGCTTCGATCAGAGGCACAAGTTCACCGCGAACTGGATTTACGATTTGCCGGTTGGAGAGAACCGTCACTTCGTCCCCAAAGGCGCCTTGGGCCACATCCTTGGCGCTTGGCAATGGAGCGGCGACTTTACCGTGGGTTCGGGCGTTTACTTCACACCGCGCGTCCTGGGCGGCGCGCTGGACATCGGCCGCGGTGTGAGCGGCTCCCTGCGCGCGAACATGGTCCAAGGACAATCGATTACTCTGAGCAATTCAACCACCCGCGAATGGTTCAACACCGCGGCGTTTTGCGCGCCCAGCGCCACGTGCGTCAATCCGAACGGCACCACTTTTGGTGATGCAGGTCGAAACATCATTGAAGGGCCGGGACAGGTCACCCTGGACATGGCACTGAACAAAACCATTTCCATCAAGGAATCGCGCGCGTTGGACCTGCGGCTTTCCGCCAACAACGTGTTCAACAACGTCCATTTCACGTCCATCAATACGGTGGTGAACTCGCTCGCCTTTGGCGAGGTGACAGGGACGGGCAGCATGCGGCGCGTAACCGTGACCGCGCGCTTCCGGTTCTGAAGGGCAAGACCATGCGGCAAACGCAGGAAAACCTGGCGGCGTTCCTCATGGCCGGTTTGCTAGCGCAGACGGCCGCTCCCTTGGTGGCGCGGCAGGCCCCGCAAATGCCGCTAGCCCCAGGCCGCATCCGCGTTACCACGGAGCTGGTGCTCGTCAACGTGGTGGCCCGCGACAAAAAGGGCAATCTCATCCGTGATTTGAAAAAAGAAGACTTCACGCTGTTGGAAGACGGCAAGAAACAAGAAATCTCCGCGTTTGACTTTGAAAATGTAGATCAGCCCTTGACCGCGGCAGCTGCAGAAGCCACCGTTTCCGGCACGGCGGTTGCGGGAGCGGTCCTGCGCGCCGGGAAAAAAGCGGCCCCCTCGCTGGATGCGCGTGACCGGCGGTTGATGCTCTTCTTTTTCGATTTTTCGGCCATGGGTCCTGAGCAAATCGACCGCGCGGTGGATGCCGCGAAGAGTTTTGTCTCCACCAAGATGCAGCCGGCAGATTTGGTTGCCCTGGTCTCGCTGGCAACGAATCTGCGAGTGGATTTGGACTTCACCGATGACAAGGCCAAGCTTCTGGCGGCGCTTTCGGCGTACACCTCCGGGGAGGGCCAAGGATTCGACAACGACGCCACCGGAAGCGCCGAAGGAACGGCGGAGACCGGTGGCTCCTTCACCGCCGACGACACCGACTACAACACCTTCAGCGCCGACCGGAAACTCCTGGCGCTGCAATCGATCATGCAATCGCTCGGCAAACTCTCACAAAAGAAGAGCCTCATCTACTTCAGCAACGGAATCAGCCAGTCCGGCACGGACAACCAATCAGCCCTGCGCGCCGCCACGGCGGCGGCTGTGAAGGCCAACGTGTCCATCTATGCGATGGACCTCCGCGGCTTACAAGCCTTTCCGCCGGGCGGCGAAGCGCAGGTAGCCAGCCTCCACGGGCAATCGGCGTACTCCGGGCAGTCCGTGCTGAACGACGTGAATAACAACCTCAGTTCCCAGGAGACGCTGGCGACACTTGCCTCCGACACCGGCGGCAAGTCGTTCTTCGATTCGAATGACTTCAGCGGCGTCTTTACCCGGGTGCAGAAAGACACCTCGGCGTATTACGTCCTGGGCTTTACCAGCAGCAATCCCATCAAAGACGGCAGATATCGGCATGTGAAAGTTCAGGTGAACCGAGCTGACTTGAAGCTGGACTACCGCTCGGGCTATTACGCCGACCGCGATTTCGAGCATCTCAACAAGGCCGACCGCGAGCAGCAACTGGAAGACGAGCTGGCCGCGCAACTCTCCCAAGTCGACGTCCCCCTCTATGCGGGCGCGGCCTATTTCCGCCAGGACGATTCGCACTACCACCTCGCCGTTTCTCTGGTGATCCCCGGGTCGCAGATCCCCTTTGTCACCGAAAAAGATAAAGACAACGCGACCATCGACATCATTGGCCAGGTCCTCGAGGGCGGCAAATTCCCCGTGGGCCGCTTGCGGGATACGGTGAAGCTGACCGTGGAGAGCACCCAGCAAGTCCGCCGCAAGAACGTGCAGTACAACACCGGCTTCGTGCTCGCTCCCGGCAGCTATCATTTGAAATTCGTCGTGCGCGAGAACCAAACCGGCCGCATGGGCGCTTTCGAAATGGACGTGCAAGTCCCCGACCTGCGCAAGGTACCCCTGAAGATGAGTTCGGTAGTTCTCAGCAGCCTGCGCACTCCAGTAACCAACAGGAAGGTTGGGCTAAATCCCCTGGTGCGGGATCAGATGGAAACGGTCCCGAACATCACGCACGTTTTCGCGGCGGACCAGCATCTCTATCTGCAGTACGAGGTCTACGACGCCGGAAAAAGCAAAAATCACGTCCCTGCTCCATCAAACGGTCAGGGGGATGCTGCCAAAACGGCCGCGGCGAAAGCGCCGCGCGACAGCGTCCGAGTCCTAACCAGCATTGAATTTCTTCAAGGTGGTTTGAAGGTCTATGAATCCAAGCCAGTGGTGACCAACGAAGTGGCAGCCCCGGAGCGCAAGGCTGTAGTCCTGCAAATCGACGTGCTGCTGCAAGCCCTGAAACCGGGGCTTTACCTGTGCCAGGTGAATGTCATTGACGACGTTGCGGGAAACTTCGCTTTTCCGAGGTTTCCGGTGTTGATCCGCGAAGCGCCACCGGCAAGCGGTGCAAAAGCGGGGAAATGACAGTCGGCAGGCTAGAAGTGTGCGCCTAGCCCGGAAGTCTTAGTCGCCGGCAGCGGCCGCGCGAACAAATTCCACCGATTCGGCCAGTCCACGGCGCATCGGGCCCAGGACGGAAGCGGGCACTTCCCGTTCGGGGGCTAAGGTCACGCTCGTCGCCCTCTTGGGAAATTCCAGCCGTCGGTCCAGTTTCATGCCGGCTTCTCTCAGAAACTCCGCCGAAAAGCCCATATCTTCCGCACGGTCCACACCCCAGAACCAAAGCTTTTCTTCCTGCCGCTGGAGGAAATCCAGGGCCTCCTCGAGCTTTTTCATAGCGCGGTCAAAGGAAGACGCCAGGAAGTAAACGTTCAGCGTCCAGGCGTGGCGCGGGTAGTACACGCGCAGGCGCACGCAATACTTCCCCGAATGATTTCTTTCGATACTGCAGCGGTATTCATTGCGCGAGGTGCTTATCCGAGTAGGCATCGAAGTTCACCGTTCTCAGAAGTCATGGGGCTGGATGACTCTGATCTTGTTCCGGAATCCAAATGTGGTCGAAAGAGCCCAAACCGGGATGTTCGAGACAACTATGGTAAAACCGAACCCAAAGGGAGACACCGCATAGCGTACCGGGGTGTGTGGAGAAAGGCAAGGGGGCGCCGCATCACTACTAAGTTGTTTCTTTTGTTTATGTTAGATTAAGTCAAGCTGCCAAAACTCTTCAGCTTTTCCGGCATCAGCTTGAGCTTACCTTCCTTGAGCAGACGGTCGGAGAGGGCGGAACGGAAGGCTTGAAAAGCCACTTCGCGCTTGGATTGCAGCAATTCGTCGGTCAACTGCTTCTTCTGGGCTTCAAAGTTCGCCGGATCCGCCTCCCCTTTCCCCGCGACGCGGTAGACGAACCAGTTTTGCCCCAAACCCAGCGGCGCGCCAACGTCTCCTTGCTTCAGATTGAAGGCGGCGCCGAGCTGTTTGCCGCTCGCCGCGCCGGGAATCGAGCCGTCGCGGGAGATAGAATCGCTGGTTTTCGAGTCCAGACCAAGGGCTTTGGCCGCAGCATCGAATTTCTCGCCGGCTTTCACGCGCCGCACCAACTCATCGGCTTTGCTCTTCGCCTGTTGGAGGGACTGCTCCTTCTTGAGATCGGCGAGTACGCGGTCGCGCACTTCCTCCAGCGTTCCCTGGTGCGCGGGAAAAGAAGCTTTCAGCGCGAGAACGACGTAGCCGCGATCGGTTCGAATGGGCATGCTCAATTCACCGCTGCGCAGACGAAAGATCTCATCTTTGACTTCCTGGGAGTTCGCAAGCTCCAGAAGCGGGTCCGTGGCACTGACGGGCCGGGTTTCGCCCAGAGTCAGGTGATATTGCTTGGCCAGGTCGTCCAGGGAGACTTTATTCGATTGGCGAATGGCTCGTGAAAGTTGATCGACCGTATCGTTGGCTTGCTTTTCTGCCAGATTGAGCAGCGCTTGCGTGCGCAGGGAATCCTTGACCTCTTCGAAAGGCTTGGTGTGGGCGGTTTGTTTTTCCAGGACTTTGATGATGTGAAAACCGTATTGCGTTCGAACCAAGTCGGAGATTTGGCCCGGAGCGAGGGAAAACGCCGCTTTTTCGAATTCGGGAACCGTCTGCCCCTGGCGAATCCAGCCCAAATCCCCGCCTTTTTCCTTGGTACCCGGGTCTTCCGAGTACTTTTTGGCCAGTTCGTCGAACTTGGCGCCTTTCTTGGCCTGCTTTAGGACGTCTTCCGCCTTTTTCCTCGTCTCTTCCACCAGGGCATCGGTTTGGCCTACCGTCTTGAAGAGGATGTGCTCGACGTGAACCTGATTCGGCACCTCATACTGCTGGATATTGTCCTGATACTGCTTCTTGAGCACGTCTTCGGGGACTTGGATGGTTTGGCGAAGCTGGTTGACGTCAAGCAGGGCGTAGCGCACCGAGCGGCGCTCCGGCACCTGGTATTTGGCCTTGTTTTTCTCGTATTGCGCTTTGATCTCCGCGTCTGAAGGCGTGATCTTGGCTTCCAAGTCCTCGGGCTTGATGAGCGCGTAGTCGAGCTTCACTTTCTCGTTTTTGTAGCGGTACCCCTCCTGGAGCTCCCCCGGTCCCACGCTGATCCCATCCGTTACCAGCTTCCGGAATTTTTCCTCCAGCAGTACCTGCCGGATCAGCTCTTCGAAATTTGCAACCGTAAGCTGGAAGCGCTGCTGGACGAGTGCGGTGTATTGATCCATTCCCACAAAGGAGCCGCCGTTGAAGGCCATCGGGAGATACAGCTTAATGCGGTCCGCGCGCTCCTGGTCGGAAACCGTGATTCCCAGGCGCTTGGCTTCGTATTCCAGCTCCCGTTGAAAGACCAGGTTCTGCAGAATCTGTTGTGCGTAGAAGCTCTCCAACTGCCTGGGCACTTGATTGCTGCGCTCAATCTGACTGAGTTGCTGGCGGATATCCTGCACCGTAACCGACTCGTCCCCCACCTTGGCGACCGTGTCTGTAGGAACTTCGCCCGTAGTAGGTCCCTGCGGAACCAGGTAAAGCAGCATACCGGCGCCAAGAAGTATACCCGCCGCGCCGAAAAAGATGCGCTTCATCAATTTGCTTCTATCTTTTGGGCCAGCCATCCGATGATTCTCCACGGTCGGTAGACAAACTTGATATTATAGGATATTATAGGAGATACTCGCATCCTCCTCAAATACAATCGATGTGCGGCGGCGTAGAGACTCATTTTGATGATTGATGAGTCCCTAGCGATGCGCGCCACCAGCAAATACAGTAGCCAATTGGCGGATCTAAATCGTGCAATGCTCAAAACTAGGTCGCTTCAGCTCCGATTTGGAATGATTATCGTGCTGTTTCTGGCGCTCCGCATCGTTAGTAGCGGCTCAGCCGCGCAGCAAAATGGCACTGCCCCGCCAACGTTTTATCGTGACGTTCTGCCAATTCTTCAGCAGGACTGCCAAAGTTGCCATCGCGCAGCCTCTATCGCTCCGATGCCGTTTGAATCGTATGAGCGGACGAAGCCTTACGCTGGCGCGATTCGGCACGCCGTGGAGCAAAAATCCATGCCACCTTGGTTTGCTGATCCAGCGGTCGGAAAATTTGCGAACGATCCTTCCCTGAGCGCGGCGGAAATCGCCACCCTTGCGGCCTGGGCGGAAGCCAACGCACCAGCGGGCGACAAAAAAGACGCGCCACCGCTCCGCCGTTGGGCAGAGAATTGGAGCATTTCGGAACCGGATTTGGTTTTGTCCATGCCGCAACCGGTGTCGCTGCCTGCCAGCGGCGACATCGAGTACACCTACGAAATTGCGCCCACGCATTTTGCGGGAGACCGCTGGGTCCGGATGTCTGAAGTTTTGCCCAGCTTGCGTTCGAACGTGCACCACGCTGTCGTGTACATACGCCCGCCAGATTCGAGCTGGTTGCGCCACGCACCCGTGGGAATTCCCTTCACTGCTTCCACTTTGAACGATCCGGACGACCGCCGCGGCGCGCTTTGGACCGACAGCGACATCCTGCTCGTCTATGCGCCGGGCAGTTCGCCCGACGAATGGCCCGCGGATATGGCCCAGTTTATTCCCGCCGGTTCCGACCTCGTTTTTCAAATGCACTACACTACCAACGGCCACGCCGCTTCCGATCGCACAAGCATCGGATTGATTCTTTCAAAACAGGTCCCCACATGGCGCGTACTTACTCTACAACTCACAAATGATCACTTTCTGATTCCTCCGGGCGATCCCAATTTTCGCGTCGAGGCTCGCGGAACTCTGCCAAAGGACACGACCCTGCTCAGTTTCATGCCACACATGCATTTGCGAGGGAAACGTTTCGAATACAACCTCATTCATAGAAATAAGCATGCAGCGGGCAAGCCGGCCTATGAAATTGAGCCGTTGCTTCACGTTAATTACCACTTTCACCGGCAGATGAGTTACCGCCTGGCTCAGCCGCGCTTTCTGAAGGCTGGAACGGAGTTGCAAGCCGTGGCGTGGTACGACAATTCGGAGAAGAACCCGCACAATCCGGACCCCGGCGCGACGGTGCGCTGGGGCGAGCAAACTTACGATGAAATGATGGTGGGGTTTTTTGATGTCGCCGTGCCGGCATCGATGGACAAACAACGCTTTTTCATCCGGCCAAAGAATTGAAGTTGCGGCACCGAATGACCTGCCCGCGAGTACAGAGTACGTACGTGCAAGAGTCCAGGACGCCGAGCTTCCCATTCGCTATTTGTAGTTTGACTACGCCGGTGCCTCGCAGTTTTAGAGCGCACCGCCCCTTGTGTTAGATTCTAAATTTGGAGATTTGCGAGCGACTCTATCCGTGACAATACATTCCCCCATTGACCCGAGGCACACCCAGCCGCATCAGAAAGTCCCGCGCGTTGAGGTGTATTGGACAACGGTCACCTATAAAACGGTGATCATGTATGCTCTTCTTGCGTTGGCTGTCATTTTCGGCGGGATCTATATCGCTAAGCCGGAGCTGTACACCGCGTTCATTAACAAAATCGACAGATCCGTAGGCAATCCCGATGCCGACCCTGTCGACGCGGATCAAAAGCGCGCGAGATTTGTGAATCTCGAGGGCCGCGTCCAAGTGAAGAAAGTCAACTCCGTGCAATGGGTGGATGCCACCCTGAGTACGCCGCTGGACAAGGGTGATCTAGTGCAAACCGGTTCCGACAGTGACGCGCGCATCACCTTTGCGGACGGTACGTTTTACACCATCAAACCGGATACGCTTGTTACCGTAGAGGAGAACTTCACGGAAAGCAACAAACCTACCAGCGTGGCCGTGAGCATCCAAACGGGCCAGGTCGATTTGGCTACGCCGAACTTGAGGTCTCCGGATTCCAAAGCCGTCGTGCGGTCGGAGGACGCCACCACGCAATTGCATTCCAACAGCCGAGTGGACGTAAAGTTTGATCCTGCGAAGAAGGAAAGCGAAGTCGTGGTTTCCAGCGGCAGCGCGCAAGTGCAGCGCGGCCAGGAGAGAATCGATCTAGCGCAGTATGAAAAAGCCACCATTCCCAGCACCGGCGCAATTCAAAAATCCATGGTGCTGAAGCCGCCCGAACTTGTGGAGCCGCTGAACCTCGCTCCGATTATCGCGGAAAATCCTCGGAAGGCCGCGGTACACTTTGAGTGGAAGCCCGTTCAGGACGCGGTTTCTTATCGGTTGCGGGTCAGCACCACAACGATGTTCACGAGGACCATCGTGGACAAACCAAACATTACTGCAACGAGCGTGGAGGTTACCGGGTTGGACGCCGGCGATTATTTCTGGAACGTGACGGCCACGGACGCCAAGAAACAGTCCAGCGAATTGGGGGTCATTTACAGATTCACCTTGGTGGCCCAGGGCAAATCCCAGGACATGGTCCTCGAGATAACCGGCTACCAGCTTCATGGACGAGTGGCAGAGATTATCGGCAAGACCGAACCGGGCGCGGCATTGATTGTGAACGGTCAGCCGGTTCCCAATATTGCGCCCGACGGCACTTTTCGTCATTTCACTGAGCCGTTGGAGCCAGGACAGCATACTATTGTGGTGGTGGGGCAGAACCGCCGTGGCGGTACGGGGCATGCGCAGGTTTCCATCGTCGTGCCGAAGTAGAATTCCGAACGACAGACCCTGGCGCTTTGCGCTGGTCGTGGTGCCCGGAGACAATAGCTAAGGAAGGCTGATCGCGCAGCCCGCAGCGCTTTTGCCGGCCGGAGGGCGGAGAGTCTTTCTCCGCGGGGGGAAGTAGGAATGAACAAGAACGGTTACAACCTGAGGTCGGTGTTCAGTTTGTTTTCGTCCGACCTCGCCATCGACCTGGGCACGGCAAACACTCTGGTGTTCTCGCACGGCAAAGGCATCGTGGTGAATGAGCCTTCCATCGTGGCCATCAACAAGTCCACCGGCGAAGTGGTCGCCGTGGGACGCGAAGCCAAGGAAATGCTGGGACGCACTCCGGGCAACGTGGTGGCTATCAAACCGATGAAAGATGGCGTCATTGCGGACTTCAAAGTCACCGAGAAAATGCTGACGTATTTCATCCAGAAGGCGCATAACCGGCGTGTCCTGGTGCATCCGAGAATCGTCATCGGTGTGCCCAGTGAAATCACACCGGTGGAAAAACGCGCCGTGCAGGACTCTGCGTATCGCGCGCGGGCCAGTGAAGTTTATTTGGTGGAACAGGCCATGGCCGCGGCCATTGGCGCGGGCCTGCCGATTGAAGAGCCTTCCGGCAACATGGTGGTCGACATTGGCGGTGGCACCACTGATATTGCGGTCATTTCCATGAGCGGGATCGTGTATTCGCGTTCCGTGCGCGTCGCCGGCAATGAGATGGACGAGGCCGTCATGCAATACCTCAAGCGCAAGTACAACTTGCTCGTCGGCGAGCGCACCGCCGAACAAATCAAAATGGAAATTGGCTCGGCCTATCCGCTGGAGAAACCGCTTACCATGGAAGTGAAAGGCCGCAACCTCATCGAAGGCGTGCCGCGCACCGTGACCATCGACGACAGTGAAATCCGCGAAGCGCTCAGCGAATGTGTGGCCACAATTTTGAATGCCGTGCGCGTGGCGCTCGAGCGCACGCCTCCGGAGCTCTCCGCGGACATCAGCGACCGCGGCATCGTGTTGACCGGCGGTGGCGCGCTGCTGAAGAATCTTGACAAGCGCATCCGCGAAGAAACTGGCTTGCCTGTCTCCATCGCCGATGATCCGCTGGCGTCGGTGGTGCTCGGGACGGGAAAAATGCTCAGCGACTTCAAATTGCTGCGCATGGTTTGTATCGACTGAAGAGTTTTTCCGTGATCCGTACTCAGTCGAGAAACAGTTTTTTCGCGGAATCCAAAACGCGAGAGTTTTCTTCCCAGCTCACTCGCCGAAGCGGAATATCTTGGTTTTGAACTGATAACTGTGAACCGTTAACTGTCGACTTTTAAGACTGTCATGCCTTCTCGTCACAAATCGCTGGTCTTGCTCGTGGGAGTCGTTCTCCTCCAAGTGCTCCTTCTCGCTGTGCAGATCAAGCGCGATTCCCAGGGGCGCCTGATTCGTTCCTGGACGGTTGGCGCGGTCTCCCCCTTCGAGCGCGCGGGCTCCTACGTGTTCGGCTCGTTTCGCGACACGTGGCGCAACTACTTTGCGTTGCGCGGGGCCAAGAAGGACAACGAGGACCTGCGCCGCGAAAATGACGCGCTGAAACTGCGTATCTCCCAAGTCGAGGGAAAGGCCGCCGAAGCCGACCGTCTTGCCGGGTTGCTCCATTTCCGCGAATCGCAAGCGGATGTGCCCATGGTTGCCGCGCGTGTTATCGGCGGCAGCGCGGGAACGGCCAGCCAGACCATTGAACTCGACCGGGGCGAAAAGGACGGCATTCGCGGAAATATGGGCGTCATCACGCCCGATGGAGTGGTCGGAAAAATCATCGAGGCGTATCCAAACACCTCTCGAGTGCTCCTGCTAACGGACAAGGAAAGCGGCGTGGGGGCTAAACTCGCAGATTCGGGGATCCAGAGTCCCGTGGGCGGCGTGGGTGAGCCGTTGCTCGCAATGAAGTATGTTCCTAACGACGACGACGTCAACTTGGGCGCGCGCGTGGTCACCAGTGGCATGGACCGCATTTTTCCGCGCGACCTCCCCGTCGGGACCATTACCGAAATCAAGCCCGGTAATTCCTTCAAGCAGATTCGCATCAAGCCGGCCGCGAATCTCGAAAAACTCGAAGAAGTGCTCGTTCTTCTCACGCTCCATCCCCTGAAGGAACCCGAAGCCGTGGCCGTAAAGCCTGCAGTGCCCGCCGCATCGAATTCCACTCCGGCAGCTAACCCATGAACAGCGCCTTTGACCTCCGCATGGGCGAGTCCCACATCGAGGTGCACAAGTTCCGCAGCGGGGCGATTGTCATCAGCATGCTGCTAATGCTGGTAGTTCAGGCCTGGCTTCCTTTGCATTTCACCAGGGCGGCCCTTCTGGATTTACCTTTACTCGGCGTGACTTATTTCGGCCTCAGCCGGCGCAACCCCGCCGCCGGACTACTGCTGGGTACGGCCGTGGGGTTATTGCAAGACAGTCTCAGCGGTCCCACCGTGCCACTCGGACTGTACGGCATCGCGAAAACGATTATCGGCTATCTGGCTTCTTCCATCGGCGCCCGTTTGGACACCGAACATCCCGCAGCGCGGTTTGCGCTCACTGCCGGTTTCTTCGTCGTCCATCAGGGTGTGATTTCCTTGACCAGGCGCATTTTGCTCGCCCAGCCCGAACCCTGGTTCACCTTGCATCTCATCGGCGCCGCACTCCTCAACGCCCTCGTCGCCGTATTTCTTTTCGTCCTCCTGGATCGCCTCCGCCGCCCGTCGTAGATTCACTCCAAGACTGTTCGAGATCTTGTGACCCGCGGTCGTGTCTTATTGGCCGTTGAAAAATAGCGTGCCGGCGAAGCTTCTCTTGGCAAAGCAGCGGAACTTGCTGGGCTATCCGTGGGACAGATGATGACCACTTTGGCTGATTTCGGAGTCGAAAGCAGGATTGAGAAAGAAGATTATCTTCAGGGATAGAAGAACATTGCAAAACTCCGGTGATCCATCGCAATCCGGGGATTTGCGGCAACGCGGTCCTTAATAGATCACAGACTCACTAGAAATTGCTTGAAGTCCTCGTAAGAACTAGACATTGGCAGCGACAGCTTCTCGCGCTTGAGATACCCAGCCAGCCGGTCTGGCAGTGGCGGCGCGCCGCCAATCGCTTTTCTAACCACGTCCGCAAATTTCGCCGGATGCGCGGTGGCCAAAACCAACCCCTGCGCCGGCTCTGCGTGTTCCAGCTTGTACGCCTCCCAGCAAAAAACGCCGACGGCGGTATGAGGGTCGGCAAGGTATCCGAACCGTTCGTGAACCTTCTTCATTGCGCATAGGGTTTCTTCGTCGGTCGCCGCGTGTCCCCAGATTTCTTTTTGCACGTATTCGAGCCGTCCCCGGCACAAATCCAGCAGCCGCGGAAAATTGTTGGGATTGCCCACGTCCATCGCGTTCGAATACGTGGCCTTCGCCGGGCGCGGGCAAAATTGTCCGCTTCGCAAATATTGCGGCACCACGTCGTTGATGTTCGTGCTAGCAATAAACTTCATCACCGGCAAGCCGATGCGTTTGGCAAAAATTCCCGCCGTCAAGTTGCCGAAATTTCCGCTGGGCACGGACACGATCAGCGGCACCGACGCCACCGGAAGTTGCCGGTATGCCGCCACATGATAAAACATCTGCGGCAGCAGCCGCCCGATGTTGATGGAATTCGCCGAAGTCAGAAACGCAGTCTTGTTCAGCTCGACATCGGAAAACGCCTGCTTCACCAGCCGCTGACAATCGTCGAAGGTGCCTGCTACTTCCAGCGCCGTAATGTTTTCCCCAAGCGTGGTGAACTGCTTTTCCTGCGCTTCGCTGATGCGCTTCGAAGGATAAAGAATCACGACACGAATTCCCGGCACGCCGAGAAACCCGTGCGCCACGGCGCTTCCTGTGTCCCCCGAAGTAGCCACCAGCACCTCGAGCGGCCGCGATTCGCCGCGCACGAAATAGCCCATCAGCCGCGCCATGAACCGCGCGCCAAAATCCTTGAATGCCAGCGTTGGTCCGTGAAACAGCTCCAGGATGTGCAGCCCCGGCGACAACGAAACCAGCTTCACCGGAAAATTGATGGCTTCGCTCACAATCTGCCACAGCACTTCTTCCGGCACATCGGGCGTGGCGAACGGCTTCACCACGCGAAAACAAACTTCCGTGAACGGCAGCCGCCGGAACTCTTCCAGTTCTTCCGCCGAGTGCCGCGCAATCTCCGCTGGCATGTACAGCCCGCCGTCGGGCGCGAGCCCGCGCAGCACTGCTCCTCGCAAAGAAGTCAGCGGCGCTTTTCGCGATGTGCTCCGGTATCTCAAGCGACTTCACTCCACGACGACTCTCTCAGTTAGCTCGCGCGCGCTTGCTTTCAACCATTTTCAAGAACGCGTCAGCGTCCATCGTCCCATCGCGCAGCGCCGCCACTTGCAGCGTGCAATGCGCCAGCGCTTCGTAGCTCGTTCGCCGCGCTTCGATTAGCGCCGGATAACACCGCGCCACTGTTTCCCGCGGCGTTTCTCCGGTTTTCGCTTGAAACGCGCCACGCCACAGCACCGGCTTCGGATCGTTCAAATATCTTTCAATCAGCAGTTGCCGTTCTTCCGCCGTCGCCGCCAAGTACACAATCGTCATCTGCCGCCGCAAGCGCATTAGCAAATGATTTCCCGCGTAAATCACGCTGCCGGTGGTATCGAGAACGAGAGAAGCTTCCGGCTTCTCCTCCAGCTCTTGCAAAACCTCATCCAGCGTGTGAATCTCTTCCGCCAGGTACTCCGCTTCGCGCTCCGCGTACCTGGCGCTGTCTGGCCATCCCATCCAAGCGGCCACGCCGTTGATTCCTAAATATCCGCCCGGCGCCAGCCGCGATGCGAGCCTTTGTTCGATGCGGTCATCGCAAAAAATCGCCGGAACTCCCTTCTCCGCTAACTTCTTTGTCCAGAACGTTTTCCCGGCCCCGGACATGCCAATCAGCGCCAGGCGCAACGGCTTTTCCGGGTCGGTTTCGCGACGCATAGGAGAATTTTCTACCATAGCGTGTGCCTGTCGCTGCCGCAACCTGTTCTCCGCGAAGTTCGCCAACCCCCCGGTTCAAACCTGGAACCTGTCCTCGCGGACGGCTTGCGGCCCCTCGGCGCAAGTGGTAGGTTTAAAAATGACTCTGCCGTATCGTGCGGCTGGAGTCCGGCGATAGTACGGGAGCTCCCGAAGATTTTTTCGTTGCCCAGACCTGCCTGCTGCACGCAGGTTCGAGGAAATTTTCGAAGCACAATTTGAGCCTGACCCTGGTTGCAATGGGGCCAACTCGAAACCCACGCTGTAGATTTTTCGTGACGCGAGTCTAGTCCGGCGTAATGGAACGAAATAAGCAGTCCTGAGAGGACTCCTCGCGCGCGAGGGTTTTCGTGTCTTACTGGTTTGGGAACGACAATCGATTGCCGCAGGCGCGGCTTGCCATTGCTTCCTACGTCATCGTAGGAATGATCGGCGTGTTGTTGCTGGGTTTCTGGAAACTCCAGGTCATCGACTCCGACAAATACGCCACGCTCGCTGAGCGCAACCGCGTACGCGAAATTCCGGTCATCGCTCCGCGTGGCCGCATGCTCGACCGCGACGGCCGCGTGCTGGTCGATAACCGCCCCTCTTTCAGCGTCCTGCTTTTGCGCGACGACATGGCCCAAGTGGAAAAGCATCTTGGCGCCATCTCCGACGGCTTGAGCATTCCTCTGGATGATTTGAAAGAGCAACTGAACAGCACGAAAAATCTTGCCAAATTCCAGCCCATCATTATCAAGTCCGACGCCTCGCCCGCCGATATTGCCTTTATTGAGTCTCATAAGGCGGACATTCCGGTCCTCGAAATGATCCCCGTTTCTCGGCGGCGTTACCTCCCCGGAGGCTTCCTCTCCCACGCCGTGGGCTACGTGGGTGAAGTCAGCGAACAGCAAATCGAAGCGAGCAACGGCAAGCTGCGGCCGGGCGACTTTGCCGGCAAATTCGGCCTGGAGCTTCAGTACAACGATTTGCTGCAAGGCACCGACGGCAAGCGCCGCGTCATCGTAAACAGCATCGGCAAGGAGGTCGGACACCTCCCCACGCAGGAAGCCATTCCCGGCAAGCAGATTCAGCTCAGCATTGACTATGACTTGCAGCAAGTCGCCGAACAATCCCTCGGTGACCGCCCGGGCGCGGTCGTCGCACTCGATCCGCGCAACGGCGAAGTCCTGGCCATGGCCAGTCATCCTGCGTTAGACCCCAACGATTTTGCGGTGCGCGTCTCCGCGGATGAATGGAAGAGACTGAACGAGGATCCCCACAAGCCGCTGCTGAATCGGGCCATCCAAGCCCAGCTCGCACCAGGCTCCGTCTTCAAGATTGTCACCGCCACGGCCATGCTGGAAGACCATATTCCCCAGGAGAGCTTTACAACTTATTGCCCCGGTTATGCCAACTTCTTCGGCCGGCAGTACCATTGCTGGGTTTACTACGCCAAGACGGGAGCGAAGTCCCACGGCGTTACCAACCTTCATGGGGCGATTCTGAAGTCCTGCGACGTTTTTTTCTACAATGTCGGTTTGCGTATTGGCATTGACCGCCTCGCCTACTACGCCAGCCACTTCGGCATCGGGCACAAAACCGGCATCGATCTTCCTGCGGAGGAGGGCGGCCTGATGCCGTCCCCGGGGTGGGCCGAGCGCGTCCTGCACCGGAAGTGGTATCAAGGCGAAGTGATTTCTGTAGCTACTGGCCAAGGCGCCGTCACGACCACTCCTTTACAGCTCGCGCGCATGATCAGCGGCATCGCTTCCGGCGGCGTCTTCCTGCAGCCGCACATGTTGAAGGACGCGCCCAATGTCGGCGTAGAACGCTTCCCCATCTCGGAGCGAACCGTAGAAAAGATTACCGATGCCATGTATGGTGTCATCAACGAACCGGGCGGGACCGGCGGCCAATTGCGGCTTGCTGGGGTCGAGCTGAGTGGCAAGTCGGGCACCGCACAGGTGATCGGTTACGATACCCTCGCCCGCATACATAAAGAGAAGAAATTCCTCGATAACGCTTGGTTTGTCGGCTATGCCCCGCGCCGCAATCCGGAAATCGTGGTTTGCTCCCTGGTGCAGGAAACTGGAAAGCACGGCGGCGAGGCCGCAGGACCGGTGGTGCGGGATATCATCAAGGCTTACTACGACAAGAAGAACAAGAAGATTCCGGGGCAGTACACGGCCCAAAGCAAACCGCCCGAGCCCCAGGCGAGAACCGTTTCCGCTGCGGTCATAGTTCCCCGAGTAGCTCTGAAGAGCGAAGAAACGGCTTCCGGTGCAACCGCTCGGGCCGTCTCGGAACCGGAGCGTTAAACGTCTTATGCCCTCTCCACGCACAATTCGCAAAACCGGGTCTCGCACACCACGAATCCCTGCGAATTTTTTCTTTCACCGTGAACGGTTGACTGTCAACTGTGGACTTCCTTCATGAAAGACGCACCCGGAACACGCGATTACGACTGGTGGCTTCTGGCCATCCTCACCACCATCTGCGCGCTCGGCGTGATTGAAATCTATTCCGCCACCCACGGCAGTGCGCTCGCAGGCATGCACTGGAAGCAGGTGCGCTGGCTCGCCATCGGCTTCGCTTTGATGTTTGCGCTCTCCCGGATCGACTATCACGTGATTCTCGATCAGGCGCTGATTCTTTACTTACTCAGCATCGCCGCCCTCGTCGCCGTGCTCGTCGTGGGCCATACCCGCTTTGGCGCCAAGCGCTGGATCATCATCCCCGGGCTTGGCGAGCTCCTCCAGGTGTCAGAATTGGTCAAATTGGTTATAATCATTGTGTTGGCGCGCTTCTTCGCGGAAGTGCGTTCCGATCAGCTGGATCTTCGGGACCTCATCAAGGCAGGATTGATGGTAGGGTTTCCGCTGGTCTTGATCCTGAAGCAGCCCGATTTGGGCACCGCCTTGGTGCTGATGCCCATGATGGCTGTAGGCGCTTTTTTGGCGGGCTTGAAGTGGCAACACGCAGCGGTCTTTTCTCTAGCGGGGATACTCTTCGTCGGGGCGGTTTTTTATCCCCCGGTTAGCAAGCGTATCCTCAAGCCGTATCAGCGGGAGAGGATCACTTCTTTCCTGCACCCGGAAGAAGATGCCAAAGGTTCCGGCTATCAGCTTTTGCAGTCCAAGATTGCCGTGGGCTCCGGCGGTTTCTGGGGGAAAGGATTCGGCAACGGCACGCAGAATCAACTGGGCTACATCCCGGTCCGCTATTCGGATTTCATCATGTCGGCTTGGGCGGAAGAACAGGGTTTCAAAGGCGTGCTGCTGGCTCTCGGGTTGTACATGGCGCTTCTGCTTCGCTTAGTGCAGAATGCTCAACGCGCGAAAGATCGCGCGGGGATGTTTCTTGTCATGGGTGTTGCGGCTGCGCTGGGTTTCCATGTGTTGGTAAACGTGGCGATGGTGATTGGCGCGATGCCGGTCACCGGCATTCCGTTGCCGTTGATGAGCTACGGAGGCTCCGCCACTCTGTTTGTTTTTCTGGCGATCGGTTTGGTGATGAACGTGCGGCTTCGCCGCTTTGTCAACTGACTGGGCCGCCAGTCCCGTGTGGCATTCCTACTCCGTCGGAATGCACCGGAAGAAGTAATTGGAAGTAAGCAAATCATTGGAAATTAGCAAGTACTTAGAATGGTGGGCCCCGGCCTGGCTGGGGTCACGCATAAAAGGATTTTTAGAGTGAGGACAGCATCGTTCGCCGTTCGCCCGGCCAGTTTTAGGCAACGGATTAACCTCGACAGACTGAGGACGTCTTTTCCCTCTGGCTTCGAACGCCAAGCCACCTCCCTACTTGTGCGCCCAGCATCTTTCCCGGTCGTGCCGGGAACGGTTTCGCTTTCCCGGGCCCGCGACGGGCAGCAGCTTGCGGCGATGCGTCCTGCGGTGGACTCCGGCCAAGCCGGCGTCACCTTCAAGGAGTTTTCATGTCAAAAGAATTGGTTATCTCCGCGTCCTCCCACGAACGGCGGGTCGCGATTCTGGAAGAAGGTCAGCTAGTCGAAATTTACATCGAGCGGGAAAAGGAATTCGCTCTCGTCGGCAGCATCTACAAAGGAAAAGTTACTCGCGTCCTCCCTGGCATGCAGTCTGCTTTCGTGGACATCGGCCTGGATGGCGACGCTTTCCTCTACGTCAGCGACGTTTTCGAAAACCTCGAGGATTACGAGCACGGCCACCCGTCCGAGCAGCATATTTCTGCGCCCGCAGTGCCTGCGACCAACGGTTCCACCGTCGAGTTGCTTCCGGGCGAATCCCTCGCCCGCGCTGCGGAGCGGCATCAGGAAGCGCCCCCCGAGGAATCCCATCCTCGGCCTTCCGCACGGCACGCAGCAGGGGCCCCGGAGGAAGCTCCCGCTCCCGCAAGCCAGGAAGCCCTCCAGTCCGAGGAACAGCCCGCAAGCGAACAACTTGTGGCCCCGGAAGGCTCGCCAGCCGAATCCGGGGAAGAGCGTCAGCCGGATTCCAATGCTTCGGCGCCGCAGAACTTCTCACCGCGTTTCAATCCGACGCAAAACTATTCTCGGCGCTCCGGGAGCGACAGGAACGACCGTCAGGGCCAGAATTATGGCCGGGGTGGCGACCGTGGCCGTGGCCGCTGGGGACACCGCGGTGGGCGTCATCGTGGCGGGCGCCAGGGCGGCCCGGGCGGGCGAAATCTTCCTCCGTCCAAATATGCCTCACCGCAAAGCGGTGAATTCCGCGGCTACGACAATCGCGGCAGCCAGCAGCGCGGTTATGACAATCGTCGTCAGGAAGGCCCGCGCGGTTCCGGTCCGTCGCCGGCAAATCTCTCCGAAGAAACGATTCTTCTGCCCGGCGAATCGCTCGCAAAGTATCGCGACAAGGCCATCGCTCCTCCACAGGCTGCCCCCGTTGCCGAACAGGAGTCCCGCAGCGAATCCGCAACGGGCGAAGAGACTTCTCCGGGCCCGGCGGGCACTCTCCCCGTGGCTACATCCGGGCCCGGAGGCGTGTCTCGCCGCTTTTCTGGCGGCTTGCCGAGTTGGCTCCTCGCGGCGGGAGGGGCCGAAGCTGCAGAAGCCGCTTCCGAAACGGCTGCGGGCGAAACCGAATCGTCCGAGCCGCATGCCGCCCCGGAGAATGAGCCGGCGCGCCATCATCGCAACAATGATGTGGATCTAGACGACGATCAGGTCGACTCGTTGGCTGCCGATCTTGTAGAAGCCAAGCACGAAGAGGCCGCCGCGGAAGCGCAGGCCGACGCGGTTGTCGGCGGCGCCGTCTTCGAAGAAGAAGACGCAGAAGACGCAGAAGACGAAGCTACAGAAGAAATTCATGCGGAAACGTCTTCCGGTCTCAGCGCCGAAGATGCGGCCGAGGTCGAGGCCCACCGCGCTGCCCATCGCGCGGACTTCGCCGCGGACATGGCGCAAGAGACCGCCGAGCATGTCGCCTCTTTGGGTGAACATCATCTCGGCGAAATTGTTCCTGCCGAGCCTGAACTTTCGGAAGAAGAAGAGCCCTCTCCTGAGGCGCAAGACACGGAAGAGCAACTCGAAGCCGAGCATATTCATGCCGAAACCGAAGTGATCGCTGCCTCCTCTGGCGGACCTGTCGCTGAGGCCGCCGTCTCCGAAGACGTCAAATTCCTGCTACCCGGCGAAACCCGCGCTCCCCGCACCGGTTCGCCCCGCGAAGATTACCCCCGGGATTCCGCCCGCATCGGCGGCAATCCGCGTTCGCGCTTCCAGCGGCCTTTCCGTCGCGATCACGGCGGACGTCCCGATCGCCGTGGCGGTGATCGTGGCCGTCAGCGATTCGAGCGCCGTGCACCCCGCCATGACCGCGGCCATGCCGCTCCGCGGCGGCCGCAGCTCATTTCGGAAATGCTCAAGCCCGGTGAGGAAATCGTCATCCAGATCGCCAAGGAACCTCTGGGCAAGAAGGGCGCGCGGATCACCAGTCATGTCGCGCTGCCCGGCCGCTTCCTGGTCTACATGCCCACGGTTCATCACACGGGCGTATCGCGCAAGATTGTCTCCGCGGAGAATCGTTCGCGCCTTCGCCGGCTGGTCAGTGAAGCCAGCGCCAGCTATCCCGGCGGCTTCATCGTTCGAACCGCCGCTGGCGGCGCTACCGACGACGAAATCCGCGCCGACATCGATTTCCTCGGCAAGACTTGGCTCGAGATCAAGCAGCGCAGCGAAGAGCGCAAAGCTCCTGCTTTGCTCCACCGCGATCTCGACCTCGTCGAGCGCATGCTCCGCGATTACGTCAGCGACGACTTTACCGCCATCTGGATCGACAGCGAAGAGGAGTACGGCAAGGTCGTCGATTTCGTCAGCCGCTTCCAGCCCAAGCTCGTCAGCAAAGTCAAGCTTTACACCAAGGAAACGCCCATCTTCGAAGAGTTCGGCATTCAGCACGAGCTTGACAAAGCGCTTCGCGCCAAAGTGTGGCTCAAATCCGGCGGCTACATCGTCATCAACCACACCGAGGCTTTGGTCGCCATCGACGTCAACACCGGCAAGTTTGTCGGCAAGGGGTCCACGCGCCTTGAAGACACCATCGTCAAGACCAACCTCGAAGCGGTGAAGGAAATCGTGCGGCAGATTCGCCTCCGCGACCTCGGCGGCATCATCGTTGTCGACTTCATCGACATGGAAGAGCGCCGCAACCGCGAAAAAGTTCTGCAAGCGCTGCAGGAAGCTCTCCAACAGGACAAGGCTCCATCCAAAGCGCTTTCCTTCAACGAATTCGGCCTCGTCTGCATCACCCGCAAGCGCACGAAGCAGGCGCTCGAGCGCGTGCTCTGCCAGCCTTGCCCGTATTGCACCGGCTCCGGCATGGTCAAGTCCACGCCCACGCTTTGCTACGAAATTCAGTCCGAAGCGCGCAAGATGGCCGCGGCCGATCCCGAGAGCCCAAGCATTACGCTTCGCGTGCACCCGGAAATCGCCAAGGCGCTCAAGACCCGCGAGTCCATACTCATCGACGAACTCGAGCAAAACTCGCACAAACACATCATTATCCAGTCCGACGCCACCCTCCACTGGGAGCAGTACGACCTCTACTGAATCGTGCTACTGTCTCTCAGTGAAATAAGATAATCCTTGACATTTAATGCGTCGCATTATATCCCCTGGATGTGATAAAGTCCTTCAAGTGCCCCGACACGGAGAGGCTTTTCCACGATGAGAATGTTCGTAAGTTCGTGAATATTCGACAGCCAGCGCGACGAAAGCTTTTGATGCTCCGCGCGGCCAAACGTTTGATGGATTTGAAAGTGCCTCCGGGTAACAGACTTCATCAACTGGAACGTGACCGTGCGGGGCAGCACAGCATAAGCATCAACGACCAGTGGCGTATCTGTTTTGTCTGGCGCGACGGAGACGCCTACCACGTGGAGATTACAGATTATCACTGAGGGAGGAAACATGGCTCGACTCAAACCAATTCATCCGGGCGAGATTCTTCGAGAAGAGTTTATGGTGCCGCTTCACCTGAACGCTAATAAACTGGCACTGGCTCTGCACGTTCCTGCTCCAAGCATCTACGAAATCGTCAAGGAGGAGCGCGGTATCTCGGCTGAGATGGCTCTTCGGCTTGGCTATGTGTTCGGAACGACTCCCGATTTTTGGCTCAATCTTCAATCGGAGTTTGATTTGCGAGTCGTGCGGAATCAAAAGGAAGCTAAGGTCAAGAATCAAGTTCGTCCTCTTGAAGTCCACGGATAGGTTCTTCGAAAGCGACCTGTCCCTACCAAAAACTCCGTTCTGACTGAACACGTTGAATTTAGGCAGCCGTCGCTGTAGCTTTTCGGCGACATGCTCACGATCATTCTCTCGCTGTTTTCTTCCGCTCGGCGAGCCTTTCAAACTCGAGCAGCGCTGCAAGCTGAGATTCTTGCCCTCCGACATCAGCTCTTGGTGCTCCAGTCGTGGCCATCAGCTGCGCTTGAGTCGCGCGGATCGATGCCTATGGGTATGGCTCGCACGATTCTGGAGCGGCTGGCGATCGGCATTGCTCATTCTTAAGCCCGACACTGTCCTCGCTTGGCACCGCAAGGGATTCCGACTGTACTGGAAGTGGAAGAGCCGCCGTCCGGAAGGACGACCCTCCGTGTCGCTGGAAGTCATCAATCTGAATTCATAGAATGAGCATGGCGAATCCTGGCTGGGGCGTGTGCTGATTCGATTTATTTATGTCGATTCCGACCCTGCGTGTCCCGCACTCGTGTGAGTGGGTAATGCTGGGAACCAACGGGCCACATCGAGCGCAGTGCGGAACAGGACAGAGGCTCGACGAAATCTTCAACAGGAAAAGTGGGAGGTGTTGAGTTGACGAGATCGTAGGAGGAGGTGAGCACTTCACAGGGTCTGCCAAGACACTGGAGCGTGTCTCATGAGCCAGAATCGACTCCCTCCTCCCGAGTCTGAAGCTTGCCTTTTTCGACTGCGTTCGTCCACTCAAAAAGGCGGCACTCTCATCGCTGAAGAGGTCACCGACCACGCCGCGCACGAGCGGCGCATCTGTGATCCGGATGGCTATCGGCCAGCGTTCTGCCCCCGCTGTGGCGAGCGGCGGCTGCACGTGCACGATTACCGCGAGCGCGTGCTGCGTGCAGAACCGGGCAAGCCCGTGGCCATGATTCGCGCGGAGAGTTGGGTGCGCGTTCCCCCGCCGCACCTTCCAGAGACGGATCGGAACGGGAACGGGAACTCGCCCGTGAGCTGAGTTCTGCGGCCGGCAGGAGATCGCGGACCAGAGCGGGCTCCGCTGGCCGCTTGTACCCGCAGCGGAGAACTACGATTATGTCAAGATGCCTCCAGCCTCGGGCTTCGATTTTCCGAATATTGCCAAAATTTCCAGTGGTATTCTGAGGCGAACTCAGCCCTCGAAAGGAAATTTCAATGACCCTCGACGCTCAATCTGCTCTGCGCAAGTCGCTCGATGATGTTACCCGCCTTCAAAAACGACAGTTCGCCACCCGCATTGTCGTGTTGTTTAGCCTGATGATTTGCATTTTTTGGCTTGGTCATGTCAGCGAAAGTCATCCAGTCGATTTACAAAAATTAGTAGTTGCGGCCATGTGCTTCGTGCTGGTCTCAACGTTCTACGTGGCGATGGCATTCGCATCGCTTCAACTCCGCATGACCAAGAAGATACTCAAAGCGATTGAGTTAGCATCCAAGACCTAGCGGGAACAAAGTTGATAGGAGATGGCATGCGACAGAGATACATAATTTTGGCTTCTTGCTGTGGGCGTTCTTTCCATTCTCACTGCGACTGCATCTGCACAGGACACTTCGACGCCGGAAGAGCGAGCGCAATGGGCCGAAGTCACGCACAAACTGGAAAGCGCTCCGCTGGATGACAGCGTGAACAAGCAAGGCGAAGCGGTATTCAAACGGCTCAGTGATGTGCACGATGTCCATGTCCTGTTGTGTCCGGCTCTGCTAAACGAGTTTAACGGGATGAAGTATCCTACGCGCATACGATCACGCGGCAGTATATGCTGGCCAGCGGTGCGTTCCAGATCGAGAATCCCAACAAAGCCGGAGACGGGAAGGCAACAGCTCTCGCCGCTGTGGAAAGCGTGCTGAAGGCCTACCAAGCCATCCTGAAACAAAAGCCGGACGCGAAAGCCAAGCCTCTCGACGATCTACTGAAGAAGCAAAGCCGGGGCAAGCTCAACGACGCCCTGAAGCAATGCCCCTGAGCCAGCAGAAACCTGCAAAACACTTAGTTGTTATAACGACTATTGTCCGCCAAGCCAACGCGGAAATTTCCTAAACGTGAGGCTCAGGAGCGCGAAGAATGTGTCCGCAATGGCCGTCTTCCGATCCGTGCGCGCGCACTGTTGATAGACCATTGCCAGCGCCAGATTCTTGGAGTCGCGTGTTGCGATTCCACTCTCAGCCTGCTGCGTTCATTGACGCACAGCCGTTCGAAGTAATGGCACCGTCGCCTTCGCAATCGGTCATCCACAGGCCGCCGGGGTGGCATGAGGACGTGGCGATCAGGGACGGCTACCGTCTCAGAGGCATGCGCTGAAGGTACGGACCATCTATGCGGCGCAGATTTAATTTCGATGACCGACAGGTATCGTTCGCCAAAATTCTGGCCGTGTCCCTCGCCAAAATTCAAACCGCAGCCCAAGAGGGGATAGGTTGGGAGGTATCCTTTATTCCGGGATGCAACCAGGCGTAAGTCCGGGAAGATGTTGCGACGGGCATCCTTTGTTGCGGCACTATTTCGACCAGCGCGGCGTCTAAATTGGCATATGCGGCGTGGGCCGGTCATCACCCTGGGCCTGGCAGTGCTCTTCGTCTCAGGACTGTGCGCCTCCGCAGGCGACGATCCGCCACTCGCATACCTCAACCTTGACCAACGCCTTAACTATTCTGATTTAGTTTGTTCGGCAACCATCATAGATACTTGGCGCACCGGCGGAAAATTGGCCGTCGATTCTTCCGTGACAGCGGAGAACCTCGCTCGCGCGGACGTGCAGAGCGTTTTCAAAGGGAAGTTGACGAGCGCCACGATCACTTTCCGCTGGTTCAGTTGGCCAGGACCCATGGATCCAATCGCCGGCCCAAGCGGGTACGTATATGCCGGTCCGCCGCTGGCCGATTTGCGGAACGAGAGGCGATACCTGCTGTTCCTGCGAAGCGATGGCTCGACGGGATGGAGCGTGACGGTTCCAATGTACCAACTGGAAGTCCCCTTGGCTGCCTCGGCCCCCGCGAATCTACGGCTCGGCCTCGACGCCTCAGGCCTCGCGATTGCTCAGCGAAACAGGGAGCTAGCCGAAGAATTTGCCGCGGCCGTGCAGTCGCAGGTCGATTTGGCGCATGTTTACAACAATTTTTCCTGGATTGCCGAACTGCTTGGGAAGGGTGCAACGCCCCTCATCCAGCCCTTCCTGGAGTCGGCGACACCCCTGCTTCGCTATTTCGCTGCCGACAGGCTTGCGCAAATGAATGACGCTGCTGGTGAGAATGTTCTACTTGCTATTTTGAACGACCAGAGTCAGGAGTCTTGGATGCGTGCCAATGCGGCTTGGGACGTTGGAAAGCTGCACTCAGCGCGAGTTCTGCCCGATCTGGCGAAAGTTGCCACCGACGATCCGGAGGCAGCCGTTCGCGAAGGAGCGCTCCGAGGTCTCGCCGAACTGGCTGACCCTAGCTCAGAAGCAGTACTGGTTCGAGCGCTTGACGATCGGGTCGAGGAGAATCGCGTTTCTGCCGCAGCCATTCTCGAGAAGATCATCTACGGGAACAACTACTCCGTTGACATCGTGAAGGCCCACGAAGAGGAAATCATCGCGGCCTGGAAAGCCTGGTGGGACGGGAGCGCAGGAGCACCAGACTACACCAGTTATTTGCCGCCTTAGTGCCGACTAATCAGAGTAGACGGTTGCCTTGCAGCCTGCGGCATTGACCCTGCGTTTATCGCCGATTGTTAATCAATGGTGGAGAGAGGAACGAACGACGGTTTACCAGTCAATGCGCCAATTGCCTGTCTCCTCTGGCGGCCAGTCATGAGGTTCAGAATAAAAGTCGATAGAGGCACTTGAAGCGGCGCTCAGCGCTTGGTTTTGAAGCTAATCGTATACGTTTCGAGTGGGTAGCCGTCCGGCGATGCGAATGCAAGGGGAGTGAGCACGAAGCTGTAGTCCCAATCCGGCTTCAATGCAACAGGCAGCTTAATCGAGAGATTGCCGGGCAGGAACTCCGGCGTGCCACTGATTGGGAAGTGTTCTTCGCCGTCCGGTCCCAAGCTAATGGAATAACCGTGATGCCTAGGACCGGCTTGCGGATCCAGCGGCTTGTCGAACGTGATTACCAGTTCTTTGATTGCCGGTTCGGCATTTTGAGAGTGATTCGGGAAAGGCCGCATGCCCGTGACGTGCACGCAGCGCAGATGGAAACTGGCAATCGTCTCCGTGATACGCGGCGCGAGCGAACGGTAAAACTGAGCCACCACCGGCATGAAACTCTCAAACGTTGGATAATGGGCGCGCTGAGAGCTGTACTGATGTAGCAGCTCAACAAGCTCGTCCATCCACACAAAGCCGATCGACTGCTCTCCTCGTATCAGCCGCTGAATCTCACTGCTTTTATGTCCTCTCGATTCCATATACTGAATTACGGCTGCCCGGACGAGCGATTCGAAAACCATCGTGTCTGAGTTTCCGTAGGCTTGTGCTCCCATTTTGTCGGCGACATGCTCATACACCTGTCGGGCGGATGCAAACTCACTCTTATGTTCATCGAACGCCGGGTTCACGAAGGAATGGTTGAACTCGTGAATGATCGTGGGTAGGTAATCCGTGCTATAGGTGGGATTTTCCGAATCATCTTGAGTCCAGCATCCGATAATGGAAAAGAATTCTTCATGCCCATCGGGCCAAACGACTCTGGGGCCGTAGTTCCCGCCGCCGTTATTCATGCCCAGAATCAAAAGGTATTGACCCGTCCGAACATCTCCGTAGAAGCTTTTGTACCAATTCAGATCAAGATCGTTTAGCACCACTCGAAAGCGGTCCTCGGCGAGATGGTAAAAAGCCTGATGAGCTGCCAAGAATTTCTCAAAATGAGTATCGCGATAAAAATCGGCCAGCCGTTGGGCAAAGAGGATGGCGTTGTCCTTACCGAAGCGAGCGTCCGGAACATCATCCGTAAAGGCAACAACAGGCTTGAGCGTCGGTGGCGGTGACAAACGAACGGCCAGACCCATCACAGCGTCAAAACCGACGTCCCTCTCACTGGCCAGCTTCCTCGCAAGGGTTACAGCAGGGTGGTCCTTATAGGGAGAGAAATACGCATCGATATCCGCTGTATAGGTCTTGAGCGGACTCATGTTGTACTCGGAATTTCCAGCTAGACGGAAAACGATGCTTAGCAGTTCAACGCGCGGATCAACGCGCGGCTCAAGCGTCGGTTCGCCGAGCGTAAGGCGGGCAAAGAAGAGAATCAGAGCAAGTGACCAAACAAATCGTACTTGGCTTACGCGCATCTGGCGACCCTAGACAGCCGCGCTCCTCGAAGCCGGTGCGAGAAAATTAATCTGGGAATCAGCGGAATGTCAACAAGCGCACCGATCCGACGTACCGGCGACGGCACACTCAGAAACAATCCACCTGGACGATTAACGCAGTAATCGTCCATCTCTAACAATGCTGGCGGTGTCAAGTCTTTTTTTCTTTCCACAGCTTTTTTCCTTTTTTTTTGCACACTTCACCTTCACTCCTGGGAGTGGTCTTGTTCGCTTCATTTCACCATCTGCATCGACGACCACGGCTCGTTCGTAATCTGTCGGGCGACTTCAGTCCGACCCAACCATCTCTCCGATCAAAACTTCGACCATGATTACTCCTCCACGTTGAGCAACCCGGGCTTGAGTTCCTCCACCGCCACAACATAATCAAACTTGCGCGTTTCGGTTGACCTGGCCATCCCCCACTTGTCGATGGCTTCATGCTTCAGAAATTCACTGGCCGTGAAGCCGTCGACATTCTTGACAAATTCCTGGGCCCGCTTCACGGCTTTCTGCAAGACATCGTCGAGCGCGCAGGTCGCACCCGCGTCTACCGGCGGCATCTTTTCGTCAATATCCGGCGGCAGCCAGTTCGATGGCAACGGCAGCGCGGATGCCGCGTCGACGGACAATGATACATCTTCCGTCCCACCAATCCCTGCCTCATCCGGCACATCGGTAGCGGTAGCTGTCTCAAGCTGAAGCCTTTCCATCAGCTTCTTAGCCTCAAAGTCCGTAGGATGTTCCTGCAGGTACGCTTGCAAGGTGGCGATCGTGCGTGTTCTGGCATCCTCCTTCACTGCTTCCTTTCTCGAAGCTGGCTGAGACTGAAGTTTCTGCAGTAACTTCTTAGCTTCGTCATCCGAGGGGTGCTCGAGCAGGTACGCTTGTAAGGTTGTGATCGCTCGGGCACTTTCCCCTTTTCTCGCCAAAGCCGCCGCCAATACGGGCTGCACAATCGCGGCTTGGTCGTGCCCCAGCTCCATCGCTCGCTCCGCCTCTTGGACCGCTTCATCGGCCGAGCCCTGGCGCAACCGCACGCTCGCAAGAGTCGCGTGCGCCCTCCAAGACGACGGTTCCGCTTCGACCGCCTGCGTCGCATAGGGCAGGGCCTCCGCTTCGTGATTTTCTCGCAGCAGCGCGTCGGCCAAGGAGAGCAGCGCAAGAAGGTGCTTTGGACTGAACCCCACGGCTTTCATCCAGTACGACGTGGCTTGCTCCGCGTTGCCCGTCTGCTTTGCGTAAACGCCGTATAGGCTTGATTCGGCGCGACACGGTTGGCCGTATCGAGAGGGCTTCTCGCTTCGGCCCCCTTTTGCGCCCGCAGCAGCTCGAGCGCTTTCCCAATCTCCTTTTGCGCCTTGGGAGCCAGCGCTCGATATGCCGCGCTTTCGGCGGCATCTTCTACCGACAGTTGCTCAAGCTCAAATGGTCACTGCCCTGACTTCATCCTTGCGCGCCTCCACTTGCTTGATTGCAGTTCGGTAGCCCAGGGCTACCACCTGAACGGAGTATTCCGTCGCTGAAATGCCGTTGAACTGGACGTGTCCTGCCTTTGCCGTTTCCTGCCGCTAGGCTTCGTTGGATAACTTCAACAACGTCACGACAGCCGCCACGGTTACCGGTTTGCCGTCTGGCCCTGTGAGACGAATGTCCAAGCCAGCCCTTTCGAACGCATTTAGCTTCACCGCGTTAGTGAGCTGCGCGCCGCCCGTGGACGTTTGCGCATAAACCACGCCGCCCCAAGAGATTGTTGTGAGCAGGACGACAAGCGCGGGAAGGCATTTCAACCAGCGGAAACGCATGGCCAACTCCACTCGCCGGAAGGGGACCTAACTGCGGATATCATACACCCGCGTTTTGCAGGAGCGCCATGCTATAACAGGTTTCTTCGGCGACTCGCATTGGCTGTTTTCCTGACTCCTGCCGTTTTTCTTTCTCCCTGTCCCTCGGGGCAGGTTTCCAACTGCGCAAATCCCCTTTGTTTCTCGATTGCCTCCTCGCTCGGCGCGGCACAACATGGGTTCCACACTGCTCCTCCCGCCCCGGAGCAAATTTTATTTTGAGGATTCCAATAAGGGAGGTCCTAAATGTGGTCCAAGCAACAAGCAGCGGTGGCGCAGCCACCCACGGTTTCGCCATTGCCAGCCGCAGCTCCAGTCGTTCCGTTTAATCAACCCGCTTCTTCCGGCAAACTCAGTAGCTCCCCATCTCGCGGTGGCGCGCGCCTCGGCGCCAGCATCCAGATCAAGGGGGAGGTCACCGGCATCGAAGACTTGCAGATTGACGGCATCGTCGAAGGGCCCATCCGCCTCAAAGGTCATGAACTCATGGTCGGCCCCAACGCGCAACTCACTTCCGAAATTCATGCAGGCGACGTGGTGGCCTTCGGAAAAATCATGGGCAATGTCCACGCGCGCGGCCGCGTCGACATTAAGAAGGACGGTTCCATCACCGGCGACATTGCTTCCGCGCGCATCAGCATCGAAGACGGCGCTTATTTCAAGGGCCGCATCGAAATCGACCCGACCAGAGCTCCTTCCTCCGCCGATTAATTATGGAGTGCGGTTTACCCTGCGCGGGGTCGAAGGGCCGCTTGTTTACCCTGAGGTACGAACGGCCGCCGCTTTCTCCTGCTCTGGTGACGCTCGTATAGGGGCGGGGCTTGCCCCGCCCACTCGGGCGTTCTTTCGATTTTCTATTTTCGATTCCGCTCTCCGCTCTCCGCTCTCCGCTCTCTATCACTCATACCGCAACGCTTTCATCGGGTCCAGCCGGCTCGCGCGAAACGCCGGAAGGTATCCCGCCGCACACGCCACCGACGTCAGCGCCACGGTAGCAATCGCCAGCGTTCGCGGATCATGTCCCGTCAAGCCAAACAGTTGGCTCTGCACCACGCGCGTGAGCGCCAGCGCCGCCGGTATCCCCACCACGACACCAATGCCAATCAGCCGCAACACATCGCGCATCACCATCCACACCACACTTCCCTGCTCCGCGCCCAGCGCCATGCGGATGCCAATCTCCCGCGTGCGCTGCGCCACCGTGTACGACATCACGCCATACAGTCCGATGACCGCCAGCATCGTCGCCAAGAAACCGAACACCGTGGAAAGGCTCGCGATCATGCGTTCCGTCACCAGCGAATTGCTGATTTGCATCTCGGCGGTACGCAGCCCATAAATTGGCAGGTTAGGATCGAGTTCCCGTACTTTCTCGCGCACCGCAGGCATCAACAGGTTTGGGTCCACCGCCGTGCGCAGGTACACCGTCATGCTGCCGAGAAAATGGCTTCCCAGGTACGGGATGTACGCCTGCTCCGGAATCTCATCGCGCAAATTGGTGTACTTGATGTCCTTCACCACGCCGATGATTTCCATATCCGTGTGCGTTCCCGGATCGCTTCCAAACCCAAGATGCAGGCCGACGGGATTTCTACCCAGAAAGAATTTCTTCGCGAACTTCTCGTTGATCATCACCGCAGTAGGAGTCCAGTCATCGGGCTCCGGACCGTTTTTGACCTCGCGGTCGTCGGTCAGCCGGAAATCGCGTCCCGCGACAATAGGCACGCCGAGCGTCGCAAAATAGGCCGGACTGATCTGATTCATATAGGGTTGCGCACGATCCTCGGGCTTCGCCGGCGTGTATCCTTCCGCCGTCATGCTGCTGTCCCACTCATTGTTTTCAAGAATCCGGACGCCCGCTAGGCCCACCGATTGCACTCCGGGGACCGAATTGAGCGCGTTCGTCAATTGCTGGAGGTAAGTTTTCTCTCTTTCCGGAGTGTAGCCGCCAAGCGAAGGATCAATATTGAAGGCCACCAGCCGTTCCACAGGAAATCCTGGGCCGAGGTTGCTTAGGTTCTTCAAGCTGCGCAGAAACAGCCCCGCGCCGATGAGCAACAACAGCGAAAGCGCGACCTGCGCCACGACGAGCGTTTTCCTTAGTCCCGCGTGACCGCCGCCCACCACCGCCCCCGCTTCATCTTTCAAAACACGCCCCACGTCCGGCCGCGTGGTTTGCAACGCTGGCACCAGCCCAAATACGATTCCCGTCAAAATGGTGACTCCCAGCGTGAAAACCAGAACGCGAAAATCGGGCAGCGTGGTGATGTTCAAGTCCGTGGAGTCTGCGGGCAAATAAATGCTTAAAAGCGCCTTGTCCGCCCAGAAGGCGATCGCCAATCCCACAATCCCGCCCAAAGCGGCGAGTGAAAGCGTTTCTGTAAGGAGTTGCGAGATGATCCGCGCGCGGCTCGCGCCGATGGCCAGCCGCACGGCAATCTCTTTCTGCCTGCCCGTGGCTCGCGTGAGCAAGAGGTTCGCCAGGTTCGCGCACGCAATCAGCAGCACCATTCCCGTCGTCGCCATAAGCACCCAAAGCGGCGTCGAAAGCTCGCGTCGCGTGTACGACCGGCCCTGCGATCCCGGCAAAACATCCATCCAGCATTTCAGGAATTGCTCGCGATCGTAAGCCGAAGCGTGGCTGAACGCCTGTTCCTTCACCTCCATTTCCAGCATCGAATGCATGAACGGCTGCAATGATGCCTTGGCCTGCGTAGCCGTCACGCCTGGCTTCAGCCGCCCGAACGCATTCACCCAGCGCGTCCGGCGGTCCGTGAGCATCTTTTCATTTCCCACAACGATTTGCTGCTGCATCATGATGGGAATAAAAATCTTCGTGTTGTAGCCCAGCTCTACACCCTCAAATCCCGGTTGCACCACGCCGACCACCGTCATGTTGTGGCCGTTCACAATCAGCGTTTTCCCCACAATTCCAGGGTCGCCCGCGAACCGTTCCCTCCAATAGTCATAAGTCAGCATTACCAGAGGATGTCCCAGAGGAACCCGATCGTCTTCCGGGGTGAAGGTGCGGCCCAGAATGGGCTTCACTCCAAGAACGGTGAAGTACGTTCCCGACACCAGTTCCGCCGCCACTCTCTCCGATTGCCCGCCAAAGGTAAGGCTCACATGCTGCGGAAATCGGCAAAACATTCCCAAAAACACTTCGTTGTGTGCCTGAAAGTCGCGGAACATCGGGTGCGAAATGGCGTTTCCGCCCCAATTGCTCCCGTAATGATGCCCCCTCATCGTGAGCAACACCAGTTGCTGAGGATTCTTCACCGGCAGCAGCCGCAGCAAAATCTGATCCAGGAGCGAGAAAATCGCGGTGTTCGCCCCGATCCCCAGCGCCAGCGTCATCACCGCGACGGCTACATACCCCGGGCTTCGCCGCAACGTCCTCAGCGCGTACCTAAAATCGCCAATCGCGGTCCATGCCCAGTTGAAGCTCATTAGCGTGCCTCCCCTCACGATTTGTAATGCTCCCGCGAGTCTGCAACATGGTCTTAGCTGGGGGTCGGACCTTTATCCTGTCTGCCGCAGGCAGGGTCCGACATTAAGTTCTGTAACATAAGGGCTCTGGCCCCTGAGGAATGGATTCTGCTTTTCCCACGCCCGCTCGCAGTCTGAACATCAGTGAATACGGGCTTTTCCGCTTTTTGTTCCGCAACCAACCGGGCCGGCCAAAAACTAAGACGTTCCGCAACCAAAATAGTCACGTCGAAAAGCAATGTGCAGAAGCCCGGCAACCTTTCAAAGCACCCGTCCGCAGCACTTCGCGCGGCTCCCGCGCTCCCGCAGCCTGTCATCCCGAACCCGGTCGCACGTTCTTCGGTGCGAATGGCGGTGAGGGATTTGCTTTCTGCTTTCCGACCGCTAAGCCCTTGCCTGCACCAAATAGCGATCCATCCACTCCAAAATCACCTTTCGCATTTCCGGCAGTTCCACGTGCGCGCACTCGTACAGTTCAATCCGGCAGTCCGCTTCCTTCCCATACTTCCGATACAGCGGCATCAGGGAATCGCGAATCTTTTCCACGCCCGCTGGCGGCGTCAGTTTGTCCAGCCGCCCGTTCACGCTTAAATGCGCCCGTGGCACGATCAATTCGTTGATTTCCGCGGTTTGAAAGTGTTTCAGCAGCGATGGCACGTAATAATAGATTCCATGCCCATGCAAACCATTCGCTTTGATTAGCTCCTCGTAGTCCGTCAGGCAGCACACATCCAGGCAAACTCGCACGCGCGGTTCCAGCGCCGCCAGCCACCACGCCTTTGTCGAACCCATGGACATTCCCAAAGCGCCTAGCCGTTGCGCATCCACTTCTGGCCGGTGCGCCAGATAATCGAACGCGCGCAACTCGTCAAACATCATCATTCCAAACAGTACCTGCCCCTTCCAAAGCATCAGCTTGAAAGCGTCTTGCTCCCCTTCATGCCCATCTGCTTCCCGTTTCCGCTCTCCGAAGCACCAGCTATCAATCGCCAGCGTAACCAGTCCGTTTTCCGCGCATACCGGCGCGTACGCAGGCTGCGCCTCAACGCCCTTCCACAGTTGTTCCTTCCCCAGGTCATACATTCCGCCATGCCAATGAATGTAGAGCAGTCCCGGCGCGCGCGCCTGCCGCTTGTCCGGAATCAGCAGGATGGCGGGAACCGGTTCGATCCCGTTCAAGTCCAAAACCAGCCGCTCCAGTGCGTAACCCTCATGCTTCTCCGTTTTCAGCAACTTCGGCGGGCCCGGCACATGCCGCGTGGGAAGATCTCCCAGCAAACTCCACAACTCCTTCCGCCGTTCTTCCTGCTTCGTGGCGAATGCCGCATCCAACGGCCCGCCGAATGCGGCATCCTCCTTGGCACGGAAGACACTATCCGGCTTCGCGTCAACCGCGGCCACTTCCCCGGCTTGCATAATCCCCTCCGCACTCGAAATCCCCGTCAGCGCCAGCGCCGCCGATCCCTGCAAAAACTCCCTCCGGGTCGATTTTTGCGTTGGACCACTCATGCTGCCCTCCTTGTGACGCGCCCGTCTTCATCCCCGCCCCTTTCGTCACCTCGCCTTTCTACGAGCCCCAGGATGCCCCTGTCAACCGCGCCGCTGGCCGATTTTTTGAATTTCGTTTTTCGAATTTCGTATCTCGAATTTCTATCTTCCCGAGTACCTCTGCTCTTTCCGCGGATCTCCGTACGCGTGATAGCCATTGCGCTCCCAAAATCCCAGCCGGTCGTGATCCAGCAGCATAAACCCGCGCACCCACTTCACGCTTTTCCACGCATACAGATGTGGCACCACCAGCCGCAGCGGCCCGCCATGCTCTGGCGCCAGCGGCGTGCCGTCATGCTCGAAGGCAAACAGCACGTTGGGCCGCAGCAAATCCGCCAGCGGCACATTCGCCGTATAGCCTTCCTCCGCCAGCACCAACACAAATTCAGCCCCAGGCTTCGCCTTCACAAGTTTCAGCACTTCCGTGAACAGCACGCCTTTCCAACGGTTGTCCAACCGGCTCCAACGCGTCACGCAGTGAAAATCCGAAGTCACTTCCGTCTGCGGCAGTGCGCGAAACTCGTCCCAAGTCAGCCCCTTCGGCTCTTCCACCTGCCCGGAAATCTTGAAATCCCACTTTGCCGCATCAAACGCCGGCACGCCCCCGCAATGCAGCACCGGCCATTTCAGCGTGAGCGACTGCCCCGGCGGCAACCGCCCTTCGGCCTTTGCCTTCTTCTCCAACTCCCTCCGGTCCCCCAAATCCCCAAACAGCGTCATAGTCGCCTCTCCGCGAGGTTAGATACTTCTCCTGCCAATTGGTTTCTAAAATTCCCGCTTCCTTCGGTTTCGCAAGACGCTTCTATAAAACGGACACCGCCAGTGCGAGAGTTGTGCCTCGGGACGGCCCTCCATAGTCCCAATTCGAGACTGGCCTACCAGCAAACTGATCTTTGTGTCGACAAGGCGGTACCGAGTCGGCTACACCGGCCCGGCCATCCGCCGTTCTGTTGCTTTCACGCTCGCAAATACGACCAAACCAACGCCGCTGAAACTCTCGGTCGCCAAATCGACTATTTCTTCCAGTAACACAAGCTTCCCCAAGCACCTCTGTAGAGCTCGGGCCTCAGCCTGGCTCCTCATCGGCCTCAGCCTCACAACCCGCCGTTTCGCCCCTTGCCGCTCCTTTGCCCCAACCAACGCAGCACGGCAACTCCACTCCTCTCGCTGCGTCCCGCTCCGCCTGCTTCGCCCACAGCCTCTCGCATCCGCTTTCCCTGGGAAAAACGTGAGCGTTCTATCCCCGACAACAACCTGCTTTAACTTCTGTGGAGTCGAGATGGTGGAGTCGAGATGTGGCGCGGTGGATTAGGTTCGGCCTATCGGTTGCCGGCCCTTTCGGTTGCCGGTGCCTCACTATCCGGACCATGCTCCGTTTCCACATCCCGCTCATCGAACCGGACGTGCCTGTTTCAGGCATCCGTCTCTCGGAGAAGACTCACGCAATCGCCGAGGCCATTGCATGTGACGCCGCCTGCAACTTCTGAAAACAGCTTGCGAGTTATCAGGCTCATCGCCAATCTCCTTTTCTGTCGTCGCTTCCATGCTCGCCAAGTCGCCTAGCGACCCTCTGCACCAGAGGCTTCAGCAGTCTCGTTGCCTCCACTGCTGCTCTGATTGCTACCGGGTGGAGCGAACCAGTTCCCGGGCGGGTATACCCCCGCTGTGGACCACCGCCTTTCCACGGCGCACTTAGAATGAACACTTACACAAAATCAGGGGAGAACTCGGGGCCTATTCGGGACACTTGGCCGGAACGCAGACCACAGACTTCGCCCGCCTAAGCGGCTTGCACACGTTGCTGGACATTAACACCATTCCCGCAGGCACGTGCACCAGCGTGACCGTGACGCTGGCGAATCCGCAAATCAGCTACCTCAATGTGCCTAGCCCGCAAACGACTCCGCCAACGCGGCCAACGGTCAGCACACTGAACGGTACGACCAGCCCGGCGGTGACGCTGACGACTTCCAGCATGACGCTTCCCCTGGCGACTCCCCTGGTGGTGAGGGCGGGAAATATCATCGGACTGAGCTTTGAGTTTAATCTGCGCAAGTCCATTGCCGTGGACGCCATGGGGCAGATTACGGGCGCGGTCACGCCGGTGCTGCACCTGAAAGCAATCACCCCTAGCGATGCGGACGCGTTCATCGACGATTTTGTCGCGGGCGTGGTGAGCGTGGGCACCAATTCGTTCGTGATTCAAGGGCCGCACGGACGTCCATTCACCGTGAACGTAAACGCGCAGACGGAATGGGAGAACAACGAGAGCATCAGCAACCTGACCAGCAGTTCGATTATCGAGCTGTCGGGGACGCTCGACAGGACCACCGCGACGTTCCTTGCGGATTCGGTGGGCATTCTCTCGCAGGACCATTTCTTCGCGGGCGGGCTCCTCACCTTCGAGGAACCCCAGACAGGCACGGCCACGGATTTTGATTTGTACGTCCGCAGCCTGCTCCCGTCAGGAACCGGCTTCAACTCCGGACAGATTTCGACCATCAACCTGACCGGCAACGAAGCCTTTTACATCTACTGGATGCATAACAGCTTCACCAACATGTTTTTCAACGCGGCGCTTTTGACGCCGGGCCAGCATGTGGCGATCGGCGGGCCATTCGCCAACGGAGCCGTCGCAGTGAAGCGCGTGGTGCTGCGGCATGAAGGCCACACTGGCACGCCGGTGGCAAACAGCGTAAACCTGACGGCCGGCACGTTCCAGTTCGACTCGAACGGGCTGGCTGGTGTGCTGTTCAACGGACCCATCACCGTGCAGGTTACGCCGTTTACGCGCTTCGGCGGTGGGCTGACACAACTAAGCGACCTGAGCAGTAATCCCACGAATCCGTTCCGCGTGGTTGGTTTGGTTCTGAAGAATGCCAACACGGGGCAGCCGGTGTTCGTGGCGCGCAGCGTGGTGGAGCTGCCGAACTGACGCCCTGGCACAGCTACTTTTCAAGGACGGAGACGAAGCCACCGACAAAGCGTGGATGTCGGTGTGGGTGGACGATGTAGATGCGGTTCACCGCCAATCGGTTGCCCCAGGGCTCGATGTCACGTTTCCTCCGACCAAAATGCCCGGGAACGTCCGCCAGAAGCACGTGCGTCATCCGGACGGACGCGTTTTTCGAGTCAGCAAAGGCATCGAGGAGTCTGCTTAGACGAGGATTTCATATTCCGATTTGACCAGGCCGCTGGGATAGTGCTGCGTGGCGACGTGGCGGAGCTGGATGTCGCAAGGCAATTTGCCAAACAGTGGAATGCCCTCTCCAATCAGCACCGGCACGCGCGTGATGATCAATCGCTGAATGAGGCCCGCGCGCAGAAAGTTTTGAATGGTGACGCCGCCGTCCACATAAAGATGCTTGGCGTGGCTGGCCGCGAGCCTCGTGACGATCTCCACTGGAGCCCCAGACATTTGTTCCACAACGCCTCGACGCACGGCGGAGAAATCGAGGGGGCGGCCGCTGAGGACGACAACTCGTTTGTCGCCATACGGCCACTCCGGAAAAGCGAGAACCGTCTCGAAGGTTTTGCGGCCAATGACCAGAGTGTCGATGCTGGCGAAGAATTCGTCGTAGCCGTGGGGCTCGCCGCCACCCGGCGGCAAAAAGTCAAGAGCGCCGTTCGGCCGCGCGATGAAACCGTCGACGCTAGTGCCAATAAAAACCGATACCATCATCGTTTACTCTCCGACTACGGCCGCCGTATCAGCGGTCATGCATGAAGGCCTCGAAACCGAACTCAGTGCAGGAAGTGGCGCATGCCAGTGAACACCATGGCGAGGCCCAGGCGATCGGCGGCGGCAATTACATCGGGGTCACGCACCGACCCGCCAGGCTGGATCACCGCGGTTGCCCCGGCCTTGGCCGCTTCTTCGACGCCGTCGGGAAACGGAAAGAACGCATCGGAAGCCATGACGGTTCCAGCGAGCGAAGTCTGCGCCTTCATCACCGCGATTTTCACGGAGTCGACGCGGCTCATCTGGCCCGCGCCGACGCCGACGGTTGCGCCGTCTTTGGCAAACACGATAGCGTTGGACTTCACGTGTTTCGCCACTTTCCAGGCGAAGCGCATGGTGTGCATTTCTTCCTGCGTGGGCACACGTTTTGTTACGGTGCGCAGCTCGGCGTCATGGAGTTCGCCGAGGTCCGGCTGCTGCACCAGCATGCCGCCCAGAATGCGCTTAAGCTGCAGCTCGCTTTCCGGTTCCAAGCCGCCCGGAGGCAGTTCCAGCAAGCGCAGATTTTTCTTCGCTGCAAAAATCTCTTTTGCGCGAGCGGCAAAGCCCGGTGCGGCGATGCACTCCACAAACAGCTTCGCCACTTCTTCCGCGGTGGCTGCGTCCACTTCGCGGTTGAACGCCAGCACGCCGCCAAACGCCGAGACCGGGTCGCATCCCAGCGCCTTCAGATAGGCTTCGCGCAGCGAGGCTTGCTCGGCGGTGCCGCAAGGATTGTTGTGCTTGATGATGACCGCGGCGGGATTCTTGAACTCTGCCGCCAAGCTGCGCGCCGCCTCCAGGTCCACGAAATTGTTGTACGAAAGCCCTTTGCCCTGGAGTTGTTTCGCGGCTGCCAAGCCTTCAGGCGCGCGGCCTGCGGGCACGTATAACGCCGCGGCCTGGTGCGGATTTTCTCCGTAGCGCAATTCCTGCTGCCGCCGCAGTGCGAGGTGCACGCGCTCGGGCAGCGTTGATTTGGCTTGTAACGACGCGTGCCCATTTGCCGCCGCAAGGCGCTCCAATTCCATGGTGATCAACCCGTCATGACGCGAAGTCGTGGCAAAAACTTTTTGCGCCAACTCCAGCCGCGTCGCAAGCCTGGTGTCGCCCGCGCTTTCGATTTCTTTCGCGACGCGCTCGAAGTCCGCGGGGTCGCAGACCACCGTCACGCTTTCGAAATTTTTCGCCGCCGAGCGCAGCATGGCGGGACCGCCGATGTCGATGTTCTCGATGAGCTCTTCGGCAGTCAGTCCCGGCTTAGCGGCTGTCGCCTCGAAAGGGTAAAGGTTCACTACCACAAGATCGATCGGAGCGATGCCGTGTTCCTTCGCTTGCTTCTGATCCTCCGCATGTTTCCGCCGAAAGAGCAGGCCGCCGTGCACCTTTGGATGCAGCGTTTTCACGCGTCCGCCAAGCATTTCGGGCCAGCCGGTGAAGTCGGAAACATCGCACACCGCGACGCCGTCTTCGCGCAAGAGCTTTGCGGTTCCGCCGGTAGAAAGAATTTCGATCTTCCGAGCCGCAAGACGTTTGGCAAAGTCGACGATTCCAGTTTTGTCAAAAACACTGAGGAGCGCCCGCTCTACTGCCATGAATCCCTCCGCAATGGAAGCAGAACAGTGTAAGCGCGCGGAAGCAATTCGGAAAGACCTTGATGGAAGTCCAAAGCCAAAAGTTAAGAGTGAAGAGTCAGCGGCTAGGAAGCAATGACGGTCTACGATCAATTTTAGTCTCTAACTTTTGACTCTTAACTTTTTGCTTTTGACTTTTTACTGTTGACTTCGAACTCTTGGCTGCTCAGGACTTGACGAGGGCTTTGAGCTTGACCTGACCTTCGACGGTTTCGACGACATACTCCACGTCTTTGCAGTTTTTCTGCTCCTGCAATTCTTTGGTTTTCTTCAACACGAATTGATTGAAGCTGGAGCGCGACAGTTTCCCCGTGTGTTCGCCGGCAAGTTGCTTGGCCTGCAAAAACGCTTCGTACAACTTCTCGACTTTTTCGGGCTCACTTTCGGGATGCGAACAGATCATGCGGAAGGCTTTGGCATCCCCCGCCGCGGTTGCCACGGCCTCCACTTTCGCATGCTCTTTGGCACGCGTCGCTTCGATGGCTTTCGCGGCCGCGCCAAAATGGCGCTGAATGGTGCCCTCTTCTTTCTGCTTCATTCTCTTGCGGAAGATGTCTTTGTATTTCGCGTAGGTTTGCGTGAGGTTGTTGAAGCGGAAGCGTTGGTGGGGCTTCATTTCGCCACCGCGCTCGTTGTAGCGCTTGACGAGAAGGTCGATGCGCCATTCGATGTCCGTAGGCGGTTTCTTCCGGCCGCCTCCGAAAAACTGATCGTACTCGATTTTGAGCTGGCGGATGTCCTTCTCGATCTGAGCGAGATCTTCGTCGATGGTCGCCATGCGTGCAAGAAGCTCCCAGGGCTCCATGCTAGGGTGGGCGGGCGAAAGCGTCAACTCGCGTAGCGAAAAGGTGCTTCGAATGTGGCACGGCGGGAGAGGATACCGCGAGTCGGAGATGGCGTCTTCAGGAACCTGCCTGCAGCAGGCTAAATCCCATTGATATGGCCGAATTTCACGTCGGACCCTGCCTGCGGCAGGCCAAGGGTCCGACTCCCCGTTGCCGGGCGGGGAGCTCTGTGCTGAAATGTTTGCATGCCCGCTCGCACCAAACGCGAAATTTCCGCGGAACAGTCGGAGTTGCTGCGGCAGATACCCTCAGTGGATGAACTGCTGGGGCAACCACGGCTCGCGGAGCTTTCGAAACGTGTGGACCGCAACCTCCTCGTAGACGTCGCGCGCACCGTGTTGGATGATCTACGCGCGCGCATCACTGGGCAAGCGGCAACCGCCATTCTCGCGGAGATCTCGCCGCTTGCATGCGATCGTGCGTCGCTCGAAGAGCGCATTGCCGCGCTGCTCGAGCGGATTCTGGCGCGCTCGCTTTTGCCGGTAATTAATGCGACGGGCGTGATTTTGCATACAAATCTGGGGCGCGCGCCGCTGCCGGAAAGCGTGGTGGAGGAATTCCGGCTTGCGGCGACGCAGTATTCGAACCTGGAATACGACCTGGAAGCCGGAGCACGCGGGAAACGCGACGTGCATACGGCAGAAATGTTGACGCGGCTCACCGGCGCGGAAGCGGCTATTGTGGTGAACAACTGCGCGGCCGCGGTGCTGGTGACGCTGGCGGCGCTGGCGCGCGGCGGCGACGTGATTGTTTCGCGCGGGGAGCTCATTGAGATTGGCGACGGCTTCCGCATTCCGGAAATCATGGAGCAGAGCGGCGCGGCGCTGCGGGAGGTGGGAACCACGAACCGCACGCGACTCAGTGATTATGAGAATGCGATCAATGAGAAAACGCGATTGCTATTGCGCGTGCATCCTTCGAATTTTAAAGTGACCGGCTTTACGGATAAACCTTCCCTCGAAGAGCTCGTCACGCTGAGCCAGCGAACGGGAATTCCGCTGGTGGAAGACCTTGGGTCCGGCTGCCTGGTGGATTTGGCCGAGCACGGCATCACGGAGCCGACGGTGCGGCAGAGCGTGGAAGCCGGCGTGGGCATTGTGACCTTCAGCGGAGACAAATTACTCGGAGGGCCTCAGGCGGGCATCCTTGCCGGGAAAAAAGATTTGATTTCGCGCGTCCGGCGGCACCCGCTGTTTCGCGCGCTGCGCGTGGACAAACTCACCATCGCGGCGCTCGAAGCAACACTGGGTGCATACCTGCGCGCGGCGTGGGAAGAAATTCCCGCGATGCGCATGATTTGCATGACACCGCAAGAACTGAAGCGCCGCGCAGAGAATTTCGTTCGAGAATTGCGGCCCGAATTGCCGCTTGATGAAGTCGAAATTGAGGTAGCGGACGGAGCTTCGCTGGCGGGAGGCGGCTCGACCCCGGCGCAATCGCTGCCCAGCAAGGTGATTCGCATTGCCAGCGTTCGTTATTCCGCGGCGAAATTGGAGCAAAGGTTGAGGCGCGCGCCCGCGGGAATTTCGGTCATTGCGCGCGTGGAAGAAGACCGATTGATTCTCGATTTGCGCACCGTTTTTCCGGAGCAGGAGCCGCTGCTTGTCAAGACACTCGCCGCTGCGCTGCACTAGCGGAAGCCGGCTCGCAGGGCTAGAGTAATCCCTGCTTGGGAAGGGGCCATTCCATCGAAAACTTCACGCAAGAGGTCCGATATTCAGCCCGATCGCTGTCCAAGAACCCGGGCTTTGCCGCAGTCGCTGTGTTGACTCTGGCATTGGGTATCGGCGCCAATACCGCAATCTTCAGTGTGGTGGAAAACGTGTTGCTGCGGCCCCTGCCTTACTCTCAGCCGGAAAATCTAGTGCAAATCTGGAATACCTACCCCCCGCAGGCTCCCCGGGCGCCTTTATCCCCGGGAGACTACGCGGATTGGCGCCAGCAAAACGCCAGTTTCTCCGAAATGGGCGGGTACGCTCATATCTCGCAGGGATTCAATTTGACCGGCGAAGGCGAGCCGCGGCGCGTGCTGGGGAGCTACGCCAGCGCGGGACTGTTCCCTCTTCTTGGAATAAAGCTCGCGGCCGGGCACTACTTCACTCCGGAGGAGGATCGTGCAGGCAGTTCCCCAGTGGTGATGCTGAGTCATCGCCTATGGCTAAGCCGATTTGGGGGCGACCCTGCCGTGGTAGGACGAACGATCACGCTGGACAACCTGCGCTATACGGTGGCGGGGGTGCTGCCGGCCGATTTTCGCCTGCTGCGCTGGGCCGACATTTGGATGCCTATCGGCCAATACCAAGATGACTTGACCGAACACGTTCACCACGCGTTTATCGGCGTCGCGCGGCTCAAGTCGGGCGTCACGCTGGCACAAGCGCAAGACGAAATGGAAAGACTGAACGAGGAGGAAGCCACCAAGTATCCGGATTCGCACAAGTTTTTTGGCGTGCTCGTCGAATCCATGGAAGATGCGTCCGTCGCAAAACTAAAAGGGATCCTGCTGGTTCTTTCCGGGGCCGTGGGACTGGTGCTGCTGATTGCCTGCGCGAACATCGTGAATTTGCTGCTGGTGCGCAATGCCGGGCGGGAACGCGAAGTAGCGGTGCGCACGGCATTGGGAGCTAGCGCGTGGCAATTATCGCGTCAGTTGCTAACGGAAAGCATGCTCCTGTCACTCACGGGCGGGGTGCTGGGGTTACTCCTGGCGATAGGCGGTCTGCGCACTTTGATGGCCTTTGTTCCCGCGGACCTGGGCGTGTTGCGAGAGAGCGGCCTCGACGGCAAGGTGCTGATGTTTACGGTAGCGGTTTGCGTGGTTACAGGAATGATTTGCGGGCTTCTTCCCGCGCTGCGCACACGGCGAGCAAATCTCGCGGGAACTCTCAAGCAAGGGAGCAAAGGGACGGGCGGACCGGGGCGACACCGGACGCACAACATCCTGGTGATTTCAGAAATCGCAATGGCGCTCGTGCCGCTGATTGGGGCGGGACTGCTGCTGCGGAGCTTCCAACATCTGCTGGAAGTGAATCCCGGTTTTCGCGTGGACCATATCCTGACCATGGAAGTACAACAGGCGGCGCTGTCTTTTACGCAAGCCAGCAAGCTTTCCCAGCAAGATTGGATCCAGATTCAGCAGAAGCAGTCCGTGCAATTCGAGCAAATCGCCGCGGAGATTCGCGCGCTCCCGGGCGTGAAGGAAACCGCGGGCATTGACGATCTGCCCTTGAGCAGTGAATTCCGTCAAGCATCAAGATTTGTGATCGAGGGCCAGCCCATTCCGAATGCGGGCCTGCGGCCGATCGCGCAATTCCGAACGGTGAGCCTGAATTATTTTTCTGCATTGGGGATTCCGCTGCGCGAGGGCCGGCTGTTTACAGAAGACGATTGGAAGGTGCCGAGGGCGCTGATCAACGAGACCATGGCGCGGCGCTTCTGGCCCAAAGGCGACGCCCTTGGGAAACGCATCAACCTGTGTTCACTGGATCCGAAGCCGTGCTGGAGCACCATTGTCGGCGTTGTGGGAAATGTGCACCAGTTTGGCCTGGATGCGGAGCCCACCTTTGACGTGTACTTCGTGGGCGGTTGGACTCCTTATGTGGTGGTGCGGACGGCGACCGAACCGTTGAGCCTGGCCGTTGCGGTCACGGACGTGATCCACAAAACGGCTCCGGACCTGCCCGTGACGCACATGATGACCATGGAGGAGTTGCTCACAGGCTCCATTTCGCCGCGACGATTCTCGGCAATGTTAGTTGGAATTTTCGCCATGCTGGCGGTGGCGCTCGCGGCTGTCGGCATCTACGGGGTGACGAGTTATACAGTGAGCCAGAGGACGCAGGAGGTTGGCTTGCGCATGGCTTTGGGAGCGCAGGCCGCGAATGTCCGAAGCATGATCCTGATGCAGATGATTAAGTTTACGGCGCTGGGTGTGGCGATTGGACTAGCCGGGGCGTTCGTGGTGGCGCGCTTTTTGGCGAGCTTGCTTTTTGGCGTCGGGACGCACGACCCGGTTACCTTCCTGGGCGTGGCCCTCGTATTGATTCTGGTGGCGGTGCTGGCCGCGTACGTGCCCGCGCGGCGGGCCATGCGCGTGGACCCCATCGTGGCGCTGCGCTACGAGTAAGTCACGGCTCTCGGGCAGTAGCGTGCTGGAAACCCCCGGGATGCCTAGCAGTGCTAATCCGGTTGTCCGCTATGGTTTAGGTCTGATGTAGGAAACTGATATAGCAACTGCTCTAATTCATCTCTGAGGTGAAACTGCGCGAAGTTTTCATCCGTCCATATCAGAGGTTTCGCGGAGTGGGCGAAGCTTTCCGGTGCATCTGTCAGACCCCTGATTGCCCGAGAATTCTTACTAAGACGGAGAGGTGTGAACATGAGAAGAGACCTGTGCGTCCTTGCCGGGATTTGTGTGCTGCTGGCTGCGCCTGCAGCGTGGGGGCAAAGCGATCCGCAACGCCCCGCGGAATCGCCGGCACAGCAGATGACCGTTCCTCCCGCACAGCAACCACCCCAACAGCGCCAGCGCACACAACGCCCGCCCGAACAGCCTGCCGCGCCGCAAGAAGGCGCGCAGGGCAAGCAGGCGCAACATCCGCCGATCGCCGAAGAAAAGTCTTTGGTGACGCACCATTCCGCGCGCATTGGCGGGCAGGAGATCAAGTACACGGCCACGGCCGCAACGTACAACATCAAAGCGGATGACGGCGCGCCGAAGGCCACGATGTTTTACGTGGCGTACACGAAAGAAGGCGTGACGGACATCGCCAAGCGGCCGATCAGTTTTGTTTACAACGGCGGGCCGGGCTCGGCATCGCTTTTCACGCACATGGCCATGGGGCCAAGGCGCGTGGTTCTGACTGCGGACGGGCACGGCATGCCCGCGCCGTACACGGTGACGGATAATGAAGATTCGTTCCTCGACGCAAGTGATCTTGTTTTTATTGATGCCATCTCGACGGGCTTCAGCCGGCCCGCGCCGGGCGAAGTGCCTAATCAATTCCACGGGATCATTGCGGACGCAAACTGGTTCGCGGATTTCATCTACGAATACATCACGCGCAACGAGCGCTGGGCGTCGCCAAAATTTCTGATTGGGGAAAGCTATGGCACGACGCGGTCGGCGGAATTGGCCGGAGTTCTGCAGGAGCGCCATCAAATCTACCTGAGCGGGATCGTGCTGCTCTCTTCGGTGGCGTTTTCCAACTGGGGCGCGGACAACCGGTTCGAGTTTTTCCTGCCGACCTATGTGGCCACCGCCTGGTATCACCATTTGTTGGGGCCGGACTTGCAGAAACTTACGATCGAGGAGGTGGCGCAACAAGCACGGGAATTCGCACATGGCGAATATGCGCAGGCGCTCGAAAAAGGCGATGCGCTTTCCGCAGCGGAGCATCAAAAAGTAGTTGCGGACCTGGCGCGGTTTACCGGGCTCAGTCCCAAATACATTGAGCAGACCAACCTGCGTATCAGCCCGTTCCGATGGTTCAAGGAATTGGAGCGCGACAAACGGCGCACCATCGGGCGGCTCGATTCGCGCTTCGAAGGCATGGACGTGGACGCAGCCGGGGAGCGCGTGGAGTACGACCCTAGCGAAGCGTCGTATGAAGGCGCATTCGTGGCCACGTTTCACGATTACCTGCGGCGCGAGCTTAAGTGGGATAGCGACGCGTACTACACGGTGAGCGCCAATGTGCGACCGTGGGACCAGGCGGGCAATACGGAGGTGGCGGAAGTTTTGCGCGCGGCCATGACGCAGCAGACGTATCTGAAAGTTATGGTGCTTTGTGGCTACTATGACGTGGCGACGCCGTTCAACGGCATCGAAAACACGGTTGCGCACATGAACCTGGAGCCGCCGGTGCGGAAGAATATGAGCTTCGCGTACTACGAGGCGGGGCACATGATGTACATCGACGAGAAAGAGCATCACAAGCTGCACAAAGACGTGGATGAGTTCATCAATGCGGGGCTAGCGCGCTGACTTAATCCAATGCGACAGGCAGATTAAGACTAGATGAAAACAAAAGCAGATCCCTCGCTCCGCTCGTGACGACGACTACCGCGCCATAAGGGTAGTTTCGCAGGTTGGATGGGGTACCAGAGGAAGAACAAGGAAGAGGGATGCATCGCGATTGCTCGCATATCAAGTTGCAAAAGGAAAGTTGCGTTCAGTTACGAAGCCGGTTCAGAAACTGAAGCCAGGCTGGGCGCTGGTACGCGTGCGGCTGGCCGGAATTTGCAACACGGACGTGGAGATTCTGCATGGCTATCACTAATTTCGAGGAACGCCGGGACATGAATTTGTGGGGGAAGTTGCGAAGGCGTTTCGGCAGGAGTGCGAGAGAAGTGGATCGGGCGACGGGGTTGTGGGGAGATTAACGTTACGTGCTCAGCGTACGGTTTCAAGCCGCTGTGCGAGTTTTGCCAGCGCGGACCGAAGACGCATGTGCCCGGCGGACAGTTCTTGGGATTGTGGCGCATGACGGAGCGTTTGCTGAATACCTGGCGCTGCCGCTGGAGAATCTGCACGTTGTACCTGCTGGTGTTACGGACGAACAGGCGGTGTTTGTGGAGCCGCTGGCGGCAGCGTGCGAAATTTTGGAGCAAGTGGATGCCAAGAAGTTTCGTTCGGCGGCAGTGCTGGGCGACGGAAAGCTGGCGCAACTCATCGGGCGAGTGTTAAGGACGGCGATTCCGCACGTGGTGATGTATGGAAAGTACGAGAAGAAGCTGGCGCTGGCGCGGCAGGTGGCAATGGAGACGAAGAAAGTTCGGGGGGATGCAAGCGATTTGAAGCACGTTAAGGAAAGCTATGGGCTACTCGTCGAAGCAACGGGTTTGCCAAGTGGGCTGGCGCTGGCTCAGCAGATGACCGAGCCGCGCGGGACGCTGGTGCTGAAGTCGACCTTTCACGGGGCAGCGCCGGTGGAAACGTGGCCGATTGTCGTTAAGGAAAATCAACGTGGTGGGCTCGCGCTGCGGGCCCTTTGAGAAGGCCATGGCGTTGCTGCGCGCAGGAAAAGTCGATCTGCAGCCGCTGATTACGCGCGCGTTTCCGCTGCCGGAAGCAGCTGAAGGGATCCTTTTCGCGCAACGACCGGAAGTAATGAAGGTTATCCTTAAGCCATCAGAAAAAAAGAAGATGCCACACGGACAGAGAGGCACGGAGGGGGCAGAGCAAGGTCATGAAACTGGAGTTTCTTGAAAGCGGATCACCCGACTGTCCCTTGATTCGCCTTTACGAATTCACTTCCAGGGAGGCTTACCAATTGCGTCGCGTTGCCCTTCAATTGGCGAGGAGCAAAGAGATAACCGTACGGCTCCATGAGCAGCCAAACGTCGTTGCGATCGATGGTTGCAAACTGACGCTTCAGCAAGGAAAGAAGGATCGTGGAGTGTCTGAAATTTCTTCCTTGAACTTCGAATGCGTTTTCTCCAAAGCGGGGTGGCTGCAAGTCGCGGATCTAATTCGACCCTTTTCACGAAGCGCGGCCAATGGGTTCCAATGGCTGTCTGAAACTAGAAAGGTGAAGATACTCCTCTCCTGTGACGGCAAATGGTAACGGGCGCAGTTTTAGAGGCGGTTGATGCAGGAGGCAACGCAGGCGGCGCCGAAACCGTTGTCGATGTTGACGACGGTGACGTTCGAGGAGCAGGAATTGAGCATGCCGAGGAGCGCGGCGATGCCGCCGAAGCTGGCACCGTAGCCCACGCTGGTAGGAACGGCAATGACCGGCGCGGCGACGAGACCGCCAACCACACTGGGAAGCGCGCCTTCCATTCCCGCAACGCAAATGATAACGCGAGCTTGGGCAAGCTTGCTTTCGCGATGTTCCAACAAGCGATGAATGCCGGCGACGCCGACATCGTAAAGTTGATCGACGGGGTTGCCCATCAGGCGGGCGGTCAAGAGTGCTTCTTCGGCGACGGGAATGTCGCTGGTGCCCGCAGAAACGACGAGGATTAATCCTTTTCCGGAAATTTCGCGGCTACGCTCGATGGTGATGACCCGGGAGAGCGGATGGAACTTGGCCGCTCGGGCGGTTTTGCCGTTGGTTTTTTTTACGGCAGCGAAGACTTTGGCGTCCGCGCGAGTGACAAGAATGTTGTGGCGCGAGTCTTTCTTCTGAAGCATGGCGAAAACGATTTTGGCGACCTGCAGCGGGGTCTTGCCCTTGGCGAAAACGACTTCGGCAAAACCCTGGCGAAGAGAGCGGTGATGGTCGACTTTCGCGAAGCCGAGGTCTTCGAAGGGGAGGTGCTTGAGGCGCTCAACAGCGGCGCTCGGGGAGAGTTTCCCGGCCCGCACGGATTCCAGAACTTTCAGCAAGTCCGTTTGATTCATGCAATTCAACCGCTCGTGATTTTATCATCGACGCGCAGGATTGCCGCACCTTGACTTGGTAGAAAGCGGCTGCGAGACTCAATTTACCTGCGAAAAAAAGGGCTGCAAGAAAAGAGCGGTAGATTCACAAAAGCTAAGTACGTAAAGGTTCAAGAACGGGCTTCAACACCGAGTCACAGAGAAGAGGCGTTCCGGTGGACATGCACACAATGTAGATTTGAAAACTCGATGAGGGAGCAACTGTTGCAGGGATGAGCAGAGGGCGTATAGGCACGGTGCTGGAAATGATCAAGTTCGAGCACTCGGTGTTTGCGCTGCCGTTTGCGCTGACGGGAGCACTGCTGGCAGCGCGGGCGGCAAGGCACGAGTGGCCGACGCTGCGGCAGATTTTGTGGATTGTCGTGGCGATGGTCGCGGCGCGGTCCGCGGCGATGACCACGAACAGAATTGTGGATTTGCGCTACGACCGGGAAAATCCCCGGACGAAGCTGCGGGCGCTAGTGACGGGAGCACTTTCGTTAGAGTTTGCATGGTTCTTCAACATACTCGCTGTTGTCATATTTTTTGTGGCGGCGTGGCAACTGAATCCGCTGGCGCTAAAGCTTGCGCCGCTGGCCATCGCCATTCTGTTCTTCTATTCCTTCACGAAGCGGTTCACGAATTGGTCGCATCTTTTTCTTGGATTTGCGCTGGGGATTTCTCCCGCTGCGGCGTGGATTGCCATTGCCGGCGGACTCGATTGGCGCATGCTGATTCTTTGCGCGGCGGTGACGTTGTGGGTGGGAGGATTTGATGTGCTGTACGCGTGCCAGGACCTTGACTACGACAAAGAGGCCAGGCTGTTTTCGATTCCGAAGCGATTCGGAATCGCGAAAGCGCTCCTGATCGCGCAAGGAATGCACGTCGGCGTGATTGTGCTTTTGAGCTGCCTGGCGCTGAGCTTTGGATTGCCGTGGCCGGCGTGGGTAGGGATTGCAGTGGTCGCGGGGTTGCTCACGTACGAGCATTCGCTGGTCAAGGCGAACGATTTGAGCAAGCTGGACGCTGCGTTTTTCAGGGTGAACGGCTATATTAGTATGTTGTTCTTATTATTTTGGGGCGCGGCGGCCGCGGTTTGGCGCGTATGAGAGATTCGCAATATTTGAATTGGATGTAAAAAATGTCCGCCTCAGAAGGTGGCCGCGCCAAAGGATTAGGAAGTTGAGCGAACTGACAATTACGGATCAGAGGCTGAAGCCGATCAGCGAAAAAGTGCTGGCGGGCGAGCGGCTGAGCTTCGACGAAGGCATCACGCTGTACCGTTCGCCGGACTTGCTGGCGGTGGGCTGGCTGGCGAATTACGTGCGCGAGAAGAAGCACGGCAACGTGACGTATTACAACGTGAACCGGCACATCAATCCGACGAACATTTGCGTGGCGCACTGCAAGCTGTGCGCGTTCGGGCGCGACCCGGACGCCCCGGGAGCGTACAGCTTCGCGTTGGAAGAGATTTATCAACGCGCAGAACAGGGCATGCGCGAGGGCGCGCTGGAATTCCACATCGTGGGGGGTCTGCATCCCGACCTGCCGTTCGAATATTTCCTGGACATGATGCGCGGTCTGAAAAAGCGCTGCCCGGGTGTGCACTTGAAAGCATTCACCATGGTGGAAGTAGGCTACTTCGCGCGGATTTCGAAATTGAGCGTGAAAGAAGTGCTGCTGAAGCTAAAAGAAGCGGGCGTGGATTCGCTGCCGGGTGGCGGCGCAGAGATTTTTCATCCGCGCGTGCGCAAAATCATTTGCGACCACAAAGTGAGCGGGCAGATGTGGTTGAACATCGCGCGACAGGCGCATGAAATCGGGCTGCGTTCGAACGCGACGATGCTTTACGGCCACGTGGAGACGGACGAAGAGCGCCTGGATCACCTGGTAAAGCTGCGGGAGCTGCAGGACGAGACGCGCGGCTTCGTCGCATTCATTCCGCTGGCGTTTCATCCGGACAATACGGCGCTTTCGCACATTCCAAAACCCTCGGGTTACGCGGACCTGCGCAACATCGCGGTGTCGCGACTACTGCTCGACAATTTCGAGCACATCAAGGCGTACTGGATCATGCTAACGCCGAGCATCGCGCAAATCGCACTGCGGTTTGGCGCGAACGACTTGGACGGTACGGTGGTGGAGGAAAAGATTTATCACGACGCAGGCGCAAAGACGTCGGAGTTCACGCCGCGCGCCGAACTGGAGCGGCTAATTCGCGCCGCGGGCCGCGTGCCGACAGAACGCGACACACTGTACCATCCGGTGGATCGCTCGAAGATGCCGCCGCTTCCGCCGCCAACCCGGCCCGACCTGGTTTCGCTGACGCTGAACGTTTAAAGGCCACGCGTTCAAGACTCATCCCGTCGGCAGTGAGACTGGAGGTATGGCCGCGGGACAAAGGTCAGTGTGTGATCTGCGGAGCGAAAGATCAGCTCCACTTCGATCGCGATCAGCCGTATTCGAAAGGTGGAACTTCTCTAACCGCCAAAAACATCAGGCTACTTTGTGCCCGCCACAATCTCTCGAAGAACGACAAGATTCAGTGAACGGTGGCGGCTTTGGCGGTGACTTTGGCGAGGACGTCGACGGGCAAAGTCGCGTAACCTTGCTCCTGAGAATTCCCAAGACAACGAGAAGAGTAACCGCGCATCCCTGGACTGTTTCTCTAAACCATAAAGGGGAGAAAGCCAACCAAGGGTCCAGAAGGGTAGAGTGCGGAATACGGCAGGAGAGTTACTTGCGCGGCAACTTCCATGAGTTTCGATCCGTCCTGAGTCCTGTAACATCGCACGGAGCGAGGAGCGCCCTAGGAATGCGAACCATCCTTCTTTTGATCATTTCGAATGCCTTCATGACCGTTGCGTGGTATGGGCACTTGAAGTTCCGAAGCAAAGCGCTGTGGAAAGTAATTGTGGTGAGCTGGGGTATCGCTTTCTTCGAGTATTGCTTTCAGGTGCCGGCGAACCGCATTGGGTCGTATGAATTCACGCCCGCGCAGTTGAAGACGATTCAGGAGATCATTACACTTTCGATTTTTCCGGTATTTTCGGTGTTGTATCTGGGGGACCGGTTCAGGTGGAATTATGGCGTGGGTTTCGCGCTGATTGTGGCCGCTTCGTTCTTTATTTTCCACAAATGGTAGACTGAACCGCTTCTTCCGCCCGGCCGAGGATGAGGAGGTAGGATGCGATTGCAAGGTTTCCTGATTCGTGTGGGCAGCCTGGCATTGGGCGGCATGGTGGTGGCGGGCTGCCTGCCAGCAGCAGCCCAAAACGTAACCACTACACCCGAAACGGGAGTCACGCCAAATACGCTGCTATTGTACCGAGCCGACTTTCTTCCCGGCAAGGAAGAGGCTTACCAGCAAACCGAAGCGGACATCGTGCAGGGTTATGCAGGGGCGAAAATCCCGATCTATTGGAGCGCGCTGCAAGCCGTGACCGGCCCTCCGCATGTGTTGTACTTTGACGGATTCGATAATTTTGGAGACATCGAAAAAGCTGGAGCGGACCTGGCACAGGGGCTCGATGCGCATCCAGAAATCGCGGCTCTGCAGCAAAAACTGGCGGACCTGGTTTCCGCGTCGCGGACCACACTCGCCTTCCGGCGCGACGACTTGGGCTATCGCTTGAACAAGATTGACCTGGCCAAGGCGAATTACGTGCGCGTTTCCATTTTTCAGTTTCGGGCCGGGTATGAAGATGAATTTTCGGAAGCGGTGCGGACACGCGCACGGATGTATGAGACCAACGACATCGACACACCCTGGATGTTCTATCAGGTGCACTCCGGATTTTCGTTGCCGACGTACATCGAATTTCAGCCCATGAATTCGCTGAGCGAAATTGACGACGCATTGGAACGCAACGCAAAGGCTCGTCGTCCCGGCGGAGCGGGTTCGTTGTCGGCGCAAAAATGGATTCGAGAGGCGGACCTGAGCATTGACATCCAAATTTATCGCGTCAGCCAGAGTATGAGCCATGAATCGGCAATGGAAGCTGCCGAGGCTGGTGCAAAACGCGATAGCGCCCCGACAGCGCGCGCCCGGAAATATACCCTCCGGGTGAAGCCATGAATCGAATTCCCAGGTAATCCAAGGACGGCATAAAACAAGAGGAGAGGAATCATGCAGCGAAAAGCCTCGGCAGTATGGCAAGGAGGACTGAAAGACGGCAAGGGTACGATTTCAACGGAAAGTGGCGTGCTCAAGCAGACGCAGTATTCCTTCAGCACGCGATTTGAAAATGGCATTGGGACGAATCCGGAAGAACTGTTGGCGGCGGCGCACGCAGGATGCTTCACCATGGCGCTTTCCGGGCAGTTGGGAAACGCGGGAATGACGGCGAGCAAGCTGGAGACCACGGCCACGATTTCGCTAGAGAAATTGCCGGATGGATTTGCCATCACGAAAAGTCACCTGGACCTAGTGGCGCACGTGCCTGGCGCGGATAAAGCGAAATTCGACACAGCGGTGAAAAACGCAGAGATGGGCTGTCCGGTTTCGAAGCTGTTTAAAGCAGAGATCAGCGTAAGCGCGCGACTGGTGTCGTAGAGCCTACCAGGCGGTCGCATCGGGCGTTCTTACAAAGAGAGACAAACGCGTATAATGCCGCACATGATTCCCGCTCCGGGCGCATTCGCTGCAGGTGTCGCAATCTTCCTGATTGTGGTGTGGGACGCATTTGAAGCCATCATTCTGCCGCGGCGCGTCACGCGGCGGTTTCGCCTGGCGCGCGTCTTCTACAAATTTACTTGGAGGAACTGGAAATTTGTTACGCGGTTGATTACCTCGCGCAAAAAACGTGAAGCGCTGCTTAGTTTTTACGGGCCACTTTCGCTGCTCGTTCTCGTGGGTGTCTGGGCAGTTGGCCTAGTTTTGGCATTTGGCATGATGCAGTACGGGGCGGGATCCGCGGTCAACATGAATGGAGGCCGGCCCGGTTTCGCGACGGACATTTATCTCAGTGGAACGACTTTCTTTACGCTGGGACTTGGCGACGTAGTACCGCAGACGGGCCTGGCACGCGTCCTGGTGGTGACGGAAGCCGGATTCGGGTTTGGTTTTCTTGCGGCGGTGATCGGCTACTTGCCGTTCATCTATGGCTCGTTTTCGAAGCGCGAGGTGAATATTTCGCTGCTCGACGCGCGCGCGGGAACACCGCCAACGGCCGGAGAGCTTCTCCGCCGCCACGCCTATCCGGGAGGCAGCGAAGCGCTGCGCCAGCTTTTCAAGGATTGGGAGTTTTGGGCCGCGGAATTGATGGAAAGTCATCTTTCTTACCCCGTGCTGGCATTCTTCCGTTCGCAGCATGACAACCAGTCGTGGATTGCCGCGCTCACCGCGATCCTGGACAGCTGCGCGCTGGTCAAAGTGGCGGTTGCGGATACTTGCCGGCGGCAAGCGGAGTTGACGTTTGCGATCGCGCGCCACGCCGCAGTCGATTTGTCACAAGTCTTTAAGACGCCGCCGCATGTGCTTCCGTACAATCGCCTTCCGCCCGAGGACCTCAAGCGGCTTCATGACAAGCTTGCACAACATGGGCTGAAACCTGGGAAAATCGAGGAAATGGGCGAGCGGCTCGCGGAGTTGCGGAAAATGTACGAGCCGTATCTTTTTTCGCTGGCGGAATACTTGAGTTTGTCTTTGCCGCCGTGGATTCCCGCCGCCAAAGGAAAAGACAATTGGCAGACCACGGCGTGGGGCCGCTCGGCGGGACTCGTGGAAAAAGAAGGGGCGGCGATCGGCGCCGACGACCACTTTTAGTTTGATCTTGACGCGGCGCAGACACATTGTGTGGCGCGCAGCGGAGCTTATGGGGAGACGAAATCATGAAAGCCATTCTTGTTCGTCAATTTGGCGGCCCGGAGGTCCTGAAACTCGAAGAAGTGCCCACGCCTAAGCATGGTGCCGGGCAGGTGCTCGTGCGCATTTACGCAGCCGGCGTAAATCCTTATGACACGTACATGCGCACTGGCACTTACGCACAAAAACCGCCGCTTCCTTACACGCCAGGCTCAGATGGCGCCGGAGTGGTTGAAGCCGTGGGCGAAGGCGTGACGAAGGTGAAGAAGGGAGACCGCCTCTACACCGCGAAAACCGTCACGGGAGCTTACGCGGAATATGCGTTGGCGCTGGAAGAGCAAGTGCATCCGCTTCCGGCGAAGATCAGCTTCAGTCAGGGCGCAGGCGTGTGGGTGCCGTACGGAACCGCGTATCATGCGCTTTTTCATTCGGCAAAAGCGCACGCGTCGGAAACCGTGCTCGTGCATGGAGCAAGCGGAGGCGTGGGCAGCGCGAGCGTGCAAATGGCGCGCGCCATGGGACTCACGGTTTTGGGGACCGCCGGAACGACAAAGGGACTCGACTTGGTTAAGCACGAAGGCGCGCATCAAGTGTTCGATCACAGTAAAGCCGGCTACCAAGAAGAAATTATGAAAGCGACGGGCGGGCGAGGTGTGGACATCATTCTAGAGATGCTCGCGAACGTGAATCTCGCCCATGATTTGAAGCTTCTTGCGATTCGCGGGCGCGTGATTGTCATTGGCAATCGCGGCGAAGTGACCATCAATGCGCGCGAACTGATGGCCCGACGCGGCTCGATTCGCGCGTTCACGCTTTGGGGGATTACACCTGCGGAAGAAGCGGACATTCATGCCGGGTTGATTGCGGGCCTGGAAAACGGCACGCTGCGCCCAGTGGTGGGCAAAGAGCTGCCGCTGGCCGAGGCTGCGCGCGCGCACAGAGAAATTCTCGAGCCGGGCGCGCTGGGAAAAATCGTGCTTATTCCTTAGCAGTGTTAAATTAATGAAAAATGCTGAAGAGCACGCCAGCCACGGCGGCTCCGACAATGACCCAGGCCGAATTCACGCGATAGCAAAAAACGAGCAGTGCGCAGACCGCGGCGAGCGCCAGAGCAGGAAGGCTCACCAGACTCGCTCGGGCGAACTGCCAGGCGACGAAAGCCATGAGCGCGACGCGGCCACCGTGATCCAGCCACCATCCAGACAGCTCCAGCGCCAATCAACAGAACCAGCGCAGATACTCCAAAAGCGGAGAGCACAATCACGGCCGCGGCGAGCAGGGCCAGCGGGGCGGTTCGCAAAGCGGTTTTGGCCAGGGACCAGATCGCTTGCGCGATCAGGACCACGACAGCAGGTTTCACGCCGAGCAAGCCAGCTAATTGCGGCGCTGTTCCAAAGCGCGCGCAGGCCCAGGCCAACGCGACCACCAGGAATGCTGCGGGCAAGATGAATGCCGCGCCGGCAAGGATCAGGCCAAGCACTCCGCCGCGAATCTGTCCCAGGTAGATGGCCAACTCCGTGGAACTTGGCCCCGGCAGCAGGCTCACTGCCCCGACTAGGTCCAGGAAGCGCTCGCGCGTGACCCAAGCGCGGCGCCGCACGAACTCTTCTTCCATCAAGGCCATATGCGCCGCGGGCCCGCCAAAGGCAATGAAACCCAGCCGCAGGAACACTCGCGCGATTTCGCCGAGAGCGGTTTTTGGGTGCAACTTATTCGCTGGCCCCGGGTTCTGCATCGCGCGCGATTATGCCTTATAATTGGAGGTCGGGAAAAACGACGCGAAGAAACTTGTAACTAGGGGACCCGCTATCGTGCACGCTGCCCTCACAGTCACGATCTTTCTCGCACACCAGAGCGCCCTTAGCCATTACTGGCACAGACTGACCGACAAAACATTCAGCGGCATTTACCACGCCAATGCTTTCGATTTGGCGATGATGATTCCCTACTTTATCGTGCTACTGGTGCTCGCGATGTACGGGCTGCATCGCTACTGGTTGGTCTACGACTATTTCCTGTATTCCAAAAATGTCCCGCCGCCTCCGCCTCCAGTCGAACGGTGGCCGCGGGTGACAGTGCAATTGCCGATTTTCAATGAACGTTATGTAATCGAGCGGCTTACCGAAGCGGTCGCGCGGTTTGACTATCCGCGGGAATTGCTCGACGTGCAGGTGCTGGATGATTCCACCGATGAGACGCAGGAAGTGGCTCGCGCGTGCGCGGAGCGCCACGCCGCCCAGGGCATGCCCATTACGTACATCCATCGCGCAAATCGTGAGGGTTACAAGGCCGGAGCGCTGGAGAACGGGCTGAGAACCGCTCAAGGCGAATTCGTGGCGATCTTTGACGCCGACTTCATTCCGGAACCGGATTTCCTGCGGCGCACGATTCCGTATTTCCTGAATCCCGAGGGCGGCGAGAAAATCGGGATGGTGCAGACGCGCTGGACGTATTTGAACAGCGACTATTCGCTTTTGACCAACGTCGAAACCATTCTCCTCGACGGCCACTTCGTGGTCGAGCATGGCGCGCGGTCGCGGCGCGGCACGTTTTTCAACTTCAATGGCACGGCCGGCGTATGGCGGCGCAAAGTAATTGACGACGCCGGCGGCTGGCAACACGACACCCTGACCGAAGACACCGACCTCTCTTATCGTGCGCAGCTCAAAGGCTGGAAATTCCTGTATCTTCCGCAAATCGAGTGCGCCTCCGAATTGCCGGTGGACATGAATGGCTTCAAATCACAGCAAGCGCGGTGGGCCAAGGGGTTGATGCAGACGGCCAAGAAGATTCTTCCGAAAGTCTTCAAGGCCGACGTACCGTGGCATGTCAAAGCGGAAGCGTTTTTCCACCTGACCGCCAACATCAGCTATCCGCTCATGATTGTGCTGTCCGCGATGCTCCTCCCGGTGATGATCGTGCGGTTTCAGCAGGGCTGGTTCCAGGTGCTGCTGATTGACCTGCCACTATTTCTCGCGTCGACTTGTTCGATTTCGAGCTTTTACCTGGTAGCGCAAAAAGAGCTGCGGCCAAAGACGTGGTGGCGCACGTTTCTTTACTTGCCGTTTGTGATGGCGACCGGCATCGGCATCTCCGTGCGCAACGCGCAAGCGGTGATCGAAGCCATCGTGGGGAAGCAAAGTGAGTTTGCGCGCACGCCAAAATTCAGAATTGAAGGCAAGAAAGGAACCTTTGCCAAGAAATCCTACAAAAACAGAGCCGGGTGGATTCCTTACGCGGAGGTCGCACTAGGGATTTATTTTGCGCTGACTGTGGTTTACGCCATTACGAACGAGAATTACGGCACGGTGCCCTTCCTGCTACTGTTCGTGTGGGGCTATCTCTATACCGGCGTCATGTCGCTCGGGCAGACGTACTTCGCGCATTTGCGGTTCGGTGTGAACGCTCCCGAGATGCGGCCCGCCGCTTCGGGCGCGCCGGGGTTCTGAGCCCTCGCCGTTTAGTAGGCCTTCTACTTCTTAGAATTTCTAGCGAACTTGCGAATGTAGGTCACCACGTCCGCAATTTGTTTGGCGCTTAATCCGCGCGCGGCAAAAGCATGGGCATATTCTTTGTGGCCCACACCGTAAGCGATGCTCTTATAGAGTTCTTCGTCGGAGAGTTGCTGCACAGCGTCCGACCGCAAGTCGGCGGGCTTGATCTTCATTTGCGTATGGCCCATTGCCGTCACCGCTTGGGCCAGGCACTTCAAACATTGCGCCTTATACGTTGACTCACCATCATCGGCCGCTTTTATAAGTATCGGCAACATGAGAACAACGCACAAACAGCAACCATCGCTCGCACGCTGACCTCCACGCTGGTTTGACTCCTCAGCTCACGCCGAAGGAAAGGTTGACTTGCTCCAAAACTAGGAGACACCCGACAGAGGCCTGGCAACCAGATTATTTCCGCCCTTGTGACCTAGGTTTACATAATAGACTGTCCCCCGGTAACAAGCCTGTGGATTCCATCTATTTCGAGAATTCAGGTGTTCGAATTCACTCCGTCGTCGCCGGACCGAAAGACGGCCGTGTCGTGGTGCTTCTGCATGGCTTTCCGGAATTCTGGTACGGCTGGCATAAGCAAATCGAGCCTCTGGCGGCTGCTGGATTTCGCGTCATCGTACCCGACCAACGGGGATACAACCTCAGCAGCAAGCCACGGGGCGTGGCTTCGTATGCGTTGAAGGAGCTCGTCTCCGATGTCATCGCCATCGCGGATCAACTTGGCCAGGAGAGCCTTTTTCTTGCCGGTCACGATTGGGGCGCTGCGGTCGCTTGGTGTACTGCGCTCTTACATCCCGAGCGCATCGCAAAACTCGTTATCGTAAACGTGCCACATCCCTCCGTCATGCGCCGTTTTTTGAATACGCGACCGCGGCAAATGCTGCGCAGTTGGTACATCCTTTTTTTTCAGATTCCTTGGCTCCCGGAGGGGATTTTCTCGGCATTCAACTTTTATGCGGGCACACGCGTGCTGCTGGGCTCCAGCCGTCCTAAGACGTTTTCTCCTGAAGACCTTGCACAATACCGCGCCGCTTGGTCGCAGCGCGGCGCACTTACGAGCATGATCAGCTGGTATCGCGCGGCCGTAGGCCATCGAATTCGATTCGCCGACCGCATTGTACGTGTGCCCACGCGAATTCTATGGGGCGCGCGCGACAAATTTCTAATGACGGAAATGGCCTATGAAAGCCTACGCTATTGCACGGACGCAGAACTCTCCACCTTCGCACAAGCCACGCATTGGCTCCAGCACGAGGAGCCGGAAAAAGTTTACGAAATCCTTTTGAAGTTTTTTCAATCGTAAGGCGGCAATCCCACGTTCTTCGGATACAATCGCACATCTGCGAAAAGAGTGCCTGCCGAGTCAGGTCAATCGCAGACCCGCTTGTCCTGTGGGAGCAGAAACAAATCAACGGTTCTGAGGTGGACGCATGAGTGGTCGACAGTGGAAAGTTGTTGCGACAGTATTGACTTCTTGTTTTCTTGCGCACGCCGCAGAAGCGCAACAACGACGCGAGCGTGAGCCGAACAGCGCCTACGCCGAACGCCGCGCCAAGCTGGCCTCTCAAGCAGACGTACCCATCATTCTCTGGGGCTTCACGGGGCGCGAAGAAATCTCCCAGGATTACGTCTTCGCACAAGAGGAAAATTTCTATTACCTCACGGGGCACAATGAGGAAGGCGCTGGGTTGATCCTGCTTCCAACGGCTCACAGCGATCGCGGTGCAGCGGGTCTGTCCCGGAACGGGCCACGCGAAATCCTTTTTCTGCCGCCAAAGGATCCGGGCAAAGAAAAATGGAACGGTGTTCGCATGTCGCCCTCGGATCCCGGCATCGAGGCACGCACGGGATTCGCCAGCGTGAAACCCTTCCCCGAAATGCGGGCGACCGTGGAAAATCTTGCCAAGCTCTATCCGACTTTCTACACAATTCTTCCTTACGACAAGGAACTCGGTGGCTATCCGCATGAAAAGGCAGTCGTGGATTGGCTCCAGCTCGCAGCATCGAAGACAACGTTGAAAGACTTTCGCACGCAGATCGCAACGATGCGCCAAATCAAATCGCCCGGCGAAATTGCCTTCTTGAAACAGGCGATTGACTTGTCCCTAGACGCGCAGCTTGAAGCCATGAAAATGATGCGACCGGGGCTGTACGAATATCAGGTGGCCTCAAAAATGGTGGAAGTTCACGCCAGCGGCGGCTCGGAAAGAGAGGGCTATGCGCCCATTGTCGGCGCGGGGCCAAACTCCACGGCGCTGCACTATGACAAGTTGTCGCGCAAGATCGAGGACGGCGACATCGTGGTCATGGATGTCGGCGCACAGTACTCCGGCTACTCTGCCGACATTACGCGCACCATTCCTGCCAATGGAAAGTTCACCGCGCGCCAGCGCGAAATTTATGAAATCGTTCTTGGCGCGCAAAACGCAGCGCTCGCGGCGGTCAGACCCGGCGCGCATTTCTCGTGCAAGGGCAAAAAAGACGGCCTGACGAATCTCGCGTACGACTACATCAATTCGCACGGGAAAGACCGCCAGGGCAGGCCACTGGGCCAATATTTCATTCACGGACTCGGCCACAATATCGGGCTCAACGTGCACGACCCTGGCGATTATTGCGCGCCGCTGCAACCGGGAATGGTGGTTACGGTCGAGCCTGGCATTTACATCCCCGAAGAAAATCTAGGCGTGCGCATCGAAGACGACGCGCTGATCACCGATTCCGGCTACAAGTTGCTAAGCGAGCGCCTGCCGCGCAATCCCGATGAAATTGAAAGAATCATGGCGGAGGCGACAAAGAATGCAGCTCACTATGGAGGGAGTCCAGCGGTCAAAGATTCCGATTCCTCCGACAGCGATCGCACAAGCCAAGAAATCAAAAGCCTCATTGCAAAATACGCGAAATCCGTTAGCGAGGCGGACACGAACCTAGCTTCCCAGATTTGGTGGAATTCTCCCGAGGCTTCATTCATTCACCCTTTGGGCCATGAACACGGCTTCCAACAGATCAAAGAAAATGTGTACCAGAAACTGATGGGCGGGATGTTCTCCGAGCGTAACCTGAGCTTCCACGATGTAGCCGTCCAGGTGCTCGGTGACGCCGCAGTGGCCGAATTTTATTGGGATTTCACAGCCAAGTTGCGCAAGGATGGTTCTCCGGTCACGACGCACGGCCGGGAAACGCAGGTGTATCGCAGGATGCCGGACGGCTGGCGACTGATTCATGTGCACTATTCCGCAATGCCTGTGACGGAGGCCCGCCAGGGCTTCTAAGCGAGTGGTAAGCAAGAGTGTAAGCAAAAGAATGACACAAATGAAGCAAGGGAATGATTGACCGGGCGGAATCTGCCCATTTATACTGTTTGTTCGCGCTAGCTCCCAGAACCGAACTAGCGTGCCTCGAGTCATTCCGGATGCGGCCACGTCCTGGCCCGCCTGAATTTCCGAAATCGAAACTTCTCAAGGGAGCATATGAGCAGCGTCAAGGCCACACAACTTCGCCCCGGCATGGTCATCCAGCACGAGGGCCAGCTTTTCACCGTGCACAGCACGGAGCACCGCACGCCCGGCAACAAACGCGGTGCTATGCAAACGCGCATGAAGAACCTCAAAACCGGAGCAATCATCGATTACAAGTTCCGCGCCGAGGAGTTTGTGGAGCGCGCCATTCTCGACGAAGTGGAATTCGAATACCTCTACAACGAAGGCGACGACTTCCATTTCATGAATACGCAAACGTACGAGCAGATGCACCTCACGCGGGAGCAACTCGGCGAAGCCGTTTACTACCTGATTCCCAATACTGTGGTCAGCGTCGAATTCTTTGAGAACAAGCCCATCGGCGTGGCCTTGCCGGACACCATGGACTTAAAGGTCACGCAAACCGAGCCAACGCTGCAGAAGGCCACCGCGAGCGCGGTGATGAAGCCCGCAACGCTGGAAACCGGTTTGGTTGTGCAGGTTCCGCCGTTCGTAAATGAAGGCGACAGGATCAAAGTGGATACTTCCGAAGCGCGTTACGTGCAGCGCGTAGAATAGTTCTCAGTCATCGGTTGTTAGTACTCAATAAGAAGAGTATCGCAAGGCTTTACTGGGCTTTACTGGACACTGGGCATTCACAACTGAAAACTTTCTCAGGTTTCCGCCTCCGCAGCTAATTTCAGCACAAGCGGGAATTAGAAGAGGCTGAAAGGCGCCCCGATCTCACCGGGACGCCTTTTTTCTTGGCCCCTGCCCAAGAGTTTCTGTTTTTGTCACGAAACGGAATTCATCATTCTTGAGACCTTAGTCTCTTCCAGCGGAGCCGGCTGCCGATTTCTCGCCGGCGGGATGAGGACCGAAGACGCGGTCAAAGATGGCGTCCACATAACGAAGCTGGCTCTTAAGATCGAAAGTGTGGGCGAGCGCATTCGAATCGAGGTATTTCGTGATCCGTTTGTCCGCCGCAACACGTTCGCGGAAGCTGGTGTCCGATTCCCAGGCGGCCATGGCATTCTCCTGCACCGCCTTGTACGCATCGTCGCGCGGCATGCCACTTTCCACGAGATCCTGGAGCAACTGTCCGGAAAAAACGAGGCCGCGCGTGGACTCGAGATTGCGCAACATGCGCTCGGCAAATACGCGCATCTGGCCCACGATGGTAATCATCTTCGACAGCATGTAGTCCACGAGAATCGTGGAATCGGGAAGAATCACGCGCTCGACGGAACTGTGCGAAATGTCGCGCTCGTGCCACAAGGCCACGTTCTCGAACGCCGCGAGCATGTTCGAACGAACTAGCCGTGCGAGGCCGCAGATTTGCTCGCAACTCACGGGATTGCGCTTGTGCGGCATGGCCGAGCTGCCACGCTGCCCTTCGCTGAAGGGCTCTTCCGCTTCGCGAACTTCCGTGCGCTGCAGATGCCGGATTTCCAGCGCGATGCGTTCGAGCATCGCGCCAATATGGGCGAGCGCGCCGAGATACTGTGCATGGCGGTCACGTTGAATCACCTGCGACGCCACAGGAGCAACGCTAAGCCCGAGTCGCTTGCAGATGCGCTCTTCGATTTCCGTCCCGAGATGCGAGGCAGTGCCCACAGCGCCAGAAATTTTTCCCACGGCCATTTGAGCGGCGGCATCGCGGAAACGTTCGATGTTGCGCTGGTTCTCGGAGAACCAGTTGGCGATTTTCAGGCCAAAGGTGATGGGCTCGGCGTGAATACCATGCGTTCGGCCGATTTGCGGCGTGTGCCGAAATTCATGAGCACGAAGGTCGAGAATTTCTCCAAACATCACCAGGTCGCGCTCGATTAATTTGGACGCGTCGCGAACCTGCAACGCTTGCGCGGTGTCCACTACGTCGTTGGACGTCATGCCATAGTGCAGCCAGCGCGCGGCTGCGGGATCGCCAATCGATTCGCCGACAGCCATGGTAAACGCGATGACGTCGTGCTTCACGCGCGCTTCAAGTTCGTGGATGCGCGCAACGTCCACTTGGGCGCGCGCGCGGATCGCCGCCGCTGCGTCTTTCGGCACTTGGCCTGTCTCCGCGAGAGTTTCCGCCGCCGCGACTTCCACTTCAAGCCACTTAGCGAAACGGTTGGCATCGCTCCAGACGTGGCCCATCTCCGGGCGCGTATAGCGTGGAATCAATTCTTTCTCCTGAAAACGCATTAACAAAAACTGACAGCTTCCCTAGAATCCTAATCTCATGATACCGCAGGTGAGGCCGCTGATTGGGTTTGGAGCCGGGAGCCCGAGTGGTCTCGATCGCCGTATCCCAAGCGCTGAGTTTCCGCTAACTTATTGGTCCTGGAGCCCTTAGCCTGACCTAACCGCAGGGACAGATTCCTGTCTAATGATCCGAATGCCGCCGAGCGTCGACAACGACCAGACCATCGCCGAGAGCGACGCTGTCGCCGTCGAGCGAACGCTGGCGGGCGATCGCGACGCTTTTCGCGTTCTCGTCGAGCGGCATAGCCACAATGTTTTCCGACTGGCTTATCGCATGACCGGGAACCGGCCCGATGCCGAAGAGGTGGTCCAGGAGGCTTTCTTGCGCGCGTACCAAAAGCTTGGACAGTTTGCCGCCCGAGCGAATTTTGGAACCTGGGTTTACCGCATCGCGGCGAATTACGCGATTGACCGCATGCGCCAGCGCAAAAAGGAAGAAGCGCGCAAAGTCGAGCCCGCGGTACACGAAGAAGGAACCGAAAACGACCCCGTGACGCTGGTGCACGATGCGGCGCCAACACCGGAACGTTTGGCGCATAACATCGAGTTGCGAAAACAGATGGAGATTGCGCTTGCCGCGCTCTCGCATTCGGAAAGGACGGCGTTCGTCATGCGGCATTGGGAAGGCTGCGCCATCGAGGAGATTGCCGAAGTGCTGAAATCGAGCTCTGGCGCGGCGAAGAATACTGTTTTTCGCGCGGTCCAGAAATTGCGTCTCGCTTTGCAGCCCTTCGTGGGAAGAGGGACGCAAGTCCGAGTGATGGGAACGGAATCATGAAACACATGACCGAGGAAGAGTTGATTGCCTACCGAGAAGGAGTGGCCGCCCAGCGGGCCGTAATTGTGCGGCACCTGGCGACTTGCCAGGAATGCCGCGCAGAACTGGAGCGCATTGAAGCCGTGCTTGCCGCACTCGATACTCTGCCGGTGCCCAATCCCGGTGACGACTATGGGCGGCACGTGTGGCAACAAATTGCGCCGCGTTTGCCGGAGAGACCTGCACGGTGGTGGCAGGCGTGGTTCGAACCGAAACGCCTGGGAGCTTTAGCCTCCGTGGCGGCATTGCTGGTGATTGCGTTCCTGACCGGGCGAATCACAAAGCAGGGCCCCACAGGCAATGATGTCGCCAACAAGGACCAAACTCGCGAGCGCATACTGGTGGTTGCCGTAGGTGAGCACCTGGGCCGCTCCGAGATGATGCTCGTCGAGCTTTCGAACGCCGAGCCCACCGATCCCACACAGAAGCGCGTGAATATCTCGGCCGAGCAGCGCCGCGCGGAAGACCTGCTCGATGAAAATCGCCTGTATCGCCAAACCGCCTTGCAGGAAGGCGACACCGCACTTGCCAGCGTGCTGGATGAGCTGGAGCGCGTGCTGTTAGATGTGGCGCACAGTCCGGAAGAAGTCACACCGGCGCAACTGGAAAAGATTCGCCAGAAGATCGAGGCACAAGGAATTTTGTTCAAAGTTCGGGTGGTCGGCAGGGAGCTCCAGGAACGGCAAAAGGCTACAACGCCCGGTCCAGCTCAACAAAGCCCTACAAAGAGTGAAAGGAACAAAGCATGACCCAGCGAAAGGTAGTGTGGAGAACAAATTTGGTTTGGATCGCTGTCGCGGCGCTGTTGTTGTCTCCCGCGTGCACGCGAGCGGCGCGGATCGCGGCGATTCGACCTGCCGCCGGAAACATCCTCCAGGACTCGCAGCGTGCTCAGGAAAACGAACAAGAACGCCGCGAGCGCGAACAGGAGGCGCGCGAAAGAGAGCAGGAGAGGCGTGAACGGGAGCAGGAAGCCCGCGACCGCGAGCAAGAAAAGGCCGACCGGTTGCAAGAACTCTACGACGATGGCCGCGAAGCACTCGATGAAGACCGCTACGATAAAGCGGAAGCGAAATTCGATCAGCTGGCGCAATTGAAAGGCCCGCAGACGGACGCAGCGCTCTACTGGAAGGCCTACGCGGCTAACAAACTAGGACAACGCGATTTGGCGTTGGCCACGCTGGCGGACATGAAGAAGCGGTTCTCTCAGAGTCGCTGGCTGAAGGACGCGAGCGTGCTGGAATTGGAAGTCAAACAATCCAGCGGACAACAGGTCAAGCCGGGAGACCAGAGCGACGAAGATCTGAAGATGCTGGCGATTCAGGGGCTCATGAATAGCGACGCGGAACGCGCTATGCCGCTGCTTGAAAAAGTGATTAACGGGTCTGGCTCGCCGAGGGAAAAGTCGCGCGCGTTGTTCGTTCTGGCGCAAAGCGGGTCGAGGGAGGGACGCGAGATCATCGGAAGAATTGCCAAGGGGCAAAGCAATCCGGAACTGCAGCGCGAGGCGATCAAGTACTTGGGACTTTTCGGTGGAGCACAGTCCCACCAAATCATGGCGGAAGTCTATGCCACAAATCCCGATGTTTCCGTGAGACGCGCCATTCTTCGTGCCTACATGCTGGGAGGCGACCGCGAACGCCTGTTTGCTGCCGCAAAGAGTGAGAAAGATGAATCCCTCCGCCGCGAAGCCATTCGCCAGCTTGGCCTGGTCCATGGAGTTGGCGAGCTCGAGCAGTTGTATCAGGCAGAAACATCGACCGATCTTCGGCGGGAAATCCTGCAGGCGTTTTTTCTCGCTGGCGAATCGGGAAAACTTGTGCAAGCGGCGCAGGGTGAAAAAGATCCCGAGTTGCGGCGAACTGCCATTCGGAACCTTGGGCTTATCCATTCTGATGAATCAGCTAAGGCCCTTCAGACCATTTACAGCCGGGAGACGGACCGCAGTCTGAAAGAAGAAGTGCTGAACGCTTATTTCCTTCAAGGAAACGCCGCCGCACTCGTGGCCATTGCGAAATCCGAGAAGGACCCGGAACTCAAGAAAACGGCAGTCGCCAAGCTTTCGCTCATGCACTCCAAGGAAGCAACTGATTACTTGATGGAACTCTTGCAGAAGTGAGGTGGCAAATGCACGCGATCCATATCCTATCACTTGCGCGAAAAATTCTCGGCTTGGCAATGATTCTTACGGGCATCTTCGGCACTGTGGCACAGCTCGCAAAGGGCCACACACTTCGCAAGGACTTTGGCGAAGGTGCGGCGTATGCCGTAGCCTCGCAAGCCGGGGCCGACATGCCGCGCGTGGAGAATGCCAAGGCCGAAACGCGCCCCGTCGCGGGCACTCTGGAGGCCACCTTCCGCGGCATCCTCGCGCAGGCTGAAAACCCGGAATGGGTTGGCTATAGCGTCGACCAGGTCGCTGGCGAACGCGGCTTGTGTTGCGGCAACTACAATAACAACGGAATTTGCGGCACCTGCCGCCTGGAAAACGATCACAATTGGATTAGCGGCACTACAATAAGCGAGGGTCAGGCTACGGGCACCGTCAAACTTGAGGCCCCAAGACAACTTGTCATCCTTTATCGCCTCGAAGCGAAAAAGGTAATGCGCATCCGTGTGGCTTCGGAGAATTGCGCACTCGACTTCGGCGGCTTGCCGTTCCTTTGGCTAACAGGCGTCGAGCCAAGCCAAAGCATCGCAGTGCTGGAATCCTACGTGCATGCAGCGCCGTTCGAAACCCACGGCGACCACGGCCTCGGCCAAGGCGCTCTGACCGCGATTGCCTTGCACGCGGACTCTTCCGCAGATCGCATGCTTCAAACCTTCGTCGCCTCGGATCAGCCGGAAGAGTTGCGCCGGCAGACGGCATTCTGGCTGGGAGAGGCACGCGGTAAAGCTGGGCTCGATGCCCTCCGCCAGATGGCCAAGAGTGATCCGAACTCCGACGTCCGCGCGCACGTGACTTTTGCGTTGTCCGTCAGCCACGAATCCGGCGCCATCGAGGAGATGATTCGCATGGCCCATGATGACTCCAGTTCCCACGTGCGTGGGCAGGCGCTTTTCTGGCTGGCGCAAAAGGCCGGAAAGAAAGCCGTGGGCACGATCACCGGAGCGATCGAAAACGATCCCGACACAGATGTAAAGAAGAAAGCTGTCTTTGCGCTGAGCCAACTGCCGAAAGACGAAGGTGTGCCGAAACTGATTGAAGTGGCGCAGACGAACCGCAACCCCGAAGTCCGCAAGCAGGCCATGTTCTGGCTCGGCCAATCCAACGACCCGCGCGCCCTCGAATTCTTCGAAAAAGTTCTCACCAAGTGAGAGATAGCAGGCGAATCCGCGGCGATTTGCAAACGGCACGCAAATTTGAACCGTGCTCCGGAGTATGAGAACATCAGGAAAAGAGTATGACTCCGGAGCAGCGAAAACTCGCCTACGAACTGATCACCAATCCACCGCCGGGAAGCGCCATTGCCGCGGCTAAAGAGTGGGGGGTTGACCTGACTTTGCTTTATGCGAACTTGCTGCGAACGCCGACCGAGCGCGCTCAGTCTTTCGCCGCCATGGCTAGGTCCTTCGATATTCTTCGCGCCGGGGAGAAAAAGACAGCGCTCGGTTGATGAAGGAACTTCCAGAAATCCTCAAAACCCTGTACGACGCCCAGATCGATTTTGTTGTCATCGGCGGGGCCGCAATGTATCTGCAAGGGTCGGCGTATGTCACCCAGGATGTAGATTTTTGTTACGCACGAACGCCACAAAACATCAAGCGGCTCACTACTGCTCTAAAGCCTCATCATCCCGTATTGCGCGGCGCGCCTGCGGGTTTGCCGTTCACTTTTGATGCGAGGACTGTCGCACAGGGCATGAACTTTACACTCACAAGCGATCTTGGTGACTTAGACTTTCTCGGAGAGGTTGCCGGATTGGGCGGGTACGACGATGTTAAAGCAGCTGCAGACATACTAGTCATCGATGGGATGCAGATACGTGTGCTCTCGCTTATTGGCCTAATTAAATCAAAAAAAGCCGCAGGCCGGCCGAAAGATTTATACGTGCTTCCGGAACTTGAAGCTCTTGAACTGGTGAAGCGAAAAACGGGAGCGAAGTAGAATCAGCGAAGAAGGTCTTCGAGTTGCACGCGCGCCTCTGTTTTCGCGTCGCGGTACTTCACGATGACGGCCGCCTGAAGTGATAACCGCCACTTGGCTCCAACCGGATGGGACACCGCACGCGAGCCTGGAACGACGATCGCTTCTTCCGGGATGATGAGCGGCTCGCCGTGCGTCGCGGTGTAAACCGCATTGCGCACCAAGTCGTAAACGGGGATCGAGCGATTGAGAATTGTGCCGGTGCCTAACACCGCGCGGCGTTTCACCACCGCCCCCTCGTACACGCCGCAATTTCCTCCCACCAGCACTTCCTCTTCGATGATCACCGGCAGCGCCCCGGCAGGCTCGAGAACGCCACCAATTTGCGCGCCCGCGGATATGTGGCAGTTCCTGCCAACCTGTGCACAACTTCCCACGAGCGCGTGCGAATCGATCATCGTACCTTCGCCCACATACGCGCCCACGTTCACGAACATCGGCGGCATGCAAATCACGCCGCGGCCAATGTACGTCCCATCGCGAATGCTGGAGCCACCCGGCACGATGCGGACTCCATCGGAAGCGCTGAAAGTCCGTACGGGATAAGTGGATTTGTCGAAGAAGGGCTGCTTCGCGGCGTCAATGGACATGTCCGCGATGGCGCCTATGCGAAAGCCGAGCAGGATTCCCTTCTTCACCCAGGCATTGACGCGCCAGCCGGATTTCACGGAAGGATCCGGCTCCGCCGCCCGGATCTCGCCGCGGTTCAGCGCTGCCTTGAAATCGCGGAAAAGCCGGTGATGTTCCTCTTCGTAGTGCTTCGGCGCCTCGTCAAATAGTTTTTCAATGAGCGACGGCTGCATGCGATTTCTCGCGACCCTGCGTGGCGGCCTCGCTCCGGACGAGTCCCAGTGATTCCAGCACCGCGCGGATCCGCGCTCGATTCTCCGCTTTTGGCGGCACCAGTGGCAAGCGCCACACCGGTTCGAGCAAACCCATTTCTGCCAGCGCCGCCTTCACTGGAATAGGATTCGATTCCACGAAGTTGATCTCCATCAACGGATGATAGCGCCGGTGAATTTCGCGTGCTCCCTCAAAGTCGCCTCGCAACGCTAGCCGCGTGAGATGCGCCATTTCCGCCGGAATTTCATTCGACACGACGGAAATCACTCCCCGCCCGCCCAGCGCCATCAACGGCAGGGTGATCGCGTCGTCGCCGGATAGCACGACGAAATCCTCCGGCACCGAATTCAGAATCGCCGCCATCTGCGAAATGTTCCCGGATGCTTCTTTGACGCCCACGATGTTTTCAATCTCGGCGAGGCGCTTTACGGTTGCAGGCTCGATGTTCACGCCCGTTCGGCCTTGCACGCTGTAGAGAATAATCGGGAGCGGCACGGCCTCGGCAAGCGCACGAAAATGCTGATACAAACCTTCCTGCGTCGGCTTGTTGTAATACGGCGTGACCGAAAGAATCCCGTCCACACCGATTTTCTCAAGCTCGCGCGCACGGGCGATGACTTCCATCGTGTTGTAGCCGCCCGCGCCCGCGAGCACCGGAACCTTTCCTTTCGCCAGCCTGACCGCAATCTCGACGACATGTAGATGCTCTTCCCGTGTTAGCGTCGGGCTTTCTCCAGTGGTTCCACACGGAACCAAGAAATCAATCCCCGCCTCGATCTGCCGCTGGATCAGCCCATGCAGCGCCCTTTCGTCCAGCGCGCCATCGTGTCCGAACGGCGTAACCAGTGCTGTTCCCGTGGCAGTAAAACGAGTTCCATTAAACATGTTGCTCCTTCCCTGGGTTGCTGAATTTGACTGCGGGCCAGGTTTGGCGGCCTGGGATGCCGCTTCAGATACCTCAGCTCAATTCGCCGAGAATCTCTCGAAATTCGAAAACCCCTTGCTTACCGGCGAGCCACCGCGCCGCGCGCAAAGCGCCCCGCGCAAAACCTTCGCGGCTCCGCGCTGTGTGCCGCAGCGTGATGGTATCGGCGGCCGAATCAAATCCGATTTCATGCGTACCGGGATGCGCCCCCGCGCGATTCGCCGTGAGCGTAAGCGCGCGGTTGTAGCCCGAGGCGCGAATATCCTGCTCCAGTTTCTTAAGCGTTCCCGAAAGCGCATCTTTCTTGGCCGAGTGGTGAATCTCCCAGCCCCACGCTTCGTATTCCGGATATTTCGCAAAGAAGCATGCGGCGTGCGACACGGCCAGCATAAATACATTCACGCCTACCGAAAAATTCGGGCTGTAAACCAGCCCCGTTCCCGCCGCGAGCACCGATTCATGGATCGCCGGCAAATGCTCGTACCAGCCCGTCGTGCCGCAAACGGAGTTGATGCCCAGCGAAACCAGCCGGCGCAAATTGTCGGGCGCGGAGTCCGGTGTCGTGAATTCCACGGCGGCATCGACGCCTTGCAGGGATTTCGGGACGATTCCCGCATGGTGCAGGTTGTTTTCCCGCGTGAACTTTGCGCGCACGTCAAACCCGTACTCGGGTGCAAGCTGCGCGATCAACCGCCCCATCTTTCCGCAGCCTACGATGGCTAGGCCGAGACTCATGCCGAGGCCCTCCCCGTGGTCAGCAATTGCTTGGTCATGCGTGCATAAATCTCCACGGCATCGCACAATTCCTTTTTCGCGACGCGCTCTTCGGCCGTATGCGCCAGGTGAATACTCCCCGGCCCGATGAGAAACGGCTCCCCCCAAGCGCCGTTAAATGTTGGAATGTCCGTTGTGAACGCGACTACCGTCGTCGGCAGCCCTTCGAATTGGTTCAAACGAATCGCCGGTGTGTGCAGCACTTCCCGGGCTTCCGCGCGTCCCGCCACTGCAGAAGCAACCGCCTTCCGCAACGCCGTGGGGTCGCCAACCGTGCGAAACATAACCTCGGCCTCGGCCTGATCCGCCACTACGTTCGGAGCACGCCCTCCGCTGATCGTGCCGATGTTCAACGTGCTGCGGCCAAGCAGAGGATCTTCCGGCAAGGGAGTCCTCCGAATCTCCTGCAAAACGTCGAGCAACGTGTGAATCGCCGAATGCCCCAGTTCCGGATAAGCAGAATGCGCCAATCTGCCCTTGGTCGTGATTTCATAGCGCAGTGCGCCCTTTGATCCGAGCGCCAAGCGATTTTCCGTCGGCTCGCCGTTGATCAGAAACCGCGATCCGTGAGGATGCTCCGCTGCAATTTTCGCCCCCGCGCTGTTGCGCTCCTCGCCGACTACAAACAACAGGCCAAAATTGCGTGTCCCGGCCGCCAGCAGTTTTTCAGCCGCAGTGATCATCGCGGCAATGATCCCCTTGGCGTCGCACGCCCCGCGGCCAAAAATGAATTGTTTATCTTCACTGGAAGCAAAATAGGGCGGAACCGTATCCATGTGCGTTGAGAGCGTGACCACTGGTTCGCCCCACGACGCAAACAGATTGTCGCGGTTCGGCTCGGCCGACATTCGCTGAATCTGCCCGCTGCTTCGCGCCTCCAGGTCCGACAAGTGCGCAAAAAGGTAGTCGCCGACGTTTTTCTCGTGGTTCGTCGTGGACTCGATATCCACAAGTGCACGCGTCAATTCGAAAAGTTGCATCAGCGTTGCTCTGCCGTTTTTGGAGGAAGCGAAACGAAAGGAAGGAACCGCGAAGGTAACTCGGGGCTGCCGCCTCTCGATAGCGCTCCATCCGGTTTTGCGCGGCCGAAAGGCCGCTAACTAGCACGGACGACAGTGGACAGGCCTTAGACCTGCCCCCCAACCACTGCATTTCCAGCTCTCGCAGCGGTTTCGGCGGACAACTCACCTAAAAAGTTGCTCTCGACCCCTTCGGTCGAAGAAGAACCCCTTTCGCTCGGGCGTCCGAAGCAGATCGGAGCAGCGCGCCCGGCTACTCATGGCCTCCGCACCTCTACCAAGAAACACCCAGTCTAGGGCATTGTGAGGAGATTTGCCAACAAAAATTTCAGACCTTTGTCGCCCTCTCGTTTTAAGGAATTGCAATTGCTAGAGTTCCAGCGGCTTGAGCGGCACGTGCTGTGACGCGACCAGGAGCTGCCCTGTGAACGCCGCCTCCGCCGGCCGGCGGTTTAACGCTTCTTGCGCGCAGATTTCCGCGGTGAAGGGGTTGTTGTTCTCCTCCGAAAGATGCGCGAGCACCAGATAGCGCGCGGCAGCGTCGAACCCCTCCGGGTCCGAGAGATATTCGCTCACCGCATGATTCGAAAGATGCCCGGTGCGGCTCAGGATGCGCTGTTTCACCACCCAGGGATACGACCCGACTTTCAGCATCTCGAGATCGTGATTTGACTCCAAGATCAGACAGTCCGCGCCTCGCAAATGCACTTTCACAAGCTCGGGCATGTAGCCCAGGTCGGTCACCAGCGCCACTTTCGTGCCATTGGTTCGAAACGTGAAACCGATCGGGTCGGCCGCATCGTGCGGAATGGCAAACGCGTGAACCTCGATGTCTCCAACCGCGAAATGCTGGCCCGCATGAATCGTCTCTACCCCGCGCAGCCGCTTTCCAAAAGTCTCCGGAAGGATGCGCTGCATGGCGCCCATGGTCGGCTCAGTCGCGTACAGCGGGGCCTTCCACAGACCCAGCATCTGTGGCAATCCATTGCAGTGATCTGTGTGTTCGTGAGTGATCAGGATGCCGTCGATTTGCCTAACATCGCTTTCGATGGCCGCGAGCCGCGCCAGCGTCTCGCGCTTGCCGAGGCCGGCATCCACAAGGAGGCGGGTGCGCTCCGTCTCAAGCAAGGTAATGTTGCCCGAGCTGCCGGACGCCAGAATGGAGACCCGCAAGCCGATCGTGTGGCTCCTCGCTATAGCTCAGGTCCTGCCTAACGCAGCCTGCCTGCCCGCACTCGGCGGCACGCAGGCAGGTTTTGGACCCGCAAGCTTTACTGCACGACAGCCCAAAACAGATTTTCTGAATGATGGCAGAGCGCTGCGGTCTCGTCAACACGTCTTGGTCTAAATTTGCACAGCAGTCCTGTTGGAGTACATCCTGTGTTCGGCGATCACACACGGGGATGTCGTTATCCACATCGGCCTTGTTCCATTCTAACCCCTGACGTCTAACGTCTCTCCTCTGCCGTTTGGTATACTCGCGCGGCAAAACCAAACCATGGAAAAGTACGACCTCATCGTTGTGGGTTCCGGACCCGCAGGGCAGCGCGCCGCCATTCAGGCCGCAAAATTCGGCAAACGCGCCGCGCTGATCGAAAAGCTTGAAGTCGTCGGCGGCACCGCCATCAATACCGGCACGATTCCCAGCAAAACCATTCGCGAGGCGGTCCTGCATCTTTCCGGCTACCAATACCAGAGCATCTACGGCATCAACTACCGCGTGAAGGAACCCATCACCATGGCCGATCTTTCCTTCCGCGCGCTCAACGTCATCAAAACCGAAATCGACGTCATTCGCGCGCAGCTTTCCCGCAACGGCATCGAAGTCGTCACCGCAACCGCCAGTTTTCTCGATCCCCACCGCATGCAAATCACCAGCACGCGCGGCCAGCAGGAGTTCGAAGCCCAATACATCATTCTCGCCACCGGCACCAAGCCCGCTGTATCTCCGCTCGTTCCGTTCAACAACAAAACGATCATCAACAGCGATCAAATCCTCAGCATGCCGGAAATTCCCAAAGCCATGATCGTCGTCGGCGGCGGCGTGATTGGCGTCGAGTACACCTGCATGTTCGCCACTCTGGGCGTGCGCGTCACGCTCATCGAAAAGCGCCCGCGCCTGCTCGAATTTGCCGATCAGGAGATGGTCGAAGCGCTTTGCTACCATCTGCGCGATCGTCGCGTCACGTTGCGTCTCAACGAAGAAGTGGAAAGCGTCGAAGAAACGCCGGATCACACCGTCGTTGCCAACCTGAAGAGCAAGAAAAAAATCACCGGCGAAGCGCTGCTGTATGCCGTGGGCCGCCAGGGCAACATCGATGAACTCAATCTTGCCGACGCCGGCCTGGAAGCCGACGCGCGCGGCCGCATTCCCGTCGACGAAGAGTATCGCACCAAGCAGCCGCACATTTTTGCCGTCGGCGACGTCATCGGCTTTCCCAGCCTCGGCTCCGTTTCCATGGAGCAGGGCCGCATCGCTGCAGCGAAAGCCTTCGGCATGCCGGTGCATTCCAACCGCGCGAATTATCCGTATGGCATTTACACCATTCCCGAAATTTCCTTCATCGGCAAAACCGAGGAGCAGCTCACCGACGAAGGTATTCCCTACGAAGTCGGCATGGCTTACTTTCGCGAAATTGCGCGTGGCCAGATTCGCGGCGACACTACGGGCCGGTTGAAACTGCTCTTCGATCCCACTTCCAAAGAACTGCTCGGCGTGCACATCATTGGCGAAGGCGCGTCGGAATTGCTGCACATCGGCCAGGCGGTGTTCGCGCTGAAAGGCACGGTGGAATATTTCGTGGACACGGTTTTCAATTACCCGACGCTCGCGGAGTGCTACAAAGCCGCGGCGTTCAATGGGCTTAACAAATTGACCAAGGGTTGATAACCGCAGTGGATGCAAATGGCTCTTCATGGCGTCAACGAGGGGTTCGTAGGGGCACGGCATGCCGTGCCCCTCTTTGGAGCTGATTCGGTATTTTCCTGGGCTGACGGACACAAAGAAGGAATGAGATGATTGCCACACATGTGCTTGGCACGAGATGGGCAGGGGCGCAATGAGCAGGACGGTTGGCGTTTTGGTGATGGAACATATCGCGGCGGGCCTCGTGGACGGCAATAAGGTCGTCGGCCCACTTAAAATTTTTCCGGAGTCGCCGCAGTCGCTCGATCCCTTGCAGTCCATGCCTTCCGGCGACATTACGGAGGCCATTCGCGGACTTGTCGAAAAGGTCGCCGGCGCAGAAAAAATCGAAGCGGTCGGCATCGGCTTTCCCGGAATTATTCAGAGCGGCGTGGTCGAGGAATCGCCCAACCTGCAACAAGTGAAGGGCTTCGCGCTCCAAGCCGCGCTTTCCTCTTCGCTCAAAGGCAAAGCCGCCGGCGCCCCAGTGCGCGTTTTCAACGACGCCGACGCCATGGCTGCAGGCATCGCCGCGACACAAGGTAAATTGCATCAGCTCACCCGCGTCTGGACACTCGGCAACGGCATCGGCTTTGGCCGGTATCCCGCTAGTGAAGGCGTGTGGGAAGGCGGCCACACCGTTGTCACGCTGGATCCCAAGGAAGGTTTCTGCGGCTGCGGCGGCAAGGGCCACCTCGAAGGAATTCTTGGCCGCCGCTCGATGCGCATGCGCTTCCTCGATCTCGAGCCGGAAGAAGTGTTCGAGAATGCGCGCGCCGGCGATGCCCGCTGCGCCGAATTTGTGCAGTTGTGCCATCGAGCGCTGGCTGCCGCAACCGCCACCAGCATCCACATGGAAGGGCCCGGAACATTCTTCATTACGGGCCTGGACACTAAATTCATTGATACTGGCCTGCTCGACCGGCTGGTGCACGAAATGGTGAAGATGAGCCCGCTGCAGGGCAGCCGCTTTGAAGTGCTCCCCGCCTCGGACGAACTGGGCATCCTCGGCGCCGCCGTTAACGCCTCCCACGCGGCAAAGTAGCCGCAAGTTGCACCTCGCCGCGTCTTGCACGTGGAGTACGCAGCCACTGCCGCTTTGTGGGACGGCTTTAGGCTACCCGTTGCGTAAATCTTAAAGTTGCTGCAGTTCCGGCCCGAAGCCGAGCCAAGTTCACCGGGCGGAGGCAACAAGGTGGACAGACTTGGTCTGGGCGGGAACGTCGAGGAGGATTTCCGTAGGGCTGGCCGAGGGCTTGGTCAAGTCGTTGCTTGTGGATTTTGCAGAACCGCTTGCCCCTAAGGAGCCGCGGCCCGTAACACGGGTCTCCAGCGGCTCGCCGTCTGCGGTGGCGGTGATTGGACTCCAGGCCGAAGGAAGCTGGACTTTTAAGGTGAGGGGAAGATCGTAAATCTGTCTCTCCAAGGGCCACTGCAAAGCCAAGTCCAGAGAAGTGAGGTTGTTGGAGGTGATGTGCACGGAGAGTGCTTTGCGCTCCTGGATGTAGCGGACGGCGTCGCCGAACGGTGCCGTCCAGACGTCGGCGTGGCGCTCGAGGTAGGCAGCGAGTTCGTCAAGCGCTTCGGGGGTGATCGCGAGCCAGTCGCCACCGACACCGTGGAAGCAGAACACACCCCAATTGTGGCTAACGAAGGCTGTTTCGGCTTGCGCCAAGAGTGCGGGGAAATCTTTTCCCGCAGTGGGGCCCAGATCGCCGACGGCCAGCACGTTTAACTCGTCGGGATTCACGGGGCCACCGTTCACGGCTCGGGCGGCGAACGCATGCTCCGATACGTAACGCAGGTAGAGCGCGGCGTTGGCGACTTCCTCCTGCGGTTTGCCGAAACTCATGTTGCCGCAGGGATAGGCAAAAGTGAGTCCGCGGTTGGAGTTGAGAGTCTTGAGGAGGTCGAGAGCGGCGTCGCGAATCTCGGCCTCAAACATGGCGGGCGTGTAGTTCTGGGAATGCGGGGTAATTTGTTCGAGCAAGCAGGGGTGGTGAACCGTGTGGTTAGCAAGCTCGTTGCCGTCCAAAGCGAGTTGCTTCCATTCGGATTTTCGCTTTTCCCAAGGCCCCATGCCCGTGGTTACGAAGAACGTCGCGTTTAGGCGATGCTTCTTGAGAATGGGACCCACAAAGTCGAGATGGCTGTTGATGCCGTCATCGAAGGTAAGAGAGATCGCGGCGACGCGGTCTTGCGGCCAACGAGCCACACTGACCGTCGGTGGAGCGTTCTGCGCGCTGGCCAAAGCGGGGAGGGCGGAGAGTAACAGAACGTAAGGCAAGATGGCTTTCATATGCGCCCCACATCCTAATGGCGCCGGAGGTAGCGCGCAAGACGCAAGGCGAAGAAAGCGGTCTCGAGCTGCGACACTCCAAATTAAAGCGCGGACTGAAGCCCGTGCCATGACAGCAGGGGAAGTCCTTAGCAGGCTAAGCGGGAGCGGTCGAGGGTGAAGCCGTTGAGAGGGCCAAGGACGGTCACGGCGATATGGTCGGTTTGGAAGTAACGCTGCGCGAGCGATTGGAGCTCCACTGCAGTGACGGCTTCGATGGCTTCGAGGATTTCGTCGAGCGAGAAGAAGCGTCCGAAATACAGCTCCTGCCGCGCGAGATTGGACATGCGCGAACTCGTGGACTCGAGGGAGAGCATCAGCGAGCCCTTGAGATGGTTTTTCGAGCGGCGCAGCTCTTCCTCGGGAACCAGTGTTTCCTTCAGCGAGCGAAATTCCTGAATGGTGAGGTCGATGACCTGGCCAATGGCGTCCGTGGCCGTGCCGGCGTACACGGTCATCATGCCGGCATCGGAGTACGGCGTGAGTTCGCTGAAAACCGCGTAGGCGAGGCCGCGCTTTTCGCGAATGTTCTGGAAAAGGCGAGAAGACATGCCGCCACCCAGCAAATTGTTAAGGACCGCAAAACCGAAGCGGTCCTGATGCGTCAGCGGAACCGAAGGCACGCCGATGCAAATGTGCGCTTGCTCGAGGTCGCGTTTTTTTTCGAGACGGATGGGCGCCTGCGTCTGAGGCGCGCCGCCGCCGTCGGCAGGCCCCGCGGGCTGCAAAGTGCCGAACTCGCGCTGCACCAATTCCATAACCTGATCGTGCGTCACGTTGCCAGCCGCAGTGACCACCAAATGGTCCGGCGCGAACCAATTTTGAAAACGCGAGCAAACTGCGTCGCGATTGAATTTTTTCACCGTCTCCGGCGTGCCAAGGATCGGCCGCCCGAGCGAATGCCCGGGCCAGAAGCCGCGCGTAAAAATCTCGTGAAGCAGATATTCGGGATTGTCCAGATCCATCTTGATTTCTTCGAGGACCACCTTGCGCTCTTTCTTCACGTCCTCGGAATCAAATTTCGGGCGCAGAACGAGGTCGGCGATCACGTCGAAGGCGATGGGGAGATTCGCGTCGAGCACCTTGGCGTTGAAGCAGATTTGTTCTTTCGAGGTGAATGCGTCGAGCATGCCGCCGACGGAATCCATTTCGCGAGCAATGGCTTCGGCGGAGCGGCGCTCCGTGCCCTTGAAGACCATGTGTTCGATGAAGTGGGCAAGGCCGTTTTCCTCGGGGATTTCGCGGCGGGAACCGTTGCGCACCCAGACCCCCACAGAGACGGATCGGACGTGCGACATAGTCTCGGTAATGGCCACCAGGCCATTCGGCAGGACCTGCTTCTGGATGTTGCGAACCTCGCTCGCCATTTACGGATTGTGACACAAGTAGCGCAGAAAGGAAAAAGAGAAAGACCACTTTCGCTAAGCTCAATGCCACCAAGGACTTAGACAGTGAGGCAGTACGCCGAATCCACGTGCCGTGGGGCGGCCACGGTTACAAAAGCTTTTCCGACAGGTTCAGCTTGCCGTATTCGCTGGTGAAGAAGAGCGGTACGTCGGCATAAGCGCCCTTGTCGCGATAATACACTTCGCAACTGTCAAAGGGCTTGGAATAGATATGGATGCTGACGGCGCGCTCGTTGAATTCGGCGAGATTCATGACTTCGTGAACCGGCTCCATGGGATTGACGTAGGTGGGATGAGCGGCGTCAAGATCGTAAAGTTCCGTAGGGACGATACGACACGTGCCTTTGGCGGCGTCGCGATCGTCGACGCGATAATTCTGGATGCGCAGGCGGCCGATGGGCGCGGACATCCAGCAATTCTGGCCACGATGATTGTGAATGCGGCTGTGCTGGCCGATGTCCCAGCAAAGCGTCATGCATTCGAAGAGAGTGTTGCGGAAGACGAGATTGCGCGTGTAATTTCCCCTGGAGAAGAAGCAATATTTTGCGAGGCTTTCGGGACGCACGGCGTGGCGGATGACGTAGTCCTGGACGTTTTGCAGAGAAAATTCTGATTCGGGGATGGCGGCAAGGCCCTTCACCCAATCCTCGATTTTGAGTTTTTCCGTTGCAACGGATTGCGCCATACCATGCCTCCCAACCCTGGTTTGGGATTCGCGGGGATTACAATTATAGCGCAGTGCAAGGAGGTAAAGGAGGTTGCGGAAGCAGAAAAGAAAGAGCGGGCACGCTGTGAGGTGACAGGAACTTGGCTCGCGTTGAGCGGGATGGGATGATGAGCGACGGGGGGCAGATCGCGCGGGGATAGCATGATCGAACTACTGGGCAAATCGAAAGAAGCATTGCGGTCGTTCTGCGCGGCGCTCGGTGAGCCCGCCTATCGCGGCGGGCAGATTTATCACGCGCTGTACGCGGAAAGTAAATTTGATTTTGCGCGCATGACGAATTTGCCGCTGGCGCTTCGTGAACGGCTGGCGAAAGAAGCGCGCATCACGCTGCCCGAGGTGAAGCAGCGATTTTCTTCCGGCGATGGGTCGGTACGGTATTTGTTTGAGTTGAGCGGGGCGGAAGAAAAAAGGATTAACACCGAGGACACAGAGAAGAACCAGGGAAAGTCCGCACGCACACAGCCTCCCGCCGCGGTGGAGGCAGTGTTCATGCCGAGCGAAGGACGGCAAACGATTTGCATCTCAACGCAGGCGGGATGCGCGGTGGATTGCCATTTTTGCCTGACGGCACAGTTGGGGCTGATTCGCAACTTGGCTGCGGGGGAAATCGTGGCGCAAGTGCTGGTTGCATTGGAAGAACAAAGGAACAAAGGGCCTGCCGAAACCGGCATGAAGGATGCCGAGCTTCTCGACAAAACCGTCGGGACGCAAAAACCACGAAAGCACGCCTCTGCAGGCAGGCCCGGTGCTGGGCAAACCTCAGGCGCAATTCAAACCAATGTAGTGCTGATGGGACAGGGCGAACCTTTGCTGAATTTCGAGCCGGTGATGGCGGCGGTGCGGATTCTGCTGGATCCGGAAGGCTTGGGATTGTCACCGAGGCACGTGACGCTTTCGACGAGTGGGATTGTGCCAGGAATCGAACGGCTGGCGCGCGAGAAAGTGCGGCCGAAACTGGCAATTTCGCTGAATGCTTCGAACGACGAGGAGCGCGACCAGCTGATGCCCATCAACAAAAAGTATCCGTTGAACGTGCTGATCGAGGCTTGCAAGAATTACCCGCTGCGGCCGTGGGAGCATTTGACATTCGAATACGTGATGCTGGGTGACGTGAACGATTCGGCGGAAGACGCGCGGTGCGTGGTGCGGTTGCTGGCACCGGTGAAGCGCGTGAAAGTGAATCTGATTCCGTGGAATCCAGCTGAACTTCCTTATCGCGAATCCGTGCCGGAACGCATCGAAGAGTTCCGGCGCATCTTGAATGATAAAGGCGTGCCGGCGTTTGTGCGCTATTCCCGCGGCCGTGATGTCATGGCCGCTTGCGGTCAATTGGCACTCCTACAGCTCAACAACAGCTCACAATCGCCGGTTTTCAACTGACGGGCGCGCTTCAGGCTCCGATGCGCTAGCTTAGCTAAGCTAGAGAAAAGATTTAGCAACTTGACGCGCGTTTGAACGTGAGCTATCGGATGCCAATAACGGAAATGAGGCGGCCGGTCACGCCGCCTTCTTTGCGGTAGCTGAAAAAAAGATCGCGGCGGCAGGCGGTGCATAAGTCGCTGACAAAAATATTGCCGGCGGGCAGGCCGATTCCCATAAGCTGCGCGCGGTTGGCTTTGCGAAGATCGAGAAGAACGTTCTTAGGCGGCGGCTGATGGCCGGGCGGCGCCATGTTAAGCCATTGCAGGGGATTAGGCTCGTCGCCCGTGCGCAGTTCGTCGAACCAGTCCGAGGCAGTTGCAAATTGCGAGCGAAACTCCGAAGCGATCTCCGTGCCCACCTCGTAGCAGCAGCCGCCGATGGACGGGCCGATAACGGCAAGCAAGTTCCCGGGCTTTGTGCGGAACTGCATTTGCATCTTGCCGATGGCTTTGGTGACGATGCGTTGCAGCGTGCCGCGCCAACCGGCGTGTACTGCGGCGATCGCACGATTTTTTGGATCTACCAGAAGAATCGGAACACAATCCGCAGTTTGGACGGCAAGGAGCACGCCCGGGCGATTGGTCGTGGACGCATCACCGCGGCAGTGCGCAACCGGCGGGGCGTCAAAGTGATGAACGACATCGGAGTGAATCTGGCTGAGCGCGGCAAGCGCCAGGCGATCTGCGCCGAGCGCGGACTGGAAGCGGCGCCGGTTTTCGAGAACGTTTTCCTTGGTGTCCCACTCCGCAAAGCCAAGATTCAGAACTTTTTCGCCACTAAGCTCGCTCACGCCGCCGGGCCGCGTGCTGAATCCGTGGACAAGCCAGGGGATTGGGGCCAGAGCGGTTGCTTGTAGAATGCGCAGGCTCCCTACCTTGCGTTCGGTCCAGCCCTTCGGAGCCGTGACACCGTTGGACACATCGGGGAGGCTGCGTTTAGTCTTGATGGCCTTCGTAGGCATGCGCGCTCTACCAGTATAATCGGAGCGAGTCGAGGAAAGGTGGGCCGGGCCGAACGCAGGCCGGTGGGGGCTCCTTGATTATTGGCATGGGCGTGGACATCGCCGAAGTGGACCGCATCCGCAACGCCATCGAGCGGCATGGAGAAACATTTCTGCGGCGGCTCTACACGCAGAGCGAGAGAGAGTACTGCGAGCGGTTCAAAAACAAATATGAACGCTACGCGGGGCGCTTTGCGGCAAAAGAAGCGGGGATGAAAGCGCTGGGGACCGGCTGGCGGCGCGGCGTGCGCTGGGTGGACCTGGAAGTCGTGCGGGAAAACAATGGACGCCCGACGCTGAAATTGCGTGGTGAAGCCGAAAAAATCGCGAAGCAGCTCGGCGTGCAGCACATCGCCCTGAGCATCACCCATACCGAGGAGCAAGCGCTAGCGCAAGTCATCTTCGAAGGATGAACGAGCACTCAAGCGCAATCAGCGCAAACAAGAGCCACCTACAGGAAATCCTATTTGATGACCAGGAAGTCGCCGATAACTAGGGCGTCGATGCCCGCGCAATAAAAACTGCGAATGGCTTCGCGCGGGTCGGACACCAGCGGCTCCCCGAAGAGATTGAAGGAAGTATTGAAGAGCACGGGTGCCGGGGCGCGCTCGCCGAACTTATGCAGCAGGCGCCAGAAGCGCGGGTTGGCTTCGCGCTCTACCGCGTGAACACGCACTTGACTGCCCTCAAACGAAAAACGCTGCAATTCCGGAGGAGCCTCCGGTTTGAGCTTGCCGAGGGCGGCCATAAAACGGCAGTTTGGCGAACAATCAAAGAGGCGCGGAGCTGTCTCAGCGGGTACGGAAAACGCAAACGGATGAAAATCCTCGCGGTGCTTGATGTAGTGGTTCACGTTTTCGATGACGTACTCGGAAAAGGGAGACGCCAGGATGCTGCGATTGCCAAGCGCGCGATGCCCGAACTCCGTGCGTCCCTGGAACCAGGCCACGATCTTGTCCCGTGACAGCACGTTGGCGGCTTCGGCGTAAAGCTGTTCCTCGCTGGCAGGATATTTGTAGATGATCTTGCAGTTGTCCAGAACCGCTTTGATCTCGCTGGAGGAGAAAGCCGGGCCCAAATAAAGATGAGGCAAGGGTTGCCGGGCACGATAGCCCAGCTTTTTGCGAGCAAGAAGCGCGGCGCCTAGGGGAGTCCCCGAATTGCCGGCAGCGGGCTGGACGTGAACCTGCCTGAATCCGCTGCGCGTTTCGAGCGCACGAACCAGGAAGACATTCAGAAACAATCCACCGGCGACACCCAACGAATCGACGGAATGCCGCTTGCGATAGCGTTCGGCAATGGCGAGGACAATTTCTTCCAGGACGTCGCGCACGCTGCGCGCGAGCGAGGCGCGAACCTGAGCGTCGGAAGCGACGACGGAGCGATCAAGACCGAGATCCCGCAAGACGGCATCGGAAAATGCGGCGTCTTCGTCGGCGCCGCTTCCGAAATAGCGCCTGTTCAGAACGGGCAAGCCACCTGAGTTCCAGCGGAACACTTTGCGAAATGCAGAAACGAAATTGGGCTGGCCGTCTTTGCTGAGCCATTGCACTTTGTGTTCATCGCGATGAGGGCGGAAGCCGAGCAAACGCGTAACACGTGAAAAAAACCAACCGAGGGAATTGGGAAAAGGAAGCGGTTGGAGCAGTCGAAGCTCGTCACCTTCGCCGAGGTAGAGCGATCCCGAACGCATATCGCCGCGTTCATCGAGCGTCAGGACCAGCGCGCGTTCGAAGGGCGAAGTGTAATAGGCGCTGGCGGCGTGACAAAGATGGTGCTCAAGAAACAGGAAAGAACCGCAAGCACCGTACAGCTGGCGCATCTGGCGAAGCTGGCCGGCTTGGCGAAATGTCTGGCCGAGCGAGTGAATCCAGCTAGAAGGACCAGCACCAGAAAAGCTTTGCCGAAAGCGAAAGCCGCTCTCGCGCAGGGCGGAGATCCCGGGGCGGAAAGGAAACGCGGCAATCCGCACATCCTGGATTTTTGCGTTTGCTTGTTCGAGGCAACGAGCCGCAGCCAAACGAGGAATCCCACCTGTTCCACCGGAGCGGCTGAGTTTTTCTTCTTCGATGGCCGCAACGATGGAGTTCTCGTTCACCAGTACGACAGAGGAGTCGCGGCCGAAGGCCCCGATGCCGAGGGTAAGCATCGCTTCAGTGTGCCACGGTTTCCCAGATCATTCGAAGCGAAGAGGGCTCCAAATCAGTCAGAAACCTGTCCGGTCAAGAAAGTTCCTTCACAGCCGCTAGGCTCTACGTACAGCCACTGATTTGCGGGGAAGACGCCTCGGACAAGCAGCCGGAGATAGTTGCTCGAAAGCGCGGGCGTCCGGTCGTTCGAGTCATCACCGCAAGGATGAAGGGTAAGGACGCGAAGCTGTCTGCCCATTTGCGATTGGCGGAATGCTGCCGCTTTGCGTTCGCCAAGTGCTCGCAATTCGCGGGCGCGGCGCCTGATGACAGCCCCGGGCACGTGATTCGAAAGAGAGGCAGCTTTGGTGCCAGGACGCTTCGAATACGAGAAAACGTGGAGATAGGTGAACGGGCGGCCTTCGATGAAAGCAAGTGTCGCGGCGTGATCTGCTTCGTTCTCGCCGGGAAAACCTGCGATGACATCGGCGCCGATGGCGGCATGCGGGAGCCGCTCGCGGATAAGTTCTACGCGTCGAGCGTAATGTTCGGCACGATACCAGCGGTGCATAGCCGCGAGGATGCGGTCGGAGCCGGATTGCAGCGGCATGTGGAAATGTTGAGCGAGCCGCTCGCTCGAAGCAAACAGCTCCACCAGATCCTGCGTAACATCCATCGGCTCGATGGAGCTGACGCGCAAGCGTTCGACGGCGGTCTCATCCAGAATGCGCCGAAGCAAGCCCTCGAACTCCACGCGCGGGGAGAGGTCGCGGCCGTAGGCGCCAAGATTGATTCCGCTCAGGACGATTTCGCAGTAGTTCGCCTCGCTGAGCTTCTGAAGCTCGCGAATCACGGTATCCGGCGGCAGGCTTCGGCTCTTCCCGCGAACGAACGGAATCACGCAAAACGCGCACCGGGAATTGCAGCCATCTTGAATCTTGAGCGTTGGCCGCGTGTGATTTCCTTCTCCACCAAACACAGGAGTCGTGAGCAATGTCTGCTGCTCGAAAATGTCGCCGATCAGAATTTCGGCGGGAGGCCCGGATTCCGGCAAAGAAGCAAGCGAAATCGCGGAAACCGGCAGAAAGCCATCCGAACGCGAGGATTCGCTTCTAGGGGAAGCGGCCTCAATCAATAATTTAGGGATTTTCGGCTTGTGTGAGTTGCCCACAACCCACGCAACTCCCGGGAGCTGGCTCAATTCTTCAGGGGCACGCTGCGCGTAGCAACCGGTGACGATCAGGCGAACGCTCGGATTCGCGGCGTGCAGCTTGCGAATGGCGTCGCGAGCTTGCGCGTCGGCAGAAGCCGTCACGGTGCAAGTGTTCACCACAACGATCTCCGCAGCAGACGCACTTTGCGCCAGTGCGCAGCCGCGCTCAAGCAGTTGCCGTTCCAGCGCCGCTCCATCCGCTTGCGTTGCGCGACACCCAAACTGTTCAATATAAAACGTCTTCATCGAGCCGTTCTACCTGCACAATTGCTTATTACTCCTATGCAAGAAGCCGAGCATCTCATTGAAGCGATTGCCAAAACGTTCAATCGGCTCCTTTCATCCTTCGTTGCGGTCGCCGAGCGACCATGAGTTACTCGCATGTACAAGAATATCGGCTTTCCGAGCTTGCGGAAAGTCTTCGTTCGATTAGGCGCCATCTTCCGGGACTCGCCTTTACTCGCCTGAGCCCGCGCCGCTACAATCTTCGGCACTTATGGCTTATCGACGCAACAATCCGACCGCGCTCAGCAACCCAACCGTCTCCATCGTGATTCCCGTTTACAATGAACGAGGAACCATCGAGGAGATCCTGCGGCGCGTTTTGGACACGGAAATACGCAAGGAAGTGCTTATCGTCGATGATTGCTCGACGGATGGCACCCGGCAAATTCTGGAAAACATGGCCGCGCGCCAAGCGAATAACGAGAAATCTGGCTCCGCCCAAGACGGCGGCGAGCCTGTTGAATTGCGCGACCTGCGTTTCTTTTTTCAAACGCCCAACCAGGGCAAGGGCGCGGCGCTCCGCCGCGGCTTTGCGGAAGCCACCGGCGACATTGTGCTCGTGCAGGACGCCGACCTCGAATACGATCCGCGCGACTACCCCGTATTGCTCGAGCCCATTATTGACGGCCGCGCGGACGTGGTCTACGGCTCACGCTTTCTCGGCGGACCACAGCGCGTGCACTACTTCTGGCACTACGTGGCCAACCGCTGGCTCACTTTGCTTTCGGACATTTTCACCAACTTGAAATTATCCGATATGGAGACGTGCTACAAAGTCTTCCGTAAAGAGGTTCTGAAGGGCCTCACCATCAAGTCCAACCGCTTTGGCTTCGAGCCGGAGATCACCGCGAAAATCGCGAAGCACAACTGGCGCATCTACGAAGTGCCCATCACTTACGCCGGGCGCACGTACGAAGAAGGCAAGAAGATCACTTGGAAGGACGGCATCCAGGCTTTGTGGTGCATCATCCGGTTTCGCTTGAGTGATTAAGCCAACGCGCGCGCATCATCCTCGTAGCCGCGCGGGTGCTTTTGCTTCCAAGCCCAGGCCGACTGAATAATCTCTTCCAGCGAAGAATGAGCCGCTTCCCACCCGAGCATGCGCTTTAGTTTTTCCTTGCTGGCGACCAGTACGGCGGGATCACCCGGACGCCGCGGCCCAAGTTTGCGGGGGATTTCTCGGCCGGTAACCCGTTCCGCCGCGTCAATCACCTCGAGAATCGAAAATCCGCGGCTATTGCCCACGTTAAACGCCTCTCCGGATACGCGGTCGAGCTCCAGCAGCGCGCGCACATGGGAATCTGCGATGTCCAACACGTGAATGTAGTCGCGAACGCAGGTGCCGTCTGGCGTGGGATAGTCGGTTCCAAAAACGTCAACGTAGGGCAGATTTCCCGCTGCCGCGTCCAGCACGCGCGGAATCAAATGCGTTTCGACGCGGTGATGTTCGCCGCGCTCCAGCGATGCGCCCGCGGCATTGAAGTAGCGAAGGCTCGCGTACTGGAGCCCGGTATAGGCCTTGTAATCCGCCAAAATGCCCTCGAAGATCAGCTTGGATTTTCCGTAAGGATTTATCGGTGCCTTGCGATGCTCCTCGGGAATGGGCACGATCTCCGGCTCGCCGTAAGTTGCCGCAGTGGAAGAAAAAATGAATTTGCGCACGCCGTGGCGTGTCATGGCGTCCAGCAGATTCACGCCGCAAGCCACATTGGTGGCGTAGAAGATGCTTGGCTCCTTCATCGATTTGGCCACCAGCGCTTCGGCCGCGAAGTGCATCACCGCGTCAATTTTGTGTTTCTTGAAGACGCTTTCAAGCTGTTCGCGGTTTCCGAGGTCTAGATTGCAGAACGTCGCCCCCGGCGGCACGGCACGCGAGTGCCCTTCCAACAGATTATCCACGGCAATCACGTTCATTCCGCGCGCAACCAAAACTTCCGCGCAAATACTGCCGATATATCCCGCCGCACCGGTAACCAGAATGTTCAAGGGACTTTACTCCGCGCTGATTAAAACAGCTCAGCTCAAATCCGCAACCTAGGATACATGAGAAGGGGTTTGGGACGAGACCGATTGAAGGCGCAGATTAGGCCTGCGACAGCCGGCGCTGGAAGGTCAACAGAATCAGGTCCGCGCGGCGCCGCACGCCGAATTTGTTCAGCAGATTCGACACGTGGAACTTCACCGTGCGTTCGGCGATATTCAGCTTGCTGGCGATTTCCTTGTTCGAGAGATTTTCGAGCAGCGAATCCAGAACTTCCTGTTCGCGCCGGCTCAGATTGGCCACGGAATCCGTCTTCAGCCGGCGTCCCTGGCTGGTGAGAATGGAATCCACAAATCCGGAAAGCAGCTGGCGCGGCACCCAGAATCCTCCATTGGCCACCAGAGGCAGCGCGCGGATCAATTGTTCGCGCGCCTCCATGTAGGTAAGCAGCCCTTTCACGCCCAGGCGCAGCAGCGAAAAGCTGTTGTTTTCCGCATGGTTTTCGCCAACCACGATCAGCCGCGATTCCGGGTACCGCTCCAGAATATTCGTCAGCAACGCTCCGGTCGCGGGCTTGGCGGCGTGCGCGTCAATCACGTACACGTTGGCCTTGGGCGGTTCCAGATGACGCAGATCCGGCGCCAATACGGACTCCAGTTGCTGCGCCACGACCTTGAACGGTGCTTTTTCCAGAATTCGCTCAAATTCGCTTAGCACCAGCGGGTGCGGCGAAAGGATGCAAACGGTCAGTTTGGAGGACCCACGTTTTGTGTTCACTTTTGCCAGCCTATGAGAAAACTGGCCAAAGGGGCAAGTCCCTTTGGCGGACATGTTCCTGAACTGTTACTGACCTTTAGGGTGCTTTTTTCCGGGGTGCCAGTGGCACCAAGTCTAGCAGGCCGCATCGGACTTTCGGTATGCCTGGTTCCCCATTCAAGCGTCAAAAACGGCGTTTCCCTGCATCCGCGTTCCCGATAACGGCTAACCTCACGTAAAATAAAGGGTTGGCTATTCGCGGTTTATTCTCCTGGTTCCCCCTATACCCCAGATAGGAGCGGCCGCGAAAAGGCAGCTCAGGTAACACGCCAAGGAGCCTGGCTTTTTAGTGTATGCGCAATTTGCACGAATCCGCTGAAGCGCTGCGGGAATTGCTCTCGCAGCGAATCCTGGTGCTTGACGGCGCCATGGGTACCATGCTGCAACAACGCAATCTAAGCGCGTCGGATTTTGGCGGTCCAGCGCTTGAAGGATGCAACGAGCACCTCGTTCGCAAGCGCCCCGACGTGGTCCTGGATATTCACCGGAAATACCTGGAAGCCGGTGCGGATATCATCGAGACCAACTCGTTCAATGGAACAAAAAGCGACCTCATTGATTATGGAGTCGCGGATCACTCATACGAGCTGATGTTTAAGGCTGCGCAACTGGCGCGGCAAGCTGCGGACGAATTTACCACTCCTACCAAGCCAAGATTCGTGGCCGGCTCCATGGGGCCGACGCGGAAGGCCATCACCGTCACCGGAGGAATCACCTTCGACCACCTGCGGCAGGACTATTACGACTTGGCGAAGCCTCTTGTGGATGGTGGCGCCGACCTGTTGATGATCGAAACCTCCCAGGACACGCGGAATATCAAGGCCGCGATTCTCGCGATACGGCGACTTTCCCGTGAAATCGACACAGACCTACCCTTGATTATCTCCGTCACCATCGAGCCCATGGGCACAATGCTTGCCGGCCAAACTATCGAGGCGATGTGGGCTTCGCTCAAATACGCAAAGCCGTTGGCCTTCGGGATGAACTGTGCTACCGGGCCGGAGTTCATGACCGACCACATCAGAACGCTGAGCCAGCTTACGAGCGAGTTCGTTTCGTGCTATCCCAATGCGGGTCTGCCCGACGAAGAGGGCAAGTATCTGGAGACGCCGTCGTCGCTCGCGGGGCAACTCGAAAAGTTTGTCGATCACGGCTGGTTGAACATGGTTGGAGGCTGCTGCGGCACCAATGAGCAGCATATTCGCGCGATTGCGCAAATGGCTCAGGGCAAGAAGCCGCGCCAGCAGCCCGCGGAGAGTCATCGGGCCATCTATACGGGCATCGAGGCCATCGAAGCGGAGGAAAGCACGCGGCCGTTGCTCGTTGGTGAGCGCACCAACGTCATCGGCTCTCGGCTTTTCAAGAACCTCGTCGCCGAAGAAAAATGGGAAGAAGCCACGGAGATTGCTCGCCGCCAGGTGCGCGGCGGCGCGCAGATCATCGACATCTGCCTGCAGAGCACCGAACGCGACGAGAAAAAAGATATTCCTCCTTTCTATGAAAAGCTGATTCGCAAAGTGAAGCCGCCCATCATGATCGATACCACCGACCCGGCGGCCATCGAGCTGGCGCTCACGTATTGCCAGGGCAAATCCATCATCAATTCCATCAACCTCGAAGATGGCGAAGAAAAATTCCAGCGCACCGTGCCTATTGCGCATGAATATGGCGCCGCCGTCGTCGTCGGATGCATCGATGAGGATCCCGTCCAAGCACAGGCCTTCACGCGCGAGCGCAAGCTGGCCATTGCCCGGCGCTCCTACAAGCTGCTCACGGAAAAGTACGGCTTGGCACCGGAAGAGATCATCTTCGATCCGCTCGTGTTTCCCTGCGGCACGGGCGACGAGAATTACATCGGCGGTGCAGTCGAAACTATGGAAGGCATTCGTCTGATTAAACAGGCGCTGCCCGACGTGCGCACCGTCCTGGGCATTTCGAATGTTTCGTTCGGACTTCCACCCGGCGCGCGCGAGGTAGTGAACTCGGTCTTCCTCTACTACTGCACCAAAGCCGGGCTGGACCTCGCAATTGTCAACACCGAAAAGATCGAGCGCTTTGCTTCTATCCCGGCCCAGGAGCGCGAACTCGCAGAAAACCTGCTCTTTTCGCATCCGCCCAAGAGCGTGCCCGCGGATCATCCGCATGCGCGCCACCTACTCGATGCTCCCGCGGACTGGCGCCAGCAAAGCAGCGTGCAGCGCGCTGCCGTCAATCAATTTTGGATTGCCGCCATCACTGAACATTTCCGCGGTGCCAAGAAAAAAGAAAAAGCTCGCGGCGCGGATTTGCCGCTTGACGAGCGTCTGGCGAATTACATCCTCGAAGGCTCGCGCGACGGCCTCATCGCCGACCTCGATCGCAAGCGCGCGGAGGGCGCTGCGCCCCTGGACATTATCAATGGGCCACTCATGGCCGGTATGGCGGAAGTCGGCCGCCTCTTCAACGCCAACGAGCTGATCGTCGCCGAAGTGTTGCAATCGGCGGAAGCCATGAAAACCGCGGTGAGTTATCTCGAGCAATTTATGGAAAAAGCGGATTCCGCCAAACGCGGCAAAGTGGTTCTCGCCACCGTAAAAGGCGATGTCCACGACATTGGCAAAAATCTCGTCGAAATCATTTTCAAGAACAACGGCTATGAGGTCGTGAATCTGGGCATCAAGGTGCCGCCCGAGGAGTTGATCAAGGCCTATCAGGAGCATCATCCGGACGCCATCGGACTGTCCGGTCTCCTGGTCAAGAGCGCGCAGCAAATGGTGACTACCGCTAGCGATTTGAAAGACGCGGGAATCGAAATTCCCTTGCTCGTAGGGGGCGCGGCGCTCTCCGCAAAATTCACACAGACGAAAATCGCTCCGAGCTACGGCAAGGCTGTTTGCTACGCGAAGGACGCGATGACCGGCCTACGTTTGATGAATCAGTTGATGGACCCAGCGACGCGCGAATCCGTTTTGCGCGAACACACCGCTTCGGGAAATGGCTTCAGCGTTTCGACAACGGTTAAAGTCGCCCCCATTCCAAAAGTGACGCGCTCGCCCCGCGTGCGGCCGGACCTGCCGATTCCCCCGGTGCCCAATCTCGATCGCAAGGTTCGCCTCGTGCCTGATCTGCGCGACATTTGGAGCTACGTCAACCCCTACATGCTCTACGGCCGGCATCTGGGCTTCCGCGGCGATTTCGAAAAGCACCTCGCCGAACGCGACCCCAGAGCCGTCGAGTTGTTCGAAAGCATGGAGGAAGTGAAGAAAGAAGCCGCCACGTTCATGAAAATCCGCGCGGTTTGGCAATTCTTCGAAGCGGAAGCAGAAGGCGAGCTATTACATCTCTTTGCGCCAGGCGCGAAGCAGCCGTTGCACACGTTCCGCTTTGGCCGGCAGCGCCAGGGCGAGTTTCTGTGCTTAAGTGATTACGTTTTGCCCGCCCAGAACGGCAAACGCGATCATCTCGCGCTTTTCGTGGTGACAGCTGGCGAAGGCGTCCGCCCGCGCTCTGAAAAAGCCAAGAACGAGGGCCATTATTTCTTGAGCCACGGCTTGCAGGCGCTGGCTATCGAAACCGCGGAAGGCTGCGCCGAATGGCTGCATCGCCGCATCCGCGAGGACTGGGGCTTCCCCGATCCCCCGGAAATGACCATGGCGCAGCGCTTCACATCGCGCTATCGCGGCAAGCGCTATAGCTCTGGCTATCCGGCTTGCCCCAACCTGGAGGATCAGGCGGGCATCTGGAAATTGCTGAAGCCCGAAGAAATCGGTGTGCAGCTCACGGAAGGATTCATGATGGATCCGGAAGCCAGCGTTAGCGCGCTCGTGTTCCACCATCCCGACTGCACGTATTTCTCCGTGGGCGACGCCGCAGAGGCATAGCAGTCCCTCATGCTAAGAATTCCGTTGCGTCGGCCAAGTCACCGTGTGTGGCCCGAGTCCCGGATTCCAATTCTCGCTTTTTCTGAAGGTGTAACTGAGAGCTGAAAACTGAGGTTTCTACTCTTCAATGGATCTTATTGCTCTTCGTGTGAATGGCGTCGATGCGCAACAAACCTTGAGCTTTCAAGTATTCGGCGAACCTGCCAAATTTCGCGACATCATCAAATTCTAGGTGAAAGACCAAACCATCCTGGGTTTCGAACAGTGCGGTCGCACTAGCTTCGAAAAGATCAGCGATCTTCTTGCAATCTTCCTTGATTCTTTCCTGCCCGTCCTCCGGCGGCACAGGCATGGTCAAATCGAAGTCGATCGTGTCATCCATCGGTGCCCTATGGAAAATCCTACTAGTACGCTCCCTCGCCGCTCAAAACAGCTCCTGGAGTTTGCAGGAGAATCTTGACGTCCAACCAAATCGACCACGACCGCGAATAGCGCAGGTCTAGGCGAACCATATCGTCAAAACAGGTGCGGCTACGCCCGCTGACTTGCCACAGCCCGGTAACACCTGGCTTGACTTCCAAAACGCGGCGGCGGTGCCAGATGTCGTAGATTTCGAATTCGTATGGCAGAGACGGGCGCGGCCCCACAAGCGACATCTCCCCCATCAAAATGTTCCAGAACTGGGGAAGCTCATCGAGACTAGTCTTGCGCAGCAGCCGACCGAGCGGCGTCACGCGCGAGTCGTTCTTAATCTTGTACACCGCCGGCTGGCCCGTTTCTTGGTGCCGCAGCGCCGGAATTCTTGAGTACCCGTTTCCCATTTGGCTCTCAGCCCTCGCGAAATACCACTGCCTGAAACTAAGTAACGGCCGGTTCGAACCAGGGCACAACCACCCCGGGCTGCGCCACACCGCTGCGTTTCGGCTGACCCGGCGAAACCACGGACCGATCAATCTCCAATGCTACGGACCGGCGCAGCAGCGAAATCGAAACCACGATGCGCTGACTCCCCTTGAAACTGGTCAGGACTCCTTCGATGCCGCTCAACGCTCCGTCTTCAATGCGAACGAGTTGCCCCACTTCCAAGTACGGGCAGGGCTCCACGCGCAAGCCCGACGAAACCATTCTCTGAATTGACTCAATTTCCGATTCCTCCACAGGAATCGGAACCCGCCCGGTTCCCACCACGCTGATCACGCCCGGGGTAATCAACACAGGAAGGCGGTCGCATACGTTGAAACGGCAAAACAGGTATCCAGGAAACAAAGGCGACTGCACTTCCTTGGACCTGCTGCTTCCCCTCGTAGCGTTTTTATAAGTGGGGAGAAATGTCTGGTATCCCTTACAGGACAGCAATGCTGCAGTGGAACTTTCCCAACGGCTTCTCAACTGAAGTGCGTACCACCGGTCAGCCTTCGGCTCGGTGTTCATCCCTGGACTCGGCCTCCTTTCAAGGCATGGCATTGACAAATATGGAAAGTACTCGCAACCACGGCAGGCACACCGTGTGGAACTGTCTCACGGCAAGTCATCCAAGAGTGAGGCAATCCGCCTGCCATAACTTGCCCTGCCGGGACTTTGCGTACCCTCAGAGACCTCCTGGTAATCGATTTAAAAACAAAGACTTACAGTCTAGGGTGGAACGGTTCTCCGGTCGGCCTATTCTTGGCAACTTGTGTGCCTCACAGAGATGAAAACCGTTACCCACATTTCCCACTCGCATTCCAAAGTTATTTCTTGAGTCAACAGCCTTTGAAGATCGATATTTAACCCGTTTGTATTGAAGAATTTAATTCGTGTTACGCCATTTTCGCTGCATTTTCCAGGCGCAGATTTTCCAAGGGTCGACAAAAACTCGTAAAACATGGGTAACTAGGCGTGGCGGCCCCGGATCAAACGACCGCGGCTTTTGCTCATGGCGGGCTCCAGTTCAGAGCAAACGACTACAGCTTCGGCGAAGCTGATGACGCCATGATCCCGAATCAGATGGTGCCCAGCCGTCCACTGACCGCTGGCAACCTAAATCTTTTCTCAATCCTGAGAGTTGGCCCTGCCCGGCTCGGCTTCTCCGGCTCACGGGATTGGAGCGACGGCGTCTACGCGAAAGGGTGTAGCGCCGGAAACTCCGGCGCACTGGCCGGGTCGTAATCGATCAGAGAGGATGGTGCGGTTATGCGCAGTGTATCGAAGTGTGTTCTGGGATTTCTCGCAGCATGGACAGGATTGAGTCTTCTGGCGGGTCGCGCCGAGGCGCAATTCAGAAACGGAAGCCAGCCGACGGAATTGAATATCCCACGCGTCAGCCAGCGGGCCAGTGTGACGCAGCGGATCGGCTTGACGGATATCACGATTACCTATCATCGGCCGGCGGTGGGAGGACGTGAGATTTGGGGCAAAACGGTTCCTTATGGAAAGGTGTGGCGCGCCGGGGCGAATGAGAACACGACCATTACGTTTTCGGATGATGTGACCGTGGAGGGAAAGCCGCTGGAGGCGGGCACGTACGGGCTGCATACGATTCCCGACAAGGATCAGTGGACGATCATCTTTTCGAAGAATTCGACCTCGTGGGGCAGCTTCAGCTATGACGAGAAAGAAGACGCGCTGCGCGTGACCGTGAAGCCGCATGCGGCGGAAGCGTTTGAGGCGCTGACCTACACCTTCGATGACGTCAAGCCGGAGTCCGCGGTGGTGACGCTGCGCTGGGAGAAGCGGGCCGTGCCGTTCCAGATTGGCGTGGACGTGAAAGCCGTCGTGCTGCGCAGCATCAAGAACGGGCTGCGCAGCGTCGGCGGGTTCACCTGGGCGGGTTACGACGAGGCAGCGCAGTGGTGCCTGGACAGCAACTACGAGCTCGAGCAGGCACTGAAGTGGGAGGACACGTCCATCCAAAACGAGCCGCGCTTCGAGAACTGGGAGACCAAGTCGCGCATTCTCAAGGCGATGGGCAAGAACGAAGATGCGGACAAGGCGCTGGAGACGGCGATCGACAAGGCGAACGCGGTGCAACTCTATGTCTATGCCCGCGGATTGCAGCGCCAGGGGAACGCGAAGCGCGCATTTGAACTGTATCCGCAGGTTTCCAAGAAGGATCCCAATCACTGGATCAGCCACCTGGCGCTGGCGCGGGTCGACTCGAACAAAGGCGATTTTCCTACGGCCACAAAGGAGTTGACGCAAGCCATCAGCGGCGCGCCGGACCAGACCAAGCCGTTCCTCGAGCCGCTGCTGAAACGCCTGGAAGCCAAGGACGACATCAATAAGTAGAAGTGGCGAGTGACGAGATACGGTCTGTCTAGACTAAAATAAGCCCTGTGGATAGTAAAGGTTAGACAGGAAGAAATCTTCCATCGGATCGTTCGTTGTTCGGGAATTTCTAAGTCGTTTGCATGCTTGAGGATGGACAGCGTCGTTTGAACGTCGAAAAGTCGCAACATCCGAACGTCGGATAAGAAGCCAGCGAAAAAGCTATGCCACAGAGACGGTGAGCGCGCACGGCGAAGTCTTGCGGGCATTCCTTCCTTTGTAGTATTTGAGTACGTCTACTACGAGCGTGATAGGGCGAAAAGGGACCGTCGTGAGCGGCAGCTTAGTCTTAGTGCATTCGGCGGCAGTCATGGCTCTCCTCGCAATTCCCAGCACGGTGATATGGGCATATTCTGCCGGTGGAGTGGTTCTTGCCATCGAGCTGGTCACGATTTTTCTTCGCGACGATTGGCAAAAGGGGCGCGGACTCGACAAACTAATTCTGTTCGGGCCGCTTTTCTACGCGGCGCCCATCGCGGCCTTTGGCACCGAACATTTCACGTTGACGAAGGCCATCGCGTCGATCGTACCGGCGTGGATTCCGTGGCATCTGTTTTGGGCTTACTGTTGTAGGTGCCTGCTTTATCGCCGCCGCACTGAGCCTGGTGACGAAGATTCAGGCGCGTCTGTCGGCGAGTTTGCTTGCGTTGACGTTTTTTCTTTTCGTAGTGCTGATGGACGCCCCGGCCTGGGCCCACCATCCGCGAAATCGGATTGGGCTGGCGCTGGTGCTGCGGGAATTATCCTTCAGCGGCGGCCCTCTGGCGCTGGCAGCCAGCCTCACGGAGCAATGGAGCGAGCGCGGCAAGCATGTCCTTGCGACGATTGGGCGATACTTCGTAGCAGTTCCCGTGCTGTTTTACAGCTTGGAGCAATTCCTGCACGGCGATCACGTTCCCGGCGTTCCGCTGGAACCGTTGACTCCCAGGTACGTCTACGGACACGCCATTTGGACGTACCTGGCAGCGGTCGTTTACACAGTCGCGGGAATCCTGTTGCTTGTTGGCAAGAAGACCCGCGTGGCGGCGACGTGGACCGGCTTGACCGTGCTCTTTGTGGTCTTGGTCGTCTACGTGCCGATCGCAGTAGTGGAACGCGCCAGCCTCGACAATGGCCTGAATTACGTGGCGGATACACTGATGTTTTGCGGCACCGTTCTTCTGCTCGCGGGGGCCGTCCCGCGCGAAGCGTCGCGGCGGGCTACCAGCCCAAATTCTCCTGGATGAATCGCGGGCTTAGATGAACGTCCACCTGGACGAGCGGGCCATCCCCGATGGCTTTGAAGCGGCGAATCTCGCCGGCCGTGATGGCGAAAATGTCCCCCCGAGCGCCACCCTTCAAACGTCTCTCCGTTCACGGCCCATACTCCGCGGCCTTCACTGTGCTCGGTGTGACACGCGGTAATAAGAACCCTTGGGGATTTAACGCAGAGGGCCACAGAGATACAGAGAACTCAGAGAAGAGCAACAACGGGCACGAGATGCCGTGCCCGTACAAAGAAAAAGCGGCGTCGAGCTGCCGCACTCCAAAAACGACACGCCGTGCTTCTTGAGGCTGCTCAGGGCTTTGCGGGCATCCCAAGAGAACACATTCTTGTACATACGCTAATTCGGGGGATTGGGAAAGGAAATTCGAGGAGAAAGATTCAGCACAGAGAGCGCAGAGGACACAGAGAAGAGACGGCTGGAAGCCCGGCGCTAGGAAATAGAACCAAGAGGCCGGCGCCATGAAAAAGCACATCCCTCAAACCGCTCGCGAGTTACGCGAGCGAGTTCGGGATGACGGTGTGGGCCGTCTCGTCGTGTGCGATTTGCCTTATTGTTGGGGTTTGGGTTGCGAAGACGGCGGTGGCTGCGGTGGGCGCGGGCGGCTGGCGGGGGGGATGATGCCGTTCATGCGCAGGTACTCGACCATCTGCCCGTAGTGATCCATGGGATGGAAAGCGCCGATAGTGGCGATCCCGAGACGCGTGGAGAGGAACGGGAGCACCGGCTTGGACAGCGGCGTGACCGCGTTTTCGGCGGTGATGGTGGCAAGGGCGCGATGGCCGAGCGCAAAGGAGTCCTTCAGGTACTGCACGATTTCGGCTTTGGTCTTCAACTCGGCGGGCCCGTTGGCGTTTTGCTCGATGGACTTCGCGTCGATCGTTTCCCCCATGAGCGGACCGAAAAACAGATGATTGGCGTAGCCGATGTGCTTCACTTGTTCGGCAAACGTGCGCACGCCTTTAAACTCGCCGTTGGTGGGCGCGAAGGAGTACTTGTCTTCGGGCATAGCCTCGGCGGCGGAAACGACTTCCTGCTCGACAATCCCATAATACATGTTGAGGACGGACGCGGTGGAGGGCGGTTGTTGCTGGGCCGTTGCGCCGCCTTGGGCGTGGACGGCGGGGGCAGCGACGGCTGCGCAAAGCAGGACAAGAGATACGCCGAGGTTCTTCATCGGACTCTCCTTAAGTGCTGAAGCGAGCGGTGGAATCTTACGCTTTTGGCGTGGAGGAAGGAAGTAAAGAAGTAAGGACGTAAGGAAAAACACCGAGAGAAGAGCCGGGCTGAAGCCCGCCCTCTGCATGAAGAGAGATTTTTTGCTTCGCTCGAAATGACGAGTGGGCGCGGTAGTGATGAAAACAGATCCCTCACCACCGTTCGCAAACGACCCGACCGGGTTCGGGATGACAGTTTTGGCGTTGTGGTGCGTTGCGGCCCGCCTCGGAAGGCGGCCCCTACAAGAGCAACAGGTTAGGCGCGAGAGAGGGCGGCGCGTCCGGGTTCGGCAACGGAGGCGAGGGCGGCTTCGATAACGTCGAGGCCCTCGTCGAACTGCTCGTCGGTGACGACGAGCGGGACGAGGATGCGGATGACGTTGTTGAAGGTGCCCGCGGTGACGGTGATGAGGCCGTGCTCGTAGCAGTAGCGAGCGATTTGCTTGGTTTCCGTGTCGGCGGGCTCGCGGGTGGCGGCGTTGCGGACCAGTTCGATGGCGCACATGCCGCCGAGGCCGCGAACATCACCAACGAGATCCCATTTCTTTTGCCAGCCGCGGGCGCATTTTTCAAAGCGTTCGCCGATGGCGGCAGAGCGCGCCAGCAGACTCTCTTTCTCGATCGTTTCGATCACGGCGAGTGCGGCGGCACAAGACAGAGGGTGAGCGCAAAACGTTCCGCCGAGAGAGCCGGGGCCGGGCGCGTCCATGATTTCGGCGCGGCCGGTAACGGCTGCGATGGGCATGCCGCCGCCAAGGGACTTGGCCGTGGCGATCACGTCCGGCTCGATGCCGAAATGTTCGGAAGCGAACCATTTGCCGGTGCGGCCGAAACCGGATTGCACTTCGTCAGCGATGAAGAGGATGCCGTGCTCGCGGCAAATCTGTTGCAGCAGCCTGAAGTAATCACGCGGCGGAACGACGAAGCCGCCTTCGCCGAGAACCGGCTCGGCGAGGACCGCGGCGACGGATTCGGGCGCAACGGAGCGCTTGAAGGCGTCTCTGAGATGCCGCGCAAAATCTTCGGCGGATGTTCCTGCGGCGTGGCGATACGGATAAGCGTACGGAATGCGATAGATGTCGCTGGCAAACGGCTGGAAGCCGGCTTTGTAAGGATGCGTTTTGCTGGTGAGCGACATGGTAAGAAGCGTGCGGCCGTGGAAAGCGTCTTCAAAGCAGATGACGGCGGGACGCTTGGTATACGCGCGGGCGATTTTGATGGAGTTTTCGATGGCTTCGGCGCCGGAGTTCACTAGAATGGTTTTTTTCGGGAAATCGCCGGGAGCGAGGGCGTTGAGCTTTTCGGCGACGGCGATGTAGCCTTCGTAGGGAGTGACGGCGAAGCACAGGTGCAAGTATTTTTCCAGCTGCTCGCGGATCCCGGCGGTCACGCGAGGCGAGCGGTGGCCGACATTGAGGCAGCCGATGCCGCCGGCAAAATCGAGATAGCGATTGCCATCGACGTCTTCGATGATAGCGGCTTCGGCGCGCGCGGCGAAAACGGGATTGGCGTTGGACGGGCCGCGCGGGATCGCGGCTTCGCGGCGGGCCATCAGAGCGCGGGACTTGGGGCCGGGGATTTCGGTGCGAAGTTGGATGGTTTTCATGGACAGCCTCTCTATTTGTGAAACTCGAGGTCGACAGTCGACAGTTCAAAGTTGCAAGTCGTGAAGCCTTCGAATTGGCACGAGGTTTTTCCATCATCGAGGGCACAGAGGACACAGAGATTCGCGGAGAAAGAGTCCGGAGGGAAAAAGCAGATTCCCCGGAATGACAATGGTTGGGACCGGTCACAACGATCAACCAGGCAAGTCGGTTCCCAACCAGGTCGGGATAAATTCCGCCCAGCCTCGACAAGCGCGATTCCGTTCGCCGCGCAACATGTCAGTCAGTACCAGGCGATGGGGGTTTCGTCGAGATTGACGAAGACCTGCTTGGTTTCGAGATATTCTTCGAGGCCCCAGGGACCGAGTTCGCGGCCGAAGCCGGATTGCTTGTAGCCACCCCAGGGTGCTTCGACGTACGTCGGCTGCATGTGATTGACCCAAATGATGCCGGCGCGGAGCGACTTGACGACGCGGAAAGCTTTGTAGATATCGCGGGTCCAGACGGCGGCGGCGAGGCCGTAGGGCGTGTCATTCGCGATGCGAATGGCTTCGGATTCGCCGTCGAAGGAGATAACGGAGGCGACGGGGCCAAAGATTTCTTCGCGGGCGATGCGCGCGGAGTTTTGCACGTCGTAGAAAATCGTAGGCTGGACGTAATAGCCCTTGCCGAATTGCTTCGAGCGGCCGCCGCCGATGGCGACTTTGGCTTCTTTCTTGCCGACGTCGAGGTAGGAGCAGACGCGATCGTATTGTTCTTTGCTGACGAGCGGGCCCATTTTTGTGTCGCGTTCCAGGGGAGCGCCGAGCTTGATGCGTTTGGCCTTTTCGGTCATGGCTTCGACAAATTTGGGATAGATTTTTTTCTCGACGAGGATGCGACTGCCGGCGGAGCAGACTTCGCCCTGATTGATGAAGACGCCGAAGAGCGCGCCGTCGACGGCGGCTTCCCAATCGGCGTCGGGGAAAAAAATGTTGGGGGATTTGCCGCCAAGCTCGAGAGTGACGCGCTTGAGGGTGTCCGCGGCGCCTTTGACGATGATTTTGCCGACGACGGCGCTGCCAGTGAAGGCGATTTTGTCCACATTGGGATGCGCGACGATGGCGGCGCCGGCGCTTTCGCCGAAGCCGTTCACGATATTGACGACGCCGGGCGGCAGGCCGGCTTCTTCGAACCAATTGGCGAATTCCAGCGCAGTGAGCGGCGTTTGTTCGGCAGGCTTGAGCACGCAGGTGCAGCCGGCAGCGATGGCGGGAGCAAGCTTCCATGCGGCCATAAGCAGAGGATAGTTCCAGGGAATAATCTGCCCCGCAACGCCAATCGGTTCGCGCATAGTGAAGCTCAGAGCGTTGGCGGGAACGGGATTCACGCTGCCTGTGACCTTGTTGGCGAGGCCGCCGTAGTATTCGAAGCACGTCGCGACGTCGGCGAGGTCATACTCCGCTTCGACGATGGGCTTGCCGGTGTTGCGGCATTCGAGTTCGGCGAGCGGCACGGCGTTTTGCCGGATTTTATCGGCGAGCTTGAAGAGAATGCGGCCGCGGTCTTGCGCAGTAGTTGTGGGCCAGGGCCCGGAGTCAAACGCGGCACGTGCGGCCTTGACGGCTTTATCGATGTCGGCGGCGTTCGAGGAAGCGACCTGGGCGATGACTTCTTCGGTGGAAGGATCGTAAACGGGAAACGTTTCGCCCGAGGCGCTGGGGACCCATTGGCCATTCACGTAGTTCTGGTAGGTGCGAACGCTGGTCTTAGCGATGCTGGACATAACTTCCTCCGAAATTCATTTCACAACGCAGGAGGCGCAGAAGCAAGTTTACGCGCGGCCTTGCGCCGGCCGTAAACAAAAAAGAAAAAAGCGGCCAGGCCAAGGAAGGCCAAAGTGCCGCCGAACATCCACACTTCATAAGAAAACAATGAAGTGATCTCCTGCGCGGGAAAAAACGCGAGTGCGATTCCTAGAGACGTGGTCAGAAAGCCGCTCAGACCCGCGATGATTAAAGTGCCCTTTGCGTAGCGTCCGGGAGCAAAAGATTTCTGCCACGCGATTCTCAGTAAGGCTCCGAACATGTAGAGAAACGGAATCAACTGAAGCACCACGGCGAGCGACAAGAGCTTCTGAAACGTTTCCTGAACGCCAGCGCCGGTGAAAGAGAAGTTGATGACGACCAAAACCAGGGAAACCGTCGCGTGCACGATGAGCGCGGCGTAAGGCGTGGCGTATTTTGCATGAATCTTGCCGAGCCAATCGGGCATGTAGGAATCGAGTCCAGCGACAAACGGGATGCGCGCGGAGCCGCCGAGCCAGGCGGAACCGATCCCGGCGATAGACAGGCTGAGCATGAGAGCGAAGGGCGCAATGATCCAGCCGATGCCCACGCGCGCGGACATGCGACTGACAGCCTGTACGATGCCTTGAAGAACGCTGATTTGATCTTTGCTGACCGCCACGAGCAAGGTCAGCGTGGTGCCGATGTAAAGCGCTCCGGAAAAAATGCCGCCCCAGGCGACCGCTCCCGGAAGAGTTTTCAGTGGGTTCTCGATTTCATCACCCATTACAGAGGCGAGCTCCAGGCCAACCAGGCCGAAGCAGATGACGCCGAAGGAGTTCAGAACAAAGCGCGGGTTCGCGGGGATGCGGAAGTCCGCAGCGGTGACGGAAGTTCCGAAGCGAAGCCAAACGGTGACGCCGAGGATGATCAAAAGCCCACCCGCGATAAGCGTGCCGAGACCGCCAACGTTGTTGATCCATTTGCCGATGCCGAGACCAACGACGTTGAGAACCACGAGGACGGCAAGGAGCGCAAGCGAGGCGGCAAGAGCAAAGGATTTGCTTGCGGCGAGCCCGGCCTGCGCGGGGCCAAGAACGAAGACCGATACACCAACGAAGTACAACATGACGGTCGGAACATACATCATGTTGTTGGTCCAGTAGCACCAGCCAGAAAGAAAACCATGGAAGTCGCCAAATACTTCCTTGGCCCAGAGGTAGACGCCGCCTTCTCCGGGATAGCGGTGAGCGAGTTCAATGACGGCGATGCCCTGAGGCCAGAAAAAAAGCAGCAGCGAGATTACCCAAAGCCAGACGGTGACGCCGCCGTTGCCGGCGATGGAAGGAACCACGTTCAGATTGAAGACGGCGACGACGAATAGCAGAACGAGGTCCCGGCGGCCGAGCACGCGCTTGAGATGCGGAGCGTCGGCGGCTACGACTGCGGCGTTTGGTATGGCGACATCGCTTCCCAAAAGAGATTCCTCGCTTCGCAGACTCGGCTCGGAAGGACGAGCGCAAAAAAGATGAGTGAGTCGGCTAGTGCCCACCCGCCCCGACGGAGACACCGCGCTCCTGCTGCGCTTTGGCCAGTGCGGGTGCGACCTCCTCGAAGACCGCAAGATGCCTGTCGATGTCCGCTTCCGTGTGCTGCACTGAAATAGTCCACTGCTCGTCCCACCAATACGGCTGCGCCAGAACGCCGCGATTGACCATGCCGAACCAGTAGTGTCGCCAGAGATCGACGTCGATTTTGGTCCAATCGCGATAGTTGCGAATCTCCTGCGGATAAAGCATCAGGGCCCCGTTGACGCCCGCGCTTGCGACATAAGCTTGCAAGCGGGATTTCTTGATGATGGCGCGATAGCCTTCGGTGAGCTTCTTGCTGAGATTGCCGACGCGGGCGTAGTTTTCGCGCGTGAGGACTTCGCGGAACGCGGCGAGACCCGCGGCCATTGAGACGCGATTCGTATTGTAAGTTCCGCCGTGAAAGACTTTGTGCTCGGAGATGAGATCCATCACGGCACGGCTCGCTCCAAACGCGCCGAGCGGCAGACCGCCACCGATGGATTTGGCCAGGCAGATGATGTCTGGCTTGACACTGAAAAATTCGCTGGCGCCGCCCCAGGCGAGTTTCGCGCCGGTTTTTACTTCGTCGAAGATGAGCAGCGCGCCGCCCCCGCTCGAAATGTCGCGCAAACCCTCAAGGAAACCCGGCTGGGGCATACACAGACCCACGTTCATCAGGATGGGCTCGAGAATGATGGCGGCGATCTGGCCGGGATTTTCCTTGAAGCGGCGCTCAACGCTAGAAAGATTGTTGAAGGCGGCAACAACAACGTTGGCGAGCGAGGCTTTCGGAATGCCGGCGCCACCGGGAACGCTCGTGGGCGCGTCGGGATCGCCGTAGTCTTCTCCCTTGGGCTTCACGCTGACGAGCGCGGTGTCGTGCAAGCCGTGGTAGGAGCCCTCGAATTTGAGGATTTTGTCACGCCCGGTAGCGGCGCGTGCGAGGCGGCAGGAGTGCATGGTGACTTCGGTGCCGCTGGAACCAAAGCGCACCATCTCGATGGGATAACGTTTGCAGATTTCTTCCGCGAGTTCCCATTCCTGATCGTGAGGCATGCCAAACGTGGTGCCGCGATGCAGTTCCTGTTCCACGGCTTTGACCACAGCGGGATGGCAGTGGCCGGCCATCAGCGCGCCGAAACACAGGTTGTGATCAATATATTCGTTGCCGTCGAGGTCGTGGATTTTGCTGCCCTTTCCGTCTTTCACGAAGAGCGGATAAGGCTCGTAATGGCGGTAGTTGCTGGCAACGCCCAAAGGAATCCGCTCGAGGGCGCGCTTGTGCGCCGCGGCGGATTTCGGCGTGCGCTTCTGGTAGGTGGTAAGTTCCTTTTCGAGTGCGTCGTGCATACGAGCTCCGTGGATGGCAGGTCTGTTCCCTGCGGTCAGTTTCACGCGGTGAATATTATCTCACGCGTGCGAAGGCGCAGCCCTCGCGAGCCCCGCCTGGTAAAGAATTGGTCGCTTTTCGCTTCCCTAGAACGACAGTCGTAGCGCGAATTGCACCAATCGTGGATCGCGGGCGCGCTTCACGCGACCGAAATCCGAGCCATCGGTGATATTGCCATCGGGTTGGAAAAACTGCGCGTGATTGAACGCGTTAAACAGCTCTCCACGGAATTCCAGCTTAAACCGTTCGTTCAGCGGAGTGACTTTCAAAAAGGCTATCTCCCAATTGTTGATACCAGGTCCACAGCACACGGTACGGGGCGCATTCCCGATAGTCCCCGGTGGAACCGTATTTTCGGTGAAAGCATCCGGATTGAATCCCGCATTGATCAGAGTGCAAGTCGTCGGGTCGGTACCCGTACCAGCGGCGCAAGTCAGCTTGCGGGGGTCAATCACGTGGAACGGCGCTGCAACGTTCGGTTGACCTGGCGTCTCGAAATCGAAGCTCGACTGCAGCTCGATATCGTCCTGCTCGGTAATGCGAATCGGGAAACCGCTCTGGAAAGTGGTGATCCCGGAAACAGCCCAGCCATTAAAGGCCTTGCCGGCGAAACCCTGGTATTGGGGCACGGGCAGTTCCCAGTAGTAGCTCAAGACAAATCGATGGCGTGCATCATACAGCGAGCGCGAACGGTTACGTTTCGGATTGATGGGGTCAACGAGATTCTCGAAGGTAGAGGCGAAGTCGAGGGATTTACCGAAGGTGTAGGCGGCCTCCATCTGCAAGCCATGCGAGAAACGTTTCTCCAGGCTAGTCTGGAAACCGTTGTACGCGGAATTGGCGATGGTGTTCTGGGTGAAAATGTCGGAGAAAACATCCACGCCGTCGGCGGGGCATCCGGCCCCGGTCAGCGGATTGCAAAGAGGCGAGGAGTAGGGGCGAATCCCGACAAGGGTTATCGGCGTGCCGCCGGGTGCGCCGGTGACGACGCAAGCGGCTGGATAGCTGGTCGCTGGGCGATAGGCAATCGGACAGGGAATGTTCGTGCCATTCGGCCCACCCGGCACGTATGGCAGGTGGAATGTCTGGCCGGCGGGGAGGAGGAAGGAGTAAGGATTGTCTGCCAGAAAGGGCCCGCAAGCAGTGTTCGGATCCCCAATCGCCGCCGATACGGTCTGCAGGTCGAGGCAGGTTAGCGGGTTGCCAGGGTTCAGGTCCTGGGAAGCCAGGAGCCGGTGTCCTTGACGGCCCACATACGCCAAGCTCACGACCAGGTCCTTGGCCAGTTCGCGTTGCACCGCCAAGTTATATTGTTCGGCGTACTGGGTTCGCGGATTCTTCGCTGCCTGGCCGAACAGGAGAATCGGGCGGAAGCGTTCCCAATCCTGGGCTTGCCCGCTCGGGGGATTGAGAATGCCGTTGAAGGGGTTCGGAAAAGTAGTGACGCCATCCTGACCGAGGAAGGGAAGATTGAACTGGGTATTGAAAATGAAGGTGCTTCCACCGAAGGGTGGCTCGGCGCTGAACTGTTCCAGCACGAGTTGTTCGACGGGGTTGTAGAAAATGCCGTAGCCCGCGCGAACGCTGGTCTTTCCGGGACCGCCGAAAATCTTGCCGAGCAGTCCGTCCTTGGCCGCAGGGCTCCAAGCAAGTCCAATGCGTGGCGCGAACGATTTGTAGTAGGTGTTGGAAAGACCGCCGGGAATCCCGGCATCGCCCGGGACCACTAGTCCGACAGGCGTGACTCCGGCGCTGTTGCAATCCGTGATGCCGTTAGCAGGGTCATAGAGTGGACTCGAGGCTGGAAGAGTGCACGGATAGACGGTGGAGAATTGCCCGGGCCGAAAGGTCTGCTCCTTTCTGCCAATATCGGTCAGAGGCGTGGTGAGTTCCCACCGTAAACCGTAATTCAGAGTGACATTGGGCTTAAGTTTCCAACTGTCTTGAGCAAACAGATAAACGGCCTTGCTGCGAACAAGTTCCGCCTGTGCCGAACCTTGTCCATATTCATCCGGAAGCCCCAGCAGGTAGTTAGTAAAGAGATTTACGGCCGTGCAAACGCCGGAAACAGGATCGATCGTTCCCAGGCAGGGATCATTCGGCCCGCCGCCAAAATAAAAGTACTGCCCGCTGATGTCAAAATACAGGGTTTGATCAAACTTCATGTAGCGAACGTCGCCGCCAAACTTTAGGTCATGTCTGCCAATCGTCTTGCTGAAGTTGTCTGACCACTGAAAAGTGTCGCCGGTTTGCGGAAGTTCCCCTTCGAAGTTGTTGCCGATATTGTAGCCACCCGAAATGTTGATAAAAGGAACGCCCTCGCGGTTGGCACCCAGCCCGGGATGGATTCCCAGGTCCGGATTGTTGGCGTCGGCAAAGCAGTTGGTGGAGGGAACCGTCTTGCAGGAGTCCTGCACCAGTGCGGTGTGCTGGGGGTGTAAGAACGTACCCTGGCCCTCACGGAAAAAGGTAAAGCGCGCTTCGTTGACAGCGGTAGAGCCGATCGTCCAGGAATGGCTGATGTTCAGCTGCTGAATCCGCTCGTCGGTCAGATCACCGAAGCCCGGCAGGTTCGCGCCTCCGGACTGAAACCTGGCAAACGGCTTGGCCAGATAGTGATTGGTTAGGTAGTAGTAGGCCGTGAGGTGCTGATTCTTCGAAAGATAATGATCCATCTTGGCGGTGAACTGATTGCTGCGCTCGTGCCCCAGCGGAACGCCTTGAAACAAGCTCGTGCCGATATTTGCTTGCGGAGCGAATTGATTCTGGAGATCCAAGGCCGTTTGGTCCATGCAAGCAGTTGGAATTTGATTGGTGGGGAAGACGGTGGAATAAGGCGTTCCGTCAGCGATGGGTGCATTGCGCCCCAAAGCAGCCAGGCAGCCGGGGCGATTATTCAGGATATTGGCGTTGGCGAGGGTGCCTGCAAATGTCGGGTCAGCGGAAAAATCCCCCAGCCTCTCGGCGTCGGTCGGAACGGTTACCGTATCGCCGGAGGTGCCCCTGCGAATTCGGTCGCCTTCGTAGGTCACAAAAAAGAACGTCTTGTCTTTTTTCACCGGGCCGCCGAAGGTCACACCAAACTGGTGCTGTAAATAGTCGAGTTTTTGCGTATCGAAAAAGCCTCTGGCGTTGAGATTCTTGTTGCGGAAAAACTCGTAGGCGCTACCAAAAAATTCGTTTTTGCCGGACTTGGTAACCACATTCACAACCGCGCCGGAATTGCGTCCATATTCCGCGTCGAATGTATTGGTTAGAACCCGGAACTCGGCAATGGCGTCTGGCGACGGTTGGATGGCGGGCAATCCAGCAAACTGGTCGTTCCCATCTCCACCATTCACCGTAAAATTGTTGTCGCGGCCGCGTCCCCCGTTCACGCTTACCACTCCGGCGCGGTCGCTTCCATAAACCGTGTCCAAACCGACTTGCGACTGCACACCTGGCTGCAACTGCAACAATTGATAGGTGTCGCGCCGCGCCAAAGGCAATTGGCTCACGGCGCGCTCATTCACCACCGCCCCCAATTGCGTGGAGGTTGTATCTACCAATGGCGGAGTACCGGTAACCTCGACTACATCGGTCGAGCCACCGACTTGCAGCGCAAGATTAACGGTCACGACTTCATTGAGGTCGATCAGGATTCCTTTTCGGGTGTATTTCTTGAAACCCTGGCTGGTGGCGTCCAGTTCATATGTGCCCACGGGCACTTCCAGGAAGATGTACTCGCCGTTGACGCCGGTTTGCACATCTCGCGTGGCGTGCGTCTCTTCATTTATCAGCGTGACGTTGGCTCCGACGACGGCACCGCCGCTGGCATCCACCACGGTGCCGCGGATGCGCCCGCCGGTGCTTTGAGCATCGGAAAATGGCGCAGCCAAAAGAACCGCGAGAATCAAAGTGATCGAGGAAAAAATGGTGCGCCGATACAAAGAGGGAAATCCCCAAAACAAGGCTTTGCCTTTCATGAACTCACCTCTGGCCACCAAGATGCTTCGAGAGGTTCGCATCTTTCATGGTTGCTGCGCCCCTGAAACCTTACTATAATCCCGTAAACTTAGAGAAAGTCGGTGGCTGTGTCAAGCAGAAAGAATTTATCGGAAGGATTCGCGCCGCGCGCAGAGAAACGGCTGCTGCGAATCAGCGAAGTCGCGCGCCGCGTAGGCATTTCTTCTTCGGCGTTGCGTGCCTGGGAAGCGCTGGGGCTGGTCACGCCGCAACGGACGCAGAGCCGCTACCGGCTCTATGGCGAATCTGACGTGCGCCTGCTGCAGCGGGCTATTTTTCTGAGAAAGGCTCGCGGCCTCAATCCGCCTGCGATCGTCCATGTCCTTAAACGGCAAGGCGCGGTGTCTTTGCCCGCGGAAGGCGCACTCGTTCCGGGTCAGCGTTTCCGCCGCTTGCGCGCGAAGCGTGGCCTTTCTCTCGCACAAGTTGCCAAAGCCACCGGCGTTTCCGTCGGATTTCTGAGCGCGCTCGAGCGAGGCCAGATGCGTTCGTCGGTGGAGACACTCCGCCGCATCGCGCGCTTCTATGGAACCAATATTCTTTCGCTCTTCGAGGCTGCGGGCGACAATCCGCGCCTGGTGCGCCCGGCGGAGCGAAGAATTCTGGAAACCACGCCCGATGTCCGCATGGAACTGCTGGCCTGGGGCAACACCGCGATGGAGCCGCACCTGTTCCGCGTCAAGCCCGGCGGCGGCAGTGGGGAGTCCTACTCGCACGAAGGAGAGGAGTTCCTTCATGTGCTGCGCGGCGAATTTGAAATTTGGCTGGACAAAAGCGAACATTACCGGCTGAAGCCCGGCGACAGCCTGTATTTTGAAAGCTCTACGCCGCACCGCTGGAAGAATCCTGGCCGCAAGGAAGCGTGGGTGTTGTGGGTCAATACGCCGCCGACGTTTTAGAATGGACCGCACGGAAGAGGATAGCATTTTGATGAAAGCGTTCCGCAGCAAGCTCGCGCTTCTGTCTCTCACCTTTTTTCTTGGGATTGCCGGCATCGCTATAGGCCAGGGCCTCATCGTCGCGCCAGCCGACATCATCGTGACGCATGGCCGCGTCTATACGGAGAACCCCAAGCAGCCATGGGCCCAGGCCGTGGCCATTCATGGAACGAAGATCGTTGCCGTCGGGGACGATACGGCCATAGAAAAAATGCGCGGCATGGGCACCAAGATCATCAACGCGAGCGGAAAGCTTGTGCTTCCGGGATTCAACGATTGCCACGTCCACTTCCTTGGCGGGTCGATGAGCCTGGGGCACGTGGACCTCGCAGGGGCAAAGGATGTGGCGGACATCCAAAAGAGATTGCGTGCATATGCTTCTGAGCGTCCGGGAGATGGATGGGTTCTGGGGCGCGGCTGGGACTACGCGATGTTTGGTTCCGAGACGCTGCCGCACAAGAAATACTTGGACAAACTCTTCCCCGACCGGCCGGTTCTTCTCGAGGGCTACGACGGGCACACCTATTGGGCCAATTCGAAAGCTCTCGCGCTCGCCGGCATCACGCGGGACACACCCAATCCGCCAAACGGCATGATCGTACGCGACCCACAGACCGGGGAAGCCACCGGCGCTTTAAAGGAAGCAGCCTCCGGGCTGGTCTCGAAGATCGTGCCCAAACCCACGAGAGCCGAAGAACTCTTAGCTCTGCGTGCGGGAATGAAATGGGCCAATGCAAATGGCATCACGCGCGTGCACAGCGCCGGCGGCGATTTTGAAATACTCGACCTCTTCGATGAAATGCGCCGTCGCGGCGACCTCAGTTTGCGCATGTACATCGCTTATTTCCTGAATCCTCCTTCGCTGCGGCCTCAGGATCTCGACGCCATCGAAGCGGCGCGGAAAAAATTTCATGACGAATGGATTGACGCGGGCGCGGTGAAGTTCATGGTGGACGGCGTAGTGGAGTCTCATACCGCCGCTATGCTGGAACCTTACAGCGACGACCCTTCCTTAAAAGGCAAGCCTTTTTGGGAGCCTGCGAACTACAATGCCGCCGTTGCCGAACTGGACAAGCGCGGTTTCCAGCTCTTTACGCATGCCATTGGGGATTATGGCGTGCGCATGGCTCTGGATGGCTATGAGAACGCAGAAGAACGCAATCACAAGAAGGATCGCCGCTGGCGCATCGAGCACATTGAAACGGTTGCGGCAACCGACATTCCGCGCTTTGGCAAACTCGGCGTTATCGCCAGCATGCAGCCGCTTCATTCTTATCCGGATGCTGACACGCTCGAGGTTTGGGCACGGAATGTGGGGCCCGATCGCGCTTCGCGTGCGTGGGCATGGAAGAGTATCGCGGATGGCGGAGGCCACTTAGCGTTTGGCAGCGATTGGCCGGTGGTAACGCTTAATCCGTGGGAAGGGATTCAGACGGCCGTGACGCGGCAAACGAAGGAAGCCACTCCCGCAAACGGCTTCGTCCCCGAACAACGGCTGACGGTTGCGCAGGCGATCGATGGCTACACGCTGGGGGCGGCGCACGCCGGACGCCGGGAAAGGACCGAAGGTTCTCTCGAATCTGGCAAAGCCGCTGACCTGATTATCATTTCGCAGAACATTTTTGACATCAATCCGCATAAGATTGGAGCGACCAAAGTGCTCACTACCATTGTGGGCGGGCGTGTGGTCTATCAAGCGGAATCCAAGTAGCCGGAGGAGCGATGAACCGTCGTGCGATTCTTCTGAGGATTCTCGCCATTGCGCTGGCGTGCGGAGCCTGCGGAAAAAAAGAAGAAGTGCTGAGCCTGCTCGTTTGGGAAGGTTACGCGGACGAATCGGCTGTCCACGATTTTGAGCAAAGCCATCACTGCAAAATCTCCGCCTCGTACATGGGATCGAGCGACGAGCTGGTTGCCAAGCTGCGGGGCGGCAGCGCTTCGAATTACGATGTCATTTCGCCTTCGAGCGACGTTGCTGCCTCCATCGCCCGCACGGGCTTGGCAGCCCCGCTTGAGCTTTCGAAAATTCCCTCCTATTCGCAGCTTTCCGCCAAACTTCGGGATCTGCCTTTAGTGAAGGCCAATGGCCAGGTCTATGGCGTGCCTTTCATGTGGGGGCCGAACCCGCTTCTTTACGACACGACCGTTTTTGCCAAGCCGCCGGACTCTTGGGCCATCTTTTGGGATCCCAGGTACAAGGGAAAGATTTCGGTGTGGGACGATCTTTCCACCGTCTACATGGCGGCGCAAATTCTCAACTACGACAAGCCTGATCCTTCGCAGCTCTACAATCTAAGCGACGAGCAGCTCGCCGCTGTAAAGAAGAAGCTCCTTGAGCTCAAGCCCAACATCCGCAAAATGTGGTCAACCGGCGGCGAGCTCACCAATCTTTTCGAGAATCACGAAATTGTTCTGGCGATGGGCTGGCCGCTCAATACCAACGATCTTCGCAAAGCGAATTTCCCCATTGGCGAAACGATTCCCAAAGAAAATACCACCGGCTGGATCGACCATTTGATGATCACCGCGGCCAGCAGCCACAAAGAGCTTGCGCAAGCCTTCCTCGAATACATGATGGAAGGCAAGACGCAAAAACTGGTGACTGACCGGACGCATTACACGCCGGCGAATCCCGGAGCGTCACAACTTCTAACGCCGGAGGAAATCAAGAGCCTGCACTTAGACAATCCGGATGCCTACATGCAGCGAATCTACTTCTGGCAGGACGTTCCTCGTCGCGCGAAATACAACGAAATCTGGAACGAGGTGAAAGGGGCGCAGTGAGCGCTTCGCCAGCCAATCCGGCCCAGGAACTCCCAGCCGAAGGTGCAGAGCTTCTTGAGGTGCGCAATATAGCAAAGCGCTTTGGTGCGGTGGATGTTCTCAAGAACATTTCCTTGAATATCGCTTCCGGGGAATTTCTTACACTTCTTGGCGAAAGCGGCTCGGGCAAAACAACTCTCCTTCGCTTGATTGCGGGATTCGAACAGCCTTCCTCAGGAGAAATCTGGATGGGTGGGGCGCGCCTGGATGTTCTTCCGCCTTATAAGCGCCGCGTCAATACCGTTTTTCAGAATTATGCCCTGTTTCCGCATTTGAGCGCTCGCGACAATGTCGCTTACGGCCTGCGCGTCAAAAACACGCCCGGCAGGGAAATCAACGGCCGCGTCGAAGAAGCTTTGCGCATGGTCAAGATGCTGGATTTTGCGGCTAACCGCCCTTCGAAATTGAGCGGCGGCCAGCAGCAGCGCATCGCGCTGGCGCGAGCACTCGTGAATCGTCCGCAACTGCTTTTGCTTGATGAGCCGCTTTCGGCGCTAGACGCGAATCTCCGCAAGCAGATGCAGAGCGAGTTGAAGTCACTGCAGCGCGAAATCGGCATCACCTTCCTCTTTGTGACGCATGATCAAGAAGAAGCCATGGCGCTCTCCGACCGCATCGCGCTGCTGCGCGACGGCGCGCTCGAGCAAGTCGCGTCCCCGCGCGAGATCTATGCGCATCCTGCCACCGCCTACACCGCGCAGTTCATTGGTCAGACCAACCTGCTCCGCGGGGAAATTCGAGGCAGCATTGCCACTTGCGGCGCACTGCGCTGGCCCCTGGAAGGAACCGACGGTCCGGCGATGTTTTCGCTCCGGCCAGAAGCGATTCGCATTTGTACCGACGGGAAGCGTCAAACCAACGAAGTGAAGTTTCGCGCGACGGTGCGCCAACAATTCTATGGCGGGTCGAGCGAACTGCTCGAAGTAGATTGCGGAAACGGACAGACGTTGCGCGTCCGTGTCCCTGCGCGGGGTCCGCTCACCGGCGAACACGACTTTGTCTTTTCGATGGCCGAGGCCATTCGCGTCCAGGAGTAGCAGACCCTCGTCCTCATGTATTCGCGCGCTTACAAATCGGTCGTATCTGTCCCGCCGCTCTTGTGGGTGGCTGCGTTTCTTCTGCTTCCCTATGCATTAATGTTTGCGCACAGCTTGTGGGCGGTGCGCGAGGGCATCATTGTTCATCACTGGAATTTAAACAACTACAAGACACTCTTCACCAATCCGGTCTACCTGGAAGTGCTTTCCCGCACACTGCGCATCGCCGCTTCCGTCACGATTTGCTCGATCTTGCTCGGCTACCCGCTCGCCTATTATTTGGCTTTTCATGCGGGCACACGCAAGGAGCTTCTCTATCAGCTCGTCATTGTGCCTCTCTGGGTCAGCTATCTCGTGCGTGGTTACGCCTGGAAAACCATTCTTGGCAGTGACGGCGTGTTGAACGGTTTTCTGCAATATCTGCACCTCACCCACGAGCCGGTAGGCTTCTTCCTCTACAGTCCTTTCGCCGTCGTGCTCATGCTCACGCATATCTACACGCCGTTTGTTTTTCTGCCCATTTACGCCGCGCTCGAACACATTCCGCGGCCACTCCTCGAAGCCTCGCAAGATTTGGGCGCCGGCTCCCTTCAAACGTTCTGGCGGGTGATTCTTCCGCTCTCCATGCCGGGCTTGCTTGCGGGCGCGACGTTTGCGTTTGTTCTTTCGCTGGGCGATTTCCTCGCGCCTCTTCTCGTAGGCGGCCCATCCGGCACGATGATCGCCAACGTGGTGCAAAGTCTTTTTGGAGCCGCTTTTGACTGGCCGCTAGGCGCAGCGATTTCCGTTGGGATTCTCGTCATCACCATTTCTTTGCTATTTCTTAGCGAAATCTTGGAAAAGCGCTGGGCCTTCAAATGAGCGCAAATTCCACATCGCGCCGCGCTCCACTGCTGGCCCTCTATGCCGTCTTCGTCTTCGCGTTTATCTATTCGCCCATCGTGGTGCTTGTTCTTTATTCCTTCAATCGCGATGGCGTGGGCGGATTCCCTCCGCGCCACTTCACGCTGAATTGGTACACTCAGCTTTTCGCGGACTCCTCGATTTGGGATTCCGTGCTCAATAGTTTGATGGTCGCCGCCGGCAGCGTGGCGCTATCGCTGACGCTAGGTTTGCTTGCAGCGCTCGCGCTGGATCGGGCGGACTTCCCGGGCAAGGCTCTGTTTCGCCGCCTCGTGCTTCTTCCTTTGATTCTCCCCGGCATCATCACCGGCCTTTCGCTCTTAATGTTTGCGGTTTTTGCCGGCGTGCAGCTCCGTTTGCTCACGGTTTTTTGGGGTCACGGCACCGCGCTCATTTCTGTTGCCACGACCGAACTTTTCGCCGGCTTGCAAAAACTGGATCGCGCTCAGGAAGAAGCTTCGCTTGACCTCGGCGCCACACCTTGGCAAACGTTTTGGCGCATTACGCTGCCCAATCTCAAGCTCTCTCTTATCGCCGCCGCGTTGCTCATCTTCACGCTTTCGATGGACGAAATCGCCGTGACTTTTTTCCTTATCGGCCGCGACAATACTTTGCCTCTCGAAATCTGGGCTCGCCTTCGCCTCGGCATCACCCCGGAAATCAACGCCATTTCTACCTTGATCTTTGCCGTTTCGGTGGCCCTCATTGTCATCTGGTATCGCTTGCGCGCCCGCAGTCTCGGCGATCGGTCGCAAGAGTTTCTTGAACAATTGGGAGAGACTTCATGAGCCAACGGGCATCGATGCGGCCTGCGCTCGCAATTCTCGTGCTTCTTATCTCGTTGCTAATACTTCCGCGCGCCACCGCCCAATCAGCCCCCTTCGACATCGTCATCGCGCATGGCCGCATTATCGACGGCACAGGCTCGCCGTGGTTTTCGGGCGACATTGGCATACGTGGCGGGAAAATCGCGGCCATCGGCAATCTCGCCACCGCGCCGCGCACCCGCACCATTGGCGCTCACGGACAGGTCGTCGCCCCGGGCTTTATTGACATGCTTGGCCAATCCGAGCTGACGATTCTTGTTGATCCGCGCCTGCCATCGAAAATCTATCAGGGCATCACGACAGAAATCACCGGCGAAGGAGAATCCATCGCGCCAATCAACGAGGCGATTCGCCGTTCGGGCAAGAGACAATTCGAACTGTTAGGCATTCAACCGGACTGGCAAACCTTCCGCCAATATTTCGCGCGCCTGGAAAAGCAAGGCATCGGCATCAACGTCGCCGATTATGTGGGCGCCACCACGGTCCGCCGCATGGTTCTTGGCGATGACGACGTTCAGCCCACGCGCGCGCAGCTCGATCAAATGAAGCAGCTCGTTCGCCAAGCGATGCTCGACGGCGCCGTTGGGCTCTCCACTTCTCTCGAATATCCGCCGGCCCCGTACGCGAAAACTGAGGAATTGATCGCGCTGGCCTCCGAGGCTTCACGCTACGGCGGCATCTATGCCACGCACATGCGCAGCGAGAGCACGGCCATCTTGCATTCGCTCGATGAAGTGATTCGCATCGCTCGCGAAGCGCAAATTCCCGTGGAAATCTGGCATTTCAAAGTGGCGGGCAAGCCGTCATGGGGACACATGCCCGAGGCCATCGCCAAGATCGAGGCGGCTCGTGCCCAAGGTATAGACATCGCCGCGGACACTTACGCCTATACCGCCTGGGGCAACGGCCTTTCTGCCTTTATTCCGCCCTGGGCGCATGATGGCGGGACGGAGAAGCTGCTGGCGCGCTTGAAAGATCCCAGCGCGCGCGAACGCATCCGCAAGGACATGCTCACATCTTCCGACGAATGGGAAAACGAATGGCAACAAATTCCCGGCCCCGAGTCCATCCTCATCGGCCAGGTCCAAAACCCGAAGCTGCTGCCGCTTCAAGGAAAAACCATCGCCGAGGTTGCCAAGCTTTGGAACAAAGATCCGATGGACACGATTTTCGACCTATTGATCCAGGACGATGCTTTCACCAGCGTGGCCGTTTCGGGCATGTCCGAACCGGATGTTGCTCTTGCGCTTCAACAACCCTGGGTGTCCATCGACAACGATTCCTCGGGCGTATCACCGGAAGGCATTCTCGGCCGGGAGCACGCACATCCCCGCGCCTACGGCACGTTCCCGCGTATCCTCCGCAAATACGTCCGCGAAGAGCACAAGCTCACGCTCGAAGACGCCATCCGCAAATTTTCCGCGCTTCCCTCGCAGCGCTTGCGTCTCGAAGGCCGCGGCTTGCTTCGGGTGGGCATGTGGGCCGACATCACCATCTTCGATCCTGCCACCATCCGCGACCTCGCCACGTTCGATAATCCCAATCAGCTTTCGCAGGGAATGGACTACGTGCTGGTCAACGGCGTTCCCGTCATCGATCAGGGCAAAATAACCGGAGCGCGCCCGGGAAAAGTCCTTCGCGGCCCAGGCTACGCCCGCTAATATTTCGCGGAACCCAATTTATGAATTGAAAGGGCAACCGTTGGGCCAGCCAAAATCTTTGAGAAAGCTATTTCTTCTGCAGTTTGCGCTCCGCGAGCCTTACGGCCGTCCCTAGCGCATCCCCGGCGTTCACCTTCACGTCCGGCTGCACACCGACCTCCGCCCAATCGGTTTTCGAGAACGGATTGATCGCCTCCGTTTCTGGAATGCCCATTCCGAAGTGATCATCAATGCGATGCCAAACGCCGGAGTGCGCAGCACCACCTGTCGTCTCACCGACCAGCGTGGCACGCTTTAGCATCTTGAGGTCGTAGCTGAACTGCTCTGCGCCGGAAAGAGTTCTGGCCGACGTCAGCACGTATACCGGCTTATTGGCTAGCCGGTTTCCGGGGACCGGTGAGTGCGTCCAAGACTTTTCCGTCGTGTTTTCCCTCGGGTTGTACAAGTACTCCGGATGGTCGAAGAGGTAGGAAGCCATGAACGCGACCATCGCCGGCTGCCCACCACGGTTGTCCCGCAAATCAAAAACAATCGCGTCCGCATGATTCAGAGAAGCCATCGCCGCTGCGGCCGTTGCCTGGCAAACCGAAACATCAGGAAACGAATTGAGCTTCAGATAGCCGATATTGTGCGGCAGGGTCTCGATCTTTTCGAAGGTACAGTCTTGCTGCTTCATGGCCTCCCGATAGCGCGCAAGCTCTTCCGGTGTAGGTTCCGCCGAATGCTTAGGCAGTGGCGCTTCGCTATAGTCCAGCGTCAGGTGCCGGTCGGGGCTCACTTCCCGCATCTGACGGGTCAACAGATTGGCAAACTCCTGACGATCCGTGACGGCATCGTCATCGCCGTTCTTTGCGTGAGTCCGCAACGCATCCGCCATCTTCTGGGCCAGGTCCGGGTAGACGTAGTGTTGCTTAAGATTCGCAACCGCCCCATCAATCACGCGATAGCGCTCGGCCGCATCGAGCTTCGTGTTCGCAGTTGCCGGGCTGACAATTCCCTGCGGTTGTCGATTTTGCTGTTTGAAAGGCGGCGTCATACCCGGGGGCTGAAGCGCATTCGATGACGAATCGCTCGCATTGGCATTTTCGAATTGCGAGGAGTTTTCGGCCATTCCTGGTTGCTCTCCCGATGCGGGAGAGACTGCTTGCCCCTGGGAATTGCGGACCGGCTCCCGCGCTGGGGCGCTCGACTGCGACCAAGGTTCCTTGGCCGCGTTAGGAGTAGCCCGGACTAAAGCACTCAGCGGCACGTGCCTTACGCCATGGTTGAGCAAAACCGAGAATGTAATCAGGGCCGCCAAAGTTACTGCGCTGCCGAAGAGTAGCGCGCCGGAACCGAGCGAGTCGCCCGCAAGGACGAAAAAGGAAGGCACGCCATCTGGGCGCAAATGGGCTGAGTAGGTCACGAGCTCCGGCTGAACACGGAAATACTCGCGTGGCACAGACAGTGCCAATTCTGAGAGCAGATCAAACCACAGCCGAAGGCGCGAGAGGCATCCTGTCTCGTCACGAGAACGGTCACGGAACAGTTGCAGCGCATCGTCGCCAAAGGCTTCCCGAAAATGGGAAGGATACAGACGCAGCAGCCAGGCGTAGATCTTCTCAGACATACTGCCCCCTCAAAATCTTCTTGGCGCGGGCGACGCGCAACAAGTCCGCGAGTCTCTCAGCCTCGGAACGCGCCAGTTTGCGTCCCGCGGAAGTCAATCGGTAATACCGGCGCCGCTCGCCGCCGAGTTTCGCGTCTTCACGAGGCTCGTTCTCTTGAATCAGTCTTGCTTCGAGCAAGGTCCGGATGGAGCTATAAAGCGTTCCCGGACCGAGCCGCATACGGCCGTCGGTTTGTTCCGCTACTTGCCGCATGATGCCGTAGCCGTGAAGCTCTTCTCCGGCCAGGGCCAGCAGGATTTGGAACGCCGCGGAAGGAAGCGGGTTGAGCTTTTGTTTGGGCATAGACACTCGATCATCGCTATATCCATAATCGACTATACACCGCGCGTGCCAATTTGTAACCTTAGATTTGATCGGTTCTCAATGCCCGCGCTGCGGCCACCCATCAGGAACTTATGCTGTTTATGCAATCCCGATCTTGTTGGTAGCTGAATTATTCTCTATCCGTTCAACTAGCAGCTAAGCTAGCCTTGCAGCGCGGACTCCGGAGGCCGGCTCTTGGTCAGGCTCTTAGCCCTTTGATTTCTCGCATGCGGGCGAAAGCCCGCCGTACGTGTGGAATCGTGATGGAGCCCCCGACGATCAGTGCGACGTTGAGGGCGTCAATGACCTCTTCGCGCTTCCAGCCTTCTTCGCCGCAGCGCACGAGGTGGTAGGTGATGCAGTCATCGCAGCGCAGCACCGCCGAGGCGACCAGACCGAGGAGTTCCTTGGTTTTGGTGCCGAGGGGGCCTGGTTCGTAGGCCTGGTGGTCGAGCGCGAAGAAGCGCTTCATGCCCAGGTGGCCGCAGCCGAGAATTTCCTCGTTCAAGTTCGCACGAAATTTCTGAAAATCTTCCAGGCGATCAGCCATGGTTCCTCCAAGAAGCCTTTGGCGGCTAAAGGAAGGGCCCGCGTTGGTCATTATGAACGATTTGCGCGCCGCGACGTTACTGCGCGGATCAATGGCTGGCGGGCGGGTCGACGACAGGGAATCCACCGAGCGTCAGGGCTACGGGGCCGACACCCGCTTGAAAGGGTGAACCCATCAGGGAACTGACCGTGCCCGTGCCCAGATTGGGTGCGAAGCCAGCGATGCTGTCCGACGAGGCGTCCGGCACAAATAATCTGCCTTTGGAATAAAGCGTGTCGCCTGAAGCGACCACTCCTGGGAAGGGCGATCCGGCCACTTGGATGAGAGTACCACTCACAGAATCCATACTGTATGACGATATTGTCCCGTCGAGATTATTCGTCGCAAAAAGGAACCCGCCGGCCCCGGCCAACGAAAACGTGCCGCGCCCCGCCGGGAAAGGCGACCCTGTAAGAGGAGTCAGAGATCCATCATTGGCGATGGCAAACGCAGCGACAGCATTGGCATTCCTCAGAGCCACGTAGAGGAATTTCCCGCCGTCATAAAACCCTTCCGGTCCAGCCCCTGAAAGAGTTGGGAACGGCGAACCTGGCACGGGCACCAGTCCGCCACTCGGAGTCACATTAAATGCCGAGATGCTGCCGTTTGGGTCCCCGGCGTTTGCGGCATAGAGAAAGGTGGTATTCCCGACGGTAGTTGAAGCAATCAAAGCTAGATGCGAAAGTCCCATCCCCGCAGCAAAGGGGGAACTCGGCATGCCGGTGAGCGAACCATCTGCATGGACGTTAAAGGCGACAATGTTTTCTGTGGAGCCCGCAACGTAAATCACATGCCCAAAGGCAGCCATTTCTCCCGGCGTGCCATCACCACTGCCCAGAGAAAAAGGACCAACCGGCGCTGTTGACAGCGTGCCGTCGGCCGGGCTGATGGTATAAACGTGAATAGCACTATCCCGGGGATCGGAAACGTACAAGTAAAGCGGATTCGCGCCGACTGGGGCCATGGTCAGGAGGCCGCCGCTGTTCGCCGGGCCGGCAACCGAAGTGGGCGTGCCAAGACCTCCCGAGTTAGTCACCGGAAATGTCAGGATTTGCCCGGAATTTGTGGCGGCGTACAAGAATTGGCAACCACTGCAGAAGGAGTTCTGCATTGTGGGCGAGCCTCCGCACCCAGCAAAAAAGAACAGGATCGCAAAGAGGAAGGAAAAAACAAATAAGCCCTGCCGTAAGCAGCAAAGTGTCACCGCCCTCGCCTCTGTGAGCCAACCGAGCTGCCAATGTCCGTTTTTTTCCTTATGATGATTTTGTGATTTAGAGCACAAATCGGGCCTCCTTTGTGTCAAAATAAGGTATGGCACGTGGCTGGGAAAGCAAGGACGTAGAATCCCAAGTCGAAGCGACGGAGGCTCCACCGGAGAAAGCCCCTCCTGTAGTCAAGTCTCCCGAACAAGTACAGCGCGAACAGCAACGGAAGGACTTGCAGTTATCCCGCACCCGCATTGTGAACGACCTCGCTTCCGCCACGCACCCTAACCACCGCAAATCGCTTGAGGCTGCCCTTGCCCACCTCGACAGGAAACTCTCCGAACTTGGCTAGCCTCGTTAATCCAACTGATCCTCAGGCACACCCATATTTCATCACAACCGGTTCTTCTGCCTTTATGGAGGAAAATACCCGCAGTTAAGGCCTTTGCCAGAACAGGCAGTGCCCCCTCATGCTCACGCCGCAGGAGCTACGCCCGGTGCTCGGTCGAAGGGACCGGCTCGCCACGGCAGGTCGCCGAAACGTGACCACCACGATGACCCCTGACTCCGCGGCTGCTCCCGCTCGTCGCGCCGGCGCAAACTTCCATTGTTGCACCGCCGCCACGGTTGGGGACGTGAGGGACTCCAGATCGCGCACTACATGCATCGAGGTGACACGGCCGTCGCGGTCCACAATCTCGTCGAGAATTACGCTCCCCTCGCCAACGCTATTGGGCGGATATTCGGGCTCGAGCGTAAAGGTAGGCAAAGCCCCGCGGTCCATGGAGTCCGTTCCCGTCTCCTTGTATTCGTGCACGCGTGCTGTCAGTTTGGGTAGATACGGTTGGGCAAACTGGAACACGATCCCAATCCGCGCGTCCACTGGGCGGCCGTCTTGCCGGGCCGGCAGAAACGTCCAGGTTTGCACGGCGCCAAGCACTTCTTCAAGAAACGGAGATTGACCCTGCACCACCTTGATGTCGGTCAGCCTTCCTCGCGTGTTCACCTTGGCATCAAAAAGGATCTCATCTCCAAACAAAGCCTGTGGAGGGAAGGGGGCCGCCACCAGTGAAAGAGGAGTCGGGCCTGTGAAGCCTTTGGCATTACGACTTTCCGCCAGCGCTGTCGGCTCCAGGGTCGCATGCCAGGGAATGCCTTTCTGCTGCAACAGGGAAATTGCATAGTGAATGCGTACTGCCGCTCCGGGCGAAGGATCCACCTGCTCAGAGGTCGTCACAAAAGGAATGGCCGTGGGGTGCAGCCAACGGCCCTCGATGAAACCCTCGACTTCTCCGGTTTCCTCCGAAATGACGGGCGAGCCGCTCTGCCCCGGAATCACTTTCTGGCTGTACAGTAATAGCTCGATTTCTCGCCCGTTTGCCGTGCGCGTGTACTGGTAACTCAGAACCTCGCCATCCGAACGCTCCTCCAGCGGCTCTTCGAAGGTATTAGCCTCCTCCAGGCTGGAAGGACGCAAGGAAACCGAGACGACGCTCTTTCCGGGAGCTAGCCGGTCGGTTGCCAAAGGCAGGAAGGCTACCCGGTAGCCCCCTTCAAACGGGTTCGGCGTCGCTCGCAACACTGCTACATCGTGCTCCCAGTCCGTGGCCACCACTTCGGCTTTCAGCAGGCGCCGCTGTCCTGTGGGCAGCTCCACTAACAAATGCGGTTGTCCGCCGTCTCGAAACGAGTGCATGAGATGCGCGGCGGTAATCAGATAGCCGTCTTCGTTGACGAAGAACGCGTTCCCATAGAAAAGGTAGTGGTAGCCCTTCTCTGAGGGATCTTGATCAAGGGGGTAAACGACGGGGCAGATCGCCGCGGCTGGATCAGCAATGGCCGGCGCTTTTTCAGACGCACCTGTAGTCGTTGGGTAACAGAAGATGCACACCGCCACGGCCAACCAGGTCAAGGCCGCTTTGCGGTGACTCATAACTGCGATTTTCGCTGGCACAGAAGACTCCGCCAGAGTTCACACTTATGGTAAAGCCCGTGGGCGGGGACAAGCCGGGGCAAATCGCAAGGAAAGCGGCTGAAGAACTTACTCCGATTCCGCTTCCATCTTACACTTTTTGAGAGTCGGCCCAACTTATCGAAAACACTTCTCCGTTCTGGGCCAACGTAGATTAGATGCTAAAAGATCTCCGCGGGGCGAGTCAAATGAAGTCCGAAAGCGTCACTTAGTTAGTCGGCCGTCTCATATGTTCGGTCACGTATTTTCTAGGCTGCCTTGACCGCAGGGTGGCCCAGTCTCCGCAGCAGTCGAGTGAGATCCTGTCGCGTGAACCGCCACTCGAAAGGCCGGGCGATGGTTTCATAATGCCGCTCAAAAGCCAGTAGACGGTTTGCCAACTCCTGCCGAGAAGAAAAATCGTTGGGCGTCAGGACCTTTCGTTGGATGATCGAGAAATAGATTTCGATTTGATTGAGCCAACGGGCCCCTCAACAAAACCGAAACGGTCTGCGCGTCGATTCAGTCCGTAAACACCACTCCCACGGCCACGCGCCCCTTCTCTTGTGCATCGTCGATGCGCACCACGTAGCCCCTCAACTGCACGCGCTCTTCACCATTCGGTCCTGGGGCATCCATCGTGACCTGCAGCTCCGACTGCAATTGCGGCAAATGTCTGAGCGCAAGCATCGCGCCCTGCAGCGACAAATCGCAAACCACGGTCTCTTCCACGAATTCCTTCCCGCCCTCCGTCAATCCGCACACTTTCGCTTGGAACTGCACTGCCCGCCGCAGCGCGGTGCGCGTCCCCGGCATGTGGGCCTGCACCGGTTCTCCGGGAGCGCCCAGCGTGATCACCATCCCCTCGCTCGCGGCAAACACCGAATCGAATTCATCTCGCGCCTTCCGCAGAATCGAATCCACCATGCGGTCCGTAGAATCCGGATCATGATGAAACAGCACCAGGGTTTTCGCCCCCGCCTGTCGCGCGGTTTTCACGCCTTCGAGCCACGAAGAATGTCCCCACCCCTTCCGCGTGGCTCCCAACTGTTCGGGCGTGAATTGCGCATCGTTGACGAAAATGTCCGCCCCCGCCACCAGTTCTTGCAAGCTTTCGTCCAGCTTGTCGTTCCCCGGCTCATTGTCCGTGGCGTACGCCACGATGCCCGCCGGCGTCTCGATGCGAAATCCCAGGCAGCCTTGCGGATGATTCAGCCAGCGCGTAGTGATTTTGTTTTCGCCGATGGTGAACGATTCCCCTCCGTCCACTTCCTGAAACTTTCGCTTCGCGCTCATTACGGACATGTCCACCGGAAAGTACGGCACGGCCATCTGGGCCTCGAACACTTGCTTTAGGCTGCCGCGTCCCAAGAATTTCGAGCGAAAGCTGTAAAACTGAAATTCGTTGTTCGGCACGTACAGCGGCGCGAAAAACGGAACCCCCTGAATATGATCCCAGTGATAGTGTGTGATCAGGATGTGTGTTCCCTGGCTTTTTCCGCCATTGGGAGCGGTCCAGCGGTTTCCCAGCATGCGCAGTCCCGTCCCACAATCCAGTATGAATTGTGTGCCGTCCGGCGCTTCCAGCTCTAGGCATGGCGTATTCCCGCCGTAGCGCCACGTGGCCGGATCCACGGTCGGCGTGGACCCGCGCACGCCCCAAAAATTCAATCTTGTGATCGGAGCCCCCATATGCGCAAACGCAAAGCTCCCGTCGAATGCCCCGTTCCACACCAACACGCACCAGGTGGAAAGGGGAAGCTTGTTTCATCGTCGCAGTGGTTGAGAGGACCGTCAATGCATTCCAGAGGATTCGGTGTCAAACTGCCTAACAAGCCCGCCGAATGGCTGCGCTAGTCGTTTTGAGCGGCGTAGAATGGGGTCATGCCCGGGCATTCTCACAGCCATGGCCACGATCAGGACCACAGCCGCACCGGTCATTCCCACCCTCACTCCGGCCACGCTCATCCCACTCTCCAACCTTCCGTTCTTGGCTGGGCCATGGTCTTTACGCTCGGCCTGGTCATCGCCGAAGTTTTCGGCGGCATTCTCGGCCACAGCGTTGCACTGCTCAACGACGCCGTCCACAACCTTTCTGATGTTCCTGCTCTCGGCGTCTCCTATCTTGCGATGCGTTGGGCAGAGCGCCCTGCCGACAGCGAAAAAACCTACGGCTATCATCGTGCCAGCACGCTAGCCGCCTTCACCAATGCTTTCATCCTCGTGTTGCTTTCGCTCTGGCTGGGCTATGAAGCTGTGCAGCGCTTCCGCTCGCCCGTCGAAGTGGTCGAAGAATGGATGATCTGGACCTCGGTCGCCGCGCTGGCCGTCAATGGCGGCATCACCCTGGCGCTCGTCCGCGGTCGAGGCGACCTCAATCTTCGTAGCATCCTGGTTCACAATTTCGGCGATGCTCTTTCCAACATGGCTATCATTGTCGGTGCAGTCGTAATTGGAAAAACCGGCGCACCCTGGATCGATCCTCTTCTTGGCCTGGGCATCGGTGCTCTCGTCCTCTGGTCCAGCATCGGCATCCTGCGCGAATCGTCGCACCTTCTCCTGGAAGGCCGTCCCCATGAGTTGCAAGTCGAAGAAGTCGCGCGTGCGATTCTCACTGTCGAAGGCGTGCAGGAAGTTCACGACGTCCACCTCTGGTCCCTCGGCGGCGGTCACAATGCGCTTAGTCTCCACGCCCGCATCCCCGACATGCACATGAACGAGTGCGAGCGCTTGCTCGAAGCCATCCGCCACGTTGCCGCAAAGCAATTTCGCATCGAGCACACGACCGTTCAGCTCGAACGCGCCGGCTTGCCCGCACAGTCCGGCTACGTTATGCCCGAACCCGCCAAAAAGTAGCGGCCCCTTCATCGGGAGCATAAGCTCGAGCACGTCATTCGCAGCCAACCAGTCGCTTCCTCCATCTGAATTGCTTTCCGAGATTCGCCTTTGGCAACCTCCTTCCATTCCTCAGCAGGACGACATCACGCCGCTCGTCGTCGAGATCACTTCGTGAAAGAAACAACAAATTCGATGCAATTCAGGACACTTAAGGAAAGCTGTCCGCGCGACGGGGGCACCAGTCTCCCCAATCCCGCAATCCCTAATCCCTACCCCCTTTTCCCCGCCCTGTGTTATAAACGTGCAGCCGTGAATTTCGCCGCGAATCCGGAGGGCTCTGAGCCCGCAAAGGCCTGCGACTCACTCGAAGTGGCCTCGCAAGCCAGCCAGCTTCCAGGCCTCCGAAACGAAGATCCGTCGCGGTACTGTCCGGTTTGCTCGCAGCGGTTGGAATCGCGTCGTTGCAAGTTGATCTGTTCGGTCTGCGGCTATTACATGTCCTGTGCGGACTATTATTAGCCGCTCTCAGACGGTCTGCGAATCGGTTGCGGTGGTTCCCAAAATTTGACCGCCGCCAGGTCTTCGATTACGATTCATCGCTCCCGGTTAACCCTGGTTTGATAAGCTTTACGGCTCCGGCACGGGTTGCCGCCGGAACCTCTTTCAGATGAGGAGGAAAATAACGTGGCATTGAAGATGACCAATCGTGAAGTGGATGGCGTCTCCGTGGTGGCGCTGGACGGCCGCATCGTGCTCGGCGAGGAAAGCAATGCGCTGCGCGAAAAAGTCAAAGGCCTCATCACTTCCGGAAAGAAGAAGATTGTCCTGAACATGGACAATGTTACTTTTATCGACAGCGCTGGACTGGGCACTCTCGTTGCCGCGCATCACAGTGCCAAATCCCAGGGCGCCGGGCTGCGCCTTTGCCATCTCGGAAGCAAATTCCAGGAAGTTCTCCAGATCACCAAGTTGATGACCGTCTTCGATGTTTACAATACCGAAGCCGAGGCGGTCGCCAGCTTTTCGAAGTAGCGTTGCCGCTTCGAATTGAAACTCTTTCAGAAAGCAGGGCACGTTTCGGCGTGCCCTCTTTTTGTTTTCGTCATCGTTTTATGCAGCTTCCTTCATGAAGACCAAGCCCAAAGCCGTCGAGAAATCCTTCAAAGCCACCCTCGAGCTCATGGAATCGAATCTCGGCTGGGTCATCATTCGCATTCCCTTCGACGTTTCCAAAGTTTGGGGCGTGCGTGGCAGGCTTCGCGTCAAAGGGGAAATCAACGGGTTCCCGTTTCGCACGGCACTTTTTCCCACCGGAAGGGGCTATCACTTTCTACTCGTTAACAAGCGCATGCAAACTGGCGGCGATGTGCGTGCAGGCAGCGCGGCGCATTTCCGCCTCGAGCCTGACCTCGAAGTCCGCAAAGCAACTCTTCCGGTAGAATTGAAGCGCGCCCTCTCCCCGGACCGCTCCCTCCAGCGCTGGTTCGACAATTTGAGCTATTCGATCCGCAAATGGATTTGTGAGCAGGTTGCACAACCGAAAAGTGCCGACTCCCGCGTGCGCCGCGCCGAGCAAATCGCCGAACAATTGCTAACCACCATGGAAGCAGAGCGCGAGCTTCCTCCTATTCTCAAAGCCGCTTTCGCCCGCGATCCCCGTGCCTGGGAAGGTTGGCAATGCCTGTCTCCAAGGCAGCGCCGCCACACTTTGCTCAGCATCTACCACTATCGCAGCCCCGAAGCCCGCGAGCGCCGCATCGCAAAAATGCTCGAAGACACCGCCGCCCGAGCCGCAAAGCACACGCAAAAACAAGTCAAAGATAGGGAGACTTTAGAAAGAGGTCATACGAAATGAAGAACGGCGGAAGCCCGCTAAGCCACCTTAAATTCAGGCTTAGCTTTTCGCAAGCTTGATTAAATATTGATAGGGGAGGCGCAGAACAGAAGAGGCCATCTAGCCCTAGCAGGAACGCAGCGAAGCCGCGAGATCCAAGTTTGCTTGCAGCCGACGGCCCACCTGCACCGCCGCGTAGCGCGCGCAAATCACGCGCTCGCGCTCGCTCCAGGCCGTGAGCATGGGTAACACGCCGAGGCCTTGCAGTAAACGGTAGTAGACGCGTACCAAACCCAACCCGCCTTGCTTGGGTTGCAAGTCGGGCGTCAGATCGTGCAGCCCTGCAAGCGTCTCGAAGTCTTTCGGCAAGAAGCGTCCGTCTTCCACGTGAGCCGCAGCGAGTACGCGGTCCGAGACCGGAAGCGCGGCAACCCCCGCCAGGACCGCCCTCCAATAATAGACGGCAAACTGTGACAAGGCCACAATCGAGATCGCAAATAACATGGCGGCGAACATCCCTCAGCCTCTAAAGGGATCTTGCCAAGACGATGAGTGGCTTCCAATAGCTCCGAGGTACTAATGCGGTGGAACGATTAGCGTAACCATTTGAGAACAGGTCACTGCTTCCGTCAGGGGTCGCTCCATCGAGCGACCCCTTGCCATCAGTTGCGCCGCGGCTTATCCTCCTACTTATCAGCAACTTACAAAGGTATTGGCAATAAGAGGTACCAACAGCGTAACCGCGGAGGATCTCCATGGCTCAGACCAGATTCAGGATGCTTGCCGCTGCCGGAATAGGGTTTCTCGCGATTTGTTGCATCCTCGCCCAGCGCTCGCTGTGCGCCAAACTCGCCGACGCGCACGACGCCGATCGCTCCGCCATTAATGCCGTATTGAAGGCGCAGCAAGCTGCCTGGAATCGCGGCGATGTGGACGCTTTTCTGGTGGGCTACTGGCAGTCGCCTGAACTCACCTTCTCCGGGAGCAACGGAGTGTCGCGCGGCTGGGACGGCGTGCTCGCGCGCTACAAGAAAAACTATCCCGATCGAGCCACGATGGGCGAGCTGGATTTTTCCGATTTGGAGTTCCGATTCCTGGCACCGAACGCCGCGCTCGTTTTGGGCAAGTGGCATTTGAAACGCGAAACTGCAGGCGACATCGGCGGCGTGTTCACCCTCGTCTGGCAGAAGTTTCCCGAGGGCTGGAAAATCATTCACGACCACACGAGCACCGTTTCAACGCCCAATCCCTAAACGAACTACCTGGAGGCAATTCCAAACAGCTGTTGGCCAAGTCCGTTGAATCTACGGCCTATAGACAAGTTTTCCGTGCCTAACGAGAATTTGAAAGATCGCATTCGTCGTTCCAACGAGCATTCCTCCGAACGCGCCGAGACCCGCTCGCCCTACACTGCCCAAAAACGCATGCGTACTCGCAAGTTCGTGCCGTCGCTCGCCCCGGCGATCGCACCGGCGCCCGCTCCTATCGCCGCCCCGATCCATGCGTCCCTACCGGGGTGGGGCTGGGTCAACCTGCGTATCTTCCCGGATCTCCCCGCGGGGAATGGCGAGAGAAACAGCCCGAAACGACCGGGGCACATGGACCGAGCAAACCAATTGATCTTTGTTCGCGCCCTCAACAATGCAAAAATATGTACGACTTTGGTTTTTTGACGGAATACTAAAAACGGAAGACTGAGAACTTCACTAGGGATTAGAGGATTTCCAAAACTTCTTCGTATCGCTTGAACGGTGGAATCAGGTACGCCCCCGCAAGTTCCGTTCGCGCCCACGCCAGCATCTGCCGCGCGACCTGGAAGCCGCAATCGCGTGCGGTGGCGCCAGCACGTTCCATGGACTTCAACAACGGCTCGGGAATCACAATGCCCGGCACTTCGTTATTCAGACGCAGCGCCTGCTTGTAGCTGTTGAGCGGCCAGACGCCAATCAAGATGGGTATCGGCGGCTTGTTCCCCAGCTTTTTCAGGAACGCGCGCCAGGGCTCCGGGTCGAAGAGCGGCTGGGTCATCGCGAAACGAGCGCCCGCTTCGACTTTTGCATGAAATCGCGCGATTTCATTGTCGAGGTCGTCCGCCATCGGATTCAGCGCCACGCCAATTGCAAAATTTGTCGCACCGCCCAGGGTTTTGCCCGCCCAGTCCGTACCCTGATTCAGCCGGCTCAGCACTTTTACCAGGCCAACCGAATCCACTTCATAAACACCGCTCGCTTCCGGATAATCACCTACCGACGGAGGATCGCCGGTAATCGCCAAAATGTTTCTTACGCCGCCAACGGTCCACGCGCCCAGAAGCGCCGCCTGCAGCCCAATTATGTTCTGATCGCGCGTGGTGAGATGCGGAACGGTCTCCACGCCACGCGCTTCCAGCGCGCCTGCCACAACCAGCGCGTCCATCCCCACCCGCGCCATGGCCCCGCTGTTGATGTCGATGGCGTCCACCTTGCGCGAAGCCATCACTTTATCGACTTGCTCGAAGATGCGATCGAGCGAAAGTCCCTTTGGCGGGTCGATTTCCACGCAAACCGCGAATTCTTTTTTCTTCAGCTTCTTCCAGAAATTGCTTTCTGGTTCGCGCCGCGAAATAGGGGCGGGCTTCGCAACCGCTTCCAACATCGGCGCAGCCGAGTGCGTTTTCGCCGGGCGCAGGGACTTCACCGCTTCCGCCATCGCCTGAATGTGCGCTGGCGTCGTCCCGCAGCATCCGCCCAGAATGCGCACGCCCAGCGCGGCCGCCTCGCGCGCAAACAGTGCAAAATATTCCGGCGACGATTTCGGGTACACGATGCGGTCCCCTTCGCGCTTCGGGAAACCAGCGTTAGGCATGGCGCTGATGCGAATGTCATCGACGGCCGCAAGCTCCTGCAGAATCGGCAGCAGCGCCTGCGGCCCCAGCGTGCAATTCGCGCCAATCACCTGCACATTTTTGTTTTTCAGTTGCACCGCGGCATTCGAAGGGCGAACGTCACCATATGTCGTGCCTTCTTCCGAATACGTGAGCTGCGCCACGATGGGCAAGCCGGAAAACGACCGGATCGCGTCCACCGCAAGGAGAACTTCTTCAATGTAAGAGAAGGTTTCCAGGATGTAGAAATCGACGCCGCGGTCTTCGAGCGCCAATGCCTGCTCGTAAAAAACATCCAGAATCTCTTTGTCGTCGGGGTGCCGTGCCTGCACGCCAAGCCCCAGCGGCCCGATGGAGCCCGCGATGAGCACTTCCCGGGCCGCGGATTCGCGGGCTTCACGCGCGATTTTCACGCCGCGGCTGTTCAGTCTCTGCACTTCGCCGCCGAGCCCCAGCGGCGCCAGCTTGAATCGGTTCGCCCCGAACGTATTGGTCTCGATGATCTGCGCACCGGCTTCGATGTACGCCTGGTGCACGCGAAAAACCGCTTCCGGCTCGGTGGCGTTCAACTCGTCGAAGCACCGCTGCGGGCCTGTGGCTTCATGCAGCATCGAGCCCATCGCCCCGTCGGCGATGAGTATCGCGTCTTTCAGCCGCTCATTGAAGTCATGAATCTTCACGAACCCTCATTACCTGTTTAACAAAACCAAATCCCGCCTGGTATCACCAAAGCGGCGCCTACGCCGACAGCATCCAGGCAATAAGACCACGCTGCTCCCGCAAGGACGCTTTTGATGTCTTTCGCCCGCTTTTTCAAATTCCGATCGAAAAACAAATGTAACAGGAGCAACCATTCGGCCAGGCGCACCGGCAAGAGCCCCGCCAGATAGGCATACTCTGCGATCGCAGCCTGCCCTCCGTGCCCAGCCTCGTCCCCATGAAAAACTTTGGTAGCCACGAAAAACCAAAGTGCGCCATACGCTAGTCCTGCGCCTAGCCCGATGCCTGTTCGCGCCGCGCCGACCTTTGCAACACCAGCAGGCGATTCGGTGTCTTTTTCAAGACATAAGCGGCCGCCGTGTACCGGGCGAACTTGACACCCACGAAATAGACCAAGCCCAAGATGGAAGGCCCGGCTGGCATAAGCGCACCCCGCCCTAACGCTTGGTCTCCATGAGCGAGGCCACGGTGCTCATGAGGTCGTACTTGGTGAGAATTTCATAGTGTGAATTGCCCATGTCCACGAACACGGCCGGATTTTCGTGACTCAGAATGTAGGTCACGCGCTCGACCGGCGCGGTCTTCGGCACTTGGGGCAGCGGATTGCTCATCACTTCGCGCACCACGAGCTTGCGCAAATCCTTGCCTTGTAGTGCGAGGTTCAGAATCTGGTCCTCGTAAATCGTCCCGATAGGCGTGTTTTCCTCGAACACGGGAATCTGTGAAATGTCCTGGTCCTGCATGGTTTTCAGCGCGTGAAAGACGGTCTGATACGGCCGCGCAATCACCAGTTCGCGCACTTTGCCCGCCGCGTGTTTTGCTTTCACCACTTCCGCCGCCGTAATTTGCACTGCCGCATCCACGTACCCGCGCTCGCGCATCCACTCGTCGTTGTAGACCTTGCTCAGGTAGCGCATCCCCGTGTCCGGCAGCAACGCAACAACGAAATCGTTCGGCCCCAGATTCTTCGCCAGCCGCAGCGCGCCCGAAAGGCATCCACCGCCCGACCCGCCGGTGAACAAGCCTTCGAGTTTCGCCAGCCGCCGGGCCACCACAAAACATTCTTCGTCGTTCACCTGAATAATGTCGTCCAGAATTTTCAGATTCATCGTCGTCGGGAAAAAGTCTTCGCCGATTCCTTCCACAACGTACGTTTTCGCCTTGATGGTAGCCCCGGTCTTCACAAAGTCGTAATAGAGCGACCCGTACGGATCGACGCCGACAATCCTTACCGCGGGGTTTTTTCCTTTGAGATATTTCCCAGCGCCGCTGATCGTGCCGCCGGTGCCCAGCCCGCACACAAAATGCGTGATCTTTCCTTCGCTGTCCTCCCAAATTTCCGGCCCCGTGGTGAGATAGTGCGCCTCGGGATTCATGGGATTGTCGTATTGATTCGGATAATAAGAATTGGGAATCTCGCGCGCAAGTTTTTTTGCCACCGAATAATAACTGCGCGGATCTTCCGGCTCCACTGCCGTCGGGCACACGATCACTTCCGCACCCAGCGCCTTCAGCAAATCTACTTTTTCCTTCGATTGTTTGTCCGTGGTGGTGAACACGCACTTGTAGCCGCGCACCGCCGCCACCAGCGCCAGCCCCATGCCGGTATTACCGGAAGTTCCTTCGATGATCGTGCCACCCGGCTTCAGCAAGCCCCGTTTTTCAGCGTCATCAATCATGGTGATGCCAATCCGGTCCTTCACCGATCCACCCGGGTTGGTGAATTCGGCCTTCACATACATCTGCGGTTTCAGCTCTTTGTTGATGCGATTCAGCCGCACCAGTGGCGTATGCCCAACGGCTTCCAGAATGTTGCTGCACTTCATCCCTTGTCCCGATCTCTTTCGGTTGTCTTGATTTCTCCGCGAAAGTGCTTTCAGTTTAGCATCATTGCGAAATCCGCGGATACTTGCGGCCCCAGTGTAGAAATAGAGCCGATTGGATTATCCTTTTTGGCTGCCGGGAGCATCCGAGCCGAAGTTATCGAGGCGCGCTCTAGTTTAGCCAGAGGAACGAAGGGCGCGTCCCTCCGCATGTCGTTAAAATTAATGTCTACAGGACACAACTGGGCCTAAGGAGAATCGAAAATGGATAGGCAGAACATTTCCAGCGGAGCGCCGTGGGAGCCGATTGTCGGCTACTCGCGCGCGGTGCGCATCGGCAACGCCATTACCGTTTCCGGCACGACCGCAACCGGCCCGGACGGAAGGATTGTCGGCGTGGGCGACGCCCGCGCGCAAACCATCCAAACCATCCGCAACATCGAAGCCGCGCTGGCAAAAGCCGGCGCGACCTTGCGCGACGTCGTGCGCACGCGCATCTACGTGACCAACATTTCCGAATGGGAAAAGGTCGGCCGCGCCCATGGAGAATTTTTCGGCGAGATTCGCCCCGCCACTAGCATGGTGGAAGTGAGCAAGCTGATTTCTCCCGAAATGCTCGTCGAAATCGAAGCTGACGCTGTCATTGGATGAAGAAAAGGACGTAGAGGAAGTAAAGGAAGCAAAGGAGAAGAGTTGCCGCCGCGGTGTGTTTGTCATCCTTCAGCG
>WNES01000021.1_pt1 | contig 96810 bp, 87 predicted proteins | sample 5399931 | NCBI WGS metagenome assembly WNES01 (sample SAMN13153332, study PRJNA577476) | soil metagenome | isolation source: 20 cm grassland meadow soil 2 days after 3rd rain plot 5 | place: USA:California | collected 2015-11-11
GCAACGCCAGAATGAGCAAGCCATCGAGGCACTCAAAGATTACCTGGCTACAAAACCGCCGGAGCCGCAGGCGCAGGGCAGTGCAAAAATTAATTATGCGCTTGGGCGATCTAGCCAGTGCCTCCGCTGCAGGTGTGATCGGGGGAGTTACGACGCCGCTCGTTGACGCCGCTGGCTCAGGGGATGCGCCCGATCCTCCTTTGACCGCTGCTATGCTTCGGTGGCTGCCTCCGAACGTAGATGATGTCGTTCCTCCGGTCGAGCCTGGGGTTTCCTGCGCGCTTGACGACGTGCTCAAATGTGGTTGATCGCTACACGGCGACGGAAGTCCTGCACCAGGAAGACGTGAACGCGACGGGATATGCAGACCCGGTTGCGGATCTGTCTTTTAATTACCTAGCCTCCGTCCGCGAGATCAAAAACAAGTATGGCGTGTCATTGGACGTCCAGGAATATCGGAATGGAAGCACGGGCACGGAAATGTTTCCAAATCAGATGGCGAGCTTGGGATTACCTTCAATCGTTCTCATCTTTCATCCGATTCTTCTTAAAGACTTTGATATGAAGTGCGAAGGTCTAAGCCGGGCGAGCGGCGGCTTCGCATGGCAGATATATTTCCGGCAGCGTGCAGACCAGGAGAGCCGGATTCGCCGCTACAGGACGGGGGGCCATGTGTTTGCGATCGCGCTCAAGAGCCGGGCTTGGATCGATGCTAACACTTTCCAGGTGACGCGTCTGGAAACTGACTTGCGCGAGCCGCACCCAGAGCTTCGTCTCAATTCGGAACACTTGGTCATGGAATACGGTCCGGTTAAATTCAAAAGCCGCAACGAGGAGCTCTGGCTGCCCGCCAGCGCCGACTACTACGCCATTCTTCGCGGACAGCGTTTTCATCGGCGGCATAGTTTCACTAACTAACTACATTCTCTTTTCCGTCGAGCACAAAGAACAAATTGTCGAACCTCACGATATGACGGCAACAGAAATAAGCCACTAAGAAGGAAGCCTTAGGTTGAAGACGGAAGGATCGCACTCACGCTGCCTAGGGCTTCATTGACTTCGACGCGACGTTTGGTCAATGAACACATGGATGGGTCATCTACCGCAGGCGGCCCGGGGGATCGGCGGGGGCGGGCATGGAGGCAGTGCGGCGACCGTCGGGTGCGTTGGGCGAAACCTTGACAGGTGCGGGGTTCGGGAGGCCAATGCCCGTATTCAGCTCCAGATGATCTTTGCCGCACGCGGGGCAATATCCTTTACCTGTGTCTTCGTCGCGCAGGCTAGCCAGCTCATAGCATCCGCAGATGCAGTCGCAGTAGCCGGTTTCCGAAGCGGTTTTAATGGGCACGAGCGCCATTTTGAAGGTTCCTTCGCAGTGATGCTACATGAGATCGCCGACCTGGGCAAGCACCGTCGGCGCGATCGGCGCGATCCAGCGATTCCGCAATGACCTCCCAAGCAGCCAAAAATGTTATTGATAACGTGGGTTATGAGAGTTTCTGTGATTTCGAAGAGATTCGGGTGGTCTTTTTTCTAGCATCTAGCATTCTAGCCGCGGAGCCCGCTGCCGCGTCATTTCCGGCCGGATTTTTGAATCCAGCGAGACACAACCTCTTGGTATAAAAGAATCCGCGCAGAAGCTCTAGCGTCTAGCATCCACAGCACTTTATTGAGTGTTAACAAAATAGGATACTTGTGACAGCTTGTTCTTGGATTTTTGACCGCGGTTTGAGCCTATTCACTTTGAGGTTCGAGGAGAGCCGCGAAGGGCCGTCGCCAATATGCGGGCTTTTCAGGTTCGTTGTCTCATTGGGTCTCACCAGTTTTCAGTGACTCTTCCCTTGAGTGGAGCCGGAGCGTATGAACTGCGCCGCGTTTTTTGCCCATCAGCAACTCCGTATTTTCAACACGTTCCGGACTGCCCATTTTGCAAGTCCTTTGTTCTGATAACGATCCAACAGTGCCGGGAGTGCCGGGGGTGGGGTGCACTAGAAAGTGGAGTCGCGATATCGCAGGTTCCAAGTTGCGGCTGAAATGTGGCAGCGGCAGTCAGCGGCGTGAAGCCTGCCGTGCTTACAGCAGGCGAACTGCGCAGGCAGGCCGCGGCTACAGGTTCTTGAGGTGCGCCAGGCGGAACGGCGAGCCAAGATTTTCGCGCAATTCGATCCAATGCTGTTCCGGAATCGACGAGAAAACCCTGACCACTTGGGGATCGAATTGTGTGCCGGAGCACCGTTTGATTTCTTCGCGGGCATGAGACATGGGAAGCGCCCGGCGGTAGGGCCGGTCGCTGATCATGGCATCGAGCGAATCGGCAATAGTGAAAATGCGTGCCCCCAGAGGAATCTGGTCGCCTCTCAGGCCGCGCGGATAGCCGGAGCCGTCATAAAATTCCTGGTGCGCGAGCACGATTTCCGCGGCGTCGCGAAGGAAGGGGATGCGAATCAGCATGTTGTAGCCAATTTCGCAGTGCGTGCGCATGATTTTCTTTTCATCGTCGGTCAGCGGGCCGGGCTTGCGCAGAATGCCATCGGGAATGGCCATCTTGCCGATGTCGTGGAGAAACGCCGCGCGCGCCAGAATCGGCAAATACGTGTCGGGCACCGGCATGGTCTTGGCGACGGAGATGCAGAATGCGGTAACGCGCTGGCAATGGCCCTCGGTTTCGGCGTCCTTTAAGTCCAGCGCGCTGCCCAAAGCCTCCAAAGTGTCGTCGTAAGACTGCTCAAGCTGCTCCAAAGCTTCCGTGAGCCTTGCCGTGCGATCTTCGACCTGTTGCTCGAGATCGCGTTGATATTTTCGGTTTTCGTTGACGAGCCGCCGATGCTGCAGCGCGCGGCCCACACCCAGGAACAGCTGGTCTTTCTCAAAAGGTTTCAAGATATAATCGTAAGCGCCGCGGCGGATGGCTTCGAGCGCGGTGGAGATGTCGTGAATTGCCGTGACCATGATGACCGGGACATCCGGGTCAAACTCGCGCACCCATTCCAGAAGCTTGATGCCGTCCATCTCCGGCATGATCATGTCGCTCAGGATCAGGTCGGGCCTGGTGCGCTTGATGTGCTCTTGGGCAGTGCGGCCGTTGTGCGCTACGGTGCAACGGTAGCCCTTGGATTCGAGCATGGTTGAAACGACTTCGCGAATCGCTTCTTCGTCGTCCACGACAAGTATGTTCTCAGTGTCCACCCTGGTCAGCTCCAGCACACATTATAAGGGACAGCACACCTTACTGTGCGGCCCCTTGCCCTGTCGGAAAATAGCATGTTAGCGTCAAAAGGGGTCGCCGTTCAGAGCTTCTCGCCGTCTATCTAGATTTCGCGGTAACATAAGCGCCATTGTGACGGCACGTCCGGCCGGGAGGCTGAGCCATCGTGTTGGAAAATCAAGGCCCGCTCGCGATTACCTTCTTCGAAGCCAGCGCATTCGTCATACTGCTGGTGCTGTTCTCCCTTCTTCGCCGCGATCACCAGGGGAGTTATTTTCGTTTTTGGCTCGCAGGATGGTTCTGCCTGACGTTTTCGAGCGTCTGCGAGGTGCTGTTTCTTGCGCGTCCCCTGGCGGGATTGAATTTGGCTTATCTGACGGGCCAAGCCGCGGCTCTGCTGCTCTTCCTGGTGGCAGTGGTGAACCGCGTGGTTGGCTGGGACCGCCGGATTCACCTGGCCCTCCCTTTGGGCACTTTGATTTTGGCAGCGGTTTATTACGTGGAGAGAAACGGCTCCCAACGATTTGCCTCCTTGCATTGGGGAACCACTATTTTGGAAAGCGCCGTTTGTCTGGCCGCCGGCTTCCTGCTGTTGCGCTCTGCGGCGATACGGCGGGGACACGGTTCGCAACTTCTCGCGGGAGCCTTTCTTCTCATCGGATTGCACGGGTTGGACCGCCCTTATTGGCTCCAGCATCCCTATTTTCTGCTGCGCATCGCCTTTGACCACATTTTGGAAGTGGCCTTGGGTATTGCCATGGTCGTGGTGGTACTGGAGAGTGAACGCACGCGCGGCGAAGAATTGAACGATAAGATGCGGCGCCTGTCGCTATTGACCGCCGCCAGCACGCAGACTCTTTCCGTGCAGGATGTAATCGACCAGGTGCTCGCGCAACTGGTGGGAAGTTTAGACGCTACGCATGGAATGGTTCGCCTGAAGGAAGGAGAGGGCAAGGACGCCCAACTCGTAGCTCGCGCTTCGGTCGGTTATGAGCCGCGGTTTCTTGCGCAATATGCCAAAGTTTCCGTCCAGGAACCCTGGGCGCACCGAGTATTGAAGGAGGAATGCCACTTTCTGGAATCGCAGGATGAATGGGATCCCGCCGCGCAAAAACGACTGGACGAAGCAGGGTTGAAATCGCTCGTGACACTTGCACTCCCCGGGAAAAACGGGCCTTTGGGAGTGATCGCAGTCGGCACTACGGAGCGTCGACGGTTTGCTCCCGGCGAACTCTCCTACCTCGTAAATATGGCCAACCTGCTCGGGATGACACTGGAGAATGTTCGCCTGTTTGAGCAAGTCGCCACGGTCCGGCAGCAGTGGGAATACACGTTCGACTCGATCGGCGACCCCATCCTGGTCCACGATGGGCAAGGGCGCGTTCTGCGGAGCAACCAACGATTGCGCCAGTTACTGGGCCGTGAACGCGAAGCCATGGTTGGCTGGAGCGTTGGCGAGCTTCTACCTGTCAAAAATGCGGCCTATAAACTTTGTCCATATTGCGAGGAGGTCGCCGGTGAAGGAGACAACCCTGACCCATGGCTTCCCGGATACTTTCTTGCCTCCAACTCTAGGTTCGCAGATCCCAGCGGGCGGGACCTGGGCACCGTGCATGTTTTGAAAGACATTACCGACCGAAAGCGGGCGGAAGAAAAATACCGCACGCTCGTTTCCAACGTACAGGAAGGCGTCTTTATTTCCACGCCGCAAGGCCGCTTTCTGGACTTCAATGATGCCTTGCTGCGCATGTCGGGCTATGAGACCCGTGAGGAATTACTGGCCATCGACATTCCCAGCGGGTTTTACAAGAATGCTGCAGACCGGGAAAGACTCCAGAGACTGCTGCAAGAGCATGGCGCGGTAGCCGATTTTGAATTTGAGATGCGCCGCAAAGACGGCGAAGCGCGCACCATGCTGGAGACCTCCTTCACCGTCCGTGACGCCGCGGGGAATGCCACTGCCTACCAGGGTTTCCTTCAAGACATTACGGAGCGTAAACAAGCGGAGCTTGAAATCCGCAGACGTAACCGCGAACTCATGGTGCTGAACTCGATTGCCCAGACCTTGACGGAGTCGCTGGACCTCGGCGATTCGCTGCACCGCACGCTGCGGCAAATGGCGGAACTTTTCAGCCTGGACGCCACTTCGCTTTACCTCTTCGATGAAAGCGGCGCAAAACTGCGGCGCGTGGCCGCGGCGGGTCATCGATCGGAGTACTCGCGCCACTTTCCTGCGGTTGCCGTAAAGCCGGAGTTGTTGAGGCATATTAAAGAAGCGCACGCGACGTTTATTTCCGCCCAAGGCCTGCCGCTGCCTGTCGTTTTCCGCGACGCGCAAATCAAGGAAGGCATTGCCACGGCCTATATTGTGATCCTGTGGTCCAAGGACCGCGTGATTGGCGGTCTCGTCGTGGGAACTCGTACGCCGCGAGAGTTTTCTCCGGCGGACGTGAACTTGCTCATCGCCGTAGGCAGCCAGATTTCCAGCGCCATTGATCGCTCTATCCTTTACGAAGAAACACGCCAAGCTTATGAAAATCTACGTCGCACTCAGGAGCAGTTGCTTCACAGCGAAAGGCTTGCCGCCGTGGGACAACTCATTTCGGGCGTTGCCCATGAGCTCAACAATCCGCTTACCGCTATCCTTGGTTACAGCCAGTTGTTAACCTCCAGCGGGCAATTAGGCCCGCAGGGAATTGAATACTCCGAGAAACTTTACAAGCAAGCGCAGCGCACCCACCGCATCGTGCAGAACCTCCTGAGCTTTGCGCGCCAGCACAAGCCTGAGCGCATTCCCGTGAAGATGAATCAGACCCTCGAGGAGACCCTGGCTCTTCGAGATTACGACTTGCGCATGAACAATATTCGTGTCCACTTGGATCTGGCTCCCGACCTCCCGGTGACCGCCGCCGACCCTCATCAATTGCAGCAGGTTTTTCTGAACATGGTGAACAACGCAGTAGACGCCATCCTGGAGCATTCCAGCGAAGGCGATCTGTGGGTCCGAACGGGAATGGAGGGTGAGCGGCTGGTTATCGAATTCACCGACAGCGGCCCGGGCGTGAAAGATCCTTCCCGGGTTTTTGATCCGTTTTACACCACAAAACCCGTCGGAAAAGGGACCGGTCTCGGCTTGAGCATTTGCTACGGAATCATTACAGAGCATGGAGGAACAATTCGCGTGCGGAATGTTCCCGCACGCGGTGCCTGTTTCACCATCGAACTGCCTTGTCAGCCTGTTGCGGTTTTTGGCGCTCCGATGGATGCACCCAATCCTGGTCCGGGGAGGAATGGGCAGATCCTGCTGCTCGACCACGATGATGCGGTTTTGGAAGCCGTGAACACCTTCTTGCGAGGCCGGGAGCATCACGTGTACTCCGCAAGGAATGTGCAAGAGGCATGCACCGTGCTGGAGCAACAAAACTTCGACGTGATTGTGGCCGATTTTCAGCTAGCGGATGCTCCCAATGCAGGCGGGCTGGAAAGTTGGCTGGCCCAGCATAAGCCCACTCTTTCCCGTAAAGTGATTTGGATGTGCGCGGTAGCGCCTTCTGGTGAGGCTGCGGACAGGATTGGGGAAAGCAATGCGCGGATACTGCAAAAGCCCTTCAAAGTCAGCGAACTGCTCGCAGCCGTGGATGAACTGCTTCCAAACAGGATGGATGCGGCGCCGGTCGGACGGTGAAGCTAGCTCGGCCACCAGCGCCGCGCGCTCGCCCAGCTCTCTCATGGCTTCTTCCAGGCGAACACTATACGCGCTCAACTGATTACTCAAGTAGCTAATTTTCTGGCAAAGGAGTGAAACCTGCCAGCAAGCTCATTCGAATGAGCTGATCTCCACAGGAAACTGATCCTCAGACGCAGCCTCTCGAACTATTCCCCCGCGCCGACTTCCGGTCCGGCGACAGCACAGCGATCACCCTGGAAATGTGCATCAATGCTGACCGTTAGCCCGACTTTGACAACTGTCGGGTTAGAGAGGACATGGAGCTGGCCGGTCTCTCCGGGCGGCGGCACGAAAATCTTGATTCTGCTATTCTGCTCAAGATATGGCTTCGTTCTCCAAACGAGCGCATGGCGCACTGCTTGCGCTGGCTGTTGGCCTTGGCTGGTGTTCCATCCCGGCAGCTGCCCGCGCGCAGGATAGCTCCGCAGCGGCACCTCGTGCCTCGTCCAAAACCGCCAACAACGCCGAGTTCCTTGCTGCCGCCGACGAAGTGCTCCAGCAGATGAGCGAAATCACCGGTTTGAAGCTGCTCTCGCCGTTGAAGAAATCCCTGCGGTCGCGCGAGGAGATTCGCGCTTACGTCATCAAGCAGATGAACGAAGAAAAGAATCCCGCGGAGCGCTACGCCGACGCGCGCACTGCCGAAGCCTTCGGTTTGCTTCCCAAGGGGTTTGACCTCGACACGTTCATGGTGAATGTGCTTACGGAGCAGGTCGAAGGTCTATACGACCCCAAGACTCAGGAATTTTATATTGCGGACTGGAGCCCGGTCTCTGACCAGCGCATGGTCATGGCGCACGAATTGACTCATGCGCTCGAGGACCAGCATTTTCACATCGAAACGTGGAGCCGTGCGGCGCGGCCCAATGAAGATGCGGAACTTGCCCGCGATGCCGTACTCGAAGGCAGTGCCATGGCTGCGATGGTGGATTACCTGATGGTGGGGACCGGGCGCTCGCTAAACGATCTGCCGGAGTTCGATCCCTCTATGCTGATCGGCGAACTGGAAAGCACGCCGACGCTCAAGAGCGCACCGCCCTTCCTGAAGGACGCGCTGATCTTTCCCTACATCAGCGGGCTGAATTTTTCGGCGGCCGTGCTGAAAAGTAATGGATGGCCCGCGCTATCCGGTGTTTTTGAGAAACCTCCAGTTTCCACTCAGCAGATTTTGCACCCGGCGTTGTATAAGTCTGGCAAGACTCCTTCGACTGTCTTATTACCCCAATTCGAAAAGATGCTCGGCAAAGATTGGGCGAAGCTCGATGAAAACATTCTGGGCGAATTCGGGTGGAAGGAAGTTCTGAAGCAATTTCTAGACGACGACCGCGCAAAGGGTCTGGCGGCGGCCTGGGAAGGCGACCGTTACGCCACTTACGAGCAAAAGCAAACGAAGAAGCTGATTCTGGTAACCCGTGTGCGTCTCGAAAGCGAGGAGCACGCCGCGCGCTTCTTCGGGCAATATTCTGAGGCGCTGGAGAAAAAGCATTCCGAGCGCTCAAACTTGATGCGGCGCCCGAATTTTTTCCAGTTCGACACTCCCGATGGCGGCGTGTTTCTCGATTGTTTCGGCGATAGCTGCGTAACCATGGAAGGCGCCACGCGTAAGCTTTTTGACGGCTTCACCAAAGCGCTGGATTGGCCTTCCGCGCCCCCACCCCCGGAACGTCCTGGCGCCGCGCCGGAGAAGACGGCGGCGACGCTTTTCTCTCCAGTCGCGCAAGCCGCTCCCTGAAGTTCTTTTCCAAACGCTCCATCCTGGCTGCCAAATAGGCATCGCGTAAACCGCGCGAGATGACTGTGCGTTTTCGTATGAGTGTGGCAAGTCCGAGTTTTGCGTATTCTCTGGCTCGGTGAATGTCTTTTGCGCGGCGCTCATAATGGATAGTTAGCTGTTCGCAGGCGTGGACCTCATCCTGAGAGTCAGCAACCATCTCTTCCCAAATTTCGGCAGCTCGCAGGTGTTCGCCGCGCCGTTTTGCCATCAGGGCCAATTCCCGCTTCGCTCGGGGGTGAACATCGGCGGGCAGCCCGATTGCCAGGGCTTGTGCGCAAGCGGATTGCGCACGACCGATGTCGCCACGGCGCTGCAGAAATCGAGATAGGCCCAAGAGGTCCAGGCTCTCGCATTTCTTCACCACGTCCGGCGATTCGGTGAGCATCGTGTTGATTTTACCGTAAAGAGCGGCCAGCCCGCGTAGGTCCATCTGATTGTGCCGCACAATTCCGGCCAGGGGAGCCAGGGGTCCGCCGCGCAAATAATCGAAGTAATGTTGTGGGATCAAGGCCGAATCGACATCATCTTCGCGATGCCAGCCCAGCCGCTGTGCGTCCAGGACGCGGCGTTCCAGTTCCACCAATCGGACGCTGCCTAGCCGCAGCTTCCACAGCGCACGGGCGGGATGCAATAGGTCAAGGTGTGCCGCAAGCTTCGGAGCGGCGATCGAGCGAGTCATCGCGAAACGGTTTTCAAGCAGTGGCCAGTCAAATGATCTGCCGTTAAAGGTTAGAAGCACGGGCCGCTCCTTGATGCGTGCCGCCAGCTCCTGAAGCACCGAATATTCATCCGTGAAATCGCGCATAAAGAACTGCTCGACCTGCAATCCCCCCGCATCCCACCACGCCAGCCCGACCAGAAACGCGTACGTACCCGTGCCTCCCGCCAGACCTGTCGTTTCAGTGTCGAGAAAGAGCCATTTCGATGGATCCTCCAGCGCGGCACGCGTCTTTCGAGAAATAGATTGGTCGCGCACGCGCGAGAGAAGCTCCAGCGCCGCCCCGGACGGCTCTTCATATTCCGGAGTCGAATACCAATTGCGAATCACGAGATGCTCACCAAAATGATTTCTGGCCACACCCGCTCCGAGGAGTTGGCCAAGCGCATCCTCTTCATCCGGAGCACGCACCGCTCCTTTCTTCGTGTGCGCAGCAGCAGGCCGCGCTGGTTTCAGCGCTGCCAGCCGCGAGAATTTGTCAATCGTTGCAGCCATTTACGCACACAACCCGTGGAGAATCGCGAGGGCGGCTTCCTTAGCGCGCGGCAACAGACCTTCTGCAGGCCCTACGCAGGAAGGACACCCCTGCTCGCATTCGCACGAGGAAATGAGCTCCCGCGTCTTCTGCATCAGCACATCGTGTGCGCGAAACAGCGGTTCGGAAAAGCCGATGCCGCCGGGGTACGCGTCAAAGAGATAAAGATTCGGTTCGAAGAACTCGGTTTCACGTGGCAGGTTTAGCGAGGCCGGGTTGAGACCCTTCGCTTCACTCAGGGCGACGGACTCGCGTAGAGAGGGCGGGTTTTCGCCGATGGCCGTGCCCAAGTCGCGCCGGTCGCACATCAGCAGCAGCGTGGCGACGGATTCGAGCGCATACAACAGACCGAACATGCCGGACTGGCGTTCGCTAATGGAGAAAGGAAGCGATTCGAGCAGCGGCCGCTCCAGGGTGATCCAGTACGAAGTCGTGTGCATTTCATTTTCGGGCAGATCGAGTTTGCCATCGCCGATCGTTTCGTTGGTGAAGAACTTGATTTTCTTGAAGCCCACAACTTGCGAACGGACCAGGACATCCCCATGAGAATGGGAGGTGGAGGAGGTCAAGGAAGAAGAGGAGCTAGCGGATTCGGAAGCGGCAACTTCGAGCACGCGCACCTGTGTGTAGCGGACCGCATCGGTGTAATAGTTCACGTCCACTCGCTTCACGTAGGCCTTGCGCTCTTTGAAGTCGAAGTGCTCGACATAGTATTGCTGGCCGGCGTGCAAGTAGATGGCTTTCTCGTGCACGAAAATGAGCGCACTCGGGAAGTCAATTTCGCCAACGACATTCGGTTCACCGGTGATGTCGATGATCACGAAATTGTCGCTGGTGACCGAACGCAAGCTGATGGTATCCGCCGGATAGGCTTCGTGCGTCCAGTGATAGTTTGCGCCCGCCAGATGCAGAAAACCCGCTTCTGCAAGCCGCGCGCATAGATCAGGAAGGTCCACGTCGCCAAATTGTTCATCAGGCGCGATTGGCAGTTCAAACGCCGCGCACTTCAGGTGGTTGATGAGGATTTCCAAATTGTCCGGCTGAATGAACGCGTGCTCCGGCGTGCGGCCAAAGAAATAATCCGGGTGGCGCACCATGAATTGATCGAGTGGCGCCGAAGACGCCACCAGGACGGCGCAGGAGTTTCCGCGGCGGCGTCCCGAGCGTCCTGCACGCTGCCAGGTGGCGGCAATCGTTCCGGGATAACCAGCCATTACCACCGAGTCGAGCGAGCCAACGTCGATTCCTAATTCCAACGCGCTTGTCGAGACCACGCCGCGAATCCTCCCTTCGCGCAAGCCACGCTCGATTTCCCGCCGCTCGTTCGGCAAATATCCGCCCCGGTAGCCGCGAATTTTCTCAGGTTTTCCCGGCAACTTCGGATCTACCTGCTGCAAATAGGTGAGAAGGATTTCCGTATTCAATCGCGAATTCGAAAAGACAATCGTTTGAAGGTCGCGGCGCAGAAATTCCTGAGCCACGCGCGCGGATTCGTTGATGTAGCTACGGCGAATACCCAGCGCACGATTCACCACCGGCGGATTGTAAAAGACGAAAGTTTTCTCCGCGGCAGGCGCGCCGTTGGAATCCAGCACTTCCACCTCGGTTTCGAGCAACCGCGAAGCCAGTTCGCCGGGATTGGCGATCGTCGCGGAGCAGCAAATGAATTGGGGCTTGCGCTCGTAGAAACGCGCAATGCGTCGCAGGCGGCGGAGAACGTTGCAGAGGTGGCTTCCGAAAACGCCGCGATAAGTATGCAGTTCGTCGAGAATGATGTAGCGAAGATTTTCGAACAGCCGTGTCCAGCGCGTGTGATGCGGCAGGATGCCGGTGTGCAGCATATCCGGATTCGTCAGCACGACGTGGCCTTTTTGGCGAATGGCTTTGCGCGCGTCGGCGGGCGTGTCGCCATCGTAAGTGAAAACGCCAAAGCAGTTGTCTAACCGCTGGTTCAGGTCGTAGAGTTCGGCGAGCTGATCCTGAGCGAGCGCTTTCGTGGGGAAGAGATACAGTGCGCGTGTGTCGGAATCTTCCAGAACTGCGTTTAGCACTGGCAGGTTGTAGCACAGCGTTTTTCCGGAGGACGTGGGCGTAACAATGACCACGTTTTTTTCGGCGTGCACAGCTTCGGCCGCAGCGGCTTGGTGCGTGTAGAGTTGGCTTACACCTTTTGCCGAGTAAGCCGAAACCAGCTCAGCTTTCACCCACTCGGGAAAGTTGGCCCACTGTGCTTCGCGCGCAGGGAAGTGCCGCACCGCGGTGAGGATTTCACCGTTTTGGTCGCGCGCCGCGAAAGCGTCCAGCACGTCGTGAACGTGCGCAATAGCGCCCGACGTGTCAGCCCTGCGAACCGCAAGTGATTCCGGCATAAGACCCCGCAGAAAAAGGCGCCAGCCAAGCGCAAAATGTATTCGCCTTTTATTCGCCAAGCTACCATGCGGCTTGCTGCGGTGCAAGAGGAAATCAGGAAGAGGTGCGCAGACGGAGGATTAGGAGCGATCCTGCAAAAAAGAGGATGGCGGAAGCGGTGAAAGCGGTTTGCACGTTGAAGGCACTCCACAAGGAGCCCACCAGAAGGCTGGAGACGAGGTCGCCGACGGCGTTGACGGCGGCTAGCGTGCCAAACGCCATGCCGTGCTGCTCCTGGGGCACAAGTTCGGCAGAAAGTGAATCTTCGAGAGCTTCCTCGGTGCCGATGGAAAGACCTGCCAGCAGGAAAATCATAACGAGCAACGGCAGCGAACGCGTTCCCGTACAAAGGAGAATCGCTGTCACTCCCGCGAGCGCGTAGCCCGCCGCCAGCACAGCTTTGCGGCCCGGGACGTGATCGCTGAGCCAGCCGCTCAGATAAGCCGAGCCGGCGTAGAAGACATTGTGCAGGGTGTAGAGGCCGACGGCGAGGCTGGCGGCGCCTGCCACGCCGTACCTGGGCGCGAGCATGCGGGATGCGTAGAGAATCAGGAGCGAGTGAGAAAAGTCGCCCGCACCGAAAATCCCGACGCCCAGGAGCAGGCGCCGGAAGGGAATCGGGAGCGCCTTTAGTCCGGGGAAGAAAGAGCGTTTCGAACGGCTCGGGACGAGCCGTTCGCGAACCAGCAGCCAGAAACAGGCAACGGCAACGAGTCCGGGAAGGAGGGTCCAGAAAAAAACTTTGCGATAGGAATGGCCTGTGGCTTCAAGTAGCCAAAGCGCGCTGAGGGGACCAACGATAGCACCAAGCGTGTCCATCAGACGTTCGAGGCCGTACGCCCGGCCGTAGGCGCTTGGCGGAACGTCCGCGGCGAGCAAAGCTTTTCTGGCGGGTGAGCGGACGCCGCGGCCAAGCCAGGCCCCGACGCGTCCAAGGAGTATTTGGTAGGCGTGTGTAGCGAGACCGAACGAGGCGGTGCACAGCGCAGTAAACGCGTAGCCAGATACGGCAAGCGGTTTGCGGCTCTTTAGCCGGTCGGTGTAGTGCCCGGCGATGAGCTTCGCGAAACTCGAGAGCCCGTCGGCGACTCCTTCGATCGCGCCGAGCCACGCGGGGCCAGCACCAATCGCGGCGAGAAACGCAGGCAGAACCGCCGTTGCGGTTTCGTGGCTCCAGTCGCTGAACAGGCTGGTGAGACCCACTCCAAGCACGGTGCGGTTGAGCCAGGACTGTTTTTCCGCGGATTCAGGCATGAGGAAGCAGTTTACAGTCGACAGTTCACAGTTAAAAGTTCAGAACGTAATCGTCACGTGGCTTAGGATCACGCATACGATTTGATTTCAAGAGCGAAGGAACTCGAAAGCGGCAGCAAGGCAGCCGCACTCCAAATTCACTTCTTTGCGGGGCGGTAGAGGATGACGCGGACTTTTTCGAGCGTGATGAGGCCGCCATCGACCATTTCGTCGAGGCGCGGAAGAATTTGCTCGATGCGCTCGGTGGATTCGATGACCTCGAGAACGATGGGCAAATCCTGCGAGAGGCGAAGAATCTTGTCGGTGTGGTAGACGCTGGAGCCGCCGTAGCCCGCGACGCCGCGTAAGACCGTCGCGCCAGAGAAGCCTTCCTTGCGCAGCATTTCCACGATGGCTTCGTGGAGCGGCTTGCCGTGCCATTTGTCGGACTCGCCGATGTGGATCCGCATCAAGGTGCGTTCGCCTTCGAATTTTTGATGTGGCATATTGGAAGTCGTCAGTTTTCAGTTCTAAGTTTTAAGTAAGAAAAAAGAAAACAAAATCCATTACATTCCATGTTTTAAATTCCAACCACTAGAAATTAGAAACACGATCCCTTCCCGGTAGCCCAGAGGGTTGAGATCCTTGGCCTATGCTCATCGGATAGACTCAGGATGAGGGGTTCGGTTGCGCTATGTTCGGCAAAGGGCTCCATATATAGTGCCCCTACGGTCGCTGCAACTAGAATTTGTTGGCGAGGCGAATGCCGGCCACAGATAGCAGCAGGCCGGCCACCACGCTTGCGCCCACGTAGGCCGATGCGCGCAACCACTCGCCGTCCTCCAGCATCTTGGCGGTCTCCCAGCCAAAGCTCGAAAAGGTTGTGTATCCGCCGAAGAACCCGACAGTGATGGCCAAACGCCAGTCCGAAGGGAGCACTAGGCGATTCAAGCTGAATTGGCCAATGAGGCCGAGAAAAAAGCAGCCGGTCAAATTGATCAGCAGCGTCCCATAGGGAAAAGCGCTGCCCGCGCGAACCTGAACCAGACCCTGGAGACTGTAGCGCGCGAGAGTCCCCGCCGCACCGAAGAACGCAATCAGCAACAGTTGCAAAGTGTATCCACTCCGCAGCATGACGGGCGCTGGATTGCTTGGGCTCGCTTCGCAGCTAACAAAAAACTCCTGGGAGCCTAATCCCCAATACGCTGGGGCAAGCCCCAAAGCATCGGGGTAGGCTGCCAGGAGTTATCAGAGCCGGTCAAATAAGTCAAACTCGCGGACCAGTTATGGCGAACTCCATCGCCTTTGAATTTCCTCCTAGTGTAACAGTTTCATCGAAGAATCAATAATGGAAGCGGTAGCGCAGTTGGAGAAACATCTCGCGCGGCTTAAGGAAGTGCGTGCCGCCGAAGGTGAAACTGTTGTCCAGCAGCACGCGGCGGTTGGCGACGTTTGTGGACTGAAAATTGACGGAAAAGCGCTCGCCGAAGTTCTTGCCGAGAGAAAGATCGAAAGTGGTGTGACCTGGCAAGTGATTGGGGCTGCAAGAGATGGCGCTGCAGGCCGTAAAGCCGGAAGCATAATAGACGTCGGTAGAGGCATAGCTGCGCCAGGGCAAACTGAACTGGCCGCCGATATGAAGCGTGTTGCGCTGATCGTGGTCCAGGAAACTGAAACCTGGCGGCGGCGCGGGGCAGGGTTCAACGAGTCCGCCGGTGATACAACCGAAACTCAGAGCCAGCTGATTCGAGTAAGTGAGGTAGAGCTGCGCGCGGCCCCGGATCCGCGGGGAGCGAAGCGTCAGCTCCCACCCGTTGATGCGCGCACCTTGCATCGTCAGCGGAAAAAACAAGTCGGAGTTGTTGAGATTGTTATGGTCGAAAAAGTTTTTCGCCCGTGTGAGGAAGTTATCGGCGTCAAGTGTCCAGCCGCGGAAAGGAATGGTTACGCCGAATTGATGTTCTTCGTCACGCTCGCCATCAAGCGGAATGAAACTCAGATTCTGCGCGCTGGCCGTTTGCAAGAGAGGACCGGAAGCAGTGAGTAGCGGAGGCGCCTGGTAGAAATGGCCGTAGAAGCCGCGAAAGACCCAATGCAGTTTGGGAATGCGCAGCGATGCGCCGACGCGCGGGCTGGAGGCATTTTCGACTACGCCGCCGGAAAAATGAGTTTGTCGCAGGCCGGCATTGAGGGTGAGCCAGTTGGTGGCTTTGAACTGATCCTCGGCATAAACGGCGAGCTGGCTGCCGGGGGGATTATCGATTTCCGAGAGCGGACTGCTCGGCGTGCCTTGGCATTGGCTTTGCGATGGGTCATGGCAGACCAAGCCAAAAGTCTGGTGATCTTCTTGCGCAAAACCGTACAGACCCGCACGCAGGTTATTGCGCTTCTCAACCCGGGAAAGAGTGGCCTGGCCGCCTGCATATTTAGAAGCGCGGTTTTCGGTGGTCGAAGAAGGGAAGTCTTGGGAGCTGCTCTCGTAGTCCGCGGAATTGAAGTGGTAGAACGACGAAACCGTAAACAACAAGCCGGGGTTGAATGTATGCACCCAGGAAAAAGCGGCAAACGAATCGCTCTCGCGATTGGCGTCGCGGAGGAATTGTCCCGGCGTGCTGTTCGGATCGTTCGGGTCGAAAGGAACCTGGTAGAAATCGCGGCGTGATTGACCGACGAAGCGAAGCTGATCTTCAGGAGTGGAATTGAAAATGAAAGAAGTGAACCCGCCGAAGCCGTTTGCGGAATCGTGAATTACTGCGGCGGTCGGAGGATCGAGGCCGAGGTTGGTGCGGTTGCCGTTGAGGCTGGCGTAGTATGCGAGGCGGCTGGAGTGCCCCCCGAAGCTGAGCTGATCGTCGGTTTGATAGAAATTGCCAACGGAAAGAGTGAGTTCGGCTACGTTGTTACGTTCGAAGCCGGTGCGCGGCGCTACGTTAAAGATCCCGTAAGTGCGATCACCATAGTCGGCGGAATAACTGCCGCGTTGCACTTCGAGCGCGTCAATGTCCTTGGGGTCAATTTGCGGGCCCAGGTTACTGGCGATGTTGTTATTGGGAATCGGCACGCCGTCGATGAGCCAGCTCACCTGATGCCCGCCACGAATGTGGAGCTGATCGTGAGTCAGGTACGCGCCAGGAACAAAGTCGGTAATCATGGAGAGACTGTTGGAGCGTGAGGCCCCGGGAGTCTCTTGAATCTGCAGGCGGTCGACAAGGCTCGAAGGCGTGACAGTTTCCGTTTGCCCAGCGTCGGCGGAAACCATGACCTCCTGTCTTTGTGAAGGAAGGCGCAACTCCAGATGCAGAATCGGCGCGGTGCCGGAGAGCACGGTGATGTTTTGCGGCTCGGTGACGAAAGTGGCGTCGGAGATAGAGACTGTATATTCACCGAGCGGAAGCGCATCGAAGTGGAATTGTCCGTCAGCGTCGGTTTCGGCGGTTTGCGTGAATTCCGAATTGCGAGCTTTGAGAATCACCAAAATGTTCTCCACCGGGCGATGCTGCGGATCATGAACTATGCCGCGAACGCTTCCAAAAATCGCGGCTAAAGCGCCAGTAGCGGCAAATAGAAAAACTGCGAAATACCAAATGCGTCGCATGGAAGCCCCCAAATAGACAGAACGCGCGTACAAGTGCGTGGAGCGAGTGAATCAGCGAATTGGAGGGAGCGAGCCGCGGTTCAAGCGGCAGGAACCAGGATTCGAGGAGGGGGAGAGAGGGGCTCAATCGAACTGACGGCGCTTCGTGCCCCAGACCGAGGAGCGAACCGATCAAAGTTCGTTAAAGCAGAGACTGCCAGAGGCGCAGGAAGCACAAAAATGACGGGCGCGATGACAGGCCGGTCAGGATGCTGGCAGCAGGACATACTGCACTGGGTCATGGCCGGCATGTCGTGGCCGCAATCCATAGCTTGCTTGGGGGCAGCAGGTGCATGTGACGGTTGATTTCCGTGAATTGGACATTGACCCGCGGTGCAACACGCCGCGGTATAGAGAGACCAGGCCGCCCCCCCAAGCGGGGCATAGAGCAGCACGACCGCCACGAGGCAGAGCATTGCGAAAAGGGAGCGAAGGCGATTGTGCGGCCGCATGGTCACGTGAATCCCAAACTTTCCTTTTATGATACGCCAAAATCGATTAGAAGGCAGCATTTCTGAGGAAAGCTTCTTTCAGAAGCGAAGCGGCTGGAACCTTGGGCGCGCCAGAAAGGCAGAATCTTGACTTGGCGTGCGCCGCGTCGCAGACTCGATGTATGGCTCACCCTTACGGAATTTATATCCGCTTCGATTTTGGGACCGACGAGGAAAAGGCCCAGCAGGCGCGGCACAAACTCGACGGCTGGAGACAAGCGTTCCGGCTGGACAAAAGGGTGCAATACAAAATGGACAGGCCGGTGAGCCCTTCAACGGAAGCCGCAAAACCAGCAGCGGCAGAAAAACCAGCTGCTGCAGCCAAGGCTAAAGAAAAGCCCGCAGGAAAAGCCGCTCGCAAAGCAGGAGGCAAATCCGGGGAACCCGCCGCGCCGAAGGCGGACGGTGTCGCCAACGGCAGAGTAGGGCTGCTGGTTCGGCTCTATTTCTCTCCGCACGAAAAGCTTTCCGAGCAGCGCTGGCTCGCGAGGATTCCTGCTGAGGAACCGTTCAAAAGCGCGTCACCGAAAGTGATCCATCAAGGGGATCCGGAATTCGAGGCAACCGACCAGCAGTTCGAATCCATCTCCTCATAGGGAGGGTTGTACGCTTGCAGGAAAGCCCAGGCCAAATTGGACTGATTACCTTGCGCCAAGGGCTTTGACAAGGGGAGCATCTGGGGATGGCGGGAAGGGCGAATCCGCTATAATGAGCTTCCGCTGACCCTCAACCCCTGATTCCAAACACGAGGATGGACGAATGGCGCTTCACACGCGCGTCAGAGTGGCCAAGCTTGACTCCTCCAGACTCCTGGACCTCGATCACGATGTCCTCATCCGCATGTACCGAACGATGTACTTATCGCGGCGGCTGGACGACCGCGAAATCCAGCTCAAGCGCCAGAACAGGATTTTCTTCCAAATTTCCAGCGCCGGACACGAAGCCGTCTGCGCCGTTATGGGGTTACTTTTGCGTCCCGGGGTGGACTGGCTGTTTCCTTACTACCGCGACCGCGCGCTCTGCTTGATGCTGGGCTTAACGCCTTACGAGACACTTTTGGCGGCCGTAGGTGCGAAGGACGATCCCAGCTCCGGGGGGCGGCAAATGCCCTCGCATTGGGGACAGCCGCGGCTTAACATTGTCAGCAAGTCGTCCTGCACGGGAACGCAGTTCTTGCAAGCAGTAGGTGCGGCCGAAGCCACGCTGTATTACCAGGGGCGCGCTAAAGCACTCGCGCAAGCCAAGAAGGCACCGCTCGGACAGCACGTCGGTCATCACAGCGACGAGATTGTGTACGTTTCCGGCGGCGATGGCGCCACCAGCGAAGGCGAGTTCTGGGAGTCGCTGAACATCGCGTGCGCGAAAAAACTGCCTCTGCTGTACTTGATTGAAGACAACGGCTACGCCATCTCCGTGCCCATCGAAGTGCAGACCGCCGGCGGCAGTATTTCCAAATTAGTGCGTGGATTCCCGGGGCTGCACGTCGGCGAATGCGATGGTACGGATCCCTTCGAAAGCTATTCGGTCTGCAAGGAAGCCATGCAGTATTGCCGCGAACGCCGAGGCCCCGCGCTGGTCCATGGGCACGTGACGCGGCCGTATTCTCATTCTCTATCCGACGACGAAAAACTCTATAAAGCTCCCGAAGAGCGCGAAGAAGAAGCGCGCCGCGACCCCATTTCCAAGTTGGCGATGCTTTTAGTGCGCGACGGGATTCTCGATCAGAAACAAATTGAAAGCCTGGAAGCTGAAGTAGATGAGGAAGTCCGCGTCGCTGCCGATCAGGCTCTCGCCGCGGAACATCCCGCCATCGATTCCATTCTCACCAACGTTTATTCGCCGGAGATTGATCCAACGTCGGTGACCTTCGAAACGCAGCCGCATTTTCACAACGCCCCTAAGACCATGGTGGAGATGGTTGCGTTGACCCTTTCCGACGAAATGGCGCGTGACGAACGCATCGTCGTGTTTGGCGAAGACGTGGCCGACGCCAGCCGCGAGGAGAATCTGAAGCAGGTAAAAGGAAAGGGCGGAGTTTTCAAGGCGACTTCGGGCTTGCAGCGGAAATACGGCCACGACCGCGTGTTCAACTCGCCCCTGGCGGAAGCCAGCATCGTCGGGCGCGCCATCGGCATGGCCGTGCGCGGGTTGAAGCCCGTGGCGGAGATTCAATTCTTCGACTACATCTGGCCGGCGATGATGCAGATTCGCGACGAGCTTTGCGTGATGCGCTGGCGTTCCAATGGCGCGTTCAAGGCGCCGGTGGTGTTGCGTGTGCCGATTGGCGGCTACCTGACCGGCGGCGGCGTGTATCACAGCCAGAGCGGCGAATCGATTTTCACACACTGCCCGGGATTGCGCGTGGTGATGCCTTCCACGGCACTGGATGTTGCGGGGCTCTTGCGCACGGCGATCCGCTGCGACGACCCGGTGATGTTCCTTGAGCACAAGCACCTGTACCGGCAGCCGTATAACCGGTCGGAAAATCCAGGGCCGGATTTCACGATTCCTTTTGGCAAAGCCCGCGTGCTGAAAGAAGGCAGCGACCTGAGCATCATCACCTACGGTGCGGTGGTGCATCGCGCGGAAGTGGCCGCCGCGCAATTGCAGCGCGAAGGCATCAACGTGGAAATCCTCGACCTGCGCTCGCTCTCACCGTACGACTGGGATGCCATCTCCGCAACCGTTCGCAAGACCCACCGCGTGATGGTGGCCTACGAAGACATGCTGAGCTGGGGTTACGGCGCGGAGATCGCGGCGCGCATTGCGGACCAGTTGTTCGACGAACTGGACGCTCCCGTCAAGCGCGTGGCGGCCATGGACACGTTTTGCGCGTATCAGCCAAAGCTCGAAGACGTGATTCTTCCCCAAACCGGCCACATCGCCGCCGCCGTGAAACAGCTTCTGGAGTACTAAGCCTGCCTGGTTTAGACTACCGCTGGGAACCCCAGGAAACTATTCGGCCACGATTCTCGTATCTGTAGATGGGACGCGAAAATGCGTTCTGCGAGGGTTAATCCATGATCTGCCCGAATTGCCAGAAGGACATCGCGATTGGGTCGAAGTTTTGCTACAACTGCGGCGCCAAGCAGCCCGAGACGCCTCCGCCAGGTCTTTCGCCGGCGACAGGCGGCACGAAGAGGTTGATGCGCTCGAGGACCGACAAGAAAATCGCCGGTGTCTGCGCGGGCCTTGCCGATTATTTTGATATGGATCCCACGATCATCCGAGTGCTCTGGCTGATTGCCGTGCTTTGTTTTGGCACGGGCTTGCTCGCTTACTTGATTCTCTGGATCGTTCTGCCCGTCGCCCCTGGTGGGGTGATTCCGACGTCAGCCGCCGCGGCACCATAGGGCCCTCCTGACCGATCTTTCCCTGGCAAAAGGACTCTCAGTTCTGAATGCCCATCTGCGTCAGAAAGAAAGCGTAATCAATAGCATTATCCTTTAGCCGGTCATACCGCCCGGATGCGCCTCCATGACCGCCGGGATCCATTTTGGTCTTAAGAATGAGCAGATGGTGGTCCGTCCGCACTGCCCGCATCTTGGCCACGTACTTCGCGGGCTCCCAGTACATCACCTGGCTGTCGTTAAATGAGGTTCGCACCAGGATGTTGGGATACGGTTTGTTCTCGATGTTGTCGTACGGCGAATAGGTGATCATGTAATCGAAGGCCGCCTTCTCCTTCGGATTGCCCCATTCCTCGAATTCCGGCACCGTTAGCGGGATCGAATCGTCCAGCATAGTGTTCATCACATCCACAAACGGAACGCCCACCAATGCGGCATGAAAAAGGTCCGGCCGCATGTTCAGGACGGCGCCCATGAGCAAGCCGCCGGCGCTTCGGCCTTCAATGACCAGCCTATCCTTTGAGCCGTATCCCTGAGCCACGAGATGCTCGGCGCACGCGATGAAGTCGGTGAACGTGTTTTTCTTGTGCATCATGCGGCCGTCGTCGTGCCACGCTTTGCCCATTTCTCCGCCTCCGCGAATGTGCGCCACCGCCACGACCACTCCGCGATCGACCATGCTGAACAAAGTGGGGTTAAAGCCGATGTCGTACGAAGCGCCGTACGATCCATAACCCGTGAGATAGAGCGGCCCTTTTCCATCGAGCTTGGCGCCCTTCATGTGCAGCACGGAGATTGGCACTTTCACGCCATCGGATGCGGTTGCCTGAATTCGCTCCACTTGATAGCGCGTCCGGTCGTACCCGCCGGGCACCTCCTTCTGCTTCAGGAGTGTGGAAGCGCCGCTGGCCATGTCGTATTCGAACACTGATTGCGGGGTGACGAACGACTGGTAGCCGTAGCGGAACTTCCCCGTGTCAAACACGCGGTTGGCGTAGGGATAGCTTACGTAGGCGGGCTCAGGGAATTCGATGGGCCGGCACTGGTTCGTGTGCAGATCGCACACGCGCATTTGCGGTAAGCCCTTTTCGCGTTCGTACAAAACGTAATAGTTCTTGAAATAGTCCGTGTCTTCCAGCATGACGTCCGGGCGATTCGGCAAAATCTCCTGCCAGTTCTTTTTTCCGGGATCGGGAACCGGCGCCTTCACCAGCCGGAAATTGCGCCCCGTATCGTTCACACGGATGTAAAAGAAGTCGCCGTTGTGATCCGGATAGTATTCAACGTCCTGCTTGCGAGGTTCGAGAACCTTCCATTCCGCCATCGGCTGGTCGGCGGGAATGTAACGAGCTTCCGTAGTGGTGTGGCTGCCGGAGAAGAGATAAATATAAGCCTTACTGCGACTCTTCCCCGTGAAGACGTCAAAGCGCTCATCCTTTTCCTCGTATACCAGCGTGTCTTTTCCGGTCGTGCCCAAGGCATGCCGGTACATCTGATATCCCCGCTTCGTCGTTGCATCTTCCACGGTGTAGAAAAGCGTCTTGTTGTCGTTGGCCCAGGCCACGGAGTCGACCCGCTCGGAATGGTCTGGTAGGAGCTTTCCCGTGTGTAAATCCTTGAAGGCCAGCGTGAACTGCCGGAACCCGGTGTTGTCCGTGGTGTACGCCAGAAGGTTACTGTCGTCGCTGACCTCAAACGAGCCGAGCGACATGAACGCCTGTCCTTTGGCGAGTTCATTCACGTCCAGAATCACCTCTTCCGGCGCGTCCATGCTGCCCTTTTTGCGGCAGCGAATCGGGTACTGCTTGCCCGCTTCCGTCCGCACGTAATAGAAGTAGCCTCCCTCCTTGTAGGGAACTTCCACGTCGGTTTCCTTGATCCGGCTCAGCATTTCGTCGTAGAGCTTTTTCTGGAAAGCCTCGGTAGGCTTCATCACCGCGTCGGTGTAGGCGTTCTCGGCTTCGAGATAATCTTTCACTTCCGGGTTCTTCTTGTCGCGCAGCCAGAAGTAGTTATCCACCATCTTATGGCCGTTGATCTCCGTGAGCTTTGGGACTTTCTTTGCTATCGGTGGCGCAGGAAGCGATGAAGAATCATCCGCCGGAGATAGCCGCAATTCGGCGGCGAGCAGTAGCGCCACAAACACCAGAAAGGCAGGCAGAAGGAGGCGCGAGAACAGTTTGTTCATTGGAGTGTCCTTCCGAGGAGTTGCGAAACCCCTCGATTGTATATCAAGCCTTTGGCGAGACCTGTCAAGGATTCAGCAAGAGCCTGCTCGTTCTATCCAGCATTTCTCGAACCGCGCTACTTGCCCCCTTTTTCGAATAAGGGCTGGTCCAAGGAAAATGTCCCCGCGCCCACCGTTGCCAGCGCGAAGCAGGCCACCGCAAGCGCCAGCGGGAATTCGTATTCATGCACGGCCAAGTAGCCCTTGCTGCTGTGTACTTTCCAGATTGCCACACTCATTTCCACGGCCAGCAACAGCGCCGCCGGCCGCGTAAACAATCCCAGCATCAACAGCACTCCGCCAAAGACCTCTAGCACTCCCGCAATATAAACGAAGTATCCCGGCAGCCCATGTTCCACGAAGAAGCCCTGCATGCCGCCGCCCAGGTGCGCCAGCTTGGGGTAACCGTGAGCGAAAAAAATCACGCCGAGCGCGAGGCGCAGCGCCAGCAACGCAAAGGGCTGGAGAGCGTTGAGGGATTTCATCAGAGAACCTCCGGGAGGGATTTCGCGCGTGATTTTTTCGGAAGCTGCGGCATTCTAACAGAAAAGCATCGCGCCCATGGGCATCTCCGGCGCCAGCGGCCCTTTCAGGTACAATCTCTAGCGATTGGGGAAAAGACAGGAAGCGTATGAGCAAAAGAAAGACCTTCGCTGTGGTCAATGGCGGCGGCGACGCTCCCGGGTTAAACGCGGCGATTCGTGGCGTGGCGCGCTCGGCGATCAATGCGCACGGGATGCGCGTGCTCGGCATTCACAACGGTTTCGACGGCCTCATCTGGCCGGAAGGTGCGAAGGAATTGACGGAGGAATCCGTCAGCGGCATTTTGCCACGCGGCGGCACGATTCTTGGCACCACCAATCGTGGCAATCCTTTTGCCTACCGCACCCAGGAAGACGGCAAGGAGGTGGTGCGCGACTATTCCAATCTTTGTCTGGAAAACGCCCGCCGCCTGGGCATTGATGCATTTGTGGTTATCGGCGGTGACGGTACGCAGCACATCGCCCGCGATTTCGCGCGCAAAGGGATGCACATCGTTGCAGTACCCAAGACCATTGACAATGACCTTTCCGCCACCGACGTCACTTTTGGTTTCGACACCGCCATCCTCATCGCCACCGAGGCCATCGACCGCCTCCACACTACTGCGGAGAGCCACCATCGCGTCATGCTCATTGAAGTCATGGGACGCGACGCAGGCTGGATTGCGCTGCACGCCGGCATCGCGGGCGGAGCACACATCATCCTCATCCCGGAAATTCCCTTTTCGTTTCAAGCCGTCAGCGAAGCCATTCGACAGCGCGAAATTCGCGGTTGCCATTACAGCCTTATCGTTGTGGCGGAAGGCGCGAAGCTTCCCGCCACCGATCCCGGCGGCAAGCCTATTCCACCGTGTGGCCCGGGAACCGTCGCCAACACCATCGCTTTCACGCTTCGCGAAATGCTCCACAAGGAAATTCGCGTGACCGTTCTGGGCCATGTCCAGCGTGGCGGTTCGCCCACGCCTTTCGATCGCGTGACCGCCACGCGCAGGGGAGTGCATGCCGTAGATCTCGTCGCACGCGGCGAGTTTAATCGCATGGTCTGCCTGCGAGGCATGCATATTGAGTCCGTGCCGCTCGAAAAAGCGTGGAAGCCATGAAGCTGGTCGGGCCCGATAGCGAAATTGTGCATGCTGCGCGCGCCATCGGCACAACCTTCGGGGACAGTGCATGAAGCGCAAGCTTCTCATCGCCGTGCCGCTGCTTTGCCTTGTGATTTTTTTCGCCTGGATGTTTCGTCCTAAGCGGGAAACGCAAGGCGAAGCATTCGTCAACGAAAAAGTCGCTCCCGTGCTCAGCGGCATCGCCCAGGTGCGTCAACAGGTGGGAGTGCTGCATTACGGCGAGCGTGTCGAGGTCCTCAGTAAGCGCAATGAATACATGAAGGTTCGAACTTCCTCCGGGTCCGTTGGATGGGTGGACAGCCGTCAGTTAATGGAGCCGGCCCTCTGGCAGCGCAGCATCAAGCTGCTCGAACAAGTCCGCAACATGCCCGTGCAAGCGCGCGGCCGCACCAAAGTGTCCACGAATCTGCGCGTGCTTCCCGGACGCACTGAACCGCGTCTCTACCAATTTGCGCGCAATGTTCCCGTCGAAATTGTGGGACGCGGCGTAGCCGAGTGGATGCAGACCACCGATGAAAAGGATTCCGGCGAACCGCTGGAAACTAAGAAAGAAGATTGGTTCCTGGTCCGGGGCATTGCCACGCGCCCGCCCGGAGAATCCTCGCGCGCCGCGGAGACCACTACCACGGAGCCCGGCGATCAATCCGTCCCGGTTGCGGGATGGGTCGTTGCGCGCTTCATTGAGCTGGATCTGCCGGATCCCGTGCGCGAAGGCACGGCCTCCGCCAACATTCGTCCCCTCGCTTGGTTTGAGTTGAACCGCGTCCCAGATCCCTCCGGCGACAAGCCGCAATACCTTCTTGCTGCGACGCGCGGGCCGGAAGGTCAGCCATGTGACTTCACCGCCCTGCGCGTTTACACCTGGTTTGCAAAGAGAAGCCGCTACGAAACCGCCTTCATCGAAAACAAGCTCTGCGGCCAATTGCCGATCCGCCTCGGCAAGGGTCCCAAAGACGAGCCCGAATTTCACTTCCATGTCATGGACAGAAATAAGGAGGAACGCGTCTATCGGTTGACGCAGACTGTGGTGCGGCGCATTCGTGAACCGAGCGAGGCCAAAAGCAAACGCGTAGCTACCAAGCGCACTAAACCAGCGCCGCGGTAACCTATGTTCTGAAAAACTTACGATCTGCCGCTGCACTTCGGGGCGCGGGTGGAGAACAACGGGATGACCTTGCATATCTGCGAAGCAGAAGTCCGCGAGGTGCTCGACATGCCGTGGGCGCTTCGTGCGGTCGAAGAAATTTCCCGCAAGCAGGCCACCGGAGAAGTCGTCGTGCACCCGCGGAGACGCTTCGAATTGTCTCACGGCGGATTTTTTCACTACATGGCTGCCGCGGACTATACCGCGGGTTTTGTGGCCTTGAAGCAATACACTTACGTGCGCGGCAAGCTGCAATTTCTCGTTCCGCTCTACGAGATGGCCACGGGCGACCTCCTCGCAGTCATCGAGGCCGATTACCTGGGGCAATTGCGCACCGGAGCCGCTTCTGGCGTGGCTACGAAGTATCTGGCGCGCGAAAATTCGCACGTCGCCGCCATCATCGGAACCGGGGGACAGGCGCGGACGCAGCTCGAAGCCGTTGCCGCCGTTCGAAAGCTCGAATCCGCGAACGTCTATGGCCGCGATACCGCCAAGCGTGAAAACTTTTGTAAGGAAATGTCGGCACGGCTGGAAATCTCCGTGATCCCCAGCGGCTCCTCGGGCGACGCCGTCCACGGTGCAGATATCGTTTGCACCGCCACCACTTCCTCACAACCAGTGGTCTTCGGCGCGGACCTGGCGCCTGCCGTTCACATCAACGCCATCGGCGCGAACCATGCGCACAAGCGCGAGTTGGATGATGAAGCCGTAAGCAGCGCCGACGTCGTCGTCGTGGACTCCATCGAGCAGTCGCGGCAGGAAGCGGGCGACCTGATCATGGCATTCAAAGACGACGAAATCTGCTGGACTGGCGTCCGCAAGCTTTGCGATGTGGTTGCCGGCAAAATCAGCGGGCGCACGAGCGATTCGGAAGTCACGCTGTTCAAGTCCAACGGCATTGCGTCGTGGGATCTGGCTGTCGCAATTAAAGTGTACGCCGCTGCCCGCGAGAAAAAACTCGGCCGCGAATTGCCGTTTTGGACTGGCGGTTCGGGCAATTAGCCGTTGAGGAGGTCCGGCTGCCTGTTTAGAAAAGCGCGCACCTGAGTTCAAGCGAAAATAGAAAAATCGCGAGAGCATAGTAAGCTGTCATCATGCGAACCCTCCCCGACCACCTTCGCAAAGGTATGAAGCTTGTCATCGTGGGCTGCAATCCCAGTGAATCCTCCGTCCGCGTCGGACACTACTATGCCGGCCGCGGTAATGAATTCTGGCCCATCCTTTACGAGAGCGGCGTCGTGCCCGAGCCGTTTGATTATCACGACGACCGACGAGTGATCGAATTTGGCATCGGCCTCACCGATTTGGTGAAGCGTCCAACCAAAGGCGTCGAGGAACTGAAGCGAGAAGATTTTGCGGAAGGGCGCATCGTGCTCTCGCAAAAACTCGAGGAGTTTGCTCCGCACGTCGTGGCGTTCAATGGCAAGCTCACCTACGAACAGTTCGCGCAGCGCCGCTGCAAATACGGAATCCAGAAAGAATTGCTGTACGGAGCGCGCGTCTATGTTTTGCCTTCCACCAGCGGGGCCAACAATAAATTCAAGAACGAGAAATTGTTGCACTTTCGAAAGTTGGCTAAACTCGTGGCCAAAGTTGAAAAAACCAGGGAAGTCCAAGCAAACTAGGTTTGGAAGCTGATGAGCCATTCTCCTCAACCCGCACAGGCTGGCCCGGTCCTTCACGAAGCAAAGCACGACGGCGTCGCCGTGCTGATCATGAATAGGCCCGACCGCCTGAATGCCCTGAATAACGAACTCACGACCGCTCTGAACGATGCGCTGGGCCGCATTGCCGCGGATGAATCAGTCCGCGTTGTAGTACTCACCGGCGCCGGCCGCGCTTTTTGCGCTGGCGGCGACCTTGCGTTGATTGGCAAAGGCCGCGAGACGGGTCAGACGCAGTCGTTGGAGCCGCTCCTGCGAGCCGGGATGCAAGCCGTTCTCAAGATGCGCATCATGCCGCAACCGGTGATTGCCGCCGTCAATGGCGCCGCAGCAGGCGCGGGAATGAACATCGCTCTGGCCGCGGACATTCGCATCGCTGCCGAAGAAGCCACGTTCGGCCAGAATTTTGCCAAAGTTGGGCTGTTCCCCGATTTTGGCGGAACGTACTTCTTGCCGCAGCTCGTCGGCCCCGCCAAAGCCGCCGAGCTTTTTTATAGCGGTGACATGATTGACGCGAAGACTGCGCTTCAGCTTGGTATCGTGAATCGGCTGGTACCCGGCGCGCAGCTCGAAGCGGAAGTGCGGTCCCTCGCGCAAAAAATCGCGCAAGGGCCGCCCCTGGCGATTCGGGCGGTAAAAAGGAACTTATTCAGCAGCGAAAAAGAAAGACTCGAGAAAGCTCTGGAACAGGAAGTCCAGGAACAAGTTCGCTGTTATCTTTCCGAAGATTGCCAGGAAGGTATTCGCGCTTTCCTTGAAAAACGGTCCCCGCAGTTTCGTGGCAAATAGCTGTAAAATGTAAACGCTTGGTAAGCATGGCCACTCATCTCGAAACCATTCAGCTCCGTCTAGAGCACCGCACCGCCTGGATCACGCTCGACCGCGCTCCCCTGAACATCCTGGATATTGCGACGATGGAAGCGCTCGATGCGGCGCTTGAGCGCGCCCTGCCCAAATCGGATTTCGTGATTTTCCAGGGCGCGGGAGTTAAGGCGTTTTGCGCGGGCGCGGACGTTGCCGACCACGCTCCCAAGCGCGTGGAGAAAATGCTTTCCGCGTTTCACGCCGTGTTTCGCCGCCTGGCCACAGCCGATTGCCTGACCATTGCCGCTGTGCACGGTTACTGCCTTGGCGGCGGCATGGAACTTGCCACGTTTTGCGATTTCGTCCTCGCTACTGAATCCGCGCAGTTCGGTCAGCCGGAAATCAGGCTAGGATGCTATCCGCCGGTAGCGATGGTGACGTTGCCTCGCCTCGTTGGCATGCAAGCGGCCGCGCACTTGATTCTCACCGGCCATCAAATTAGTGGCACGGAAGCGCACCGCCTCGGCCTGGTCACACGCGTCGTTCCCGACTATGAGCTTCCCGCCGCCGTGGATGCGCTTCTCGAAGAGCTTCGAGCGCTGAGCCCCAGCGTGCTCCACTTGACCCGGCGAACTCTCGCCCGCCTTCACTCGTCCGATTTTCTGAAGCACCTCGAAGAAGCGGAACGCGTATACCTGTCCGAGCTGATGCAAATGCGCGATGCGCAGGAAGGCATTCGCGCCTTCCTCGAAAAGCGCAAGCCGGTTTGGAGAGTGAAATAAAATAAGAACATGGACCAACTGGAAATTACTCCGACAGAAGTGAAGGCGCGGCTCGACCGCGGAGAAAATGTAGTGCTCGTTGACGTACGCGAGCCGTGGGAATTTGAAATTTGCCGAATCGAGAGCGCGAAACACGTTCCCCTTGGCGCGCTGGCTGCCAGCCTGGATACACTGCCGGACGTCGACGAGGTGATTTGTTATTGCCATCACGGCATGCGAAGCTTGGATGCGGCGGCATGGCTGCGTTTTCAAGGATTCGAGCGTGCCAAGTCCCTGGCCGGGGGTATCGAGCGCTGGTCGCTCGAAGTCGACTCCAAAGTCCCGCGGTATTAACGCTCCTTGTTTTTCATTTTGTGCCCGGCTGCATGTACGATCTCCCGAGGGGGCGAGGCTTGCCCCGTCCCTCTGCGTCGAAGGTCCTATGCCCAAAGTGAGAGTCAAGTTTCTCAACAAGCCAACCTGAACTACCTGCCGCAAAGCAAGGGGTCTCTTGCTGGAACTGGGTGTGGAACTCGAATCGCGCGACTTGCGCACGGAGCGTTTGACCGAGGCCGAACTGGACGCGCTGATCGGCCAGCGCGATTGCAGGGAATTTTTGAATCCGCGCAACGAAATCTTCCGCACGCGAAACATGAAGGAACATCCGCCTTCGCGCGCGGAAGCGATCCAACTGATGGCCAAGGAACCCAATCTGATTCGCAGGCCCATTGTGATGCGCGGTTCGCAAATGGTTCTTGGTTTTGACGAAGAAGCGTACAAAAAGCTTTTGAAATGAGTAGCAGTTGGCATAACTTTTAGGCGCTTGTTCATACGCAGAGAAAAGAGTGCCGGAAATGAAATCACTGGCCGAAAGAATCGTCATCCAGCAAGGCGACCTAACAGAGATGGACACGGACGTCATCGTCAACGCCGCGAACAACGATTTGATCCTTGGCGGAGGCGTGGCCGGGGCGATCCGGCGAAAAGGCGGCGACGCCATCCAGCGCGAGTGCAACGAGATCGGTACCATCCCCGTGGGATACGCTGCGATTACGAGCGGCGGAAAGCTGAAAGCCAGGTTCGTGATCCACGCCGCAAGCATGCGGCTTGGTGGAGCGACAACCGCGGAAACACTGCGGAGTTCTACCGCGCACTCCCTGAGGATTGCGAAAGACCGGGGACTGAGAAGCATTTCGTTTCCCGCGGTCGGTACCGGCATCGCCGGGTTTCCGCTGGAAGAGTGTGCGAAGATCATGCTGCGCGAGGCAGCGGAACATCTGCGTGGCGAAACTTCGCTTGAGACGGTGCATTTCGTGCTGTTTGACGACGTCGCTAAGGAAATCTTCGAGCGCACTTGGAACAAGCTGCAAGCTGAACTGTCCTCAGGAACCGCGGGAGCAACAGACGCATGACGCCGCTCGAAGAATTGCTTGCGGAGCGGATTCGCCGCTACGGCCCCATCCCTTTTGCCGACTTCATGCGCGAATGCCTGTACCATCCGGTGCATGGGTACTACAGCAAAGCGGAATCGCAGCGGTTCGCGGATTACTACACCAGCGTGGATGTGCATCCGATTTTTGGCCGATTGCTCGCGCGGAAATTTGGCCAAATGTGGGAGCAGCTTGACCGGCCGACAGAATTTTTGCTCGTGGAAGTGGGCGCGGGAGTAGGGCGGTTGGCCGGGCACGTCCTGGATTTTTGCAAAGCGCGGCTGCCGGAATTTTACTGGGCGCTGCGCTATGTCGCCGTGGAGCGGTCAGCGTCGCGGCGCGAGCAAGCTGCTTCGCGATTGGAACGCCACGCGACGGCGGGCCGCCTGCGGATTGCGGCGGAGATTGCAGCGCAGATTCCCGCGGGCTGCATTTTCTCGAATGAATTGATCGACGCGCTGGCCGTGCACCGCATGGTGATGCGCGAAGGCGTGCTGCAAGAAATTTGTGTGGGTTGCGACAACGAAGAATTTGTAGATGTGGTCGCGCCGGTTTCCACGTGCGCGATCAACGAATATTTTGCGACGCAAGGCATCACACTGTACGAAGGCCAGCACGCGGAAGCGGGGCTCGAAGCGTGCGATTGGATCACGGAAATCGGGCGGCGCATCGCGAGGGGATTTGTGCTGACCGTTGATTACGGCCATCGCGCGGCGGAGCTCTTCGACGAGCGCCACATGCGCGGCACGTTGCTGGCTTACCGGGAGCATTGCGTGAGCGAGGATTTCTACGCGTCGCCGGGAGAGCAGGACCTGACCGCGCATGTGAATTTCACGGCCCTCGAAACTTGGGGGCGACGGTCGGGCCTGGAAACGGCGACGCTTACCTCGCAGACGGCCTTTCTGTTGGCGCTGGGGGAGGCGAACGAGTTCGCCGACCTCTACGACCCGGGACAAAACGAAGCCGAGCAGATTCGCGCGCGCTTGCAACTGAAGACGCTCATCCATCCCGAGGGCATGGGTGAACGGTTTCAGGTTTTGCTCCAGCGGAAAGGTCTTGGCGGACGACTGCGGTAGAGTGTGGGTTGCGAGCGCAGGAGGGACCAGTGGCAAGGCTCGCATCGGGGCCTGCTGCCTCGCTCAGGATGACCGTTTAGTATTGGGCAGCAAGGGGAGTTCTATTGCGGGGAAGGATCCGGCCTTTTCTTGAGGACCGGCTTTTCGCCGGAAGCGGGGGTGGCGAGTGTTGAACCAGGCTTTGCAGGTTCCGTGGGTGCGGGCGTGGCAACCAGTTCGCCGCCGCTTTCAGAGTAGGGTTTCTTGATCAACTGTTCCGCTCGAGCCTGTGCCCCACCGGTATTGTCGTTGGTCTGCTTGGCTTTGCTGTACTCGTTGACGGCGCGCTCGCGCTGACCCAGCAAATCGAAAATCTCTCCGAGATAAACATGGCTCCAGACTTCGGTCCATTTTTCCGAAGGCTCAGGAACATTCTGCAGAGCTTCGCGGAAAGAGTTGGCGGCGGCCTGGTAGTTTTTCTGGTAGAAGAACGCTTCGCCCATGCGGAAATTGGCGAGCGGGCGCCCGGGCTGGATGCTGAGCGCTTTCTGGTACTGTGCGATGGCGTCGTAAAAGCGGCCTTGTTCGGCGAGATCCTCGCCTCGGGCAATGGCCGCTCGAGCGCGCAGCGGGACGCTAGATTTGAGAATGACGTTGTTTGGATCGATTTTGATGCCGAGTGGCTTGGGCCGGCCGAAAACGTCGACAGAAAATTGCGTTTCAAGGCCGGTACATTCGATGGTCTTGGTTTCCGGGTTGCCTTCCGTTTCGATGCGCAAATCCACGGGCATGTGGAAGGTTTCGAGAGGCTGCTTGATTTTGCCGACGACGCGGAAACCTTTCGGCGTGCGGTAGACGACGTAATCGAGCGTAAATTCCGGGACGCCGGTGGAGTTCAGCCACTGTGCGAAAAAGCTGCGCAGATTCGGCGGATCTTGCCCCTGCTTTGTGGAAGCTTGGACGCGGCGCTCGGCGAGATTCTCAAAATCCTCGATGTGAGCGGATTTTTCGGCAAACTGAAAGTAAAAGTCGTGCAGCGCGGACTTGAAGGCCACGTCGCCCATCATGGCGCGCAGCATGTGAAAAAGCATGGCGCCTTTGTTCATCACGACGGAGCGGTAGTCCGGGGAATACGTCGCGAGACGGCCAGCTTGGCCGACGGGCGCGGCGTCCTCATACATCAACGCACCAACCGCGAATTCGTCTACGGCACGCAGGCCCGCTTCCTTGCCGGAAGTTTGTTCAGCATAGAGCGCTTCACAGTAGCGTGCGAGGCCGTCGCTGATCCAGGCGTCGTTGGGCGTGGCAGGAGCAACCTGCACTCCCCACCATTGCGAGGCGACGAGGCGGGCAATGGCGCGGTCGCTGGCTTTGGGGTCCCACATGCGCTGGCTCAGGAGAAGCGCGCCAGGAGCGGCGAAATCGCGGAGCGTGCCTTCGGGCAATTGAATCAGAGCGAAAGAAGGATCGGGGATGGGGCCGAACATGTCGGAGAAAGCCACGGCGGCCCGCGCAACGTCGGCAGCAAACTCCTGCGCGTTCGAGGACATATTGCGCGGCGCGTAAACGTTGACGCTGATGCCCTCTGCTTGTCTGGGATTGAGCTGCAGGTTGCCGGCGACAAACGTGCCATGTTGCGCGGGCCGGTTGCACTCAAAGGTGTAGAGAAGGCGGCTGCCTTCGACGGCGTTTTTTCCCGGTACAGGCGTGGGAGCCGGCGCTTTGCCGGAGCCTGCAACGGCGAAAGTTGCGGGAACGTTCAACCGGAACGAGGCGGTATAGCGATTGGACGGATAATCGGTGAGCGGGAACCAGCGCGCAGGTAAAAGCAAATAGGCGCCATCCTTGGTGATCGAAGCGACGCGGATGCCGGGCACGGGGCTGTTTTCTTCGTTGAAGAGCAAACCCGCGTAGGTGAAAGTGAGCGTAACGTGGCCGCCCGAGGCGACGGGAGTGAGAAGCTGGACGTTGACAAAAAGAGGATTTTGGCTGTCGCGCTCGAAGGTGAGCGGTTTGCCTTCGGGGCTTTTGACTTCCTTGACGACGAGGTTGGGATGAAGCTCGACGCGCACGTTGCTGGAGGCTTCGGTAGCGACGAGATCGATTTTGGCGGTGGCAGAAAGCGACTGGCCAATGGCGTCGAGCGTTGCAGAGACGTCGTAGTGGGTGGCAAGAAAATTCACCGGACGCGGAGCCTGGGCATGGAGCGGCGCAGCGGCCAACGAAAGGAGCAGCAGGAACATACCGATAGTGTCTGAAATCCCTCGACGACGGGTCATCGGACCCCTTTCCATGTGATGCCTATCCCCAATCACTGTACACCTAATAGGATACCAAAGAGCTCACTTCGCGTTGCTTGTGGCGGTACCTAGCAGCCGGACGATTTCGTCGGCGGCACGGTCTACGGCTCCAGGAGGACCAAGGAGTTTTTGCACTTCTTGCAGGCAGCACCGCATTTCTGAGACGCGCGGATTGGGGCTAGGCGGGCCGGACAGCAGCGATTCTGCCTCGGCGGCGAGACGCTGTGGCGTGAAGCCGTTCTGAATCAATTCCGGAACGACGGCGCGCCCTGCGATGAGATTGACCATGCTGAAGAACTTGGTTTTCACCAGCGGCTTAGCGAGGAGCGCGGTGAGCGACGAAAGGCGATAAACCACAATCATGGGTTTACCCAAGAGGGCGGCTTCGACCGTGGCGGTGCCGCTGGAGACGATCGCGAGGTCGGCGGCCGCCAAGGCGTTGTAGGTGTCGTTCGAAATGAGTCTCAGGTGCCAATCACGGGGAAAGTCTTTCTCAATCCTCGCGGCATCCAAGCCCGGCGCAACGGCAATCACTATCTGTGGTGGACCAGGAAAGCGCAGGCGAATTTCACGAAGCCCTTCGATTAACACCGGAAGATGATGGGCGATCTCGCCACGACGGCTGCCGGGAAGAACGGTGATGATTTGCCCTTCATTTGGAAGACCGTATTTCCTGCAAAATAATTCCCGCGTCAGGCTGGCGTTGACGTTTCCCACCAACGGGTGGCCGATGAATTTCACAGGCACGCCGGCGTCGGCATAGAACTTTTCTTCAAAATGAAAAATGCAGAGCGCTTCGGCAAAGCGGCGTCGCACCAGCTTCACACGCCAAGGGCGCCAGGCCCAGAATTGTGGGCAAATATAATAGACGTTCCGAATGCCTTTAGGACAGAGCTTGCGCGCCAGGCGCAGGTGAAAGCCGGGAAAATCCGTGAGGATGGCGAGCGGGGGCTTTCGACGACCCGCTTCTTCGACAAGATGACGCATGGCGCGAACGAGCGAGGGCAAGCGCTTCAGCACCTCGGTGATTCCCACGACGGAGACTTCGGAATAGTCGGTGATGATTTCCACGCCGGCGGCGCGCATCTGTGGTCCGCCCATGCCGAAGATGGCGACGTCGAGGCGCTGCATTAGGGCAGAGGCGAGGCGTGCGGCATACATGTCCCCGGAAGCTTCACCGGCGGAGAGCAGAAGCGGAATAGGTGGCATGCGCGGCGAAGAAAGCGATCAGTCGCTGGCCGGCAGAGCAGACGGCTCGGCCGCGCCACGGGCTTCGAGAGGAATGTGCAGCTCCTGCTCTTTGTACTGGAGCTGATAAAGGCGGAAATAAATACCGCGCTGGAGGAGAAGCTCCTGGTGCGCACCTTGCTCGCGCAAGCGCCCTTTGTGAAAGACGAGGATGCGATCCGCGTGCTGGATGGTGCTGAGGCGGTGGGCGATGACGAGTGCGGTGCGCCCGGAGAGCAGGCGATTCAATGCCTCGCGAATCTGCAACTCCGTCTTGGTGTCTACGCTGGAGGTGGCCTCGTCGAGAATCAGGAAGCGCGGATTGTGCGCCAGCGCGCGGGCGAAATTGATCAGCTGGCGCTGGCCGACAGAAAGCGTGGAGCCGCGCTCGTTGACGCTGGTGGCGGGGCCTTCGGAGAGCGAGCGAATGAAGTCACCGAGGCCGACTTCTTCGAGGGCGCGCTCGACGGTGACGGTGTCGATGTTCGGCGTGCCAAGGCGGACGTTGGCTGCAATCGTTCCGGTAAAAAGAAAAGGATCCTGGAGCACGATACCGAATTGGCGACGCAAGTCCTGCAGCTCGATGGTGCGAATATCCTTGCCGTCGAGCAGGATTTGGCCGCGCTGAATGTCGTAGAAGCGGAGAAGCAGGGAAATGAGAGTGGTCTTGCCGGCGCCGGTGTGACCGACAATGGCGAAAGTCTGGCCGGGTTCGACGCGGAAAGAAACATCGCGAAGCACCCAATCTTCTTCGGAAGGTTCGCGGACATTGCGGTAGCTGAACCAGACATTGCGAAATTCGATTTCGCCGTGTGGACGGACGAGTGTGATGGCGTTGGGGTCCGATTGAATGGTCACCGGTTCGTCGAGAAGCTTGAAAATGCGTTCGGAGGCGGCCATGGCGGACTGCAGGATGTTGAATTTCTCGCTGAGGTCCTGAATGGGCCGGAAGAAACGCTGCGCGTACATGGTGAATTCCGTGAGCACGCCGAGCGTAAGCGCGCCATGCAAGATGCGATTCCCGCCGGACCAATAGATAAGAGCAATGGTGGCAAAGCTCAGGAATTCGACTGCGGGGTAAAAGAGGGCGTAGGCCAGAATAGCATCGCGCCAGGCGAGCATGTTGTCGCGATTGCGCTTGGAGAATTCCTCCATGGCTTTTTTCTCACGATTGAAAAGCTGCACCACGCTCATGCCCGAAATATATTCTTGGAGGAAAGCGTTGATCCGCGCGATGGCGATACGGATGCGGCGGTTGGCGTCGCGTACATATTTGCGAAAAATCAGCGTGACGATCAGGATGCCGGGCAGGATGGCAAGCGTGTCAAGAGCCAGGCGGCGGTCGAGCTTGAAAAGCAAGGCGGCCATAACCACGAGCAGGAAAAAATCGTTAATCATGGTGACGACGCCCGCGGCGAAGAGATCGTTGAGCGCGTCGACGTCGGTGGTGACTCGAGTCACCAAACGACCGACGGGGTGGCGGTCGAAATAACTCATGGGCAAGCGCTGTAAGTGGCCAAATATCTCACGGCGCATGTCGTACATGGTTTGCTGGCCGACGCGCTGCATGATGCGGATTTGAATGTACTGGGCGAGAAAATCGAACGCCAGGACGGCCAAGTACAGCAAACTCAGCCAAATGATCCCAATCCACGCGCTGGATTCAGCGATCTTGTGGTCCATTGCTGGGACAAAGTTGTTATCAATGGCCTTCTGGAAAATCGCGGGAGGAGCGAGTTCGAGAGGCGTGACGACGGCCACCAGCGCAAGCGCCAACACCACACGCCAGCGGTACGGCTTCAAGTATTGCAAAAGCCGCCGCATCAAGCGCGAGTCGTACGCTTTGCCTAAGGCCTCTTCTTCTTGCAAAGTGCTCATGCGTTTTCGAGCTCTTCTTCGAGCAACTGCTTCTGGTACAAATCCGCGTAATAACCGCCGCGTCCGAGCAACTGATCATGTGTGCCGCGCTCGATGATGCGGCCTTCGCGGAGAACCACGATCTGGTCGGCGTTCTGCACCGTGGACGTGCGGTGCGAAATCAGAATCGTCGTGCGGCGGCGCATGACGCTGCGCAAGCCGGAGAGAATTTTTTCCTCAGTCTGTGTGTCCACGCTGGAGAGCGCGTCGTCCAGGATCAGAACGCGCGGATCGCGCACAATGGCCCTGGCAATCGCAGTGCGCTGTTTCTGTCCGCCCGAGAGAGTGATGCCGCGCTCTCCAACGGTCGTGTCGTACCCGGCGGCAAAGTCCTGTATGTCCCCATGAAGGCTGGCGATTTCCGCCGCTTCGCGGGCGCGCTCGGGATGGTAATCCCGTAATCCGAAGGCGATGTTGCCGCCGACGGTCTCGCTGAAGAGATAAGTGTCCTGCGGAACGTAGCCGATGGAACGGCGCAGGGTTTCGAGCGGCCAATCTTGAATGGGATGACCGTCAATCAGCACGGTTCCTTTGGGCGCTTCCCAGAGCCGGGCGACGAGGGCGGCGAGTGTGGTTTTACCGCATCCGGTGGGCCCGACTACGGCAAGAGTGGAGCCGGCAGGAATCTTCAGGTTGATGTCGGAAAGAACCGGGTGCAGGCCGCCGCCGTTGGATTTCCCAAAGCCATTGGAGCCGTTCGCGCCAGAAAGAGTAGTTGGGTAACTAAAAGTAAGATTCCGGAACTCAATTTCGCCGACCGGAGCCGCGTCTTTGGGGAGGATCGCGGCGCGATCGTCAATATTTGGTTTCGCGGTAAGGATGAAATTCAGGCGGCCCATGGAAGCGGCGCCGCGCTGGAAGATATTAGTCACCCAGCCTAGCGCAATCATCGGCCAGACGAGCTGGTTTAGGTAGAAAAAGAAGGCGATCAGGGCGCCGAGCGTGATTTGGCCGTTAAGGAGTTGGTGGCCGCCCTGCCAGAGAACGATTAGGAAGCTCGTGCCCACCAACGCCTGGAGCGAAGGCATGAACATGCTCCAGGTGCGGATCAAGCGAATGTTGCGCGAGACGTACTCGCGATTGGGCTCGTCGAACGCCTGCATTTCCGCTTCTTCCTGCGCATAAGCGCGCACAATGCGCACGCCGGAGAGGTTTTCCTGCACGCGCGCGGTGAGCGTGGCCAGGGCGGCCTGAATGTTTTCGTAGAGCTCATGGATGGTCTTGCCGAAGAACCACACGGCGATGGCCACCACTGGCGCGGGGAGCAAGACCCACAGCGTGAGCGATGGGGACAACGTGACCATGACCAGGATGGCCATAATCATGGTGACGATCGTGGTGGCGCTATACATGATGCCGGGCCCGAGCACCATGCGAACGGAATTGAGGTCGTTGGTGGCGCGCGACATCAGTTCGCCGGTACGGTTGCGCACGTAAAACTCAGGTTCGAGAGCCAGCAGGCGTTTCAGCACGTCGCCACGAATGTCGTACTCGATGTCGCGTGAGACGCCGATCAGAATCCAGCGCCCCGAAAAGGAAAGAACGCCCTTGATCGCAACGCAAAGGACCACGATGAGGCAGTAAATGCCGAGCGTTTGACGGCTGTTTGGCGCGTAAAACGGTATGGCCTGGCTGAGTTTGGACACGCGCGGAATTGCCGCAATCGCCGGGCCTTTAGCTTTGCCCCCCGAATTCTCGAACGGGGCGGGGCTACCGGCAAGTGTGTCGGTCATGACGCCAGTGGCCAGCGGGAGCACGTTGGTCACGACGCCCATCAAAAAAACCATCAATAACCCGAAGACCATGCTCCATGTATACCGGCGAAGGTAGGGCATCAGTCCGCGCAAGTCTTTGCTGGGAGGTGGCTCCTGTCCTGTGCCGGACGGCGAGCTCGCGCAGGTCGTTGCCTGGCTCATCGCAGGGTGGACCTCGCCGTGCCGATGGACGGAGACTCGAGCAGGAAATGCTCGTAGTTGCGATCGAGCGACTGGTACCGCTTCGTTGCGGAATTCCAGCGCACGCCGATAGTCTGGGGGTGCGAATCGGTTATGCCCTTCAGCGGCGTGAAGTAAAGCTGCAAGCCTTTGTCCTCGCTTTGTTCATACTGCAGCCGCCAGCCGGTCACCGCGGTCAAAGGCGTCAGGCCGAGAAAACCTTTCTGGTTTTTCAGATGCTCATCGACGCGCAAAACTTCCGACCATTTTCCGTCATCGTTTTCCGCGACCACGGCGCGGGTCACGATCGTGCCGGGCAGATTATTCGTGGGAGTCTTGGGCACGACGTTGGCCGCCAGAAATTGCTGCTTGCCATTCTTCGCCAAATCCGCGAATAGCAACACTTGCGTTTCCCTTCCCAGGAGGGACTCCGCCGCCGATTGAATCTCCTCGGGGACGGCCGGCGCAGCAGGTTTGGCTTCGGCTTGCGCCGAAGGTTTGGTTGCGTCCGTGCTGCACCCGCCCAGAAGAATAGCCATGGGCAAGAAACTCAGACAAAAGCGCAGAGAGATTTTCCCGGTTCGGACCGCCCCGACACCGACTGTCCTCTTTAGGAAGGACGGGGCGCACCTCGACCCGTTAGCACGCGAACCTTCGCTCGTTGAGGTCTTTTCCATCCCAACCTTGGGGCCGCGAGCATCGTCCCGACCATCAGCTCGGGGCTCCCCTCTTTCTCCGGAGTGCTGGGAATTTCCAACCTTGGCGGCACTCCCGGACGCGCCGAATCCATCGCCAAATATCACAATTCTAACTGCTAGCAGCGTTTCCTGGAAGGACTCTGTGAACCCCAATTGCCTTGGGCGCGGGGCTAGCGCTGGGCGAGAATCTCGTCCAGCCGCGCTTCCATGTTTTCCTCGCCTTCGGACCATAATTCGGTGCGCTCGACGGGCAGGGCCCGCTCGATAGCCTCCACCCAAAAGAACAATTGTTGGATGTTTTCGCGGGTCTTGGCGTGATATTCCTTCAGGTTGTTGCCGGCGGCCATCCACTGGCGGAAGGTGTGCTCGACAGGATGCTCGGAAGAATTGAAAGGTTCGGAGGACTTGGAAGATTTGGAGGAATTGGACGAACTCCCCGATGCGAGCAGCCCGCCGTGTCCAGTGAAGAAGTGCTCAAAACCCAAGTCTGCCTGAAAATGTCCTGCGGAGGCAGCTATTCCGTCGTCATAGTCTGGTCCATGGCAAGTCAATTCGAGGGGCTGCGGTTTGCGCTGCCACTTCAAAGTTTCGATATCGAAGCTCCACAAGTCCCAGGTTGCGCCAGCGATGTACGCCGTATCGGAGTTGAGATGCTGGGCGGCCATGGCAGCAACTTGCGCAGGGCCTGCTTTGAGCGGTCGCAAGTTCCATTCCTCGATGGGAGCTTCGCCAGGGTCGACCGCCTGAACGATCAATTCCTCAAACGTTTCGTGGGAGGCGGAGAGCGGCGCGGTGGTCAGGAAACGCGCGAACTCGGGTATCATTGTTTCCATCGAGAAATCGCGAGTCCAGACGCGCAAATAAGCATGATTGGCCATAACGATTGAATCCTGGGATTATACCGGGCTCAAAAGGAAGTCGCGAATCAAGCGATCTGCTCGCGTCAAAAAGGGGTCTCGATTCAGCTCCCCGTGCTTGCGCCTTTCGCCCGCGGAGAAGGAGGTTCCGTTGGGGGCGTGAAGTTTTTCGCGATTTCGCTAAGCCGTTGCCGCAGCGAATCGCCCACACCTTCGAAAACCTGCGAACAAGCCGCGCGAAGTTTTTCTTCCGCGGCGGCGGCGACGCCTGCAATCATTTCGCGTGACTGGTGATCGAGCGAAGCAACCGTTGCCAGCAACCACTGATTCGAAACACCTTCGAGCCGCGTCTTGTGCTGTTCCGCCGCTTGCTCGCCAATGCGGTCGTAAACGCGCTTCATCTCCTGCTGGTGCGCATCCGTGATCCTTTTCCATTGTTCCAGCAGCGGCGCAAAGCCTTCCGATACGGTCTTCTGCACCTCGGCAACACGCGTTTGGAGAACGCCGCCCAAAGATTCCTGGAAGCGCTTCAGAAAAGCTTCCTGCTCCGAATTGACCTGCTGTGCCAGTTCGGTGCGCTCTTGTATGGTGGTGCGCTTGAGTTCTTCGTTGTATCCTCCCAGCTCTTGCTGGGCAGTGCGCTGAATTTCGTCGATGAACGCCGCGGTCGTTGTGTCGGCCGCTTCGCCGAAAAGGGCGCGCGCCCGTTCGAAGGAATCGCGCACCACCTCTTCCATTTGCCTTTGCGTGTGCCCGAGGAAGTTGCGGCTGGAATGATCGAGTTCGGTAGCGAAGACGCCCGAGATTTCCCTGGCTTTGTCGCGCAGTTGACTTTCGGCGTGCTCTACCGCTTTCTCCGAATGATTTTGGATTTGTGTCTGCGCTTTCTTCTCATACCACTCGGCGGATTTTAGAAGCTCATCCAGGACTTGGTGCTTTAGATCCCCAACTTTTGCTTCCAATTCCGCGAGGGACTGGCCAGTGATGGATTGCGAGGACTCGCGGAAGATCTGCTCGACGCCGCCGAGGTTCTCGCGGAAGTGCGCCAGGGATTCCGCGAAGGCTTCGTCGGCGGAAGCGCGGATGCGCTCCTGTTGCAGCGTAAGTGCAGCGTCTACCAGAGACCGGCTGCCTGCAAGGCGCTGAATCGCCTCCTCGGCATGTGCGATGTGCGGTTGCACGATCTCCTGAATCTGCGTTTCGAATTGCTCCCGCGCTTTGTTGGCGGCCCCTTCGAAGGTGGCAAGAATGCGCGCGTTGATTTGCTCAGTGAGAAATTCGGATTCCCGATGCAATTCGCTGCGGCTCTGGCTGAGCGTGTCGGCAAGTTGTGCATGGAGCGCTGCGAGCGTCTGTTGTTGGGCGCTGTAGAGTTCAGCGGAATGCTGCTCGAGGTTTTGGTGGGCCTCTGCGGCGCGCGTAAGGACAGATTCCAATTGTTGCGACTGTTCCTGCAGCGATTTGCGCGTCGCCGCCAGCTTCTGTTCCCATTCCCCTCCGGAGGTTTCCGCAGATTCTCGCAAAACGGCGGCGTGTCGAGCGGTTTCTTCCTGAAGCTGAGCGAGCAGCGAGCGCAGGTGCACATTCAACCCGCCCGCCGCGCGGTCTTGCGCCTCAACGAGCGCGCCTTCCAGGCGTTCGCGTAATTGCGCGTGAGCGGCTTCGAACTCTTGGCTGACTTGCTCGCGCCAGGAAGACTGCGCGGACGTGAAAGTCGAGGTCAGTTCCGCTTCGGCTTGTTCTGCCTGGGTCTTCAGCCGGGCGACGGTTTCTTCCGCTTGCTGGGAAGTGGCTTTAAGAGACTCCGCTGCGGTTTCGAGTTGCTGTGCGTGTGCGCCACGCTCGGTGAGTGCCTCCCGCGCAAGCCTCTCCGTGAACTCGCGAGTGAGCTGTTCCAACTGCGGAGCCAGCCAGCGGGGCAACTCTGTTCGCCACACTTCTGCCGCAGCGGCCTGCGCCTCTTGCGACTGCTTGTCGGTTTCCTGCTGCAGCTTTTCGATCGCGCGCGTGGTTTCATTGGCGATTTCTGCGCGTCCGGCGGCAAACTTCTGTTCCCATTGCTCGAAGGAGAGGCGGCGCTCGGCGGAAACGGCATGGGAGGCGGCTTCCTGCGCGGCGGCTTGAATTTGCTGCCGCGCGTCGGCGACGAGCCTTGCGACCTGGCGTGCCAACTGGAGCGACGCGTCGGTGGTGCTCGTGGGGGAAGGGAAGACGCACAAGTTGTCGCCTGCGCTCGCCGGTGCGTTCGCCGCGGAAAGCTCGGCCTCCCTGACGGCTGTCGTCACCTCGGGCTCTAGGGGCGAAGGCAACGGTGGCGGTTCTAGCGCTCCGTCCAGCACGGGTGGAAACTGCACACCCTCCGGAAACGGGAACCAATCCTCCGGCGGAAACGCGATGCCCCAAACATTGCCGGAAACTTCCAGTTCCAGCGCGACTTGAAAGAGCTGGCGAACCGTGCGGGGCCGCTGAATCCAGGCCACGCGGCCACGCACCGATCTCGGCGGCTGGCCCGTTTCCGGGTGAGGAATTTCCAGCGTCAGCCACATGTTTTTCAGCACGTAATGCTTCGATTGGTACCGGCAACCGTGACAGTTGAGGATGAGTGAGGAAGTGCGCTCGACGAACGGCCGGCCGAGCGCGTCCACACCGGTCACCGAGAGAGGAACGGCCTGAACAATGCGCGTGCTGCGGCGTTTCCTCGGTTCCGTGTTTGCATTCACCCCTGACTCCGAAGCCATCTCGATAGTCTCGTCGGCAAAATTGCCGCTTGCGTCGTTCATACAAACCGCCGTCGTCCCTTAGTGTTCTTGACTTCGCGCTAGTGCAACCCGCCGCGCTATTTTGAGGCGGAGCTTCGCGGGGTACCTTCTGAGGTCGACTTGCAACTTGTTCCCAGGAGAAACAGCCAGACTTCTCGAGCGACCCAGATTGGCCCAACGAGCAAATAAATCGGTCCCTGAAAGAACGCCGGATGATTTCCTTCCAGCCGATGGCCGAGAAACAAAAGTGCCCACCCGCCTAGAAAAAATCCTGCGCCCCAAATCCATTTCAAGAAGAGCACAAGAACGATCCCTGCAAAAATCATGGGGATGCCGATCGCATGAAGCAGCTTGTTTGAGGCGGACTCGTGCTCGTGATCGTACTGAACTATGTAGTGCGCCAGGCTCGGCATGGAGCGCACCTCCCGGCAGCCATTTGCGGGCTGCCAAGTCGCGGTGTGGGGACCTGCACGCTCTAAGGTGGACTCTATACCTAATTTGTGGAAATTCCTAGAGCGTACTGAATCTCCTAGTAGTCATGCTGCCATCCGCCTATTGTGCCCCCAAACCCTCGAACATCAACCGGACCATCACGCGTAGCAGAAACTTGCCGTTTTCCAGTCCTTTGCTCTAATCCGACCGCTACAGGTCCCGGCGGCCTTCCAGGGCTTTCAGCATGGTGACCTCATCCGCATATTCCAGGTCGGCGCCTACAGGGATGCCCACACCGATGCGGGTAACACGGACGCCCAGAGGCTTGAGGAGCTTGGAGAGATAGACGGCGGTGGCTTCGCCTTCGGCTGTCGGGTTCGTGGCGATAATGATTTCCTCGACCGTGCTGCCCTTTAGACGTTCAATCAGCGACTTGATATGGAGCTGGTCTGGCCCGCGTCCGGACAGGGGCGAAAGGGAACCTCCCAGAACGTGATACATTCCGCTGTAAGTGCGGGTCTTCTCGATGGCCAGGATATTGTGCGCCTCTTCGACCACGCAAATCGTTTTCTTGTTGCGCGTCGGGCCGACGCAATAAAGGCACGGGTCCGCGTCGGTGATGTTGTGACAGATCGAGCATTCGCTAATTTTTTCTTTGGCGTCACGGATGGCGTCGGCCAGCGCCAGCGCATCTTCCGGCGCGGCCCGCAACAAGAAAAACGCCAGGCGCTGCGCGGTCTTCTGGCCTATGCCCGGAAGATGTTTCAATTCATCGATAAGTCGTTCCACAGGAGCGGCAAAATCAGGCATGCAGCATGTGTAGCACAGGCGCGCGCGCAAGCGCAAATCGCTCACTGGCGTTCCAACTTCTGAGTGTATCGATGAGCGGGTTATCCCGGCAGCGGCTTGCGTCCTGGTTGGTGGAATTGTGAGCCGCAAGTTGGAGCGGCACTAGAGTTGGCGATACATGACGTAAGCGTCGACGAAGCCGAGCGTCGGATGCTCGAAAGCGCGCGGAAGGCGGCCGACAATCTCGAAATTAAAGGTCTGCCACAGTCGAACAGCGCGTTCGTTGGACCTGACCACGAAGTTAAATTGCATTGCGCAGAAACCGCGCTCCCGCGCCCGCTCCAGGGAGTGCGCGCACATCGCTCGAGCCACGCCACGGCCCGTCGCGTGGGGCGCCGTCATGTAACCACAATTGGCAACGTGGGCCCCGCCCCCTTCGCGGTTGGCTCGCAGAATGTACGTGCCAACGATTTGGCCGCCGTCTTCCGCGACAAAAACTTCATGGCCCGGAGCAAGCCAGTGAGTTAATGCGGCCTCCCGGCTCATGTCGCGCGCTAGCGGATAAGTTTCGCCCGCGCGGATGATGGGTTCCATGATGGACCAAATGGCATCGTTATCGCTTGGAATAGCCTCGCGGATCAGCATTCCCGTATCTTGCCACAAGGAACCATCCTCCACCTGATACTTGTGGCCGTTACCCCGTTTGTTGCGCTTTACTTATTGGGGAAATACAAAAGGATGTGTGAAGACGTCGACGTCAACGTCAAGGACGAGGAGTTCGAAGCCGACCGCGAAGGAATGTATCTCCCGGTGCAGTCGGGCTATTCGCCGTTCGGCGCGGTCGATCTCTCCGAGCGCTTGGCGAAGCTCCTTGATGAGTACGTCATTCACGCGCAAAGCCCGCAAGAACAGCTCTCGCAGCTCGCGATGCAGAGTTTGAACGGATATTTCCGTTCGCATCCACTGCCTTCCGAAGCGCCTCGCCCAAGCCAACGGCATCATCGCGCAGGAACATTGGGAATCCCGCACCGAGCGAAAGCATTTTCGCGTCGAATACGAAGTCCACAACGGCGAGTACGTGAAATAGAAAAATTAGGCGCAGAAAATTCAAGGAAGGAGCGCGGTAGCTTAGAAAAGGCCCGGGATTTTCAGCCCGGCGATTCCGGGAATGCCGCCGGCAAGGTTCTTCATCTGATTGGCAAGTTCTTCATCCACGCGGCGCGCGGCTTCGTTGACCGCGGCGCGAATCAAATCCTGCAACATCTCTTGATCTTTGCTGGCGAAAACTTCCAGCTCGATGCGCACATCCACCACCTGCTTCTACCCGTTCATTTTTATGGTCACCATTCCGCCGCCGGCCGAAGCTTCCACCGTGACGGAATTCACCTGCCGCTGCAGATCTTCCTGCAGTTGCCGGAATCGCGAAAGCATCTGTTGCAGGGCACCGACTTCCATACCATGTCCTTCTTGGGCACTCACTTTTCTTCTTGCCGCGATCGCACTTCCGTGATTTTACCACCAAATCGCTGCAGCATCGACCGTACCAGCGGATCGCGCTCGAACTGTGCGCGCAATTCCTGATTACCAGATGCCGCTGCCGCCGCTGCAGCGACTGATTCAAGTCTAGCACAAACTCGCACCGCGCGGCCCAGCACGTTGCTCGAAACGGCACGGATCCTTTCCAGCGACTCGCGCCCTTCGATCATTTCCGCGAACGGCCGCTTGTCCGGCGAAAAATAAATGCGCAGTTCCGCGCCCTCGAGTTCCCAGCCGCTGCTGTGCTCAACGAGCTCACCCAAAAATTTTTGCTGAGCTTGAATCGCGCTCTTGATTTCTGCGACTTGTTCTTCACGAATACCGCTGAGGCGAATCGGCTCGTTGCTGCCGTTCGCTGCTTTAACTTCCGCAGTCGTCGAAGTTGCCGCAGCTTGTGGCGCGGACGGAGAAGAGAATTGCGGATCCGACGCAAGCCGCGCCGGTGCGGCGCTTGTTGCTGAGAAGCTCGAAGCTGCAGTCCCCTGCGGCGTTGCGAAAGCGGGAGCGGCCTGCGCCGCTGCCTGTCGCGCTTGCGGCAAAGTGCTTGCGCTCGCTCGCATCGTTCCCGCCCTAGCGCCACTCGGCATGCCGCTTTTCAGTTCCGCCAACAGCTCTTCCAGCGGCGCGAGGCGCGCAGCATTAATCAACCGCAGCAGCCCCATTTCCAAGTGCACCCGTGGATCGGGCTTTCTCCGCAAATCATCATCCGTCTGCAGCAGAATCTGAAAAAATCGCGTCAAGTCTTCTTCGCCGAATAGCGCCGCAGCTTTCGCGATCGCAGGCCGCTGGTCCGGCGTTGCGGCAATCAACTCGGAATCCGCGCCGCACACGCGCGCGATCAGCAGGTTGCGCATGTGCCGGATGGCTTCCCGGCAGAAGTGCTGCAGGTTGCGCCCTTCTTTTTGAAACGTGTGCACCAGTCCCAGCGCGCGGTCCGCAGAACCCGCCGCAATCGCGCCCACGAGTTCCTCCAGCGCATCTTCCGGAACCACGCCGAACAGCCCGCGCACTTGCTCATCGGGAATCGTGTCGCCGCAATACGCCCGAGCCTGTTCCACGAGCGACAGCGCGTCCCGCAAGCTGCCTTCCGCCATGCGCGCGATCACCGCCATCGCGCCCGGCTCAATCTTCAATTCCTCTTTCTGCGCGATTTCCTCCAGCCGCTTGGTGATTTCCGCAAACGTCAGCGCGCGAAAATGAAAATGCTGCGACCGCGATCGAATCGTGTCTTCCAGGTTTTCCGGTTCCGTCGTGGCCATCACAAAAACCACGCGGTCCGGCGGCTCTTCCAGTGTCTTCAGCAGCGCGTTCGAGGCTTCGCCCGTCAGCATGTGCGCTTCGTCGAGAATCACGACTTTCGTTCGAGCAGCCGCCGGCGCATAGCGCACCATTTCGCGCAGCTCGCGGATTTGATCGATGCCGCGGTTCGAGGCTGCGTCGATTTCAATGACGTCCAGCGAAGTTCCCGCGGCAATTTCTTTGCACGAATCGCACACGCCGCAAGGTTCCGGCGTCGGCCCCTTCACGCAGTTCAGCGCCTTCGCGAGGATTCTAGCGGCGGTGGTTTTTCCCACGCCGCGCGCGCCCGAAAAAATGTAGGCGTGCGCCACGCGCTTGTTCACGATGGCATTTTTCAGCGTTTCCGTAACGTGCTGCTGCCCGACAAGATCCTGGAACGTCTGCGGGCGCCACTTCCTGGCAATGACTTGATAACTCATAGGAAAGTTCTTAGTTCTCAGTCTTCAGTTGCACGTAAAACCCAAGCAAAATGCCCTTCAATCAGATGACTGTTTTCGTTTTCAAGCATCTGCCAAGGGAATCTTCCAGTCATTTTCTGTGTTCGCGCCGTCGTCGCAAGCACGGGACACAAGACTTAAGGCCAAGTCCCGCAGCTCCCAACCTTGAACTCACAACTTAGAACTTACGAATGAAAACTTCCTTCGGCGAGAGGAACTTCGGGTGATCTGCGGCACCCGAGGCATACCCGGTACCGTTGCTCCCTTCCGGGCCTGGCGGGGTTCGCGGGACCTCGTTGCACAGAGCCCGAAGTTCCACGCTCCGGTCGACGCGCACTCTCGCGCGTCGGCGGGAAAATTCTAACACACTCAGTTCGTGAAGAAATGTGGCGCGAGTTGCTCGGCTCGAAGATAGCGAAGGGCTTGCCGGTGGATCGCCAACAGAGTTCCACGATTCAATTCGCGATGATTCAGAACTGTGAGTGTCTGCCTGTACCATCTGCAGGGGTTCTTCTTAACCTCATATGGCTTCCTCGTTGCGCCACGACTTCCAAGCCAAACGAAGCAAGAATCTTAACTACTTAAGCGCCGGAGAGAACCTTGAGCTTAGTTAGGCATGCGCCTGCGGTTCGGGTTCCAATTCGTAACTCGCTAGAATGGAGGCGCCGGGCGCCAATCCAAAGTCAGCGGGATTTTCGCCCTCTAATTGGAGGGCGATCGCCTGTTTCACATTGGACATCAATTCATCGAGCGTGGCTGCCTGCGTCACCGCTGGCAGATCGAAGCATTCCGCCACGTAGTATTTGTCTCCGCGGAAGACGCGTCCTCATCATAGCGAGATTGCGCTCGAACGGGCAATCTTCCTAATTGGAGCCCAGCCTTAATCAAGCAACAGTAAACCGCGGAAACGCCTTTTCACTCAGGCTCACGACTTCGGCTTTGCCGCCGCAGCCTGCGCATCCGGCGCCTGCACTTCCGACGAATTCACCCAATTCACCTTGAATGGCCCCATGGCGTGGACCTGCACGATGGTCTCGCCTTTGCTCATGGCAAAATGCCGCATCTCCTTGGGCACGGTCACAAAATTTCCGACGTTCATCGTCTGTAACTTGCTTTCGTCAAACGATTCGCCCATCCCCACAAGAAAAGTTCCCTTGAGCACCGTCACGTTTTCATCCGTCGGATGCCAATGCGCGGGAATCTTCGCCCGGTCCGCGCAGCGGATCCGCAGCACGAATGGTGCGCCCTCGGCATTCATATCCCCCGCTACCGGTGCGAGATCGCATCCCTTTATGATCGGGGTCCATTTCAAGTCGCCGAAGTGCACGATCTTGTGCGCCTCCGCGCTTTCTTTTTTCTCCTGGCTGGAAGCCGCCAGCGCCAGAGCCACAATCCCAGCCAAGACCATACAAACTCTCCCCCCTTGATTCTTCTTCATCGAAATTCCTCCGTTAAAAAGATGAGTTATTGTTTTTGGGCACCCGGGTTTGGCAGAAAGATACTCTTAGCTGGTGTTCGCGGCAAGATTCGTTTTTACCTCTTCATCTCGGAAGTAACTTCCGGATGGAGATTTGTTTTGATGGGGAGTGGCCGCGTGGCGATGCGCAGCGGCCCAAACGATTGCGCCGCGCAAAGATTTCCTCCCGCGCGGCACATCGCTTCTTCTTCTAGTTCCAGAGTGGGCTACTTCTTTGGAAAATTCGGATCCGCTTTCACTTCGTTGATCTGCTTGGTGTGCCGCTCGCTGTGCGCCGCGATGAACAGGACAAACTCGTAGCCATCCAGCTTCCCCAGCGGGCTGTCCATCACGTGATCGCGCAATCCCGCCGTGCTCTTCAGGAAATCTTCGGTCACCGCGCGGCTCTCGAGGAAATGCTTCACTGAACCATCCGGAGAGCCAAAACGGTTGCTGGGCACAAGCGGTTCCGGCGCCTGCGCCTTGTGCGAACGGTCGGGAACCATGGTCAGAACCGCTTCGTCCGTCTTCTTGAAGTCCCGTCCGGGATCTCCCGCCGGTCCCGTCATGACTTTTTCCTTGGTTGTTTCCCGGAGAAAATCCTCCGCCGCCGCGATGTGTTCCATCACTTGCGCCACCGACCAGCGATCCGGCGCTGGCTTGAAGTTCCACTGTGCTTCGGAAAGGCCTTTTGTCGCCTCCAGGACATTTTTCTTTGTCGATTCGAGGTACTGCAGCGCGCGGCCCTTTTCCGCCTGCGACACTTCTTGCGCGGAGGCCGCTGCGGCCGCGCCGGTGATCAGAAGGAGCGCGACGAGCGTCCCTAACAGGGATTTGTTCCTCATTTTTTGCATTCTCCTTTTGCTTGGCTTCGGTCAGCGAAACGGGGAGCAAAAGCATATCACAACCGAATGGGCTACTCGGAACTAGGGCAAGGCTTCGGCTTCCTAGGCTGCGGGGAATGCGCGCTCGCCGTCGGTCGGCTGAGCCAGGCCACGAAAATCATCGCACCGGGAGCAAGTCGGTGCAGGAGTGTCAGTCGCTTGCCGGTTTCTTCCTTCCGGCAGAGTCCGAAAAAAGTATGGGAAGAGTCCCAGCCCGAAACCTCAACGCTGCAAGTGGTGGCCAGGGGCTGGCGTTCGATCGCAGGCCTGCGCGACCTCCAGGGTGGAGAATTGCAGACCGGGCCATCAGGTCCGTGCGTTACGTAAATGAAATGAAATGACTTAGACGCTAGCGCGCATGCATCTTGAAACTGTGCGCAGCCGGGACGCTTCCCTTCGGAATGTTCACAATTGGTGCAGCAAAGCCGAGGCAAAAAGCCGCGAATCCTTGGCAGTCAGAAATGGCTCCACAACAATATTCCTCGGGCAAAAGCCTCAATCGGTCCGTAAACATACCGGAACGCCACCAGCGCCACCACCAAGCCGAGGATGCCGTACTGATTTCCGCGCAGCCAATCCAGGTACCGGTGCGCGCGGTCCTCGCCCATAAACAGCATGATGGCCGTGCTGCCGTCCAGCGGCGTCACCGGAAGCAGGTTGAACGTGCCCAACAAGAGATTGAGCGAAAACGTGGCGCCAATCAGCGTCTCGGCAAACGAACCTTGGTGTAACCACCCTTGGGTCCATCCCAGGCGCAAGGCAATCGCGGCAATCAGCATCAGCGTGTAATTCGTCGCCGGGCCCGCCAGAGCCATCCACGCCGCCCGGTGCGGGTGGCGCCGTTCCCAATGCGGATCGTACGGCGCGCTGGCCCACCCAATGATCGAGCCGTTCAAGACCAGCATCAGGATGGGAATAATCACCATGCCCCACGGCTCGCGCTGGATGTGCGGCACGGGATTCAGCGTCACCTGCCCGCCCAGGAAAGCCGTCTCGTCGCCGCCGATTTTTGCCACCAGCGCGTGAGCCGCTTCGTGGCACGTGGTCGAAAAGAGAAAGACCACAAACAAAATGAAGTACAGCGCGAGGTTTTCCGGTGAAAGATTGGGCATCAAGGTGTTTTCTTTTTCCCCTGCGAGTAGCGTAGATGGAGCGCCGGACGTTTGCAAGCGGGCAAGGAAGCGTTTGAATGTGGCACGTTGGAAGGTTTCCACGTTGGGAACGCCCCCTGATCAGCCCGGCATCTTTCTTTTCGCCACTCTCTCTGTTTTCATCCCGAACGCAGTCGCGTTTTTTGCGAATGGGGAGTGAGGGATCTGCTTTTCGCTCGGTCCTTTGGGTTCAAACCTTCGAACTTTAAAACCTTTCAACTCCTTCAGCGTTTCCATGGCCTGCGCATCTTTTACCGATTTTCCATTTCCTTTTTTAGCTCTTCTCTGCGTCTCGTGGCCCTCTGCGTTAAATGTTTTCCGAATTTCCGCCTTTCTTCACTCTAGAATCTTCCCGATCAACCATAGATGCCCAAACGGATCCACCACCGCCCCTTGCAGCATCCTCCGGATCGGCCGCGGCCCCGTCGTCTCGTGCTCGTGTTCCTCTACCGGACTGTGCACCCGGGCACCCGCCGCCAACGCCTTCTTCTGCACCGCTCCGGGATCGTCCACAAACAGCTCAATCCGCACCGTTGTGAATCCCGCCGACGCCGGCCCGCGCGTGCCGTACTCCGCCGCCGCCTCCGCCAGAAAAAACGGCGCGCCATCAATCTCTAGTCCCGCAACCTGTCCGTCCAGGTCCCACAACACCGTCGCCCCAAACGCCGCTTTGTAAAACTCCATCGCCGCCTTCCCGTCGCTCACCGCCAACATCGGCGTAATCTGCGTCCCCATCGCTCCCCCCTTGGAGGGCCTCTATCCCCACACATCTCGAAATTTACGCATAACTTTACGGTACTCACCACCACTACCCGCTACCCATCAGTGCTTTGCCTCTTTCTATCTTGTTTCTTTTCATGACAATACAAGAGTCCTTGGTTTTAACAACCATCCCACAGCACCGGGGGTGGCGGGCTCCTCCCTTTGCCCGAGGGAAAGGAATACGGGAACTCCCGTAGGGAGTGTGAAGCGGGGACGCGATGAATTGCGCCCCTACAAGAGAAACAACAAGACAGAAGCACCAAAAAGACTACGGGGTGATTTGCTTGGGAAATGCCTGCACGCCGGACGCTGAAAACTCGAAGCGCACCAGCCATTCGCTGGGAACGCTGCGCGTATTCACTTCCGGCGGAGTGAACTCCCAGCGGCGAACGGCTTTGAGGGAGAGATCCGCGAAAAATTTGCTCGGGCCGGGATTCTCGAACTCGGCGTCTGAAACGTTGCCGGCAGCATCGACATGAGCGCGCACCGTCACGCGCACCTTGCCGGTAATCGTCGCCAGCGCTTTGTCAGGAACGTCCGGCAAGATTTGGTCCAGCACTTCGCCCTGACCGGAAGCTGGACCGGAACTGGCAGCGGTACCGGTTGTGGAACTCGCCGGTGTGCTCGTTGCAGCTCTCGTTTCGGTTCGCAAGGAAGCGGGAGAGGGAGAAACGGCTGGCGGCTGGGAAATTTCTTTCGCCGCTGGTTTCGTTGCCGCGGTTTTCAACGAATCCCGGCTGGCAGAAGAACTCGGTTTTGCGTTCCGGGAAACTTCCGAGCTTGCCGGTTGTTCGGTGGATTCCCGCGACGCCGCACGGGCGGTGGTCCTTGGAGCGGCAGGAGTGGAAGACTCCACGCGCCTGCCGAGGAATTTGGGTAGCGCGACGATTGCACCGACGACCAAGACCGCAAACCCAATCGCGATGACGTAGCTGGGAAGGACAATGTCTCGTTTTGCGCCGCCCACCTTCCAACTCTCGGGCAACGGAGCCCTTCCGAGCGGCGGTATTACGGGCCGCGCCGACCCCGGCGCTTTCGCGAGCGGCGGCAGGATGGGCGGCATCACCGGCGCGGGTGGCGCCGGTGATGCAGGCTTCGGAGCTCTCGCGGCCGGGGGAGAGAAAAGAGGCCGTCTCGGCGCTGGCGCCGGAGGAGGGGGCGGCGGTACCAAGGGCGCAGGTTTCGGGGCCTGCAGCTTTGCGGCAGGAACCGCAGGAACCGGCGGTACGGGAACCAACAACGGAGACGCGCTTTGCGCTGCGGCGGCGGCGCGAGGATTCAGGCTGGCCGCGATTTGGGCGATGCTCCAGCGAAGCTTGGGATCGCGTTCGAGGGCATGCTGGGCGATGTCGCGGAACGGCTGCGGAAGCGATTCCGGCGCCGGCGTGCCCGGTTGCCCGGTGGGGACCCGTTGCGTCAGCACCTCGATGAGCATCACGCCCAGCGACCAAACGTCGCTTGCGGCGGTGAGCGCCTGATTTGCGGTTTCCGGCGCGTCGTACGCCGAGCGTTTCGCCGAAGATTTGCGAATTTCACCGGCGGGAAAAAGCCGGTCGGTCGAAAGTTTGACCTGATCGCTGGTGGCCAAAATGTTCGATGGCTTCAAACGTGAATGGATCAGGCCTTGCCCATGCAAATCGCTCAACGCGTCCAACACAGGCCCGAGCATGTCCTTTATTTCCGCAGGCGTCAGGGCGCGTTGCGGGAGAATCTGAGAAAGATCTTCTTCAGCGTATTCCATCACGACGTAGAGAAGATCCATGTCCGCGAGACGGCAACGGCCGCCCTGGTACAACTGAAGCAAATTGGGATGCGTGAGTTTGGAAGCGCGGCGCCAGAGAGAAAGCTGCAGATCAACCGACAGTTCTTCAGGAAACAGTTTGACTACGGCTTTGGAGGATTGCGGGCCGGCGAGTTGCGTGAGGAAAACGGCGGATTCGCTGGAGCCGCCTATATACTGCAGCAACGGAAAGGTATTGTTGATGACCTGGGCTTCGTACTGTTTCCAGGAGAAACTCATATAGCACCTCGAACCGGGGGATTCTTGCCTCCAGTGAATGCAAACACGTTCCGCCGGTTGGACTTCGCGTAAGCGCGGTGGCGTCTTGGACGGGACTGGATCGTCGAGACTTAAATTGCGAAGGCGCCGGGACCAAGGCGCTCGCCGAATTCATTCTGGCACGAAATGGTTGCCAATGCGAGCGAGATTCCTATTAGTAAAAAAATGCGTGATGAATGGCGTGTTTTCTGCGATGACACCAGGATCACGCAGGGCGCGCGGGGGACTTCCGAGGTCTCGGCGATGGTTGAAGAAGCCGTTTTGGACCGCTCACGAAAGGATTGCCGCGTTCAAAAAAACGAAGCAGCTTGTCGGCAGCCCGCGTGATGCCGATGCGCACGGATTTGCCGATGGCACCCACGGGATGGTCGATTTCGCCAAGCCAAAGTTTTTCATCCCCACAAAGATCGACGCCGTCATGGCGGCGGTCGATTTGCAGCGCTTGCGCGAGACGCCCCGGGCCGCGCGTGAGATCCAAGAGTTCGGTGGTTTTGCGATGCCGCTGCATGATTTCGATTCCGTCGAGCGGCTCGAGCGCACGAATCAGAATGGCCGCGGCGGTTTGCGGGCGCTCGCTGACGACGTTGAGCATGAAGTGGTTGCCGTAATTGAAAAAAACGTAGACGTGGCCGGGAGCGAGATACATCGAGCGGATGCGCGGCGTGGGCCCGCGAAAATGATGTCCGGCGGGGTCGCCCGGAGGATAAGCTTCGGTTTCCACGATGCGCCCGCTGACGCGCCCTGCCGGGAGTTCGTGCACCACGACTTTGCCGATCAGGAAGCGCGATAGCTCGATGGTGTCCTCCGGGAGCTCGGAGCGACGAATCCGCCGCATGGAAATTTTCGCGTGCGATTCTTTGAGAGCGCTGCTGGATGAAGACTGTGGCGAGGACATTCTAGGCGTGACCATGCGAAGTCAATTTCAATGCGACAGAATCTTCTGAAGATCGCTCGGGGAAAGCAAATCCTGATACTCGCGGTGTCGGCGGAGGAAGCTGGACACATAAGGACAAAGTGGAACCACGCGAAGATGATTGGCGCGCGCGAAATCGAGCGCGGCGCGGGTGAGCCTGGCCGCCAGCCCTTTGCCTTCGAGCGGCGCAGGCACTTCTGTGTGCTGCAACACGAGGCGGTCTGGGAAGCGGCGATACGTAATCAGCGAGCGAAGCCCGTCCACGGTGGCCTCGAACCGGCTGGATTGTTGATTGTTGCTGACGACCACGTCATCCAGGTTTAGTTCCACACGCACCCCGCGGGCTGTGTCCATTTTTTTGGCGCGAACTTAGCCGAGCGCCAGGATCTGCGATGCGCTCATGAAATTCCGCCGGCCAACCGTGAAATTTTACCAGGAATTCGCAGGAGCCTAAGCGCCCGACGAGTCCGGTGGCTCGTTGTTGAAGAGCCTGGCCAGTTCGGCATGCTCGATCACCACGGCCGGATCATTTTGAATGGCGTCGAAATATTTTTTCTGGAAGCCATCGCCGGATTCCGTGGGGACAAACATTTTTCGCGCCAGGGAAAACGTCGCGCTGGTGTATTCGGGAGTGATGGGTTCTTTAGCGGCGAGGGATTCGTCGATGCGCACGACAAACTCGGAAATATTGTGCAGCCACGCGAATTGCGAATGATCCACGACCAACTGAAATAATTCGCCGGCGTTGACGTGGCCGTGCTCGCGCTCGTAGGTCCGCCGCTCCATTTCGAGGAGTTTCTTGTGCACACGAAGAAGGGCCAGGCGCAAAGTGATGAGCTTTTCGCGGGCCGGAGAATCGTGGTTGGAGCCCTCTAATTTGGAGTTCGCGAAGCCCATGTTTGCCTAAGCTTATATTTTCCGATAGCAGCTATCAATTTTCAAAGGCAGGTGTGAAGGTTATTCGTGGCCGGATTTCCGTTATTTGAGAGGATTGCGCCAATTTGCCTGTATTTGCTTTGGGGTATTGGATGTAGTATGCGGGCGGCATTGGAGCGGAGAAAGCCATGAAAACAGTTTCTTTTGTCGTTTTGTTTTTGACCCTCTGTGCAGCGCCGGCTCTTTTAGGTCAGCAGCCTGGCGCACTCCGCACATTGGAGGAGGAGGCCATCAAAGAGGTCGACAAGCTGCAGACGCTCACGCAGCAGATGGTCGACGAAATTTTCAGCTTCAGCGAACTTGGCTTCCAGGAGTACGAAACGTCGCGCTACGTCACGGGCATCCTGGAGAAGAACGGCTTCCACATCGAACGCGAAATTGCTGGCATTCCCACGGCTTGGGTGGCCTCTTATGGCCACGGCAAGCCGGTGATTGGTTTTATCACGGACCTTGACTGCATTCCGCGTGCTTCTCAGAAGCCTGGAGTGGCGTATCACGATCCATTGATAGATGGCGCGCCTGGACACGGAGAAGGCCACAACTCCGGCATGGCGGTAAACGTAACCGCCGCGCTCGTCTTGAGGAAACTGCTGGAAGAGCATCACCTTGCCGGAACGCTCAAGATTTTTCCCGGGGTTGCGGAGGAACTGCTGGGGACAAAGGCTTTCTATGTGCGTGCTGGATTGTTCCGCGATGTAGACATGGTGCTGGGAGCGCACGTCGGGTCGGAGTTTGCGACTTCTTACGCCACAGGAAACGGCATGTTTAGCGGTCTGGTTTCCGTGCAATATTTCTTCCGCGGCAAAGCGGCCCATGCGGCGATGGCGCCTTGGGAGGGACGAAGCGCGCTCGACGCCGTCGAGCTGATGGACACGGGCTGGGATTTTCGCCGCGAGCATCTACGGCCCGCCCAGCGCTCGCATCGCGTCATCATCAACGGTGGCGATCAGCCAAACGTCGTTCCGTCCGAAGCCGCAGTTTGGTACTACTTCCGCGAACTGGATTATTCACACATCAGAGAGCTGTACGATCTGGGAAATTCCATCGCCGATTCGGCAGCGAAGATGACCGGCACGACCGTGGACCACAAGCTGGTGGGCTCGGCCTGGCCGGCTTTCTTTAACAAGGTCATCGCAGAGGCCCAACAGAAAAACATCGAAGCCGTGGGCATGCCCAAGTGGAGCGAAGCAGATCAGACGCTGGCCAAAGCGCTCCAGAAAGAAATCGGCGCCAAGGTGGAAGGATTGAGGGAGAAAATTGAACCGCTCTCCGAACCAGCGAAAAATCTAACGGGAGGCGCATCCGATGATGTGGGCGACATTTCCTGGAATGTGCCCATGACGTATCTGTTTTACCCCGCGAACATCCCCAGCTTGCCAGGCCACAGTTGGCCGAACGCCGTGGCTATGGCCACGCCCATTGCGCACAAGGGATCCACTGCCGGCGCAAAAGTCCAAGCGCTCACCGCGCTTGACTTTTTGTTGCAACCGCAACTGGTTCAGCAGGCGTGGGAATATTTCCGCAACGTGCAGACAAAGGACATCCACTATTCGTCGTTCCTGAGTCCTGAGGACAATCCGGCAATTGAAATGAACAAGGAAAAGATGGAAAGGTTTCTTCCGCAACTGCGGAAGTTCTACTACGACCCCGCACGGTATAAGAGTTATCTCGAGCAACTGGGAATTCCGTATCCAACCATCAAGGCGCAACCATGATTCCTATGTGGAACAATGTTCTGTATGCAGCTCGCGTGCTAAGAAAGAGTCCCAAGTCTACGGCGACTGTGCTTCTGACACTCGCTCTCGCGATCGGTGCAAACGCCGCTATATTCACCGTAGTTAGCGCCGTTCTGGTGCGTCGCCTCCCAATTCGGGATCCGCAAAATGTAGTTGTGGTGCACGACCAATTTTCCACGTTGAACCTCCCGCGGACGACAGTCTCTGTGCTGCAATTTCGTGATTCAGCCAGAGGACGGATCTTTTCGAGTCGACCGCAGCTCTAAAGCGAACGGACCTAACTCTGACGGGACAAGCATTGCGCTTGCAGGGGATGGAGGCGACGTCACAGTTATTTTCGCTGCTGGGGGTCCGTCCGGAGCTAGGAAGCGACTTCACAAGTCAGGACGATACGAATGGAAGTGCGCGAGTGGTTCTGCTCAGTCACGGACTTTGGCACCGACTCTTTGGAAACGATCCGGCCGTCGTCAGTCGTGAGTTACGCCTTGACGCAAAGAGTTACGAGATCATCGGTGTCTTGCCGAAGGAAATTGAAGCTCTTTATCCTCACGTGGAAATCTGGATTCCAGCAGTATTCAACCAGGAGAGTCGTTATCGCCAAAATATCGCTGGTATGTCGGATACACCATGTTGGGGCACGCTTAGCTCCTGGCGTGAATCTCAAACAAGCGCTGGTTGGAATGGAAACCTCTGCAGCCCATTTCAACGGAGGTACCTTTGCGCAATTTCACGTTGAAGTTCGGTCGCTCATGGATGAAGAGGTTGGGGACGTAGAGAATCAGCTATACTATACCTAGTATGGGCTGCCGTCGGGCTATTGCTTTTACTGGCATGCACTAATGTCGCGAATCTGGTTATGGTGCGGAATGAGGGGCCTCCTTACGAAATTGCCATCCGAAGCGCTCTCGGTTGCCAAGGCATACGGCTCGTCGGCCAACTTTTCACCGAAAGTGTGTTGCTTGCTTTGGCTGGCGGAGGGTTGGGTTTTCTGTTAGCCGGAGCTTTGCTCCGAACGCTCATAGGATTTGCGCCCGCCGACCTGCCACGGATTGCCGATGTTCATCTTGACGTGCGGGTGGTCATTTTGGACATTCGCAATCTGTGTGATCAGCAGTGCACCGTTCGGAGTGCTGCCGGCATTTCTTTCAACGCGCGTGCAAGTTGCTGAGAGCCTGAAAATCGGTGGTCGCGGCGCAACTATGGATCGTCGATCGTTTGCTAACGCGTTGATAGTCTCGCAGGTGGGGTTCGCCCTCGTGCTATTGGTGGCGTCGGGGTTACTGCTCCGAACATTCGAACGGCTCGTCGAGATCAAGCCGGGTTTTGTTCCTGACAACGTGCTAACGATGCGCTTCTCCCTTCCCGTAGCGGCAATCAATTCGGGTAAAACTGCCTCGTCAACACCTTACGATCCGTTGCACGTGGCCTCCTTTTCTGCATCGCTTCTGGATCGGATTTCTTCAGTGCCTGGTGTATCACAAGCTGCAATCGCGACAGGAGCTCCTTTCGCTTCTGAGGGCTACAACACTACGTTTGACATTAAGGGACGCCAAGTTGACCCCACCAAGCCAGAACCATTCGCGAACGTGACGTTAGTCACGCCACAATACTTCGCAGCACTGAAGATACCCCTAATTAGTTAGTTAGTTGACGCTTCCACACTGCTGCGGAAATGCGAGTGGGTAACTCGCTAGGAAAAGGCAGTGTCCGATCATCGACGAAAAGCTCGCCAAACGTTTCTGGCCGAATCAGGACCCCATCGGTTCCGAAATCGGGAACGAGGCGGACGGTTGGGCAACGATTATCGGCGTGGTCGGCGACGTGCGTGACACCGATCTCGCCGCAGAGTCCACAGGAATGATCTATATTCCCGGATATGCTGGAACGACACTCATAATCAGAACAAGAGCCAATCCGACAGCATTTGTGGCCGCTATCCGAGAAGCAATCAACGAGGTCGACAGCAGCGTCCCGGTGTACGATGTCAACTCAATGCAGGATTTACTCGCTGCATCTCTGCAAAAGCGGAAGTTCGTGACACTGCTTCTCACGATTTTCGCAGCTTTGGCGTTAGTGCTAGCGTCCGTTGGTCTCTATGCTGTCTTGAGTTACGTCGTAACGCGTCGGACTCGGGAGATCGGAATTCGTATTGCGATTGGCGCCTCTAACGCGAATATTCTTCTGCTCATATTCCGACATGGACTAATAGTGACCCTTTTTGGCATGGCCCTGGGACTGGGAATTTCACTCCTGCTGAAGCCTCTGATTGCGAGTCAACTCTTTGGTATTAAGGTTTTCGACGGGGCTACGTTCAGCCTAGCAGCTACGGTGTTGCTGCGAGGGAAATCATGCCGATCGTTGCGAGCTAGGTCTCCACCACTTAAGGCCTTCCGTTATCGGGAACTTCGTGCCCCGCAGCCCAGACGCGTGTCCGCCCTGAGCATTCAGATGCTGCTGACGGCTAGTTCGATTCGTGATAGCGGAGCTCGCCGACCGGGAGGGGAATCGAGAGGCGGTTGCCGGGGGGCGGCAGCGGACAAGTGGAGTATGGAGTGTAAGCACAAGGGGGATTTTCCAGGTGATTGAAATCCAGCACCAGTTCACCGGTCTTGTCAAGGCCATTTGTCGGGAAGCCGGTGTATAGAAAACGGCAGGCTTGGTAGGTGGTGGTCGAGCTGGTGGTGTCGCGAAGAATAAAGAAAAGCTTCGCTACGGCGGGATCCTCGAGCACGGGCTCGAGGCGCCAGGTTTTACCGGCTAGAGCAAATTCTGCGGCTCCAGGGACAGGTTGGTCATAGTTGGTGCCGACGAGCGTCGCAAGCGTAATGGTTTTGAATGGAATGTAGGGAATCCACTTGGCTGTGACGCGATAAGTTTCGTCAGGCGGATACCATTTGAGCCCATGAAATCCGGTGATCGAAAGTGACTGGGCATCCTTGATGCGCAGAGCGAAGCGCGATTCGCGGCGAATCACATACATGTTCAGAGTGCCGATGATCATGCGCGGCGCAAGTCTGTCCTTATTGCCCTCCGCACGAAGCGATTGCGATTTTGCCGGAGTGCCTGCTACCAAGAAATCCTGCGGGAATCCGCCCGCGGGAGGATGCAGCGTGACGTTTTCGCCTTCAAGATGCAGGATGGCGAGATGGGCCGGACCTTTCGCGAGGCGAATGCTGTTGTCTAGCGCGGAACCAACTGAATTGTCGCCAGGTTGCAGCCATTCCAGTCCAACCAGCGAGAGCCAGGCATCGGGTTTCAACAGGTCCGCTGCGTGCTGGGTACGCCAGGTGGCCAAATCTCTCTGGAAAGTGCCGTCCTGGGCGAGTAGCGAAGCTGCGAGCAGAAGAGCAGCAACAAGGGCCGTGAGCCAACGCGAGAATCGAAGCAGCGAACGCATAGGCAAGTATAACTCTGGCATAAGAATTCGCGAGAATACCGATGGCATCATCGAGAATGGTGACGCGCATCACAGAGGAAAGGGCAGCAAAACGCGACAAAGCGCGAGGAGTAGCGATGATTTGTTCAATGCGTGCTCGGACTAGCGGGCCTTTCTCAATGAATCGAACCGGTTATGGCTGGGAGCTAGCTTAGCCTTAGGCGCTAGTCCGTCTAGGAGGTATCTTAAAATAGCAATATTGAAAAGCAATTCCTCAGGGGTGAAGCCTATCTTTTCTTATCTTAAGCTTTTGATGTCGGAGTTAAAAGCTCCGACCCCCAACACCGCAATAGGCGACTGGTTCCTAGCGCTCAGCGGGCCCCTTAACGAAACGCCCGCGAAGAGTGTATGCTTTGAGTTTGAGATTGTTGGTCGGGGTGGGGTAGACCTCAGCATTGAACGCGCTTGGGTGCGTCTCGTCGATAGTGTGCAATTCCCATAAGCCGGTGAGGGTTTTGGTTCTGGAGGAAACTTCATGATTGTGGGCGTACCGCGAGAAACCTTCCCAGAAGAGCGCCGCGTGGCATTGGTGCCAGGAACGGTGCCGAATCTGACCAAAGCGGGTTTGGAAGTGGTGGTCGAGGCAGGTGCTGGGGGCAGCGCGGGCTATCCGGATGCGGAATATGCGGCCAAGGGCGCAAAAATCGTGCCGAGTCGCGCCGAAGTTTTTCGCGCTGCCGATATCGTCGTGCAGGTGCTGTGTTACGGCTCAAACGACAAAACGGGCAAGGCAGATGTTCCGCTGTACCGCCGGGGTCATGTGCTGATCGGATTCTTGCGGCCCCTGGGCTCGATTGAAACCATTCAGGAAATTGCCTCCAAAGGTGTGACTTCATTCTCCGTGGAACTGATGCCCCGAACCACACGCGCGCAGAGCATGGATGCGCTTTCCTCCATGGCTACGATTTGCGGTTACAAAGCGGCCCTCCTGGCTGCCGACAAATTGCCGCGCATTTTCCCCATGCTCACGACGGCCGCGGGGACCATCACTCCCGCGCGCGCGTTCATCATCGGCGCGGGCGTGGCGGGTTTGCAGGCCATTTCCACGGCGCGGCGGCTCGGTGCCGTTGCGTCTGCGTACGACTTGCGGCCTGCCGCTAAGGAGCAAGTCCAAAGTTTGGGCGGGCGGTTTGTGGAGCTTCCTATCGAGGCGAAGGACGCGCAGGATTCGCGAGGCTATGCGCGCGCGCAGGATGAGACGTTTTATCAGCGCCAGCGCGAGCTTTTGGCAAAGGCGGTCGCCTACAGCGACGTGGTGATTACCGCGGCGGTGATTCCCGGGAAAAAGCCGCCGTTGCTGGTCACGAAAGAAATGGTGGCGAGCATGGCGCCAGGTTCTGTGATTGTGGATCTCGCGAGCGAACGCGGCGGGAATTGCGAGCTGACCAAACCGGCCGAGATTATTGTGGAGCACGGAGTCACGATCATAGGCACCTTCAATTTGGCGAGCAGCGTGCCTTACCACGCCAGCCAAATGTACGCACGAAACCTCAGCGCGTTTTTGTTGCACCTGGTCAAAGAGGGAAAACTGCAACTGAACCTTGATGACGAAATTGTGCGCGAGACTTTGCTTACCAAAGACGGCGAAGTCGTCAATCCTCGCATTCGCGAATTTTTCTCGTTGCCTGCCCTGGTGGCCAAAGCGTAAGGAGGACGGGATGCCTGCTGATTTCATTTCAAGTCTTTTCGTGTTCATCCTCGCGGGGTTTTTGGGATTCGAATTGATCAAGCGGGTGTCTCCGCTCCTGCACACTCCGCTGATGTCCTTGACCAACGCTCTCGACGCCATCGTCGTAGTCGCAGCGATCATCCTCGCGGGCCGGCATGAAACCAAGCTTTCCACTTTGCTCGGGTTGATCGCCGTGGCCGCTTCCTTCAGCAACATGGTTGGCGGCTTCCTGATCACTGACCGCATGCTGCACATGTTCCGCGCGGGCAAGGCGAAAAAGCCATGACCGCGATCGCCACGCAACAGGTCATTGATTTTTCGTATATCGCCGCGGTGATTGGCTTTATCCTCGCGCTCAAATGGCTCAGTTCGCCGGTGTCCGCCATGCGTGGCGTTCTCATCGGCGAAATCGCTTCCGGGGTGGCCGTTCTCGCCACGCTTTTCGATCCGCAGGTCACGCGCTACAAATGGATCATCATCACTTTGATTATCGGCGCGGCCATCGGCGTTCCCCTGGGGCTGGTGAAGATGACCGCCGTTCCTCAACGAACAGCGCTCAGCCACGCCTTTGGCGCTCTTTCCGCCGCGCTCATCGGCATCGGGGAGTATTACGTAGGTACTCCGCATCTCACCAAGTTCGAGATGCTGGAGATCGGCCTCGAAGTCATCGTTGGATCTCTCACCTTCACGGGCAGCTTGATCGCTGCAGGTAAACTCCAGGAAATTCTTCCGCAGCGTCCCATCACCTATAAAGGCCAGAACGTCGTCAGCCTTTCCGCTCTCGGCGGTGCGATTGTTCTCATGCTCATCCTCATGGTCCATCCGGAATACACGCATCTTTTCCAGGCCATGATCGTCGTCGCGCTGCTTTTCGGGGTAATGCTTGTCACTCCCATCGGCGGAGCGGATATGCCCACAGTTATTTCGCTCTTGAACTCCTACGCCGGTTTCTCCGCTGCGCTTTTAGGCTTCGTGCTCAATAGCAAAGTCCTCGTCGTTGCCGGCGCGCTCGATGGCGCCTCCGGTTTCATCCTCTCGGTGATCATGTGCAAAGCCATGAACCGGTCCTTCACGAATGTCCTCTTCGGCGCTTTCGGCCAAGTGCAGGTCTCCGCCGGCCAAGCCGCCGAAGAGCGCACGGTGCGCAGCGCTTCTCCCGAGGAAGCAGCGGGGATTCTTGCTGCCGCGAACAAAGTGGTCATCGTTCCTGGCTACGGCATGGCGGTGGCGCAGGCGCAGCACAAAGTGCGCGAACTTTATGATGGTTTGACAAAGCGTGGTATTGACGTGAAATTCGGCATCCATCCGGTAGCCGGCCGCATGCCGGGGCACATGAATGTTTTGCTCGCTGAAGCCGACATTCCATACGACAAACTGCTCGAAATGGACGAGATCAACGGGGACTTTCCGCAGACGGATGTGGCTCTGGTCATCGGCGCGAATGACGTCACCAATCCCGCGGCACGCACCGACCCTGCTAGCCCGATCTTCGGCATGCCCATTCTCGACGTGGATAAGGCGCGCACGGTGATGGTCATCAAGCGCGGGATGGGCGCGGGGTTCGCGGGAATCGAGAACCCGCTCTATTATATGGACAAAACGCTGATGCTGTTTGGCGATGCGAAGAATTTTGTTGGCTCGATCGTTCGCGAGCTGGCAGGCGGGCACGAGTAGAACCCAAGAAATCAAGGGTGAAGCAGATCCCTCCGCCTTAGGCTGTGGAAGACCGCAGCCTGGAGAGTCGGGATGACAATCTTGAGGTTGTCGAATCAGGGCAAAGAATTATTTTGCGTCGTGGAAGATGATGCCCAGAGTGTAGCGGGTGCCGCGGTGGACTCGGCTCACGCCGTGCTTCATGTTCACGCGGTAATAGCCGCGTGTGCCACGCACGGGGCGGTAGCGCGTGGTGAAAATAATCGCCTGGCCTTGATCGGCGCGCACTACTTCGGCTTTGGATTGTGCCCGGGGCTGGTGCTCGACGAGCAAAAACTCGCCACCTTCCCAGTCGCGGCCTTGCTGTCCCAGGAGAAAAACCATCTGTAGCGGAAAAGCGACTTCGCCATAGATGTCCTGATGCAGGCAGTTGTACCCGCCCGCTTCGTAATGCAGAAGCAGCGGCGTCAGCTTGGTTTGGCCGGCTTTGTGGCAAATTTTCCGAAATGCCGCATGTTCCGCGGGGAAACGCGGACTCTTTTCACCGAGAGCTTCCGCCCATTGATTCGCTACCTTGGCGAGGTGCGGATAGGCGGCGGACTGCAGGGTCGCGATGATTTCCGGCAGCGGGTTGGCGAAATATTTGTAATCGCCGACGCCGAAGCGGTGGCGCTCCATCATGATCTGGCTGCGGAAGCGGCTGTCGTCGCTGTACATGGTGGCCAGAGAGCCACATTCTTCCGGCGAAAGAATCGGCGTGGTCACCGCGTAGCCGCGCTGCGATAGGGAAGCGACCGCGCTTTCCCAATCCAGCGCGTCGATGCGTTCCGCGATGGATGGCGTCCCGAACATTTTTCGCGCTGCTTCAGGCATGACGTCCCTCAAAGCTTATCCGTCCAAAACGATGTCCAATGCAAAGTTTAGGCCAAACGAAGTTGTCAAATCTATCCGCTATGCCGCGTCAAATTGATCCAATCCATTTCCGGGTACAGGCTTGCCTCGCAACCACAACAGCGGTCCCGGCAACCTCCCTGAAACGCCGGTTTCAGTGCTATAGTAGTGGCCTACAGCCTGAACCGCAACGCTCCTGAGGAGGTTCGCATGAGCCAGAACACCATGCTTCGCAGCGATTCCCGCAGGTCATTCTTGAAGTGGTCCGTTGCCGCGGCCGCTGCTTCCACCTTCCGCATTATGAATGAGCCATTGCTCGCCGCCGCGGCTGTTGACCGCGACATGCAACATTTCCCCCCGGGCTCCGTGGTCATCAACGCCAACGAAAATCCTCTGGGACCGTGCGACTTGGCCAGAAAAGCCGTCGCCGACATCATCCCGGATGGCGGGCGCTATTGCTGGTGGCTGAAGGAGGAGCTCACGAAATCGTTTGCGGAGTCGGTCGGCGTAAAGCCGGAAAACGTCGCGATTTTCCCCGGCTCCAGCGAGCCGCTGCATTTTTCGGTGATGGCGTTTACTACGCCCACGCGCAGCTACGTCACCGCTGACCCCGGCTATGAGTCTGGAATGCATTCCGCCAAATTCTCAGGCGCGCGTGTGGCCAAGATTGCGCTCACGAAGGACTACGCTCACGACATTCCCGCCATGCTTGCCGCCGCGCCGGACGCTGGCCTTTTTTACGTTTGCACGCCGAATAATCCTACCGGCACGCTCACACCGCACTCTGCGATCGAAGAATTGTTGGCGAAGAAACCGAAAGGCTCGATCGTGCTCGTGGACGAAGCCTACATCCATTTTGCGGACCTGAACGCCACGGCCATCGACCTGATAAAAGCCGGGCAGGACCTTATCGTGCTGCGCACGTTCTCGAAGATTTACGGCATGGCCGGCATCCGGTGCGGCGCAGCCATCGCGCGACCCGATTTGCTCGAGAAACTGATCCCTCAGGGCGGCGGAAGCGCCATGCCCATCACCGCGCTGGTCGCGGCGTCCGCCAGCCTCAAGCATGAGCATCTGGTTCCTGAACGCAAGCTCATCAACACGACGATACGTGAGAAGACGTTTGATTGGTTGAGGAGCCAGGGTTATTCTTTCACGCCGTCTCAGGCCAACTTTTTCATGCTAGACGCCAAGCGCCCCGCGAAGCAGGTCATCGACGCACTGGCGGCACAAAAGGTGTTTATTGGCAGAATCTGGCCCGCGTGGCCCACGCATCTGCGCATCAGCGTAGGCACGCAGGCGGAGATGGACACCTTCCAGACCTCCTTCGCCGCCGTCATGAAAAATTCCGCCAGCGTCAGTTACGCGCTCCCCAGCAGGTCCGAGAATTCGCCGCACCGCGACGGCTTCCTCGCCGACGGCATAATGTTCCCACGCGCCTAACACAGCTTCTCAGGTTTTTCGGCGTTTCTCTCGTGGTTCAAGCGCTTGAGGCCACAGACGATTGTGGATAGCCCGGTCTGCTCGCCTTACCCGAAACCACGTTCCGTCTTGGTGCTGTTCCGCGGGAAAAAGCGTCTTTGACTCCTTCAGCACAGCGCGGTAGCGTGCCGCTTCTTCCTCGGTCTTCCATTTCAAGAAGTACCATGGGAACTGATCTTACGGTCTTTCTACCGGCAAAACGCGGAACCGTTTCTTTCCCGCAAGGCGATACGTTGCAAAATCTGCCTGGTCAATCGTCAGAACGGCATTTAGTGACTCCCGGTTCGCCAAGTGGACCAGCGTCGCGTCCGCGAAGCCCATTGGCCGATCGGCGTAGCGCGACATCAAAGCATGCAACGCAGGTAGTTCCGCATTCTCAACGGCACACAGAACAATACCTCCTGAATGTACAAATCTCCACACTTTCTCTGTTTCTATGCGGCTTTTGTCCGCCAGATAAAACAGTTCGGTGAGCACAGCTTCCGATGTTTAAGAGTAGGGAGAGGCAATTACCGAAACGCATTTTCACGGGCCAAATGTCATTTCGATCCAAAATCGCTAGGATCGCGCCTGTATCCACGAGGGCGCTTGGGCTACCGGCCATACGTGCGCCACAGTTTCTCGCGCACAACTTCTCGGACCATTTCCGAGCGCCGCGGGTTGGTTCCGGCTAGGCAGCCGATGTAGGGTTCCGCGGCCGCATGCAGCTTTCGCTGGGTTTCCTGATCGTCTGCCAGCGCGGAAGAGTTCTGCGCGAGCCAGTCCCGCGCGGCCTGCTCGAGAACAGCAGCGAGCGGCCTACGGCGCAAGCGTGCAGCCCGCTCCAGTTCGCTTTTCAGTTCGCTGCTCAATCGCCAGCTATAGACCGTTTGTTGCCAGGAGAGCTCTTGGTGAAGCCGTTTCTTCAGGCGCGCGCTTCGGCGCTGTACTCGTTCCCTGGAGTTGGCGGCACGTTAGCCTGAAACTGTGCCGTTTCCGTTGAGCCGGCGAGCGCGGTGGTGGAGGAATGGCCGCCGGACACGACCTGTGCGATTTCGTCGAAATAGCCGGTGCCGACGAATTTCTGGTGGGTTACCGCACCGTACCCAAGTTCCTGCGAGGCGAACTCTTCCTGCTGCAGTCGCGAATACGCGGTCATTCCCGCCTGTGCATAGCCCCGCGCCAAGTGGAACATGGACATATTCAGTGCGTGGAACCCGGCCAGCGTGACGAACTGGAACTTGTAGCCCATCTTGCCCAGCTCTTGTTGGAAATTCGCGATGGTCACATCGTCGAGCTTCTTCTTCCAGTTGAACGACGGCGAACAATTGTATGCCAGCAACTTGCCGGGGAACTTCGCGTGAATCGTGTCCGCGAATTTCCTTGCTTCGGCCAAATCCGGCGTCGAGGTTTCACACCAGAGCATGTCGGCATACGGTGCATAAGCTAGGCCACGAGCGATGGCCGCATCGATTCCGCCGCGAAATTGATAGAAACCTTCCGGCGTGCGCTCGCTGTAAATGAATTCGCGGTCGCGCGGATCGGCGTCGGAAAGCAGTAATCCCGCGGAATTCGCGTCGGTACGCGCGATGAGAATCGTCGGCACGCCGCAGACGTCTGCCGCCAAGCGCGCGGCAATCAGCTTCTCCAGGAATTCCCGCGTGGGCACCACGACCTTGCCGCCCAGGTGCCCGCACTTTTTTGCTGAAGAAAGCTGGTCTTCGAAGTGCACCGCTGCGGCGCCCGCTTCGATCATCGCTTTCATGATCTCGTAGGCGTTCAGCGAGCCGCCAAAGCCAGCTTCGGCATCGGCCACAATCGGTGCGAACCAATATGTGCCCGAGTGTTTGCCTTCCGCGGATTCGATCTGGTCCGCGCGCAGCAGCGCGCGATTGATGCGCTTCACCAGGTTCGGCGCGGAGTCGCAAGGATAGAGCGACTGGTCGGGATACACGTCGCCCGCGGTGTTGTTGTCCGCCGCAACCTGCCAGCCGCTGCCGTAAATCGCCTTCAACCCGGCTTGCACCATCTGAATTGCCTGATTCCCAGTGATGGCGCCCAGCGCCGGGACGTACGGCTCGGTCTGCATCAAGTTCCAGAGCCGCTCCGCACCCAGCCGTGCCAGCGTGTACTCGATCTGAATCGAGCCGCGCAGCCGCAGCACATCGGAGTACGAATACGGCCGCATGATGCCTGCCCAGCGAGGTTCCTTGCTCCACGATTCGATCGGCAGATCCATTCTCCCGTTTCCATTCATCCCATTGCCTTTACTGTTGGCCCCATTGGCTCTATTTGCTGACATTCTTTTCTCCTTTCTTTTTGCTTCCGAATTGCTGTTTCCTTTGCTACTGCCGACGGGACCGAGGTGTTCCCGCCCCTGTGTACCCGAGGACCCATTTTCTTGGGGACTAGCACTAAAACGGCAAACTCGAACTACGAACCCAAACCGAAAATCACAAACTAAAGTTCTGCGTCATACCGGATTGAACTCTTCTCGCCGGATCATTTCCTCGCTGATACCGCGCGCCTCGCGCAGCGTTGCCGCCGCATTCGGATCGTCGTTCTTCGCAGTTTGGCGCAGGAGCTGGTCGAGCTCCTCGTCAAACAAATTGCGGATCAATTCCGGCGTATGCGGCACAGCTACGCCGCTGTCATCGAGGATCTCAACTTGACGCGAATGGCGCATACGCTGGGCAATCATCAAGCGGTAGATGCGGTCCGTGGCCAGGTCTTCCATGTAGCCATCGAGCAGACTCGCACCTTTTCCGTTCAGCACGCCGTTGCGATAGCGAATTACCGTGCGAATCGCCGCGCGAGTGCCTGCCAGCGTGCGCTTTCCCACGCCGGTCGGCAGCGGCCGCAGGTCGGGATGCGCGTTGGCATTCGCCGGCCGCGCCTGCAACTGGTTGGGAACAGGGAACTGGCTTACCGCGATCTCGTTTTGATCGGGATGCCTCGTCCACGCGCCATCCATCAACGAATTGGCTTCATTTTTCTTGTCTTCGGCGAGCACTTTCAACGCCCGCGCATTCAGCTCCGCGTCTTCGCGGCTCGGATAGAGGGCGGTCATTCCGCCAATCGCCAACATGCCGTGTTTGTGACAAATTTCTGGAATCAAGTTGCGCAGATTCTGGAAAAAGGCCACATTGTGCGGAATGGTGTTGCGATCCGGCAGCACCCACTCCGGATTTTCCAGATTGCAATGAATCAGGCTGGCCATGTAGTCCCAGCGGCCCAGGTTCAGACCCACCATGTGGTCCCGCAGATTCCAGGCGAATTCTTCCATCTGAAATGCCAGTGGATGGGATTCCACGAGCGCCATGCACCTGATGGCGCTCGTCGGCAGGCCTTTCAGGCGTGCAATCATCTGGAACAGATCGCGCCACCACAGCGCCTCGTCCGCCGAATCCGATTTGGGAATGTAAATGCACAGTGGGTGCTTCAACGCGTTGAAATCCACTTGGTACGCGACCATCGCCACGTCAAACAGCGAAGCGGGCAGAAGTTCGCCCGGCAAAATGCCGGCCTGATGCAGGTGCAAGCCGCGTGGCCGCGTGAAAATCACCGTCGTGCTTGAACGGATGCCAACCTTTTTGTTGCCCTTGCGGTCGAAGTACGTCAGCCGCCCTGCCAGCGCTTCCAGAATGTTCTGAATACCCAGCGCGTTGTGTTCCCAGGTATTGGCCGTGGAGTCTTCCAGGTCCAGCATCACCCCTGGGGCGCCGGAATTCAGCATTTTGACCACGAGTTCCGCGTCATCTGCCGGACCCGTCATCTGATTCCGCTGGTCGGCGCACCACTCCGGAACCTCAATTCGCCAGAGGCTCATCGTCGCCACCGAAGGCGGTAAATACGAAGGCACCTTGCCCGCGTGGGCTTCTGCCAGGGCGTACTCGCGCCGCGCCACCAGCGCCCTCTGCCGCAGCGTCAGCGCAGCATGCAGCGGGGCCAGGAAATCCAGGAACCCTTCCGGAAGATCGCGCTGCGGATTAAAATCCGGCGGAGCGGTGTTTACCGGCACGATGCGGTGCGAAAAGGGCATCGGCCTAAGCGCTGGATTCGGCCTGGTAGTAGCGGTTGCCATGGCGCTTGGTCAGTCCTTTCTGCTGCCAATTCGAATCAGGGCCGGTTGGCGGACAAGCAGACAATTAGATGCCCAACGCGGCCGGAATGCACGCCTCTAAGCCTCTTGCTTGCAATAAGATAGCGCGACCGCGAAAGACCCCGCCAAACACTGCGGAAAAATTGGGACCAAGAGTTGAGAATTTTGCACCTCCTCGCCCGGAATTTTCCTCGCTCCGCGTTCCTGTTCAACAGGCTGAACATCTGTTCAACCTCCATGCTCCTTTTACCGTGCTAACCCCGCTGCTTGCAAGATCTTGTTCAATATTCTGAACAAATATTCTATACTACGAACTCCTTAATTCTCTGTCAGGAGTTTCCATGCCGGTCTCGGACGCCAGCCCCGTCACTGCTGTCGAACGCGCGCTCAACATCCTCGAAGCTGCGGCCCACCGCCGCGACGGACTCACCAACTCGGAAATCAGCCGCAAGCTGGGCATTCCCAAAAGCTCCGCCAGCTACATTCTTCGAACTCTCGAGCGGCGCGGCTACTTGCGCCGCGAAGCGGAAAGCGGCCGTTACCGGCTCGGCTTGCAAATTCTCAGTCTCGGCGGCGACGCCCAGGCCAATCTCGATATCGCCGACGTGGCACTCCCGTTCATGCGCGCGCTGGTGGAAAAAATCCACATGACCGTGCATCTCGCGGTGTTGGATCAGGGCGAGGCCGTTTATATCGAAAAGGTGGAAGCGCCAGGATTTTTTAGAGTGAACACCTGGGTGGGCCGCCGCATGTTTCTGCATTCCACGAGCGTCGGCAAATGCCTGCTCGCCTGGTTACCAAAACACGACGTGGAAACGCTGGTGAAACAGCAAGGTTTGAAGAAGCGAACGCCGAAGACCATCACGACGATGACGAGGCTGCTGGCCGAATTGGAACACGTCAAGCAGGAAGGCTATGCCGTCGATGACGAGGAAAACAGTCTCGGGGCGCGTTGCCTTGGCGCACCCGTTTGCGATGTCACCGGAAACGTCGTGGCCGCGCTGGGCGCCAGCGGCACGCTGACACAGGTCGATCAGGCTAGCATGCCACGCATTGCCGAGGCTTTGAAAGAAACTGCGCGGCGCATTACGCGCCAACTACATCGAAGGGGAGCCGCAGGCGCCGCTTGATAGCCAGACCTCTCACTTGCGTTGGAGCGAAACAAGGCTGCCGCTATTTCGCGAGAACCCGCTATTTGGAATTGCCCGCCACGACCAAGTTGTTTTTCACCGAAAACACGTTGGGGACTTGGCTCACGCGTAAATTCGCTAGATTTTTGTCCGCTTCGTTGTCCACGACCCCTTCCAGCGTGACGTTGCCGTTTTTCACGATAATGTGAATCGACGGAATCGCCTGAAAACCGTACTTTTGCAAGCCTGGCTCGCCGTAGATCGTGTGATACACCGCGTGGCGCAGTTGGTCGTCCATTGGTGAAACGGGAAGAACTTCAATGTTGTTCACCACTGAGGCTACGCCCTCGATGCCTTTCACTGCGGTTTCTGCATCGGATTTCAGCGTCGGACGGGTCACTGCACCCATCAGCGTTACTTTGTCTCCATCCACGCGAAATTCCAGATTGTCGAACACGGAGTACCACGGCAGCATCAACAGTTGGTGGCGCACTTCCTTGGCGAGCCGTTCCCGGTATTTCTCTTCGCTACGCTGGTGCTTGCTTTGTTGCGCGGCCGCGGTTTCCGTGCCAGGGTCAGCAAGGGGCGCAAAAAATAGCAACAATACGAACAGGGCACGGAGATCTTTTGTCAATGGTTTCCCTCCTCGCTAGTTTTTCTGTGGGCCTCTACCGGTTAGATTCAAGGTGCAGGGCTAAGGACTGCACGGAGGAATCTGCAGGCGAGTGCTACCATACTACTTGGCAAGGCTGCTGGAAAGATGAATCCAGCGAGCGAATGGCACCCTTATGCACGGTGCGGGCCCAGCCGTGGAGTTCGGGAAGCGGAGAGCAAATCGGGATGCTGGTGATTGGACATCGCGGGGCCTCGGGGCACGCGCCAGAGAACACGCTGGTGGCCTTTCGCAAAGCGGTGGCGCTGGGGGCGACGTTCATCGAGACGGATTTGCAGCTTTCGCGTGACGCGCATTTTGTAGCCATCCACGACGAGACGGTGAATCGCACCACGAACGGGCGTGGAGCGGTGCACGACCTGACGCTCACGGAATTGCGCGAGCTCGACGCCGGAAGCTGGTTCGGGAGCGAATTTGCCGGCGAGCGCATCCCCACGCTGGAAGAGATCTTGCAGTTCTCCAAGAAAAATGACGTCGTTTCTTATCTAGAAATGAAACCCAGCGGCTCCTGGGGCGGAGAGCACGCCATGATCGCCGCGCTGCGCGAATCGGGAGAAATCCCGCGCGCGGTAGTGATTTCCTTTGAGCCCACGATGGTGCTGAATGTGCGCAACATCGAGCCCACGGTGATGACCGGATTGCTTTACGACGGGCAACTGGAAAAACCGGTGGAGAAGGCCGTGGAAATTGGCGCGCGGCAACTGGTGGTGCGGGGAGATCTGGTCACGCCGGCGCTGCTGGAGCAGGCGCGCAAAAAAGATTTGCAGGTTGTCTGCTGGACCATCAATCAAGCGGCGCACATGCGTCTGCTGATCGAGGCGGGCGTTCACGGAATCATGAGCGACTATCCGGACCGCTTGGTGGCGGCGCTGAAGAAAGAATCCGAAGCAGTTTTGTGACCTCCTCAAGAACCTTCCAGGAAAATATGAAGAGCGGCGAGTTGCACGACGGTAAGCTGCTCGGCGCGGGCGTCGGGTCGAAGGCTTAGCGAGGCCAGCGCGGCGCGAATTTTTTCCGGATTGGCGAGAGACCTCAGGTTGTTCACCAGGGTTTTGCGCTTCTGCGAGAAAGACAATTTCACAAAATTCAGGAAACGCGCTTCGTCCTTCAAGACGAGCTTCGCGCGTTCACCGGGAAGCCGCAGCGTGACTAGCGCGGATGTGACTTCGGGCGGCGGCTGGAAGGCATCGCGAGGAATCTCGAAAACCAGTTCTGGGCGCGTGTAGAACTGCGTGACGACGGAGAGATAGCCGTAATCGCGCCTGCCGGGCTGCGCTGCGAGGCGTTGAGCGACTTCCCTCTGGATGACGAAGTGCATTTCGTCGATCAGGGACGGGAAGGCGAAGAGATGATGCAAGATCGGTGAGCTGATGTGGTAGGGAAGGTTGCCGTAAATGCGCATGTGCCGGCCGGAAGCCAGCATGGCAAGGTCGGTCTTGAGAACGTCGGCGGAAACAACCGTGAGTTGGGAAAACTCTTTCCCAAGGCGGCGAAGTCCGCCAGCGAGCAACGGGTCCAACTCAATGGCGGTGACGGGACCGCCGGCCGCAAGCAGATGGCGGGTCATTTCGCCGTGGCCTGCGCCAATCTCGACCCAGCAATGCTGGTCGTCCGGCAAAAGCGGAACGGTCGAATGTGGGGAGACGCGGATGGCGCGGGCGATCTGCTCGCGCCAGTCGAGGTCGGCGAGAAAATGCTGGCCGAGGCGCTGGCGAGCCATGGGGCAATTAGTGTAACAGCAGTGGTAGGCGGCCATGGGACACGGGCACTAGGAAAAATTTTTGTTCTGGATGAAACAAAGGGGACCCCTGAGTCGTTTAGGGGTATAGAATGGGTTCCCTAAAGGGCATATGGGAGTAGGCATGGAAAAAGAGGCCGATCTGTTGCAGGGAACGCTGGATATGCTGGTGCTGAAGGCGTTGGCTCGCGGGGCGAAGCACGGGTATGGCGTTGCGGAATGGATCCATGAAAGCTCGAACGACGTCCTGCACGTGGAAGAGGGTGCACTGTACCCGGCGCTCCATCGGCTGGAGCTGAAGGGGTGGCTATCCGCGGAGTGGGGAACGTCGGCGAACAACCGTCGGGCTAAGTATTATTCGCTGACGGCGGCGGGGCGCAAGAAACTGGCCGAAGAGACCGAGTATTGGCGGCGGATGTCCCGGGCGATCGCGAGAGTGATGCAAATTGCGTGAGGGGCTAGGGAATGGGGACCGGGGATTAGGAGCATTCCATGAGCTACTGGATGAGAGTGAAGGCGCTGTTCCAGACCAAGCAGCTCGACCGCGACTTGGAGGACGAGCTTGCGTTTCATCTGGCGATGCGCGAAGAGAAGAACCGCGAGCGGGGGATTGAGGGAGAGGAGGCGCGGTACGCGGCGCGACGGCACTTCGGCAACGTCACGCGCATCAAGGAAGCGTGCCGGGAAGCGTGGAGTTTTGTCTCGCTGGAAAGCACTTGGCGCGATCTGTGGTACGGAGCGAGGGCGCTGGCGAAGAATCCGGGGTTTACGGCGGTGGCGGTTCTGGCGATCGCGCTGGGAATAGGGGTGAACACCGGAATTTTTTCTGTGCTGAACGGAGTGGCGCTGAAGCTGCTGCCCGTTCCCAGAGCGGACCAAATTGTGAGCGTGGATCAGACTTTCCACGGCAAATTCAGGCGCAACGTTCACGGCGAGCCGGGGATGTTTTCCTACTCCGAATACAAAAACTATCGGGCGAGCAATCATTTCTTCTCCGGGATGCTTGCGTATGCGCCGTTTCTGGAAGCGACGCTCGGGGGAGAGAGCCCCAGTCAAGTCATGGGGGCAGAAACTTCCTGCAATTTCTTTGACGTCCTGCGAGAGCGCCCGGCGTTGGGGCGAACCTTCGTGGAGGCGGATTGCAGCGCCCCCGGTGCAAGCCCCGTCGCGGTTCTGAGCGACGATCTGTGGCGAACGCGATTCGGCGCGGATCCGTTGGTTGTGGGGAAAAGTATTTCTTTGAATCGCGCGAAATTTGTGGTGATTGGCGTTGCCGCGCCGGGCTTTCGCGGGCTCGATCCCTGGCCCAGCGCGTTTTGGGCGCCGGTAACGATGCAAAAGGCACTGGAACCCGACGCTGATTTGCTTCTCAACGACTACACCGGCTGGCTGGCCGTGCTGGGACGCATGCGGCCAGGCGTTTTTCTCGAGCGGGCGCTGGGCGAGAGCGAGCAGCGCTTGTACGCGCTGAATGCGTGGCGCGAAACGCCGTTCTACAGCGAGCGGGAACGCGCGGCGCTGGATTGGACGGAGGCGGTGACGCTGGTTTCGCAAACGCACGTGCCGGATGCGGTGGTAGCGATCAATTCGTGGAATCGCCTGGCGGTTTCGTTGCGGGCGATTCCAGGGACGTATCAGGGGAAGAAATCTTCTGCGGCCGCATCGTGAAAAAAGGCGGTAAGCCCTGCTCGCAAGTAATGGAGCAGACGACGGAGAAGTACCGTAAAATGGATGGGCAAGTGTAATGGGCCATCCATGAGAATTTTGTTTGTGGCATCGGAAGGGCTGCCGTTTTCGAAGACGGGCGGCCTGGCGGACGTGATTGAAGCGCTGCCAAAGGCGCTGGTGGCGCAAGGCCACGAAGTGGCGGTGGTTTTGCCGCGCTACCGGGGGACCAAAGCATCGGCGGTGGTGATTCCGAGCCTGACGATTCCGATGGGCGGCGCACGGCTGCGCTTCCCGGCGATAGCCGATGGCGCGGTTTTGGGCGGAGTGCGGTATTTCTTCGTGGATGATGCCGCTTATTTTGACCGTGAAGGACTCTACGGAACCGGCGGGAAAGATTATCCGGACAACGCAGAGCGCTACGCGGAGTTTTGCCGCGTGGCCATTGAAGTGGCCAAGCAAATTTGGCCGGCGGACGTATTTCACTGCCACGACTGGCAATCGGCGCTGGTTCCCGTGCTACTAAGGACGTCGTATAGCGACGATCCGCTGGTGAAGAACATCCCGGTGGTGTTCACCATTCACAATATGGGGTATCACGGGCAATTCACGCGAGATGTGCTGGAGCGCGTGGGTCTGCCGCCAACGGTGTTTCATCCCGAGGGCCTCGAGTTTTACGGCAGCGTAAACCTTATGAAGGGTGGACTAGTTTATTCGGATTATTTGACCACGGTGAGCCGGAAGTACGCGCAGGAGGTCCAGACCAGGGAATTCGGCCACGGACTGGATGGCGTGGCCAGAAAGCGCGCGGACCGGCTGATAGGAATTTTGAACGGCGTGGACTATACGGCGTGGAATCCGGCGAAAGATCCGCTGATTGCAGCGAATTACTCGGCAAAGGATTTGAGCGGAAAGCAAGTTTGCAAACAAGAGTTGCTGGACGCGTTTGGACTGCCTCACGAGCATCTGGAGCAGCCCGTGATTGGAATCGTGTCGCGCTTCGCGGACCAGAAGGGATTCGATTTAATCGCGGCGAAAGCGCACGAGCTGATGAAGGAAGATTTGGTGCTGGTGGTGCTCGGTACGGGCGATCGCAAGTATGAAAAGCTGTTTACTGCTTTGGCGGCGACGTATCCGGGCCGCGTGGGGTTGAAAGTCGCATACGACAATGTGCTGGCGCACAAAGTGGAGGCGGGCGCGGACATGTTTCTCATGCCGTCGCGTTACGAGCCTTCGGGCTTGAATCAGATGTACAGTTTGAAATACGGTACGGTGCCGATTGTGCGGGCGACAGGCGGGCTGGACGACAGTATCGAGCCGTTTAACGTAGAGCACGGCACGGGGACGGGATTCAAGTTCTACGAGTATTCCGGAGAGGCGCTCTTGTATGCAGTGCGGCAGGCGTTGCATCATTACATGGACGAGAGAATCTGGAGACGCATCCAGTTAAACGGCATGGCCAAGGATTTCTCCTGGAAGGGGCCGGCCAGGGAATACGCGAACTTGTATGAAGCAGCGCGGGTGACCCGCGGATTCGCGCCCATGGTGCAAAAGGTAGAAAAGGTCGAAAAGGTAGAGACGGCGGAGCGGGTAGAGAAGGCGGAGAAGGAAGCGGAGAGCGAGCGGTCATCGCGCCGCGTAGCCAAGAAGGCAGCCAAGGTTGTGGGACGATCCGCTCCGGGGGGCGGGAAGGTTTTTCAAGGGCCGGAACAATCGGACCTAGAGAAAGATTCAAGGGAAACCGCTCAAAGCTCGGTGCGGACTGCTGGTGACCCGGGACAGACGGCTCAAGACTCAGGGCAGGGTGCTGAAGGCTCGGGGCAAAGTATCCAAAGTTTGGAGCAAGACCCTCAGGAATCGAGGCAGCCCCCGCAAAATTCGGAGCAAGCCCCTGAAGAGGTTGGAGAAGCTCCACAAGGATCGGGGCAGCAGGCAGGGAGAAACCAAAAGCCTGCTCGAACATCTAATTAAATTGACAAAGGAGAGATAGGCGGGAGCCGGAATCGGCGACCGCTGAGAACAAAGGTCATGGCAGACAATTCCATTCCAGCGGCGACCGACGGAAATTTCGAGACGGAAGTGCTGGCCGCGAGCAATTCCAAACCAGTCATGGTGGATTTCTGGGCCGAATGGTGCCGGCCGTGTCATATGCTGGCGCCCACGGTTGCCGAAATCGCGCACGACTACGAAGGCAAGCTGAAAGTGATGAAGCTGAACGTGGATGAAGCGATGAATTCCGCGGGGCGTTACAACATTCGCGGAATCCCCACGCTCCTTGTGTTCAAGAATGGGCAGGTGGTGGAACAGATTGTTGGGGCGGTACCGAAGGAGCAGATCACCAAAGCACTGGACCGCCACGTGGCGTAAATTCCAAGAACCTACAGATTGAAGACGTGCTGCAAGAGAAGAGGCGGCACGTTTTTTCTTTTTGATCGGACTTTTGGATTGGTCCGCCATCCCCACACTCTTAGTGCGAAGGACCGAAAATGAAGAAATCTCGCGAATCGGGTCTGGCGCGGTGCCACTGGGCGCGGAGTGAACTCAACATTGCTTATCATGACCAGGAATGGGGTGTGCCGGTGCACGACGAAAAGAAATGGTTCGAGTTCTTGATTTTGGAAGGGGCGCAGGCGGGACTGAGCTGGGATACGATTCTGCGGAAGCGCGCGCGGTACCGCGATGTATTTGACGGATTCGATCCGGAGAAAGTGGCGCGGTACGACAAGAAGAAAGTGCGGGAACTGCTCCGCGATCCGGGAATCATCCGCAACAAATTGAAGATCGACGCGGCGATTGAGAATGCGGGGGCGTTCATGACGGTGCGAGAAGAGTTTGGATCGTTTGACGGCTACGTTTGGCGCTTCGTCGACGGTCGCCCCATGCAGAATGCCTGGAAGACGCGCAAACAAGTTCCCACGAAGACGCCGCAATCGGATGCCTTGAGCAAGGACTTACAGAAACGAGGGTTCCGGTTTGTTGGCTCGACAATTTGCTACGCATTGATGCAAGCCACGGGCATGGTCAATGACCACGTCGTGAACTGCTTTCGATACGCGGACTTAGCCCGTGCCAACGGAAGAACGTGACGGGTGGCCAGTTTGACGCAGGCTGCGGCGCGGGGGCGGGAGCGATCTTCGTCAGCCGCAAACGCCATCCTTTAAAAGAGCGCGTGAAAACATCCGTATCATCTTCGTCGAAGAACTTCGACGGGTCGGCCGTCTGCCGGTATTCCTTGATGTAAGTCACGACAGCGGTGTCGCCAAACAAATCCACCCGCATGTTCTTTTTTTCGATTGTGAATGGACTCGGGCCTTTGTCGTTGGCCGCAAAATTGTGTTTCACGTTTTGTTGAAACTCCGCCTTAGAGAGGGCCTTTCTGCTGCCCTCCACAAGACACACCCAGTCATCGGCGAGCGCCCCCATTTTGGACGCATCATTTTGCTGCTCAAATTGAGCAGTTTGCGCTTCGATTTTTCGGAGCGCCTCCTCGTCTTGCCTCCTGAGGCCTTTCTGACTCTTAGCGAATGCCAGCATCCCAAACAGTCCGGCAAAGAGGAAGAGACCGAGAGCTTTTTTCATGATTCACCTCTCGCGCGGGGAGGGGATTATAGCATTAAGACATGGCTGAGAATTGAGTTTGTGATGTCGCGGCGCAGCCGGCGCAGCCCGTCGGCTTGCGTTGGGGGCGGTGCCAGCTTACGATAAGAACTTGCCGTTCGTTGTGAAATCCCTAGAAGTTAAGGCGAAGTGAGCAGCACGGCGCGGAAGTGTGGATACGGGAAAGGTCAGCATGAAATCCGTCGTGGTAGTAGGCGCACAATGGGGCGATGAAGGCAAAGGCAAAGTCGTCGACTACCTGTCCGGCTCGTTTGATTACATCGCCCGCGTCGCCGGGGGCCACAACGCAGGGCATACCGTCATTATTGGAAAAGATCGCTTCGTGCTGCAGCTGATACCCTGTGGAATTTTGCGGCCCAAGCGCCACGCGGTGATCGGTACGGGAGTTGTGGTAGATCCCGCAGCACTTGTGGCGGAGATCGAAACCCTTTCAAAGGCGGGCGTGGATGTAGGCGGGCGGCTGCACGTGAGCAACCGCGCGCACTTAATTTTTCCCTATCACCGCGAACTGGACAAAGCCGCGGAAGCAGCACGCGGCGCCAACAAAATCGGCACCACTTCACGCGGCATCGGGCCGGCCTACGAAGACAAAATGGCGCGGCGCGGGCTGCGTATGTGCGATTTGCTGGAGCCGGAGCTGTTTCGGAAAAAGGCAGCGCACGTCGTGGCCGAAAAGAACCGCTTGGCAAAAGGCGCGTACGGGGCGGATATCGACTTTTCGCAGGAAGTGGAGCAAGCGCTGAAGCTTGGCGAAAAGATTCGCGGTTACATCTGTGATACCGCGGAACTGTTGAATGGCGCGTTGGCGGAAGGGAAGTCCGTGCTCTTCGAGGGCGCGCAGGGCACGATGTTGGACATCGACCATGGTACGTACCCATTCGTTACTTCTTCGAGCGCTACTTCAGGCGGCGCGGCTACCGGCGTAGGCGTGCCGCCGACAAAAATCAAGCATGTCCTGGGGGTTTCCAAAGCGTACACCACGCGCGTGGGCGGAGGGCCATTTCCAACAGAAATGCCGGATCTGGATGCCAAGGAAGTGCGCGACCGCGGAAAAGAATTTGGCGCCGTGACCGGGCGGCCAAGGCGCTGCGGCTGGCTGGACTTGCAAGTGCTGCGTTACGCGAAGGTGATCAACGGGATCGATTCGTTGGTGATTACTAAGTTGGATGTGTTTGATACGCAGCGCGAGATTCAAATCTGCGTCGGCTACAAATACAAGGGGAAGGCACTGAAAGAGATGCCCGCGCTCGCGGAAGAGTACGAGCACGTTACGCCGGACTACAAGGCACTTCCGGGGTGGTGCACTTCCACCTACGGCGTGAAGGATGGCGAAAGGCTGCCGAAAGCGGCGCTGGAGTATTTGCGGTTTATTTCTGATTTTCTCCAAGTGGAGATTGGGATGATTTCGACGGGACCGGAGCGCGACGCCACGATTGTGCCGGCAGGAACACTGCTCTCGAAATGGCTGTGAAAAGAGGAAGGAAAGAGGTAAGGAATTAGGCGGGTAAGAAAAAAAGAAGATTACAAGGGATCATAGGTTTTACCGCTGATTGGGGCCCGAAAAGGCCATGTCATGCTGAGCTACGAAGAAGCCCGCCGGAAGGTCATCGAACAAGTCGGAAAGATGCGAGGACCGTGTGCGACCACAAGTGTGAGCGTGTGGGATGCGCTGGGATTGGTGCTAGCACAGGGAGTCAAGACGGATCGCGAGTATCCGCCGTTTGACCGCTCCACGCGTGACGGCTACGCCGTGCGTTCGAAGGAGATCAAGCCGGGCGCACCGCTCAAGTGCGCCGGGGAAATTAAGGCGGGGGACGCCGTCACCGAAGCGCTGCCGGAGGGAACTTGTGTGCAAATCATGACGGGTGCGGCGGTGCCAGCGGGCGCGGACGCCGTCGTGATGATCGAATATACGCAACGGGCAGGGGAACTCGTCCGATTCGAACGGGAGACGCAGCCCGGACAAAACATTGTGCTCCGCGGAAGCGAGGCGCGAGCCGGGCAAACCATTCTGAAGCCGGGAATGCGGCTGGGATTCGCGGAGTTGGCGCTGGCCGCGCAGGTTGGCGCTGGACGACTGCAGTGCGCGAAGCGGCCACGCCTGGCGATCCTCTCAACGGGGGATGAGGTCGTTCTCATCGATCAGCAGCCGGGTCCATTCCAAATTCGCAACAGCAACAGCGTCTCGCTTGCTGCACAGGTTCGAATCGTTGGCGGGGAACCCGTGGTTCTGGGGAACGCCGCGGACCGTGTGGAAGACTTGGGAGAAAGAATCGAACGTGGGTTGAAGGAAGACGCGCTGGTGCTGGCCGGCGGCGTTTCGATGGGGAAATACGATCTAGTCGAAAGCGTGCTAAAAGCGCTGGGGGCGGAGTTTTTCTTCGACGCCGTGGCGATTCGTCCGGGGAAGCCTGCAGTATTCGCGATTTGCCAGGGAAAGCCCGTGTTCGGTTTGCCGGGTAATCCCGTCTCGACCATGGTGACCTTTCAATTGTTTGTGGCTCCGGCGATCGAATTGCTGAGTGGCGCGGAAGCGCTTCCTTTACCGCTGGTCGAAGCGCGTCTGGCAGACTCGCTGAACGAAAGGTCGGGACTTGCCCATTTCTTGCCAGCGCGCATCGAATGGCGCGGTGCGGTGCCTGAAGTGAAGGCCCTGAAGTGGCGAGGCTCGGGCGACATTGCTGCGCTGGCGGGAGCGAATTGCTTTGTGGTAGTGCAGCCAGAGAACGAAAAGATTGCCGCCGGGGAGCGTGTTTCGGTCTTGCTGAGAAAGGATGTCGTATAGGCTTAGACGATGGCCAAGCTCTCGCATTACCGAGCCACGGGCGAAGTGCGCATGGTCGATGTGTCGGCCAAAGCTGTGAGCGCACGAACGGCTGTGGCCCAGGGCTTCGTAAAGATGAAACCCGCGGTGGTGCAAGCCGTGCGCCGGCTCAAAAATCCTAAAGGGGACCCCCTGGAAGTGGCGCGGATCGCCGGAATTGCCGCTGCCAAGCGTACTGCAGAGTGGATACCTCTTTGTCATCCTCTGCCTCTCACGCACATTGATGTGACCGCACGCCTGTGCAAGAATGGCGTGGAAGTGCGATCCGCAGTGACTACAGCAGCGCGGACGGGTGTGGAAATGGAAGCGCTGGTCGCCGTGGCTGCCGCAGCCCTCACGGTTTACGACATGTGTAAAGCCCTCGATAAAGGGATGGAAATCACGGATATCGTGCTCATCGAAAAAACTGGCGGAAAAAGCGGAGACTACCGCCGGGCGGCGGCTTGGCAGAGGCGCGCGCGATGAGCGCATCGAGCAGCAAATCGGTCCGGCTGCTGCTGGCGGAGGACAATCCGCTGGTGCGCGACTTGATTGTCAAGGGGCTTGAGCCTTTCTGCGAAATCGAGGTGTGCCAAGATGGCGGCGACGCGCTGCTCAAGGTCGTCGACACCCCTCCAGACGTCATTCTTTGCGATTACAAGATGCCCGTGTTGGACGGCAGGCAGCTTTTCGAAAAGCTGCGCGCGCGCGATACCACACGGCACATTCCGTTTTTGTTCATGGCCAGCCGCCCGGACATCGAGGAGCGCTTGCGGCCTCTGGTGGATGGCGTGGAAGACTTCATCACCAAGCCGTTTTTGGTTAAAGACTTGATCAGAATCGCGAAAAAAGTGATCGATCGCTTGCACCTCGAGAAGCTGCAGAAAAGCGCTTCGCGTCCGGGTGTGATTCAGGGCCGGCTGGAAGAGATGAGCATGATCGACCTGATGCAATCTCTCGAAATGGGCCAAAAGTCCTGCCGGCTCACGGTGCGCAATAACGGAGTGCAAGGGGAGCTCTATTTTGCCGGTGGCCAGTGCCGCGATGCGAAGGTGGGCAAAGTAGAAGGCGATGACGCGGTCTACAAAGTCGTGCTGTGGACCGCCGGAGATTTTGAAATCGACTTTAACGCAGCCAACGCCTCCAAGCGCACCACGACGACAAAAAACACCACCGGGCTCCTGATGGAAGCGATGCGGTTGATGGACGAAGCCAATCGCGACGCCGTTCCCACACAATGACGGTGCGTCGACGGCTTTCATTTTTATGATTTTAGCCCCGGTCTTCATGGAATAGCAGCTAGAAAATTGGCAACTGAAATCTGAAAGAGAACCAAGAACTAGAAACTGAAAACTCCTTCCTCATGCGCGTAGCGGTCCTCACCATCAGCGATAGCGTGGCCAAAGGCCAACGCGAAGACCGCTCCGGTCCCGCTGTAGCGGCCGCGTGCCGCGGGCTGGGATGGGAAGTTACCGCAGTATTGCCGATTTCCGACGATCCTGCGGGGATTCGTCAACAATTGCGCGAACTGGCCGATTCCGGCCGCATGGATGTGTTGCTGACCACCGGAGGAACGGGCATCGGGCCGCGGGACAATACTCCCGAGGCGACGCAGGCCGTGGCTGAGCGGATGGTGCCGGGGATCTCCGAAGAAATGCGACGCAAAGGTTTAGAGCACACCCCGACGGCCGTACTTTCGCGAGGGACAGCCGCGGTGAGGAACAAGACTCTCATCGTTAACCTGCCAGGCAGCCCCAAAGGCGCGACCGAGTCGCTCGAAGCAGTCGCGCATCTGCTACCCCACGCCGTAAAGGTGCTCCACGGCGCCCGCCACGATTGATTCTATTTTCCAGGAACAACCGGCAGAACAATTCGCGAGGGATGCTCTTTGCTGTGAAGGACGCGAATCACGCAAGGGGCCGTCCGCGAGCTGACGGACTCGGAATTTCCGGTTTGCAGGTTGCGGGAGAAGTGCGGGAAAAAGGCGCCGGACAGTTGTGCACGGATGCGATGCCCGGCGAGAAAGGTATTACTCGTCAGCAAGCGGTCGAGATTCATGCGGATGATCTTCCCGTGCTCGAGATATTCCGGTTGCGCCGAATGGTTGCGGTAGCTGGCGCGGAGAACGTCGAGGCCAGGGCTCATCAGGTTAAAGGCAGTACCGTCGGGTGCCACATCGAGAAGCCGTACCCAAAGATCTAAGTCGCGGCAATCCGCTGAGAGATAGATCTCGGCGCGGACCGGTCCAGTGACCTCCAGGTTCGCTGGGAGCGGTTCGGTATCAAAAACCAGGGTGTCACTGCGTCCCGACAAGGAGCGATAGTCATGCGCCCCATAAGCGGTGTAAGGATCGGTGACAGGCTTAGCTGGATCCGAAAGAAAAGTGGAATCAGGATAGGAACTGTTCGCGACAGAGCGCACAAGACTGCCGGTCCTGTCGTCTGCGGACGTGGAAGCCAGGTAGAACGATTCGGAAAGAGCACGTTGGAGGGGCCACGCATCTTCATCGCGCCAGACGTTTTCTCCCATGACAAAAATGCGCACACGGCTGTCGCGGTCCGCACGATTGTCCATCCCTCGAACATAATGGTCCATCCAGCGGAGGATGAGCTCATCATAATCGATGGCTGCGGAGGGTCCGAAGTCGCGTTCGCCGGAGCGCGGTTCCTCCTGGCCTCCGTGCGTCCAAGGCCCGATGACAGTGCGTGTGCGCGGATCCTGTTCGCCGCGGCGAGCCGCGAGGAGACCGTTGAAATTTGTGGTAGCACCATCGGGCCCGTAAGCCTCGTCATACCATCCCGAAAAATTCAGGACCGCAACATGCACGCGGTCATATTTGCTGCGGAGTTCGGCCCAGTCCCACCAGGGATCCCCCGGAGGATGCGAGAGCCATTCGTAATAGAAGGGCGCGATGTCCTTCATGTCGGGAAGTTCACGAAGGGGAAGAAACTCCTGCAATCTTTGATGTTCTTTCTCCCACGCAGCAGCCGCTTCTTTGTGCGTTCTTGGGCCGGGAAGATTCTTCCTGCGGCGAATATCCGGTGCGATATTGAACCAGATCCAGTCGATCCAGGACCCGTCGAATGCGCCGCCGGAATAGAAGAAATTGCGCGGCGTGGAGAAAGTCATTGCCGGAACCATGGCTTTTAGATGAGGAGGATTCCCGACGGCCGCCAGCCATTGGACCGCACCCGGATACGACAAACCGAAGGTGCCTACATTTCCGTCTGACCAGGACTGCCGCGCCGCCCACTCGATCGTGTCGTAGCCGTCGTGGCCCTCATTCCGGTAAGCATTGAATTCGCCGTCGGAGGCATAGCGCCCGCGGACGTCCTGAACGACGACGGCGTAGCCCCGTGCTACAGCCTTTTCGAAGGTTTTGTATTCCCGAAGAGCAGACTCTTTGTCGTACGGCGTTCGATAGACGAGTGTCGGAAAGCGGCCGGACCAGGCGGGCAGCAAGATATTTGCCCGGAGGACGACACCGTCCCGCATGGGGACTGCGACATCCTTTGGCGTGAGGAGCGGTCTGGTTTTGGCGGATTGCGGCGTCTGGGAGAAAAAGGGAGCGCATAACCACAGCGCCAACAAGAGACAGACCAGATGCCAGACGCTGGCGCGAGAGTTCGTAAGCGCAAAGATCATCAGGGGCAGCATTGTACTTGAATGTGCGACGAAACGGTGGTTGACGCAGACCTGCCTGTCGTCAAGAATGTTTGTACTATGACGCAAAAACTGGCGGAGAAGAAGCTGGCGGTTTTAGGAGCCGGAAAGCTTGGCGGCATCTTGTTGCGGGCATACCTGAAGCAGGAGCTGTTCACGCCGAAGCACGTGACAGCAACGGTGGCGCACGCGGACAAAGCCGCGGCACTGTCCAAAGAACTGGGCGTGCCCGTAAGGACCGAGAACCGCAAAGCCGTGCAGGGCGCGGACGTCGTCTTGCTGTGCGTCAAGCCCAAAGTGGTTGGCGAGGTGTTGAAAGAAATTTCACCTGATATCAAGGAGAAGACGCTGGTGATTTCCGTGGCCGCTTCCGTGCCGACGTCCTACATCGAACAGCACCTGACCGCCAAAGTTCCTGTCGTGCGCGTCATGCCGAATACGCCTTCGACCGTGGGATGCGGCATGACGGGGATTTGCCGCGGCGCGCACGCGGGTGCAGAAGATCTGGAGACGGCGCGAACGATGTTTAATGCGGTAGGGCGCACAGTCGTAGTCGACGAGAAAAACATGGACGCAGTGACCGGGCTTTCTGCCAGCGGTCCTGCCTTTGCCTACATCATCCTCGAATCGCTGGCGGAAGCGGGCGTCAAAGTGGGCTTGGCGCGCGATGTGGCAACGTTGCTGGCCGCGCAAACGATGAAAGGGGCGGCGAGCGTGGTGCTCGAGACCGGCGATCATCCAGCGCTGCTGAAAGACGCCGTGACTACGCCTGCCGGCTGCACCATCGATGGAATTCTTGAACTCGAAGAAGGCAAGCTCCGCGTGACACTGATTAAGGCCGTGGTGAAAGCCACCAGCCGCGCGGGCGAACTCCTTTTCGAGAAATGAGTCGCGGAGGTTAAAGTTCAACAGTTAGGTGGACATAGTGTCTGTCTCTGGCTCGGGATTCTGCAAGCCCCTTGAACCTTTAACCTTCAACTCTTGAACCTCTTTCACCCGCCAACCTGCCACTCACCACTCGCCACTTCTCTTAAGGAATGATAGGATGCTGCGCGTGAGGAAACCGTGCCCAAAGCCTATCTTCCCGTCCTGATTTACGCCGTACTGGTGATGGCGTTTCCCGCAGTGACGCTCATCCTGGCCAAGCTCATCCGGCCGGATTCCACTTCGACCGGGCCAAAGCTGAAACCGTACGAATGCGGCATTGCTTCCGAGGGTCACTCGCGCGGGCGATATTCCGTACGTTTTTACATCATCGCCATGTTGTTCGTCGTGTTTGATGTGGAGACCATGTTCTTGTTTCCGTGGGCGATTCTGTATCGTAGCTGGGTAATGGCGCACATGGGACTTTTTGCGCTCGTTTCGATGTTTGTGTTCCTCGGGATTCTGCTGGTTGGTTACGTGTGGCTGTACAAAAAGGGCGCGCTGGAATGGGCTTGAGCTGCGAGACGCAATTTGCTCCCAGGCGCTATCGATCCGCATTCCAAGTTCTTGTGATTGACTAGCTTTTTGCCGTGTGTTAGAAAACGCGGGCGCTTGAAATTCGAGTCTTCGTTTCGTGCGGTTGGAGTGCAGAGGTCTTTGCCCTTCTACTGCATAGAGATGGACCGCAGCCCGCATTGCATAGGGTCTATGGCCGACGAACCCAAGGAACAACAGCCTTCTCCCGTGCCCGCGGGCGACAAGCCCGCGAGCGGCGCCGCTCCCGCATCCACTCCTCCAGCCAAGCCCGCCGCGGCGGCGCCGCCTGCTGCCGCCCCGCCGAAACCGGCCGCACCAGTGCCGCCGAAGGCTCCGGTGCCGGTGCAGACACCGCTGAACAATGAGTTGGTTGGCCGCGTTCGCGCCAAGTTTGGAACGGCGCTGGTAGAAGCGATCGAGGATCGCAAGCAAGCGATCCTCACCGTGGAATGCGCGAAGCTTGCGGAAATTGCACAATATCTCCGCGATGAAGAAAAGTTCGACCTGCTTTCGGACCTGACCGCCGTCGATTGGCCCAAGCGCGACAAGCGCTTCGACGTGGTGCTCAATCTCTACTCCTTTGCGAAGAATGAGCGCCTGCGCGTGAAGGCTCGGGCGGGCGACGGCGAACAAGTTCCGAGCGTCGCGGGCGTTTGGCCCACGGCCAATTGGTTGGAGCGCGAAGCCTTTGACATGTTTGGGATCATTTTCGCCGGGCATCCCAATCTCACGCGCATCCTGTTGCCTGACGAATGGCAAGGGTATCCCCTGCGCAAGGACTACGACATCATCGAGCAGGATACTGGCTGGGTAAAGGAAAACGTGGGCATCGAAAGCGGACAATAGCGGGCGAACAATAACTCGCATGGCGAACAACACCATCCCGGACGCGGGAGAGAAGCAGCAGACGCTGCTGGGTGCGGACGAGCTCATCCTGAACATGGGGCCGCAGCATCCGTCTACGCACGGCGTGCTGCGCGTAAAGCTCAAACTCGACGGCGAACGCGTAATTGGCTCCGAGTGCATGATCGGCTATCTGCACCGAGGTGTAGAGAAAATTGCGGAGCACCGCTCGTACCAACAATTTGCGCCGTATGTGGACCGCATGGATTACGTGGCCGCAGTCAGCAACGGCTTGGGTTACTGCGAAGCAATTGAAAAATTGCTGATGGTCGAAGCGCCGCCACGGGCAAAGGTCATTCGAACGATCCTGACCGAGCTCCAGCGCATTGCCAGCCACCTCTTGTGGCTGGGAACACATGCGCTGGACATTGGCGCGCTTACGCCGCTTTTCTATTGCTTCCGCGAGCGCGAAGAAATTCTGAAAATTTTCGAAAAATATTGTGGTGCGCGCCTGACCACGCACGCATTTCGTATCGGCGGACTGCAATACGAAGCCTACGACACACTGGAGAAGGACGTCGAGCGTTTTTGCAAAGCCTTCGAGCCGCGCATCAAGGACTACGAAGACCTGCTGACGCAGAACCGCATTTGGCTGGGGCGCACGAAAGGCGTGGGAATTTTGACGGCGGCCGAGGCCATCGCATTGGGCGCAACGGGCCCGGTGTTGCGAGCCAGCGGCGTGAAGTGGGACATCCGTAAAGCCATGCCGTATGCGGCGTACGATCAATACAAATTTGAGATTCCCACGGGCAAGACCGGCGACACGTACGACCGGTATATGGTGCGTATGGAAGAGATGCGGCAGTCGAGGTTGATTTGTCTGCAGGCCATCGAGAACATTCCAAGCGGGCCGATTATGGCGAGAGTCGGCAAAGTGCTGAAGCCGCCGCCCGGCGAAGTCTATCATTCCATCGAAGCTCCCAAGGGGGAATTAGGCTATTACGTCGTCAGTGACGGAACGGTGCAGCCGTATCGCGTGCGCATCCGGCCGCCTTCATTTGTCAATCTGCAATCGTTTGACAAGATGGCTCGGGGAGGTCTGGTGGCGGACGTGGTGGCCATCATTGGAACGCTGGACATCGTTTTGGGCGAAGTGGACAGGTAGCGGCGGGTTTATCCCGTCGGGTTCGCTGGCCCGCGAATACGAGGGTCGCGCAGTCTAAAGGGGTGACACGTCGCAGATGCAAGCTGTAACGCAAGCCACGACGGAATTCGTGAAGCAGAACTGGGCGCCACTCGTCTGCGGGTTCGTCGTTGTTGCGGTTCTCCCGCTCATCGTCGGCTACGTCGTGCTGGTCGAGCGCAAGATCATGGCGGACATGCAGGCGCGGCTCGGGCCGATGCGCGTGGGTCCGCACGGCCTGCTGCAACCCATCGCCGACGCGGTGAAGCTACTGATCAAGGAAGACATCATCCCCGACGACGCGGACAAACTCGTTTTCTGGCTCGCGCCCGTTCTCTCTGTTGGCGCTGCTTTGCTTGCCATGGCAGGCCTCGCGATTGGGCCAGCGTTCCAAATCGCGCAGGGCATCAATATCGGAATTCTTTTTGTCGTCGGCGTCAGTGCCATGGGAATTTTCGGCATCGTGCTCGGCGGCTGGGCTTCGAACAGCCACTATTCGCTGATCGGCGCTCTTCGCAGCTCCGCGCAACTCGTGAGCTACGAAACCGCCGCGGGCATGGCTCTGGTGTGCGGGCTGCTCTTCGCCGGCACGCTGAACATCACTTCGATCGTGCAAGCGCAGTACGATCAGGGCATTTGGTTCGGATTGCTCGCTCCCGTGGCGTTTTTCGTGTATTTGGTGGCCTCCATCGCGGAAACAAACCGCGCGCCGTTTGATTTGCCCGAGGCGGAATCGGAATTGGTGGCCGGTTACATGACCGAATTTAGCGGCTTCCGCTGGTCGCTCTACTTTCTCGCGGAATACACCAACATGATTGTCGTCGCGTCGGTTGCGACGACCTTATTTCTCGGCGGCTGGCTGCGCCCCTTTCCCCGCACGCACTGGCTTGACTTCATCGACTTTCTGCCGCCCCTCTTAATGGTTGTGATTGGCGTGTATTGCCTCATCCGCGTGCCCAAGCAGCCCGTGCGCGTGCAGCAATTGTTCATGCTGGCCGTGGCGGGTATGTGTTTTGCGGTAGCGGTGGTCCTGGCTGCTCCCATGCTCGGGCCACTTCTGAAGCCGTCTTTGGCCTCCGCCATGAAGCCGTTCTTCGAAGGGATTCACGGCGGCTTTTGGTTCATTTTCAAAGTGGGCGCGTATATTTATTTCTTCATGTGGCTGCGCTTTACGCTGCCGCGCTATCGTTTCGATCAGTTGATGCGCCTCGGGTGGCACTTCCTGATCCCCTTGTCCATCATCAACGTGCTGCTGATCGGAATCGCGATGATTGTTGGGCAGTACTTCGATCTGACCGGCCCTTCGCTGCTTTTGACCACCATCCCCGCCTCCGTCATCGCGCTGATGATTGCCCTATTTATCTTGGCGGTCGAACAAAAGAAAGAGCCGCAACAGCAGCCTGGCGCAGCCACTCCGGATTCTTATGCTTGATCAGGTCATCTTTTACTTTTTCGCGGCAATCGCCGTAGTGAGCGCGATTCTGACCGTCACGCGGCGCAACACCGTGCACAGCGCCGTCTTCCTCATCACGGCGCTCCTTGCCACAGCTGGAATCTTCCTGCAACTCGGCGCGGAATTTCTGTTTATCGTCCAGATCATTCTTTATGTTGGCGGAATCATGGTGCTTTTTGTTTTCGTTATCATGCTAGTGAACCTGGACGTTGCGGTGCGCCAGTTGCAATTCGCGCGGCAAAAATGGGTAGCGCTGCTCATTTCGTTGGCGCTGGCCGCCCAGGTCGGTCTAATGCTTTGGTCCACCGGCAAAATGCCCGGCCAGGGCGTGCCCGTCCTCTCAGCAGTGCCTGCGGACAAACTGCCGCCCAATTCCGAAGAGGTGGCAAAAAGTTTGTTCTCTTCGTACCTGCTGCCGTTTGAGATTGCTTCGGTTTTGCTCTTGGTAGCCATGATCGGCGCAGTGGTCATGGCGAAGAAAAGGACGTAAGCACCGATGCTTCCGATTGGACATTATCTTTTTCTCGGCCTCGCGCTTTTCATCATCGGCGTCATCGGCGTGGTCACGCGCCGCAACGTGATCGTTATCTTGATGTCCATAGAGCTGATCCTCAACGCCGTGAACATCAACCTCGTGGCTTTTTCGCGTTTGTACGGCGACGTTGCCGGGCAGGTTTTTGCTCTATTCATCATCGCGGACGCCGCCGCCGAAGCCGCCGTGGGGCTGGGAATCATCATCGCGTTTTTCCGCAACCGCGAAACTGTTCTTGAAGACGAAATGGATTTGCTGAAGTGGTAGGCTCGCGCAAAAATATGACGCAACGAATCATGCAAGGAAAACAAATCGCATGACGCCGGCGGGCTACTTCCTCGAGCATCTGTGGCTCATCCCGCTGTTTCCTCTGGTGACGGCGGCGCTGATGCTTCTTATCGGCCGGCGTCTTCCCAACGCCGCCGTGAGCGTATTTTGCGTCGGCAGCGTGGGCTTGTCCTTCGCCTTCGCAGCAGGCGCAGTCACCCAATTGTTGTCCGCCGACCCTGAGTACCGCGTCGCGCAGCACATTCTTTTCGAATGGCTCACACCTGGCCAGATGCAATTGAGCACCGGGCATCTGGTGCGCTTCACCGCCGACTGGGGCTATCTGCTCGATCCGCTTTCTTGCGTCATGGTGCTGGTCGTCACTGGCGTCGGCTTCCTCATCCACTTTTACTCCATCGGCTACATGGGCCATGAAGGCGGCTACTACCGCTTCTTCGGCTACATGAACTTGTTCATGTTCTCGATGCTGACGCTGGTTCTTGCCAACAACATGCTCCTCATGTTCGTCGGCTGGGAAGGCGTCGGCCTGTGCAGCTATTTGCTGATCGGCTTCTATTTCTTAAGAAAGTCCGCCACGAATGCCGGCAATAAAGCATTCATCGTAAACCGCATTGGTGACGCGGGCTTCATTCTCGGGATTTTGCTGACGGCCGTCACCTTCGGCACGATTCGCTTCACTGCCGCTGGCTTGCCGGATGCCGCAGCGAATTCCGGAATCCTCCAGGCGTTGAACGGAGCGCTCGGCTCGCACGCGCCTGCCGCCGGCGCGCCGGTTCTCACCACGATCGCGCTTTTGCTCTTCGTGGGCGCATGTGGAAAGTCCGCGCAGATTCCGCTTTACGTTTGGCTGCCCGACGCCATGGAAGGCCCCACGCCCGTCAGCGCGCTGATCCATGCGGCCACCATGGTCACCGCCGGCGTTTACATGGTCGTGCGCATGAACGCCATCTACCAACTTGCACCGTTGGCGCTGGACGTGGTCGCCGTTATCGGCGTGACCACCGCGATTTTCGCCGCCTCCATGGCGCTGGTGCAAAACGATATCAAGAAAGTTCTCGCCTACTCCACCATCAGCCAGCTCGGTTATATGTTCCTGGCTCTCGGTGCGGGCGCATTCGCAGCCGGCATTTTCCACCTGATGACCCACGCTTTCTTCAAAGCGCTCTTGTTCCTGGGCGCAGGCAGCGTCATTCACGCCATGTCCGGCGAACAAGACATTCAAAAAATGGGCGGGCTGTGGGACGAAATTCCTGTCACCGCGAAAACCTTCTTCGTGGCCACACTGGCAATCGCTGGCATCCCGCCACTGGCCGGATTTTTCAGCAAGGATGAAATTCTCGGACGCGCGTTCGAACGACACCCCGCTTTGTGGGGTGTCGGCTTCATCACCGCGGGCATGACCGCGTTTTACATGTTCCGGCTCGTATTCCTAACCTTTTTTGGCTATTCGCGCGCCGACGACCACGCGCAAAAACACATTCACGAATCGCCGCGAACGATGACCATCCCTCTGATGATCCTCGCCGTGCTCTCCGTCATCGGCGGATGGATTGGCTGGCCGGCGGCCCTGGGCGGCAGCAACCAGTTCGAAAAGTTCCTTGCGCCGGTGGTGGTTACAAGAACAGTGCCTCAATTGGGCCCCGAGGGGCCATTTGGCCTTCCATCGGGGGAACGAACGCGTGTCTCCAAAGAGGCGAAGGAGCAAGAAGAGGGAAGCAGGCCTCGCGACTATCAATTAATGTTTGCCTCGATTGCCGTTGCAGTTGCCGGTATCTGGCTGGCCTATGAGTTCTACCGCACCAAGCGGTTCGCGCCCGAACTGGTTGCCGGAAAAATGAAAGGCTTCTATCGCGTGCTCTTCCATAAGTATTACGTGGACGAAATCTACGACGCCCTCTTCGTGAACCGCACCAAGGACCTTGGCACGCTGCTTGGTAAGTTCGACGCCAAAGTCATCGACGGCGTCGGTGTGGACGGCACCGGTTGGCTGGCGCGCTTTGGCTCGAGGCTTTCGATGTGGTGGGACAAGTGGATCATCGACGGGCTGTTGAACTTCGGCGCCAAATTCACGCAGCTCCTCAGCTTCCCGATCCGCTTCCTGCAAACAGGCACGTTTTCGAGCTACGCGCTATTCATTTTGGTTGGGCTGGCAATTCTTCTGGCGTATTACGAACGGCACCTCCATGTAGTGCTGCGCGGAGCGCGCTGAGAGGCGAGGCATGGACTTTTTTGCAAATCATATCTTGACGGTAGTTCTCTTCACGCCGCTTGTCGGTGCGATTCTCATGCTGTTCATTCCTCGCGAAGCGGAGCTGGCGCATCGCATCGGCGGCAACATCTTTGGCGTGCTCGGGTTTCTCGTTTCGATTCCTCTGGTTCGCTGGTGGAATTCCGGCGCGGGCAAGTTCTCCTTCGAAGAAAACGTCTCCTGGATTCCTTCCATCGGCGCGCGCTATCACCTCGGGATGGATGGCATCAGCCTGCTGCTCGTCATGCTCACCACCTTCCTCGGCATGATCGCCATCCTTTCTTCCTGGAGCGCCATTCACACGCGCGTCAAGGAATATTATATCCTCCTCCTGCTCCTGCAGACCGGCATGATCGGCGTCTTCGTCTCCCTAGACTTCTTCCTCTTCTACGTTTTCTGGGAAGTGATGCTCGTTCCCATGTATTTCCTCATCGGCGTTTGGGGAAGCGACCGCCGGCTCTACGCAGCCATCAAGTTCTTCCTGTACACACTTGCTGGTTCCGTGGTCATGCTGCTGGCAATTCTGGCGCTGTATTTCTATGCGCCGGTTGCGCCGGGTGCCACGCGCACGTTTGACGTTCCTACGCTGCTCGCCGCCGCCCAGACTTTTTCTGATCCATTAAAAGTCTGGCTTTTCTGGGGCTTCTTCTTCGCCTTTGCCATCAAAGTGCCGATGTTTCCCTTCCACACCTGGCTCCCCGACGCGCACACCGAAGCGCCCACCGCGGGCTCCGTCGTTCTGGCCGGCGTTTTGCTGAAGATGGGCACCTACGGCTTCCTCCGCTTTTCTCTTCCCTTGCTGCCCGTGGACCCCGTGTTGCGCTCGCGCATCATCCAGGTCGTCATCGTACTTTCGCTCGTGGCCATCGTTTACGGCGCGCTTGTCTGCCTAATGCAAAAAGACATGAAGCGCTTGATCGCCTACAGTTCCGTCAGCCACTTGGGCTTTTGCACGCTGGGAATTTTTGCGCTCACGCCCAACGGCCTCGCTGGCAGCGTGATTCAGCAGATCAATCACGGCATCTCCACCGGCGCCCTCTTCTTGATCGTCGGCGTGCTCTACGAGCGCCGGCACACGCGCATGATTTCGGATTTCGGCGGCCTAGCCACGCCCATGCCGAATTTCGCCGCGATTTATCTCATCATCAGCCTGAGTTCGTTGGGCATGCCGTTGCTCAACGGCTTTATCGGAGAATTCACCATTCTGCAAGGCGCGTTTCAAGTCAGCAAAGCCTGGGCCGCTTGGGGCGTGCTCGGCGTGATTCTCGGCGCCGCCTACTTGCTCTGGCTTTACCAGCGCGTGATGTTCGGCCCGGTCACCTTACCGGTCAACGAGCATCTGCCCGACCTCAATCTCCGCGAGCTGGCCACACTCGTTCCGCTCGTCTTTATTGCCTTCTGGATCGGCATTTATCCCAAACCATTTTTTGCCATCATTGAAAAGCCCGTCGAGAACATTGTTCGTCAGGTGAACCCGAACTTTTATCCCGCACAACAGGCAAAATTGCCTCCCTCAGCAGTTGCTCGCGCGATGGCGGAGGCGAAATAGCCCGGCTGCATGCCTATGCACATTCCTTTTCTTAGCGCGCTGACCAGTTACCTGCAGGGAGACGGAGCTGTCATTCTCCCCGAGATCGAACTGACTCTCTTTGGCTTGGGCATTCTGCTGATTGATTTCACGCTCGGCGTGAAAGAAAGATATTTGAACGCGGGGCTGGCGCTGGTCGGCACGCTTTTCAGCGCCTACACCGTCTGGAAACTGCGCGTTCCCGTAGCCGCAAATGGCTCGATGTTAGGATTTCACGAATCCGTCACTGTCGATCCTTTCTTCCTTTTCTTTGCGTCACTGTTTCTTGCGGCGACCGCTCTGGTCATTCTCCTCTCCGTGAAATTCCTCGAAATCGAACAGGAGCAGGAAGGCGAATACTACGCGCTGCTGCTGTTCGCCTGTGTCGGCATGATGTTCATGGCCTCGGGCTACGACCTCATCGTTATGTTCCTGGGCCTCGAGACCATGGCGCTCAGCTTCTACGTTCTCACTGGCTTCTTGCGCCGCGAAAAGCGTTCGAACGAAGCCTCGCTGAAATACGTTTTGCTGGGTGCATTCAGCTCCGGGATTCTCGCCTACGGCTTTTCGCTTCTCTATGGCCTGAGCGCCTCCACGAACATTGACACGATTAGCGAAATGCTAGGCCGGCGCAATGCTTTCGTTTCCTCTCTCTTGCATCATCCGCAGCCTGCGACCGCACAGTTTGATCCCTTCCTGCTTCAGTTGCTCCCGGTCCTGGCGTTCGTCCTGGTGGCTGTCGGACTCTTCTTCAAGGTCGCCGCCGTGCCGTTCCACCAATGGGCTCCGGACGTTTACGAAGGTGCGCCCACGCCCGTCACGAT
>WNES01000010.1_pt1 | contig 88208 bp, 73 predicted proteins | sample 5399931 | NCBI WGS metagenome assembly WNES01 (sample SAMN13153332, study PRJNA577476) | soil metagenome | isolation source: 20 cm grassland meadow soil 2 days after 3rd rain plot 5 | place: USA:California | collected 2015-11-11
GCCGACCCCTGCCACACCACCGTGCGTACGGGTCCGTACACGGCGGTTCGAGACGGTTACGCTGCACTCATCGACCAAAGTCGGAAGTCCGAGGGATTTGAAGTACGCATTAGAAAGCCTCACAGTAAGGGCCTTGGTTCGGGCGAGAGGCCAAGGGCCACGCCCGCTGCTTGCCGTGTTGCGGGCCAGACGCGGGGAAACCCCGAGCTTTAAAAGAGCCGCCCGGCGACGGCGCGGTGTTTTCCACTGCCGCCACAGGGCCGCTCGTAGTCGCAATCGGACCCAGCGGGTGAGGTAAAGCAGTACCGTAGGTGTTTCGCAGAAACCAAAATAGCTGCGCCAACCCCGCATGTACGGAGCTAGTTCCTCTATCGTCGTTTCTATGCTGACACCCTTGGCCCGTCGCGTGATTTCACGGACTCGCCGCTTAAAGCGGGCCAAGGATTTTGGCGCGATAGCTCGCTTGATCTCTGGTCCGTCAGTGAAGCTGAATCCGAGGAACTTCCGCTCCTGCGGTCTGGCCACCGCACTTTTGGACTCGTTCACTTTGAGTTTGAGCTTCTGCGTGATGAATTGCGTGATGCTCTTCATCACTCGTTGACCTGCTCGCTCGCTTCGCACGTAGATATTGCAATCATCTGCGTAACGGACAAAGCGATGTCCACGGCGCTCCAACTCTCGATCGAGTTCATCGAGTACGAGGTTACTCAACAGCGGCGAAAGTGGGCCCCCTTGGGGAGTCCCTTCCACGCTTGGACTGGCTAACCCGTTCTCCATCACCCCGGCGTTCAGGAACGCCCGAATGAGTTTTAACAGCCGTTTGTCCTCGACACGTTTCGCGACCTGCCCCATCAATTTGTCGTGATTGACTCGATCGAAGGAATGTACGACACACTACCCATCATGAGGACCTTCCCGAGAGAGTCACGATTGTCCGTGCTCGTCATCCGTTCGAAGGTAAATCACTCGCTGTTCTTAGGGCCGTCCATCGGCACGGTCGATTGTATCTCCGTACGCCCAAATTCATAACTAAGACTGACTTCGCGGAAGGAAGTGCTGAATTGTCGAAAGATGGATTTTCCGATTGCCCGATGGGAACGTAAATTTCGGCCGCGCTCCAAAATTGAAAGGTCGATGGGATCACGCCGATGATTGTGTAATGCCCCCCGTCCAGCGTCAGAGTCTTACCTATGGCACTCGGAGACGCACCAAGTCGATCCCTCCAGAATCCGTCGTTCACTAGCACGACAGCCGCCGCCCCGAGGCGGTCATCTTCTGGGTTGAAATTCCGTCTGAGGATGGGGCGCACGCCAAATAGCGAAAAGAAATTGGCCGAAACGCGTCTCCCGCCAAGTCGTGTCGCCATTCCGGTGCCCGTGAGATTGAATGTGTCATGAGTCCACGCACCCATCGCCGACAGCGTATGGGATTCTCGCTGCCAATACAGAAAAGTAGGGTAGGGCACAAAAGCCTGATCCGACTGTTCCGCTTTCAAATTCAGGTCCACGAGCTGATTAGGCTGCATGTACGGAAGAGGACGAAGCAAAACGGCGTTCACAATGCTGAAGATCGCTGTGTTGGCGCCAATTCCAAGGGCAAGCGTCAGGACGGCAACGACAGTGTAGCCTGGGAATCTGCGCAGCATGCGTAGACCGTAGCGCATGTCCTGCCAAAGGGTCTCCACCAGCCCTCCTCCCCGCACGTCCCAGCTCACATCCTTGATATGGCGGCTATTTCCAAAATGCTGCTCTGCGCTTTGCCGCGCTTCTTCCGGCGTCATTCCACGGCGGATGTTCTCTTCCGTCCGCAAATCGATGTGAAACTGCCATTCTTCCGCGAGCTCGCGATGCACTTCGTCGCCTACACCGACGGGGGAGATTAATCTGATTAAACAGCGGCTCGCAGAAGCCGAACGGGACCACAGAGAAAGGCAGAACTGAGATGAAATCCAAAGCGAGAAAAACAAACAAGCGCGTGGCTCACGTAACCGAAGGCAGCGGAAACGTCTTTGCAGACCTGGGCCTCCCTAATCCCGAACAGGAGTTGCTCAAGGCCCAGCTTACCCTGCAAATCTACACGATCCTGAAGGACAGCGGCATGACACAAGTTGAGATCGCCAAAATTCTCGGCGCGCGGCAACCTCAAGTCTCGTTGCTGATGCGAAATCGCGCGGGCAACTTTTCCGTTGGACGCCTCATGGAATTTCTCACGGCTTTGCGTCAAGACGTGGAAATCACCGTGCGGCCGACCAACAAGGAACATGGCGCACTTTCAGTGGTCTCCACGTAACGCATTGAGAGAAAGCTGGAAGGACTTGAAGTTACTGAAGAACGTTTTGGAGCAATACGAGGGCGCTAAGCTGATGAACCGCCTTGTGAAATCGCAGCATAACGGACAACAGAACTATCAAGTCGTTGGGCTCGCGCCCCAGAGGCTCTTTTGGCTAACCCCTTCACCCTGAGAGCTAACCTACGACGCTTCGGGGCAATAAGAGGGCAATCAATAAGCTGACCGACCAGCTTGTGGAATCGCAGCACCAGGGACAACAGACGGCTGAGCCGCTGGACGGCAGTCCCATGAGGTGTCTCGGATCACCGGTAACTTTAGGCCCGGGCGCGTTCGATAAAGCCGTTTGAACGTGGCCGCCTGGTTTGCGGCAGACGCGGACAGCTATGGGAATTCAATTGTGGGAAGGAACGGTGCGAAGGTGTGCCGATGCTGTGCCGCGGAGCGCTATGGATGACGGCATGCGCGTAAGTGAGGATTGCTGGAAAAAATTGCAGCGGAGAGTGTGGTTGGAGAAGGCGGAAAAAAGGATCGGTCCGGCGTCCGGGCAAAGAGATGCAGGGCGCGCCGAAGCACGCGGAGTTTTCGGTTTGGAGAGATGGGTTTCATGCCGCGCTGGTCCGTGGTGGAGAGCGAAGTTGGATTTCGGCAGCGGTGAGCCGCTCGATGACCTTCATCGGTCCACCGCAGTTAGGGCAGTGGTAGAGGTCGGGGGAGTCCTCTGTGGAGGAAGTATGTTCTTCGCAAGGCGGTTGTTGTGCCGCTCCCAAGAGCTGAAAGCAAAGCGGGAGGAGCTTAGCGCGTCGTCGGCTGGCCAAGAAGCCAAAGTGGCGGATACGCACGAAGCCTTGCGGAAGCAGGTGCAAGAGAAAGCGGCTCAAGAACTCATCGACCGGTAGAGGCAGCAACTTCTGTTTGTTGTTGTCAGCGGAATCGCGCCAACGAAAGGTGACCTGGCCATGGGTGAAAGAGACCAGCCGATGGTTAGAGATGGCCACGCGATGGTGTAGCGGCCAAGATATTGCAGCACGTATTCGGGACCACCGAAGGGGCGTTTTAAGTAAACCACCCAGTTTTGTCGGTAGAGTGGCCGTAACCAGGCAGCGAAGATTTTGGGCTTGGCGAGAAGCTTGAGGTTTCCCTCGAAGCGGAGCAGGCCGTCTTGGAAAGCCTACTCCGAGGAGACGGTAGTCAGCCAAAGGTACGGCGCAGAGATCCCTCGGTGACTTGCCCAAAATCGTATGAGTTCTTTGATTGCTCGCGGATACTTGCTTCTGCTTGAGGCACTTAGGAGAGACCGGCCCGGATTGTCGCCAGCAGGCTACCGATGGTAATCCCGTCATTGGGACCTAGCTATTAGCTTAGCTAGGCCGCAAGTCCGCTCTCCGCACTTTCTGTCAGTTTTGCCAGTTCCGAAGGGACCGAGGCTGATGCTTATATTCCTCGAAAGGGTGGTTGCCTGTGACAAACACAGGTTTCGTGTGCAGGTCATGCGCGTCGAGCATCGTGGAGGAGGTGACGCGAGACTGACACCGCATTTTCCCCAATCGAATGTCTTGAACAAGACTGGTGAGTCGTAAATCGTGCCCTCCGTAAGCACCAGGGAGTGCGTTCCACATGGGTCTGTTGGCTAATCTGAAGTTGCGCAAGAAGCTCCTCGTCGCGCTCACGCCTTTGATCGTGATGGTCGTGGCGGCCGGGTTGTATTCCTCCATCGAGGCCAAGAGGATCGACACGTGGTACAGCCGGCTGATCGACAATGACATTAAATCCGTCTACAAGATGGATGCGGCCCGCTCTCTCGTTATGCGATACGGCTTATTCCTGGATCGCTTGATCGTCGAAACCGATCCCGCTCGCAGGCAATCGCTGAACGCCCAGCTAGAGGACAGCTACACCGAGTACCAAGCTCGCATCGCGGAGGCCAAGCGGCTTTACCCTGCATACTCGCAGCAGATTGCTGCGGCCGCTGCTAGGTTTGAAAAGGCCGTAGCGGATTCTCGACCGGCTCGTACTGCGGCCCTCGCCAACCAGAATCAAAAGGTCGCAGGAATCATGCATTCGACAGTTGCCGAAGAAATGGAGCAAGCTCGCAATCAGGCCATGACTATAGCCGCAGATATGGAAAAGGCGGCTGATAAACGATCCGACGATCTCACCAATTTGACACATCGCTCGATTCTGATCACCTGGCTGGTTTTAGGATTGGGGATTGTTGGCTCTTTTGCGGTTGTCTCCTACTTCTTGCAGACGGACGTGGTCCGGGAACTCTGGACGATTCGCGACTCAATCCAGGCGTTGGCGGTCGGCGAACTCGATCGCCCCATACCGTTCGTGAATCGCCCTAACGAAATTGGAGAGATTGGGCGTTCTCTTCACACGCTCCAAGGCGGCGCGAGAGATAGAGAAACGCAATCCTGGGTGAAAGCCGAAGTGGCGGCTACCGGCGTCCGACTGCAGTCGGCTGAGGATTTTGGGACTTTCTCATCAACCTTGCTGTCGCGCCTATCTGAGGCCATCCCACTGCTCTATGCGGCCTTTTATCTCGCGGACGATTCGCGGTTGCGCGTCGACCGCATTGGCACATTCGCTTTGCATGGCGCGCCCGACTCCGCTTCTTTTGCTCTTGGGGAGGCTCTTGTCGGTCAGGCAGCTCTGGAAAAACGAACCTTGGAAATCTCTCCTGCCAAACGGGAAGCTCTTCAGGTTTCCACGGGCGTCGGCAGCATCGCTGCCGGGCAGGTGCTGTTTGTTCCGGTCTTGAATCATGACCTGCTCATCGGAGTGATCGAGTTCGCGACGGTTTCCGCGCTCACCGAGCGGCAGCAGACGCTTCTCGACGCGCTTGTGCCTTCGGTCGCGATGAACGCGCAGCTCCTCTCTCGGAACTTGGAAACGCAGCGACTTCTGGAACAAACGCGTGCGCAAGCGGAATCGCTCGCAGCGTCGGAAGGCCTGATCAAAGCACGCAAGGAAGAACTGGAGGCCAGTAATCGCGCGCTAGAAACTTCGCAGGAAGAATTGCGGCGCGCGAAGGAAATGGCTGAAAGCGCTACAAAGATCAAGTCCGAGTTTGTGGCCAACATGAGCCATGAGATCCGGACGCCGATGAACGCCATCATCGGCATGTCGCATTTGGCATTAAAGACCGATTTGAATCCTCGTCAGAGGGGCTATGTCCGTAAGATTCAGCAGTCCGGGCAGCATTTGCTGGGCATCATCAACGACATTCTGGACTTCTCGAAGATTGAAGCCGGGAAGCTCACAGTGGAGACCATCGATTTCGATCTCGAGAAAGTCCTTGAAAATGTGAGCAATCTGATTTCCGAGAAAGCCGCCGGCAAAGGTCTAGAACTTGTTTTCGATATCGACCCTGCAGTTTATCCCCATCCCAAGGGTGATCCCCTGCGTCTCGGCCAAATCCTGATCAATTTCTGCAACAACGCCGCGAAATTTACCGAGCATGGCGAAATTGTGGTGAAAGCTCGCATGCAAGAGGAGGACGAGAAGGGCCAGCTTGTTTGTTTCTCAGTTTCCGACACCGGGATCGGACTGACCAACGAGCAGATGGGCCGTCTTTTTCGGGCGTTCGAACAAGCGGACGCTTCGACCACGCGGCAGCATGGAGGCACGGGCCTTGGGCTCGCGATATCCAAAAAGTTGGCGCAATTAATGGGTGGCGACGTCGGCGTGACCAGCGAAGTCGGAAAAGGCAGTACCTTCTGGTTTACCGCGTATCTTGGCAAGAGTGACCGTGTGGCCGCGCGCCTCACGCGTCCCGAGCTTCAAGGGCGCCGTGTGCTCATCATCGACGACAATGCGCAGGCGCGCGAAGTCCTTTCCAGCATGTTGCTCAACATGACGTTTGACGTTCATGAGGCGCCGTCCGGCGAGGAAGGTATTGAACTCATAAAACAGGCTCTTGATAGGAATGAGCCCTACGACATGGCCTTCATCGATTGGCAGATGCCGGGAATCGACGGCATTGAGACCGGAAAGCGCATCCGCGCTCTGCCTCATGCGGAACATCATCCGCATCTCGTGATGGTCACCGCGTATGGGCGAGAAGAGGTGTTGCGCCAGGCCGACCAGACTTCCTTTGAAAACGTCCTGATCAAACCGGTTACGCCATCGATGCTCTTTGATTCCGTCATACAAGCGCTCGGCACGAGTCAGACGCCGCGGGAGCCACAAGAAACTTCCACTTCCCAAATGGATTTCTCCGCCATCCGTGGGGCGCGCGTCCTGCTCGTGGAAGACAATGAACTTAATCGCGAGGTGGCAATGGGCCTGCTCGAAGACACTCACCTGAATATCGAGCAGGCGGAGAACGGCGCTGTTGCCGTGCAAATGATCACAAAACAGCCCTACGACCTCGTACTAATGGATATGCAGATGCCCGTCATGGACGGCATCAGCGCCACCAAGGCCATCCGCTCCAACCCGCGCTTCGCTGCCCTTCCTATTATCGCGATGACCGCAAACGCCATGGATCGTGAGCGCGACGCTTGCCTGGCCGCTGGGATGAACGATCATCTGGCGAAGCCGATTGATCCGGACAAATTATTCAACGCGCTTTCGCGTTGGATTGCTCCGCGTGCCAAATCGGGAGTGGCTGCCACTGCAGCGGCTCCGGATTCCAGGGCAAGTTTCGCTTTTACGACCGCTTCCGGCGATCTTGTCATCTCGGGAATCGACACTGTGGCCGCTATGAAGCGTACCGGTGGCAACCGCAAGCGCTACGAAGCTTTTTTGCAACGATTCGCGGAGACGCAATCACATGCCGTCGACGACATTCGCTCGGCTCTTGCGGCAAATGATTCTCCAACGGCACAGCGCTTCGCTCATTCGTTGAAAGGCGTTTCCGCTAATCTTGGCGCGAATGGGCTTGCCGAAGTTGCTGCTGCAGCGGAAGCAGCCATCGAGTCGAATCAATCCATCGCGCCCAGCCTAGAAGCCCTCGCACGTTCACTCGACCTGACGGTTGCGGCTATTCGAGCAACTCTCTCCAACCGTTCCACTGAGGCCAATGTTCCTTCTCCTTACCCCGACACGTCGACCGTTGTACAACCGCTAACTCGGCTAAAGAAACTGCTTGAGACCGACGACGGCGATGCCTCCGATTTTCTTCTCGAGGCGCGGCCACTGCTGGCGCCGATTTTACTGCCATCTGAACTTGATTCCTTGTCCGCTCATGTTGGGAATTTCGCTTATTCCGACGCGTTGCATTCACTTTCTGGAATCGCCGCTCGACTTTCTTTGACTCTGGATTGAAACCATGTCCGCCACACCTCAGCAGGCGCCCGCAACACAGAAACTCATACTGATCGTCGACGACACGCCGCTAAATATCGGCGTGATCTCCGGCGCTCTCAAGGATTTTTACAAGACCAAAGTTGCCACCAACGGCGAAAAAGCACTCGCTCTTGCCGGTGCCGAGGAAAAACCAGACCTCATCCTCCTCGACGTCATGATGCCCGGGATGGACGGCTACGAGGTGTGTAGTCGCCTGAAAGCGGACCCCAGCACGCGCGAGATTCCTGTGATCTTTCTGACTGGCCAGACCGGTGCGGAAGATGAAACCCGCGGATTTGATGTCGGGGCCGTGGATTACGTCCACAAACCGTTTTCGCCGGCCGTGGTGAAGGCGCGCGTCCGCAGCCACATCATGCTTCGCGAGGCTCGCGCGCAACTCGCGGCGCAGCTCCTTGCACTGAACAACGAACTCGAAATGGCGCGGGAGATTCAACTCTCCATCCTTCCTCATTCCGTTCCCGGGGTTCCAGGCCTTGACATTGCTGCGCGCTTTTTCCCTATGACGTCTGTAGCCGGGGACTTTTACGACTTCATTCAGGTCGACGACACGCATCTTGGTATCCTCATCGCCGACGTTTCTGGCCACGGTCTCCCCTCCGCGCTCATTGCGTCCATGTTGCAGGTCGCTCTCACTGGGCAGGCCCATCATGCGGCGGAGCCCGCGGAGGTTCTGGCGGGTCTCAATCGAGCACTGTGCGGGAAGTTCACGCACAATTTTGTCACCGCAGCGTACGTTTATCTCGATCTCGAGAAACAACTCATGCGTTACGCTGGCGCCGGGCACCCACCAGTTCTTCAGTGGCGCAATTCCACGGGAACAACATCCAAAGTTCTACAAAATGGCTTGGTTCTTGGAATGTTTAACGAAGCAACCTATGAAGCACTGGAACTGATTCTGGAACCGGGCGACCGCCACGTGCTCTACACGGACGGAGTGGTGGAAGCAGCGAATCCAGCGCAGGAAGAGTTTGGTGCAGATCGCGTCATGCGCTTTATGGAAAGCAACAAGCAATTGGTAGCAGATGAATTTGCTGACAGCTTCCTGGCGGAATTGTCGCATTGGTCAGGGCAAACCATCGAACAAGGGCAGCAGGACGACATCACACTTCTGGTTGTCGATTTCAAAGGGTAAAACCAGTCCGTGATGCCTGACACTGATCCTTTGGGATGGTAAACAGACCGTATGGCTGTTCGCTGACTTCTCAGACTTTCCCTGACCCAGGGGTTTTGCGCCGCGACGATTCTGACAGAAAACGCCGCGCCACGATTTCCACCGGGGTGTTGAAGCAGCGCTGGCAGACACTGTGGCGCCACTGACTGTAATAATGGCGCAAACAAACTCTTTAACGCACAACCTCCATGTTGCGGACGCCAGCAGTGAACGAAAGGCTCGCTCCGGCCACTTGTGGAACCCACCACAACTTTCTGATCCACGGATTCTGGCTCACCATCATGAGCTTGCCTAGAAAATCCATCAACGCCGGGCTTGCCTGCGTTGCGGCGTAAATCGCATTCGAATTGGCGAACGGCCGCAGGGAAGGATTTGCTTCCTGCCCGTAGCCATTAGCCACCGCCTGGCGCGTGGTCCACGCGTCAAACGTCGCGCCGCTGTGGCTAACCACCATCAACCCGTACCAAATCTTTCCTTGTTTCGGAGTTGCGCGTGGCCGGGTTGCCGGCCCGGCCGGCAGAAATGGCTGCGCGGCAGAGCGCAGAGTTACCGGCTCCACTTCAGGCCTGACCTTGGGTTCCGGCGCTGAAGGCAGGGAAGACGCGGCCACCGTATGAACGTCGAAATCGGTTGCCACAGGTAAATTGGCGAGCGACACGGCTTGGGCGTCCGGGGTTGGCGAACTGGTCGAACGGGAACTTTGCGCCGCTGCCTTGGCACGTCGACTTAAATGAGTGCGTCGAAGCCAAGAAAAGCTGCGGGTCGCCGTGAATGAGTCTTGCGCAAAGCCTTCAGCCCCACTCACGAGAATAGTGATCGTTGCAGCCAGAAGGAAGAAGCGGGCATCTTTATACGTTTGCGGCCTCGCTCTCATTCCACACTCATCTCCCCGGCCTGCCCTGGGGTAGGGACCAGCCGCAGCCGCTCAAAGTGGGCTGGAGAATTGCGAGTGCACAAACCGCATAGACGCATTTTTAGTTCTCCCGGCGGACCGTGATACACACGAGTCGCTCTGTGGGCTAGGCAGATCAAACTCTGCAACTGGTGGGAGGGAAATACTTCGCGCTAGCCACGAACTTCACCGCCAATTGTCAAAGAGGTCTGAGACGAACGCTAATTCACCGCGAAGAATAAAGCTCCATGAGCAGGCTGGTCAATCAGGTGAACACACCAAAAGCATACTAAGATTGAAACCTGATCGCAGCAGTAACCTTGGAATACATGACCAGCCGGATTAGGCAGGCGGCGGATCAATCCCGAGTTCGCTTTCCACTTGCCAAAAGAACTCAATGCACGATACCTGCCTTCGTTGCGATACGAAGAATTTTGCTGCGCTCACTTTGCGGAATTCCTGGCAAGGTTCAAGACTCTGGGAACTTCGCAGGGACTGCTGAGTGCTTTCCGCTTGATGTCTACATGCATCTGTTCAACCCATTCTTGTGCTTATTCCACACAACTTAACAATGACGTTCACACCCCTGCGAAAAGTCCTGCGCGTAGTCTCTGCCGTCCTCGGGCAATCGCTAAGTTGCGGCGGCTGCGTCGGGTCGTCGGGGAAGAAAACGTAGGATTGGCACTGTGCCATGATTCCTACTTCTCGTCGTGCGGGAACACGTAAGTGGTCCACCCACGCGGCAAAATCCAGAGCACACCTAATTTGGCGCGGACACTATCAGAAAATCTCTCCGAGCCGCCGATAACTTGTACCTGCTCGGAATACCAAGCAGCGGCCCGGCAGGCATTGACGGCCGCTTCTCCGGCACAGTTCCGGTTGACTTCTTAAGCTTCCAGCGTCGATTCCCTCCCATGGTTCCAAGAGTCCGCATTCTCAGTTCCTTCACTCACCCCGGCGTGGAAATATCCCGTCCGTCCGACGGTGCGGCAACAATCCAGCGCACGCATGAACCGCGACCGTGATACACATCCGGTCAAACACATCCTCCTCGGTCCAGAAGCTTGAATCCATTCGGTACAGTCCACGGATCGCAGCTTCAAACAGCGATTCAGCCTCAACTTTGGTTAGTGTGTTCGATTCCAAGGCTATCCACAAACTTAACGACGCATTTCCGCTTGAACATTGCAAACGTCCGGGAATGGATTTGGCGGAGGCGGGACTTACTCTTCGGAGTTTACTTCATCGGAGAGCGATGCGCCATCGGAACCGCTAGAGCAAGACGTGATTGCGAAATCAACTCGCTGCTGCGGCCGCTAGGGATTTTTGCTCAAACGCCGGTAGTAATCGGCGACGGATTCCTGGTATTCCGTCGGGACGGCGGAGGCCTTTCCAGCGCGGGCTCCGCTCGACGCGCCTGCGCGACGTAGCACAAGTTCCAACTTGTCCACCGAGCTGAGCAGTCCGCGTTGCATGCGCTCCACCATTGACGGGTTGCCCGGGAAACGGCTCGGATCGAGCTGCTGCATTCGCCGCACCAAGTCGGCCACTTCTTTCGCGGCCTGCGGATCGTCTAGCACCATGTGGCGTAACTCGTTCAGGTCTCGCATCCCCTGCTGAAAAGTACGCTCCGAATCGTCCAGATTGCTCGGTTCCACGGGCGCAGGCCGCTCCCCCGGGTGTCCGTACCGGTTATTGCCAGTGTTGATGTTGCCCCATACGGTGCCGTCTCCAGTGCCGCCGTAGCGAATATCGCCGCTTAGGTTGCCGGAATTATCGTTGCGGCCGAGACTATCTCCGGCAAGCTGGCCTGTGCGTCCCTGCTTTCCGTCCTGCTGACTGCGCCCCCCATTCTGTTGTCGGGAGTCCTGCCCGCTCGTGGAACTGCCGCGCGAACCCGCCATAGCTTCGAGTTGGCTGCGAAGCCGCTCCAACTGGTCGAGTGCCGCCGTCGCGTTGGGCTGGTTTGCGCCGGGTTGTCCCGGCTTGCCTTGCCCGACTTCCTTCTGCGCGTCCTGCAGCTGCTGGTTCAGTTTCTCGAGACCCTGCGCGATCTCGGTTTCGGTGCCATTCGAATTTGGATCGATTCCACGCCGCAACCAGTCCGCCGTTCTTTGCACATGATTATCGAGATCGGACTCATCCATCTCCGTAAGCGCATCGCGCAATTTCCGGGCGACCCCCGGTTGGGTGTGAGCCATTTCGCGTGCGGTATCGCGAACTCCTCTCTGCAATCTCGAGAGGTCGTCCGAGAGCTTCTGCCGCTCCTGCGCCAAGCGGTCGCGCTCCTGAACTCGCATCTTCATACGGTCCAGATCCGTCGGGCTTGCATCACGCTGCTGGGTGGCGAATTTGCCGATCTGCTGGGCTTGTGCGCGCTCCTCTTGCGTCAATCGACTGGCCTCGCGGGCGAGAGAGTCCATCTTGTTCGAGGCAAGCTGCTGCTGCGTGCCCGCGAGCAAATTCGACGCTTGACGAAGCTGATCGGCGGCCTCTTGCCCTGCAGCGCCTGCGTCCTGTTGCGACCGGTCCGCGCGTTTCATCGCGTCGGTCGCCCGTCTCAAACGTTCGAGTGCTTGCTCTGTTCGCGGATCTCCGGATTTCCCTGCCTGCGAGCCGCTCCCCGCTGATGTACCCTGCTGCTGCGAACTCTGCTCTGACCCGTTCGCACTCTGCTCGCCCCGCGTCATTTGTTCGATCTGCCGCTGCAATTGTTCCGCTTCGCGTCGCAGCATTTCCTGTTCCCAACGTTGCTGGAAACTCTGTTGGGTATTACGTTGCTGGTTCGCCAAGTCCTCCTGGCGTTTGGCCAGCGCGTCCAGTTTCTTCAGGGCGTCCTCTACATCCTTTTCGCGCTGCTCCGCCGGAGCTGCTTTGTGCGCAGTTTCATACTGATTCTTTTCCGTGTCCAATTCCAGATCGAACAAACTGGCCAGATCGCGCCCGGCGTTGCCAGTACCGGACCCGCCACTGCCGCGCTGTCCGAAGGCAACTTCGATTTTTCGGAACGTGGCCTCGGCGCGCAGCAATGCTTGCAGCGCTTTCTGCTCCCATTGCATCGCATCCTTCCACTGCGTCTGTCCGAGCTTTTCCGCCGAAGGCAGCATCGCCTTAGCCGCATCCCGCATGTCTTTGTCGAAATCGGAGAACTCTTCGTTGGCCTGGGAAAGATCACGGCTCTGCATGCGAACCGAAAGCGCCATGACCTGATCGCGAAGTTTGCGCTGCGCATCAGATAGGAACTGGCCTGCCGCCGATGCCTCCTTGGGACTCGACATCTTGTCGTTCTGCTGCTTCCAGGTGGCCGCGATCAACTCTTTCTGCCGTCTGGAAATTTCCATCTGGTTGTTGCCACCGCTCCCAGCGCCGTTGCCTTCGATCTGTTGCGATTGCGAAAACTCGCGCTCAAAAGGTTCGACCTGGACGAAGCTGATGTCCGTGCGAGCCTCGCTATGACCGTCCCGTGCAGTCGCGTATAAGCTCACCAAATCGCCCGGCACCAGCTTGAATTCTTCCAGCGGGAGCATGTAGGAACCATTGGCGCTCTTCGCGCCAGCGGATTTAAGCAAGTTCACGTCCTGAGTCGGCCCGCCATTCACGGAGTAGTGCAGGCGCACGTCATGGAGACCGAACTGGTCCCGCGCCGTCACGCCGACGGTCACTTCCTCGATTGCGCTGGCGCGGTAATCGCCGCCGGGTCGATCGATCGAGATTTCCGGCGGCATGGCCTTATCCGTCGCGATGAAGTAGTCCTCCGATAAGCGCACCTCCTGGCCGCCATCGAGGTCCGCCAGATGATACGCGCCATCCTTTTCCAAACGAATCGAGCCTCGGTACCTGTTTCCCTCGCTGCCCGCAAGTTGCATCATCTGGCCGTTGTCGAGCGTCAACCGGCCATCCTTTAAAGGACGATCCATCTCCACTTCAATGACGGCTTCCGTTCCTTCGATTGCTCGCAGGTCGCCCGCGTGTTCCTCGGTCACCGGCTTCATTCCCGTCCATGCCGGATAATGGTAAGTAACTTTGATTTGTTTCAAAGAAGGCAGGTCCAGCACGCGCAATTTGTAGTGCCTCGAGACAAGCGGCCCTGCAGCCACATAATATTCAACAGTTTCCGGCAGCCCGGCGAAAACGAACTGATAGGTCGTGCCGCCGCCCGTGTCGTGCTCGTCCTGCATGGCCACAGGTTCCCATCCGGAGGCGCTCGCGTAATGTGCGAACAGCCGCGCTTGGTCGGGATGCATCCCGGTCACGTGCGCGGTGATCAGTTGATCGCTGTTTCGTCGCACCGTGACATTCCCCGGAGTGACTCGAATGGCATAGAGCGGAGCGGCGCTGCTGTTGGTCCAGAGCATGGCAGCTCCATAGCCGAGGTACCCAGGTCCGTCAGCGATCATCCATACCAGCACGGCGAGGCAAGCCACTCCCGCGCCGCCGAGAGCGAACAAACGGTTGTCTGGAACCAACGAATGCGGCTCGGTTTGCTTGGTGTGCGCCAGCGTGTCCGCAGCCAGCAGCTCCAGAAACGGGTCGTTGCTCTTGCGCACTTGCTCCTCAAAGGTCGTAAGGCGCTGTTCCAGGCCGGGATTTGCAGCTTCCGCTTTGCCTACAGCCCACTCGCGAGTCACGCCAATCACCGGCAGCACGATACCGACTACCGCCGCCGCAGCGAGCGCAACCAAGATAGTCAATCGCCCAGCAGTGACGCCATGCGCCGGGAACGCGAAGCGGTTGAGCAGGAGCACGAGCGCGACGGTAATCGCAAGCGCCGTGGCTGTAAATATGGCTGCGCCGCGCAACCAAACACCGGCCCGCAGCCTCTGCTGCAGGCGCGTAATATAACTGTCGAGCTCGCTGCGGTTGTTCATGCTTCCTCCCGTTGCGTGCCCAAGTAGCCGCTGGCCAGAGCGGTCTCTGCCAATGCTACCACCAATGCAAGCAGCATAACGTACCACCAAAGGCTTACGGGACGCGCTTTCACTTGAACCGCTGCGGAGCCCGCTGGCTGCGTCCCGCTGCTTGCAGAGCCTCCGCTCCACAGGTCTTGCACATCTTTGCTCAGCGGCTCCAGATTCGATTCGTGCCGGTCAGGGTTGACGCCGATGACCGCATCTCGTCCGTTGGCAAAACGAATCTGATAGAATCCCGAGCGTTCTAACCGAACAGATTGCATCGTTCGCGCTTCGTTTAGCGACAAGGGCCGATGCCCGTCCGGGTCAATCACCTCGACGCTCGCCGCCACCCCTGCCGGTTCAGCCGCGCCGCGCAACTGCGCAAAGGAATCAACCACCTTCGAGCCGCTCAGACGCTCGTCACCCGAGAGATACCGAGCCATGCGATCGACGAAAACCACAAAGATGGGATGGAGGGGCAGGTCATTGGTCAGGTTTTCGAGTCCCGAAGCCAGCAGCACGATGTGTCCTTCGCCCACTTGCTTGTCGAGCAGCAGTGGTGTCGCGTCCGAGAGGCGTGCTGCCACGCGCGCTTGCCCCGGTTCCGGTACTGCGGCGTAGAAAACCTTCACCTCACCCCAACCGCCGTTATCGGCCCCGGGCCGCGCCTGATCCAGCGCCGGATAGCTGAAGTCCACCTGCCCTACGGCAACCGTGCCTCCTTCGCGCGCGTAATCATGTGTGTCCTTCACATCACCGCCCCACAGCGGAATCTGCGCATGGTGGCCGGCGGAGGTGCCTAGTGCGATCAGGGCGCGGCCGCCCTTCGCAAGGTACTGCCCGAGCGTGTGCTCAAAAATCCCAGGCAGCGTTACTGCGTCCGATAGGACCACGAAGGCGTATTTCGTTGGGTCGAGATCGGTTGTCTGCTCCGCGGCTACCGACTGCAGCACAAACGAACCTAGGGTTGCCGCGGACAACGCCGATCCAAAATAAAGCGCTGACCGCGCATCATCGGCAGCGTGTACGAATAACACGCGTTCGGGATCGGACCGTCGTACGGCAAATACGCTTGTATCATCTGCCGGGAATGCATCTTCGCTTTCGACTCGCACTTCGCAGCGGTTGAAACCATATCCCACGTCCAGAGGGGCAAATTCCACTGTCGCGCGACCGCCGGCCGGCACGTCGATCTTCCGCGTCGCAATCGTCTTACCGTTCACCACGAGCGATACGGCTTTCGTGGCAGCCGGAGTGCCGAAACCCGCGATTACCGCCCGTACGCGAGAGTGCTTTGGATCTTTCGGATCGGAGAGCGTGGCCGGGGCCTCTACGCTCTCGACTGTCCAGTTCGCTGGTGCGGGGCCGTCGGCGACCGGATGCAACACTAGCTCCACGTTGTTCGGCAGAACCGCTTCAGAAAGGTTCGATGGCATTGCAGTGCGCTGCATATCGCTGAAGAGGTGAAGCTCAATTGGTCCAGGCTCCGTTTCGGCCAGCGAGCGCATTGCCTGGCCCAGTTCGCCGAAGCTCGCGTGTCCGTCGCCCGGCTGAATGTTTTCCAGTGCTGCCCGCAACGGCGCGTCATCCGTGATCGCCGCGGTTCGCACCTCGAGCTGTCCGCCGAGGCTCATGATTTGCGCCTTCTGCCCATGTGGTTTTCCGGCGAGTAGCGCGAGCGCCTTTTGCTTCGCGTCGCCGAAGCGTGTTCTGGCGCGCATGCTAAAGGAATGGTCCAGCACAATCAAAAGCAGTCGGAAGTTTGCGTCGGCCGTAGCCTTCCAGATATACGGATTTGCGAACGCAAGTACCACCAGCAGCACCAGTGCACATCGCAGCGCGAACAGCACGAGATACCTCAGCCTCCGGTGGCGCGTGGAGCTTTGTGTGCCTCGTTCGAAGAACATCAGAGAACTTACCGGCCGCGGCGTGGCTTTGTGCCGCCGCAGCAGATGTACAAACACCGGCACGCCCAGCGCCGCCAGCCCACCCAGAAACCATGGTGCGAGAAAACCCATCAGTTACCCGCCTGCCGCAACGAGAGATATCCGCGCAAGGCTCGATCGAGCGACTCACTCGTAATCAGTAATTGATAATCCATCCCCGCACCCTGTGCGCGCGAACGAAGCTCCTCGATATGGGTATCGATCTTCGCGCGATAAGTAGTTTTCGCATATTCGGGGATTACCTCAATTCGCCGGTCCGTTTCGAGGTCGACAAGGAGCGCCGATCCCCGCAGCTCCGGGCGAATCTCCTGCGGATCGAGAATGTGAAGCAGCACCATCTCGTTGCCATGAAACCGCAACGGTGCACTAGAGCGTACGATCTTTTCCGGCTCTTCGTAAAAATCCGAGATCAGGATGACGATTCCGCGCCGGTGTAGAAAATTCTGAAAATGCCGGAGCGGCTTGGCGAAATCGGTTGTTGCCCGCGGCTCGGCCCGTTCCAGCGCGGCGAAAAGGCGCGCCAGTTGGCCGGGTCGCGTCGACGGCCTGATGTATTCCCGCACGTCTTCGTCGAAAACGATCAGCCCTGCCGCATCGCGTTGATTGTGGATCGCCAGATAGAAAAGCGACGCGGCGATGAAGCGAGCGTAGTCCATCTTGGTTGGCGGACCCGAGGTGTACTGCATCGAGTTACTCGCGTCCAGAAGCACGGTCACCTGCGTGTTTGTCTCGCCTCGGTAGCGCTTCAAGTAGCATCGTTCCGTGCGCGCAAACAGGTTCCAGTCCACGTGGCGCAAGTCATCCCCCGGGACATACGCCCGGTATTCGGCAAACTCCTGACTAAAGCCGAAATCCGGCGAACGATGCAAGCCGGCCACGAAGCCGTCCACCACGGTCTTCGCCAACAGGTCCAACGAAGAAATGCCGGCAAGCACCTGGGGATCGAGGAAACGTTGCATCAATTCTCCTTGGGCCGCTCCACCTGCGAGACCAGTTGCTTCAGGATCTCGTCCGCGCCAACTTGGTCGGATTCCGCGTGAAAGTTCAGCAGGATTCGGTGCCTCAGCACCGGCACAACCACAGAAGTTATGTCCTCGTAGCTGACGTGATACCGCTGGTTCGAAAGCGCCCGGGCCTTTGCCGCCAACACAATGAATTGCGCCGCGCGCACGCTGGCGCCGTAGTTCACATATCTCTTCACCAGCTCGTGGGGTTTTTCACTTTTGGGCCGCGTGGCTCGCACCAGGGCCACGACATAGCGCGAAAGTGTTTCCGCAATGGGCACCATGCGCACGAGCTGCTGAAAGTCGAGCAGCTCTTCGGCCGAAGTTACCGCTTCCACCTTCGGTACCCGCGTCGCCGTGGTCAGGTCGATCACCTTCAGTTCGTCTTCGGCGCTCAGATCGTCGAGGATCGCGTTGAACAGGAAGCGGTCCAATTGCGCCTCCGGCAGCGGATAGGTTCCTTCCAGCTCGATCGGGTTCTGCGTCGCCAACACGAAAAATGGCGACGGAAGCTGGTGCAGATTTCCGCGCACGGTGCAGGAGTGCTCTTGCATCGCTTCGAGGAGCGCGGATTGCGTCTTGGGAGGCGTGCGGTTGATCTCGTCGGCCAGCAACACGTTCCCAAATATCGGTCCTTCGACGAAGGTCCACTTGCGATGGCCGGTCGTCAGGTCCTCTTCGATGATGTCCGTGCCCGTGATATCCGAAGGCATTAAGTCCGGTGTGAACTGGATACGCCGGAACTTCAATCCGAGCGTCTCCGCGATCGTATGCACCATTAATGTTTTCGCCGTGCCTGGCAAGCCAGTCATGAGACAGTGACCACCAACAAAAATCGCGATCAATATCTGGTCCAGCACCTCTTGCTGGCCAACAATGACTTCGCGCACTTGCATAAGGATTTGCTCGCGCACCATCTGAAAGCGCTCGATTCGTTTCTGGAGAGCTGCGGCTTCTTGATTCATTCCGACGCTAGCGACCATCGATTTTCATTCCCTTCAGTCCGGTTTTGCGGGCGACCGCTGCAATTCAAGCAATAATTTCTGTGCCGGGCGGTAGCCGGGAGCAATTTCGAGCGCCGCCAGCACGGTTTCCTCCGCTTTGTCCTTCTGTCCCGCGGCGAAATACGCTTGTGCCAGGTTGAACTCCGCTCCCGCCTTGTCCACCGGATTTGACGCGACGCAAGCGGCGTATTCGCGGATGGCAGGGTCGTACCGTTTCTGCGCATACAGCAGGTCGCCGAGGCGCCGATGCAGATCCTCGTCTTTGACTGGATAAATGTAGTTCACGCGCTCGAGTGTCGCGGCTGCCTCGGCAGGTTTTCTCGCGTTCTCCTCTAACGTGGCCAGGCGTTTTAGCGCGTCAGGCAGCTGACCTCCCTTGTGTTCATATTCCGTGAGGATCGCAGCTTCAGCGTTGTCATCGTTTCGCGCCTTAGCCGCGGCAGCCATCAACAGGTAGACGTTGGCATCGGCGACGTATTCGGGATACAACCCGAGCACCCCTGGTCCCTGCCGCAGCACGGTGTCGTACTGTTTCTGTTGCGCAGCAACGACGAGCGCCTTCAGTTCTTCCAGCCACGCGTCGAAATGCGCGGCCTCCGCCCCATATTTCTTCCCGATCCACCCGAAAAACTCTTTGTCGAACGCTTCGGGCGCAACCCCGAGATCCTGCTGGATTACCTGTGACGTCGTCTGCAACTTGGCGAACGAGCGCACCATGTCGAGCAGTTTGTCCTCACCCCACTTCTCCGTTACGAAGTCACAGATGCTGCCAGCCTGGAAATAGGACACGATCACCTGGGATGGATATTGGGGATAGACAAAGCCACGATCGAGAGTCGCCACCGGCAAGAACTTCTTGTCGCGAATGGCGACGAGTATTTCCGGAGTCAAACGATCTCTCCACTCCGGCGAACGCTCGCCTTCCTCATGCACCGCGAGACCTTCGGTGAACCACCTAGGCACGCGATGATTCGTCGCGGTCAAGATAAATACATGGCTCATCTCGTGCCATAACGTGGAACCCCAATTGAGCCCGCCCGGCTTGTACGCCGATGGGCTATCCATCGCCACGACCTGCCCAAAGGTAACGCCAAACGCCCCCAGGCCTGGCATCCCCGTCGTGCGTACGGCAAAGTCCTCATGATCCGGATAGACTTCCACCTGCACCGGACCGGGCAGCTTCATGCGGTATTTCTTCTCATACGTGGCCAGAATCGTAAGCAGCTCTGCCTGCAGGTAAGGGCGCAGCAGCGCCGCTTCGGTTTTGTGCAGCTTCAGAATCGTTGTGCTGTCGCGAAACGTTTCAAAGTTCTTGTAGCTGTCGAGCAGCCGCAAGCTGTTCACGGTGGCCTTATCGCGATATCCGTTGTCGTAGCACAACTCGAGTTCCCGGAAGGGCTCGTCTTCCTGGCCCAATCGCATCAGAGCGATTCCAAGCGCGGAATGTGCCGCCCACAACCGTGGCTCAAGCTCGACCGCTTTGCGGTAGTACGTGACGGCGTCCTCATACCGGTAGTGCAATCCGAGTTGACGCCCGACCCGAGCTGACGCCTCGCCGTAGTGCGGATTAATTGCATGAATCTTCGCGAACCATGCTTCGGGAGAACGGTTCGCGATCAGTTCGATCGCCCCATGAATCGCCATCGCGTCCAGCGCATCGTTTTCTAGCGCGATGGCCTTGTCTGCTTCGGCCGCGGCAACATCCGTATCGTCATTGCTGAGCGCGATGTCAGCCATTAGTTCGTGCGCTTCAGCCAGTTTCGGATCGAGCGCGATCGCCTTGGCCAGATACTCGGCGGCCTGGCCTTCGAAACCATCCGCGGAAACCGTTGCAAGCCCGAGATAAGCTTCGGCGCTCGAAGGGTTGTTCTCGAGCGCTTCGCGGAACAACCCGTTGGCATCGTTGTCGTTGAAGCGCTCGTGCAACAACATCCCCCATCGCACCTTATACCGATCTTGGCTGCCCGCCGGCTGCGTCACCGCGCGGAACTGTTCGTTCGCGCGCTCCCATTGCTCGAGCCCCCAGAAGCCTTCGGCGCGGAGGTAGGCGTCGCCGCTGTGCGTCAGCGTCTCGAAGCAGCCCTTGGCCTCCGCCGAATGTCCATGCTTGCGCAGCGCCCAGCAGTCTGCTGGTGCCGCGGCACGGACGGATACAGCCCATGCCAGCGCGAAAATCGGAAGGACGACGGCGAACCTCATTTGTCCAGTTGCTCCTGCACTTTCGCGAGTTCCACCAACGCCTCGGTCAATTGTTTCTTGTAATCCTGCGGATCCATTGCGGCTTTCTGGTACTTCAGCGTGTCAATCTTTTGCTCCAGTTGATCTTTTTTCTCAAGCAGCGCGCGTTTGGCTGGATCGTTGCCGGCTTGCTGGCTCGTGCCAAGGCGCAGCAAAGTGAAACTCGACATCAGCAGACCTTGTCCGTTTCCCGCTTCGCGCACCGCTGCTCCTCGGCCGGTATCGTTAAACACGGCATGTTCGGTTGCGAGTCGTTTCTGTGAATCGTAAAAAGCAGCGGTCTTCTTCGTGGCGTAGCGGAAGGCTTCCATGGCGCTGATGGAGTCGCTCTTGTCTGTGTCGGCGGCAGGGTCTTCGAGCGCCTCCACCCAATACCGCGCGAACACCGTCGCGTTTTTCTCCGTTCCGGATTTTGTCGCTGCGATTACCGCGCGCCTGGGCCGCTCGAGAATTTGCACCGCGCCCCCGCTGGCACTGGTGGTGTCAACGATCAGCTGCCGCCGTGCTGCGACATGGTCGCACATCGCGGCGATCTCTTCTGCGGTCACATCCGGCCCGACGAGATTGAACTTGTACCCCACGCCGTCGAAGGAACCGTGGCCGATCAGGATGAGTGCGAAGTCGTCGTCCGCCTTGGCACTGCGCGCCACCTCGCCGATCGTTTCGAGCAGATGCGCGCCCGTAGCCTGCTCGCCAGTGAGCATGTAGACGTGCGCCCCCGGTTCCGCCGCTGTGAAGATCCGATGCAGATCTTTGGCCGCAGCCGTAAAACGCTGCTCGTAATCCGGCTCGCCGCCTAGCCCTGCTACCACCACGTAATACGTTGCCGCATGCACCTGAAGCGCGGTCGCACAGGTGAGCAGCAGCACTAGCAGCGCGCGCTTCATATCACGCCCCAGTTCCGACGTAACAACCACTCCGTGATTGGCAGGCCGAGCAGGAGCAGGAAAACCACCGGCATATCCCACAGCTGTTTCGTATTGCGAACGGAAATCCCGGCCTCCGAGTACGACACGTCTCCGGGCAGGTTCTTCAGCTCGGACGGCGTCCAGTATCGTCCGCCCGTGTCGGATGCAAGTTGCTCCAACAGGCGCCGATTCTGCTCCGTGTGAAAGTTCTCCGCCACCCCGTCTTCGCGCTGGAACATCACCACGTCGCGACCGAGTTCCTGTGGTTGACCGCCCGCAGATTCCGCTGTGAGTTCGGCGAGATAGGTACCCGCCTTCTCCGCCGTCCATTCGGTTTCATACAGCCCAGGTGTACTTCCCGAGGGCGTCAGATCAATGAAGGCGTCCGTCCCTTGCGGTCCAACAATGTGCGCCGTGACATGCGCATTGGTGGTCTGCTGAAACTGCTTGTCGCGCACTTGTGCCTTCAACGATACCCGCCCTTCATCCATCAGCAGCCGCTCTGGCATCGAGGCGACAACCGGACCCGGCGATTCGGCCACCAGCCAGCGCAACAACTGCTGCCAGAAAAGATCGTGCGATAGGTCACCGAGAGCCTCGCTCATCTGCCAGCGCCATGTGCCGCCCGTTGCCAGAATCGCCGTGCGGCCGTGCCCGTAGCTCTCGGTAATCAGCAGCGGCAGTTTCCTCCGGCCCGCGCGCAGGTCGGCAAGCACGGTGGCTCCAGGTTTCGGCGCACCGGCATCCTCATAGTCGGCAAGATAGGTCAGCTTCTTCCAACGCTGCGCATTCTTCGCCGGATCATCCAGTAATTGAGTAATGGGCGAGTTCAGACCCTGCGCCGTCAACTCGACCGTCGCCGCGTTGCGGTGAAAGTTGTTTTTTCCTTGCGGAAGAATGGTCGGTAGCAGGTCGTTTAGGCTCGAGGCCCCCCATCCGCCGTCGCTCAACGAGAACCGGCCTCCCAGAAACAGGATCCCCCCGCCGCGGCGGTCGACATACTCACGAAGCAGCTCCTGCTGAAGCGGTGTGAAATAATCGGCGTCAACCGATCCGATGATGATGCCCGTATAGCTAAACAGGTTCTCGGGCCGGGCCGGAAACCCGTTGGCTAGCTCGCTCGGATCGCTGATCCCCTGCCGATAGATCTTGTTTTCGCTGGTGCGTAGCATGGACACGAGCTGCACGGTGGGATCTTCCGCTTCGGCTCGCCTTATGAATTTGTATTCCCAACGCGGCTCACCCTCGAGATACAAAATCCTTCGCTTCGCGTCGCTCACAACGATGGGGCGCGTCATGGTATTGTTCGCGAGGTTTTCTTCGCCAGACAGCGTCTCCATGCTGAAGGTCAAGCTTTTTGCGCCCGCGGCACCGGCGGGGAAGAAAACAGGCTCGGCTTGCATGCGCCCATCGGCCGCCAAGGTGATCTCGCGCCCCGCGATCTCTTTAGCCCCATCGCGAACCGTGAGCTTCGCCTTCTTACCTGCGTAGCCTCGCTGTGTCAGGCTGACCGTCGCGGAAATCCGGCTCTCCGCGATCACGCTCGCGGCGATGCTGACGTCTTCGATCTCCACGTCATGCGCGCTCTGCTCTTTTCCGAATCCCACGGTGTGCACCGGGAGCCGCCGATTGCGTAGCGCTTGAAGAACATCGCGGCTGATCCCCGAGCCGCCTCCTGCGCTATTCTGGCCGCCATCGCTGAGCAGCACGATCGCTCCGACGGGCAAGTCCGAGGTTTCTGTGGCGAGCCGCTTCAGATTGTCGCCAATGCGCGTGGCCGGCGCTACCGGCATAATCTCTCGCGGCCCGTCCGCCGGCGTCAATTCACGGCCGAGCCGGTAGAGCCGCGTTTGAAAACGTTGCCGCAAGCCCGCGAGAACACCGCCCTCGAGCGCCTCGACTGCTGCCGCCTCTCGCGTTTTTCCCTCGCTATCCGCGATGCTCATGCTCCGCGAATCGTCCACGACAACGGCAATAATGTTCTGCTGTGAGCTGAGCTCGGCCACGAGGATTGCGGGTTGCCACAGCAAAAACAGGACCAGAGCTACAAACGCAGACTGTATTCCCCAAACCACCCAGGCTCGCCAGTTTCGCACCTCAGGCGCAGCGTTCCGGAGTTTCCAACGAATCAGCAGGGCAAGTCCAACAGCGGCTGCGACCATGGCCACGACCAGCAGCCACCCAGGCCACTTCCCGAGCAGCACGAATTGCCCTTTCCGGAATACCGCGCCCGGGTATTTGAACAGAAGCTGAAACATGCACCCTTCGCGTCCTTAGTGCTACAGCAAGAATCCAGCGCGTGGCCGTCGATCTTTCACTCCATCCGCTCCCGGCAAAACGAATCGCGCCGTACCACCCCTAATGAGTCATCCCATACAGGATGTAGTCTAGCCCCACGCGAAACGCCATGGACGCAAATGTTTCCGGGTAATTGGGATCATCGGCCCACTCCCACGCATCGCCGAGGTGCATATTGTGGCAGATCGCGACGATAATTCGCCCCTTGCTATCGCGGATGGCCCGCCATTTGGGCTGATAACCGTCCTTCTCATACGTCCGGCCGGTCCAAACATATTGCTCGCCGGGTATCTGCATCTTGTCGTCGATGTCGTAGAGCGTGTGGAAGATCTCATCGCCGCTCCGCAGGTCCTCGACCTCAGCGTCAGGCAGCACCAGGCGCATTCCGTTCATGAAGTTCTCCCAGTCCTCCGTACCATGGAAGTCATCCACCATCAGGAACCCACCCTTGAGCAGGTACTCGCGCAATCGTTTGGCTTCCTTCTCGCTGAATGTCCAGCTCTCCACCTGAACCGCGTAAATCCAGGGATAGTTGAAGATCTCGTCGGAATCGAGGGTAACCACCTGCTCCGTTGGCCTCCCGTCGATGCGCGTCAACCGGTGCATGGAGATCAGAAACTGCCGGTCCGCTTTGGGATAGTCGCGCGACCACGAACTCCGCCACCGGTGGCCGTAACCACCGAAATTACTCGCTATGTTTGTGGAATAGGCCAGGCGCGACCAGTAGAACTCCGCCTTGACGTTGGTCGGGGAGTCGTCATTTCCGAAGCCGAAATCCCCGGTCCGCTGAGCCCACAGCGCCGCGCACCCGGCCGAGGCTGCCAGAATCGCCAATGCGATGTGCGTACACTTCATAGTGAAGCTCGGCGGAGGCGAGTGCGCGAGTATTTAGACGGCGAAAGTGCTCACTTGGTTGCAGTTAGACCGGCCTCCTGCCCGCCTTGTCCGGCCCGCGTCCGCGTGAGACGATCGAGGCAGGTCCCGATTTTCAGGGAGCGGCATTACTTTGGATAGGCGCGGTCTCCTCAAACTCGGCAGCATGGCTCTGGCTCACGCCGCGGCGCCGCGGCTGCCGATCGGCCAATCGGCCGGCACTCCACGGTTGCCCACGGGCCATCCCCCCGAAGACAACCCCGATTACTTGCTTCGCATTGCCCCCGTCACCGTGGAACTCGACCGCTCCCATATTCTCTCCACCGTCGGGTACAACGGTGCCGCACCCGGCCCCCTCCTTCGCCTGCGGGCCGGGAGACGGGTCGGGATTGACGTCGTCAACGACACGGATACACCGGAGCTTGTTCATTGGCATGGCCTGCTCATCCCACCCGAGGTCGACGGCACCCAGGAAGAGGGCTCGCCGGTCGTACCGCCGCATGGACGCCGACACTTCGAACTCACACCCGGTCCAGCCGGAAGCCGGTGGTATCACTCGCACGCCATGGCAATGGATGACTTGCACAAGGGCGGGTACACGGGCCAGTTCGGCTTCGTCTACGTCGAGGACGGCAACAACCCGGGCCGGTACGACCAGGAACTCTTCCTCGCCCTGCGCGATTGGGAACCCTTCTTTACAGCAACCATGGACGATGAGGACGACGACACCCATCATGGCCCGTTGCTCGAAAAGCCAGCCACGCTGAACACCGACCCGGATGGCCTCGAGGTCGGCTCGAACACCTACTCGATCAACGACAAGGCGCTTGGGGCCGGCGACCCGATCCGTGTTCGTGAGGGTCAACGGCTGCTCATTCACTTCCTGAACGCCAGCGCCATCGAGAACCGCCGGGTCGCGCTGGCGGGTCACAAGATGAAGGTCATCGCACTCGATGGCAACCCGGTGCCGACTCCGCAGACACTCGACTCGATCTTTGTCGGCGGAGGTGAGCGCATCGATGTGGTCGTCGAGATGAACAATCCGGGAGTTTGGATCCTCGGCTCAACAGAGAAGGCCATCCGCGAATCGGGCCTCGGCGTGGTTGTGGAATACGCTGGCCAGCACCATCAGCCGCAATGGATCGATCCGCCTCAAGCGCCTTGGGACTATACCATCTTCGGAACCGCCAACTCCTCCTCACCGGCTCCGCAGAAGACCATTGAACTGATTTTCGAGAAGCTGCCCGGCGCGGCTGGCAAGTTCAATCTTTGGCTCATCAATGGCAAGCCTTACCCCCATGAACGCGAATTCGTCCTCGAACAGGGCACGCGCTACCGCCTCCTGATGCGCAACCGCACCGACGATGCTCATCCCATGCACCTCCATCGCCACCTTTGGGAGTTGGCGGAGATCAACGGCAAGAAGACTGCAGGCATTGTCAAAGATACCGTGGTAGTCCCATATTTTGGCCGAGTTATGGTTGATTTCACTGCCGATCAGCCGGGACTGGCGCTTTTTCACTGCCACATCCAACAGCACATGGACTACGGTTTTAAGGCTCTTTTTCGCTATGGCTGAGGCGCTTGATTCGGTTCATCAGATTCGCTATGGACGACTGTCACCTGGCGGATAGACCATCGCAAAGCCCGTTCCCCGGCATCTCATTACAATAGAGATTTGCCCGGTGGCGAACGCGCGAGTGGCAAGACAGAAGGGAAGCTCGCATGAAGGAGTCCTGTCGAGAGTTGCTGAAAATTCTTTTCCCCTTCTGTTGCGCTTTCGCCTTTGTTCGCGTGATGTTTGCCCAACTTCCTTTCCGCGAATATCCTTCTGTCGAATACGGCGAATCGGCTCCCCTGCCGCCAGATTGGCAGCGTTCGGGTGAATGGGCTTTTGCTCGCCTCATGTACCCGCCCGGCCCCAATGACGGTTACCGTGGGCGTTTCGATGGCGATTGGCGTCAAGGCATATCGCTGTGGACCCAGGACGGACCGCCCGCCGACCGCAATTTTTCCGCGGCTGTCCGGCGACTCACTCGCATCGACGCGCGCTCCGTGGAACAGGACGTGAATCTCGACGATGGCGACGAGGTCTATAACTGGCCCTGGCTTTATGCCGTCCAGGTCGGTGAGTGGGGGATCACTCAACATCAGGCCGACGTCCTGCGCGACTACCTCTTACGCGGCGGCTTCCTCATGGCCGACGATTTTCACGGCGCGTACGAGTGGCAAATGTTCGAAAAGCGCATCCGTATGGTTTTTCCCGATCGCCCCATCGTCGATATCCCGAATGACGATCCAATCTTCCACACCCTCTACGATCTCGACGAGCGATATCAAATCCCCGGGGCCGCGCATTTGCGGCTCGGCTACAAAGTTCCGGATTATCCGCAAGGGCCGGGCGATGGCAAGGGCGCTCACTGGCGTGCGATCTATGATGACAAGGGTCGCATCATGATCGCCATCTGTTTCAACTCCGATGTCGGAGATTCCTGGGAATGGGCGAATCACCCCGCCTATCCCCAGCGTTACTCCGATCTCGGCTTGCGCGTTGGGATCAATTACCTTCTCTACGCCATGACCCACTGACCTGATCGCAGTTCAACCCGTTGCGAGTGCCAGCAACAGGTGCGTGTTATCTGTCGTTCCGGCGATGATCGTGATCAAAATGGCGCTCGTCATGTCGATCGTGATCGCGGAAGTCGCGGTCGCGACCGCGATCCCAGTGGTGATCGTGTTCAACGCGGCCGCGGTCTCCCTCCCAGTAGCCCCCGTAATATCGCTCGCCATCGTGGCGCGGCGGAATCCAACGCGCTCCCTCGTACGGTGGCCGAGTCCAATACCCTTCGTGCCATTTGTAATGCCTGCCCACCGGATACCAATAACCCGCCACCCACACGTGCTCACGAGCGGGGCTTGGGGGAAGAACGGCGACCGCCCGTGGCGGCGGTGGTGCCCCAATCACGATTCCGACAGAAACCTGGGCTTCACTTGCGCGAGCTAGAACTAACAGCGTCGCGACCAGCAGTGTCGCTCTGATGACGTTTTTCATGTGGCTGTAGCCTCCCTCGACATCCTACGCGCAAGCGGGGAGGCGTTCGGAAGCAGTGCTATTCGTGAATGCGAAAGAAATACTTGGTCACGCGTACAGGTAAATGTCCTGCCCCAGGTTAATTCCACCACCTCGCCACAGACATTTCCACGTGGGGATCCTCGTCGTTAGGAAGTTCCGCCGCTCTTTCTGGAGGTGGTTGTCTTCTGACCTGAGCCGCCGTTCGGTAACCGCATACTTCTCCGCGGTTGCGCCGTTCCCCTTGCGGGCAGGTTGTTGCATCGAGGCTCGGACGCAGACGGACCGGACGCTGACCCAAGATGTCGACGGCGTACGGGCCCCGCGAAGCGCTGCCCACGGCGCTGCCGGGGAGGTCCGGGTATCGCTTGCGAAGGCCTTTGACCATTTGACCATCTGCCTACACGTGGATAGCACGCGACGTAGGCGTATAATCCGTGCCGTTTGAGGGGGAAAACGATGCGCGCGGGGATATTCTCGACCTTAGCTCTCTGCCTGCTTGGATGCTTCGCGGTTCGTGACTTGGCGCAGGAAAAATCAGACGCGACGAGTATTCGTGCCTTGGAATCAAAATGGGTGGATGCATATAAGCAGCGGCAAATCGCTACCGTTGCGGGGCTGCTGGCAGATGACTACGTCATTACCGTTGAAGATGGCACCACCTACGGTAAGGTCGGCTTCATTAGCTATAATGCGGGACCCTTGCGCGTGGATATTGCGGAATTGGCGGACGTCAAGATTCGCATGCACGAGAACATCGCGGTGGTGACAGGGGCCTACCACGAACGAGGCGAACTGGGCGGGAAAGCCTACGACTATCACGACCGGCTAACCGATGTGTGGATGAAGGTTGGCGGAAAATGGCTGCTCATTGCATCGCACTATAGCGTGCCCGCGCGCCCTTAGTCGAACCCCAGAATCACTCGCACAAGGTTGGCCCGCCTGCACCGTCCCTCGAGGAAATTGCTCTCCCTGGGAAATGCAAGCCATTCCTTTGCGAAGATAGATAGGGCCGGACAGCAGCTGACCACTTTCTTGACTTCCACCACAACACCCTACACTGCCTAGTACAACCTGGCTCCGCAAGAAGCGGGGAGACACTCCGCCGCATAAAAAAAAACGAGCAGCGAGATTTGTTCCCTGGCGCCCTGAAAATGAAGGTTTTGCGCGCGCTGAAGCGCGAACCTCTCCACGGCTATGCCCTCGCTCGGCACATCAAGCGCACCTCGAACGATCTGCTTCGGATCGAACAACGCGCGCTCTATCCGGCGAAGCCACCGGAACACGATGGACGTTGCAAGAGCAGTTTGAGAAAGCGTCTGCGATCTGTAATCTCCTGTTTATGGTCCTTTAACAATGGCCTCTTAGAGATCGGTTATCGCGGCTCAGAACAGAAAAAAACAAAAACTCGAGATCGTCTGCTTTAGGCCGATCACTGATCACCGTTTCGCACTCTTTGTTGGCTTGCAGATCTAGGCCTATTCGTCCTCCAGAATACCTGGAGAGTTGCATGTAATGCTCGATATAAAAATACGGCATCTCCCCAATTGCACCATCGCTACGCCGTAGGTATTGTCGCTGCGGGACCCTGAAGATCCGAGAAGAGGAGTTTGCAGTTTCATTACAAATGTAAAGAACTGATGTTGTGTCTCTTCCTTCGTGTTTCGCGCAAGTGGACAACCAAAGGTCAGAAGCACGTAGCGGGGAGAAGGACACCAGGCAAGAAACCATCCGCTAGAGAAGACTCCATGTCAAAGCGTACCTTGCGGTTGCTGCTGGTTGACTGGCTCTTTAGGGCGCGTTGTGGGCGGCGGATGACCCCTTCGTCGGCGAATGGAAGCTCAACCCGTCCAAAAGCAAGCTCAGCGACGAAATGAAGGTTGAGAGCGCCGGCGGAAACAAGTGCGCATTTGACTTCGGCGAAACCATCGTGGCCGATCGGACCGACCAGCCCGGTAACTTCGGCCCTGCCTTGATTGCATAACAATGTCGGTGAGCGTCCTGGGCCCGGGCCGCACCCATCATCGCCGCGACCTGCAAGCTCACCCAAGACGGCAACACCCACCTAGATTCGCCAGTGTTTCTAATTCTTAGATGGAGACGATATTTGAGCAACATCGGCACTGCGGCAGACCACCAGAACTGTATTGATGTCCACTTCGACCGATCGTCGGCTTATTGGACCGACATTTATGAGTACGAAGACGTGGATGGAACCATCTACCGGGAGCGGCGTGCGGTGGTGCTGGCACTTGCGCAAAAACTGGGATTGCCGGCCGAATCGCGAATTCTGGAAGTCGGGTGTGGATCGGGATTGACCAGCGTCGAGCTGGCTCACGAGGGTTATCGGATTCAAGCTGTCGATTCGGTGGACGCCATGATCCAGCGTACGCGGCAACACGCCGACAAGGCGGGAGTCGGTGACCGGATTAGCGCGAGCGTTCGCAGTGTGTACGAGCTGGGCTATCCGGACAGTTCATTCGATCTGGTGCTGAAAATTGGGGTTGCCCCGTGGCTGCATTCCTTGGAGGAGGCGCTCCGCGAAGTGGTGCGGGTAGTGCGACCCGGCGGGTACTTGATTACGACGGCAGATAATTGGTGGCGGCTCAATCACTGGCTTGATCCTCGTTATTGGCCTCCGCTCCAACCGGTGAGGCGGCAAGTGCGCGACGTGCTTGAGCGGTGCGGGCTCGTTGGGCCGCGGGGAGCTTCAGCTCGGTTTCATTCCACCGGAGAATTTGACTCCTGCCTCTTGGCCGCCGGGCTCGAGAAGATTGCCGGCAGGACCGTGGGATTTGGCCCCTTTTCTTTCCTCGGATGGAAATTCCTCTCCGATTCCTCGGGAGTGAGGGTGCACCGCCGGCTGCAGCAACTCGCGGATAGAGGGGTGCCGATCTTACGGTCGATGGGAACACAATACATCGTTCTAGCCAGGAAAGGAGTCGCAACATCGGCTCCGCCGGGGAGGTGAAAACCATGCGTGAAATGACAAAAAAGGCGTTAGGGGGGCGACACCTTCATACCAGCGATTATCTGAGCATGATCGGTGTTCCCGAAATACGGCCGGCAACGAGCCCGTTCGATCCGGGTTACGACCCGGCGACGCTCGAGAGCCATCTGGAGCAAAGCGCTCATCTGATGTCCATTCTCAAGATCTCCATGGCTTGCTGGATGGTTGCGAAGGAGGCCGCCACGCGCCGCAAGGTGGCGGCAGCGAAAAAGCACCACGTACCGACGGTCACCGGAGGAGGGCCGTTCGAGGTGGCGGTGGCACAGGGGCAGCTTAGCGCTTATCTCGACCTGTGTGCGGACATAGGGGTAACGCGGATCGAGTGTGGCGAAGGTTTTACGGAAATGACGCTAAAAGCCGCCGATGTGGTCAAGATGGCGAGCGAACGAGGCCTGGATGTTCAGTTCGAGCTGGGTAAGAAGCATACCGGAGCGTTTACCGAGGACGGCGTAACGCAGCTGATCGAGCAGGGGCGGAGGTGGCTCGATGCGGGAGCGCTGCAACTGGTCGTGGAAGCCCGGGAGAGCGCAAAAGAAGTGGGACTTTTTGACGATAAGGGAAACCTCCATTGCGGATATGCCGATCGCTTTGCGAAGGCGTTCGGCTTGGATACGGTGATGTTCGAGGCGCCCAACAAAGCTAGCCAGTTTGCGTTGTTGAACCATCTCGGTCGCGAAGTGCACCTCTGCAATGTCCGGCTGGAAGAGCTTCTTCGCGTGGAAATTTACCGGCGTGGGCTCCATTCGGACGCTTTCGCGAGAGAGAATTTGCGACCGGTCACGCCGAATCCGGTCAGACCACGAGCGGAATCCCTCCGGTCGGAAGGAGAGCGTACTTGCGAAATAGCGTAGTCATTGCTTCCTTTCAGGAGGATGCGGAAATTAATCGGGATGGCTACGCCGTTGTGGCCATTGACGTGATTCGCGCGACGACGACAGCGATTACCGCCGTGGCCGCGGGGCGGCGTTGTTTTCCGGTTCCGTCTGTGGAAGCGGCGCTCTTGCTTGAGCGACAACTCCCGAACGCCTTGCTGGCGGGCGAGATTTCAGGAGACCTTCCGCAAGAATTTGCATTGAACAACAGCCCCTCCGAGATTGCGGCGCGAGAGGATTGCGACCGGCCACTCATCCTGCTGTCTTCCTCGGGAACCAAACTGATCCATGCGGCCAGGCAATGTGATTTCGCCTACCTGGCTTGCTTCCGGAACTGGGCCTCCTTGTCCCGATACCTGATTGATCGCCATTCCCGAGTGGCATTGATCGGGGCGGGCACGCGGGGGGAGTTTCGGGAAGAAGACCAGATTTGCTGTGCCTGGCTTGCGCGCGAGCTCATCGCCGCAGGGTATGAACCGGAAGACGAGCGAACTTCTGCCATCGTCGATCGCTGGAGCACCGCCACGGTAGAGGCCTGCCTGTGCAGCAAGAGCGTGGATTACCTGCGTAGATCGGGTCAAATCAGAGATCTCGATTTTACGTTGCAACATGTAAACGATTTGCCGCACGTGTTCAGGATGAGGGATGGCGAGGTGGTTATGGCCGCCAAGGCGGCAGCCGTAGGATGCAGTTGAGCATCCTCGGTGGTTCGTACTTAGTCTCGGGATGACCATGAACATCAACGACGTGTCAACCCCGGTTGTCGTGCTGCGGGGAGTCGAGTCGGCAAGCCACGGTGCTCTTGGCATCCTGCGCAGCCTCGGCCGATTGGGAGTGCCCGTGTACGCCGTGGCCTGCCGTCGGCGAACGGCAGCATTCTTCTCGCGCTATTGCAAGGGAAAGTATGTCTGGAACGTCGCCAACGGCCATGCCGAAAGGTCGGTGAATTTCTTGCTTGACGTTGGCCGAAAAATCGGGCGGCGTGCGATCCTGATCCCCAGCGACGACAAGGCGCTGCTGTTCTGTGCGAGTTGTGCGGAGATGCTGCGAGAACAATTCCAATTCCCCGACGTGTGCCCCGAGCTGATCCGCGAGCTTAGCAGCAAGGAGGGCATGTACCAACTGGCCAAGAAACACGGCGTGGCGACCCCGGAAGCGGCGTTTCCCAAATCGCGCCAGGATGTGCTGGAATTCGTTTCGCGCGCTACTTTTCCCATCATGGTCAAAGGGGTTTTCGCCTCAGTGCTGTTGCAAACGACCGGACAGAAAATGTTCATCGTTCGCAGCGCCTCCGAGCTGCTGGAGAAATACGACGCCCTGGAAGATCACGCCCACCCCAACTGGATGCTTCAGGAATACATACCGGGCGGAGATGATACGGTCTGGATGCTCGACGGGTATTTCAACGATCGATCGGAATGCCTGGTCTCTTTTACAGGGAAAAAGATCCGCCAGTACCCCGTCTTCCACGGCTCGACGTCGCTAGGGATTTGTGTCGAGAACGAGACGGTGCGGAAGACCACCACCGAGTTCATGAAAAAACTTGGCTACAAGGGCATCCTGGACGTCGGCTACCGTTATGATGCGCGCGATGGGCAGTACAAGCTCCTGGACGTCAACCCCCGGATCGGTTCCACGTTTCGACTCTTCGTCGCAGAAAATGGAATGGATGTTGCACGGGCCATGTATCTGGACTTGACGGGACAACCGGTCGTTCCGGGGACTCCGCGACCAGGCCGCAAATGGTTTGTTGAGGATCAGGACCTGGTTTCCTGCCTGCGCTACCACCGCCAAGGAAACTTGACTTTCAGGCAGTGGATCGCTTCCTTTCGCGGCGTCGAGGAAGCGGCGTTCTACGCCTCCGACGATCTATACCCTTGTGTCACTCGGGCCATGGCGCTTTGCGGCGAGGCCCTCAAACAGCTCCGTCGCCGGGGCGCCTGAGATCGCGCTCCATCAGCTGAACTACGCCCACAGCTTTTTTGGCGTGATCTTCCGTTCCTTATTGTTACAGTGCCTCACACGGCTGTGACAGAGCACCTTGACGCGGGAATTCAGGCACTTACGCGGAGCGCACAGGAACGGAGAGCCATGGGAAAGCGCAGACGGGGATTTTTATTGTTCCGTAATGTTCCTTCGAGCGTCGGAATTCGGAACTCCCATGGCGGACGGATTGGCACCGACCTAACCCGACACTCGCCAAAATCGCCGGATTAGCCGCGATTCCTACCGCCGCTACCAACCATCCTTCTGACTGGCAGATACTTAGCGACATCTATCGGGTCTCTCAGCCCACATAGTGTGAGACATGGGCCGAGAAGTGAGTCGTCTTAAAGTTGCCTGACGACCAATCATGATTACTTCACTGCGAGGACGATGTACACGTATCCGCTAGACCTAAGAAGCGGCAGGCTGCTATCGGCCAGCCTTTGCAAGGATTGATCCAATTTCAACCCAGTATTTTCGGCCAGCAGGGGTCTGCGGCAAAAAGAGAAAGGGCCGAACCCCACGGTCTTTCCTTCCGCTTTCGTCAGACCTGCAGCGCACAAGAATGAATCGAACTGCCGTATAGAGTAACTTCTTTCGGGTGGGGACCGCCGCCGATATCCAAAACGTTTTAGGAGAGCTTGAAGAATTCCTTTCAGGTAGACGCCTACTGGATTGCGCAGGGGATCGAGCATGTTGGCCAGTGCATATCGATTGTCCGCAGCGATGACTAAATGTCCCCCAGGCCTGAGCACACGTTCTATTTCCCGCAATGGTTGCTCCAAAGACCGCAACCACTCGGTCACACCGATGACAAGAACAAGATTGAACCTGCCAGCTTCAAAAGGAAGATTCTGTATGTCGGCAACCTGGAACGACATTCGTTGTGCCAACCCCGACTCTTGGGCCCGAATCCGCGCCGCCGAAATCATCTCTGGCACGGCATCAACCGCTTCCACGGAGAAACCACGCTCGGCCAGTGCAACCGTGGTCAGGCCATGCGCGCATCCTACCTCCAGCACGCGTGATCCCGCCGGCAGCGCGAGCTTATCTACCAGAGAAAGGGCGACGGTGCGGCGCCGCTGGTAAATGGTCTGGTACACTCCGCCTTCGCGGTAAATCTCATCCCAGTAGGCTAACGTTGACTGGAAATAATCGTTGACCCGCTTTTGCTGCTCTCTATCAGGGTTGTTCATTGATTCCTAGTCTCAGCCTAGCGCCGTTTGTTCCACGGTTACGCGGCAAAATGACGTTGTCCATAGGTAGAGTAGCAAAAACTTGCTTTGCCATCGCGCCCAAAGCTCGATAGCAAGTCTGTCGGGGCGCTCTGTGCTGGTGAGAAATTCCAGGGACAATCTGAATGGCTGCAACCCGACACGCTTTCGAAACCAGAAGGATGCCCGATGTTGCTGGTTGATTTTCAGGCGGGGCTTGGATTCGGTGTCGAGTCCGTCCCGCGGCAAGTGGTGCTCAATAATGCTGTGGCATTGGCGCGTACCGTCGTTGCGTTCAAAGTTCCAGTCATCGGGTCGACCTCTTTTTAGGCCGAGGATATAAGGCCCTCTTTCTGTCAAAGGGTCCTTTGCTTCCGGCGTTGCACGGAACCGTCCTCGATGGAAATTTCTTAGGCTAGCAGGGTTTGCATCCCACCCTCTCCGCCGTGTCCTTCCGAGTTGCGAAATTTCCATCGCGCCATTTCCAGAACTTCAGGGTGTAGAATGATTTCGCTGCCGCTATTTGGAGCGAAGGACCAGCTCGTTAAAACAAGTAGCGCGCTTTAATGAGGGGGGCCAAATGCGTTTGCGGATCGTGATCGCCATTGTTTGCGTGGCCGGTTCGTGCAGTTTGTTGCTTGAAGCCGGAAAGCAAGGCTCGCCGCCCCAAAAAGAAATCACCTATAGCAAAGATGTTGCGCCCATCCTGTACAAGAATTGCGTCATGTGCCATCGTCCAAACGACATTGCTCCCATGTCGCTCCTGACCCATGAAGAGGTTCTGCCGTTCGCCGGCTTGATTCGGCAGAGCGTGGATCAGCGCAAGATGCCGCCATGGCATGCGGATCCCAGTGTCGGTGAATTCATGAACGATGCGCGCTTGAGCGACGCGGATATCGCCGCCATCGATGAATGGGTCAAAGGAGGAATGAAAAAGGGCGACCAGAAGGACATGCCTCCGGCCCCCGTCTTCGAACCTGGCTGGCACATGAAGCCGGACGTCATTTTCACCATCCCCGAATTTCTCGTGCCCAAAACTGCCCTGGACGATTACGAATACATTTACGTTCCCACGAATTTCACGGAGGACAAGTGGATCCAGGCAGGCGAAGTGCTTCCCGGCGATCGCCGTGTGGTGCATCACGCCACGGTTTCCGTGATCGATCAAGCCGAATATGCTAAGCACCTTGCGGAACATGCCAAAGAAAATACCGGCGTGGACGAGTATCACTATCGCACCGGGAAAGTATTGCATCTCCGGCCGGATGCACCGGTTATTGACGACGGTTGCTCGGCTCCCGATGGCGGCGGAATTCCCGGTCACAGTTCCGGTTATTTGAATATCGTTCCGGCGATTTACTTGCCGGGCCACATGCCGGAAGTCCGGCCTCCGGGATACGCGCTGCGGATTCCTGCCGGTGGGTATCTGCAATTTCAGATTCACTACAGCAATCATCACGGCCTCGATGTGAAGGATCGCACGAGCGTCGGCCTGGTGTTTGCCAAAGAACCGGTAGAGCACGAAGTCGCGCAGTACGAAATCTGGAATAACATGTTTCGGATTCCTCCGAATGACGGCAGTCATCGTGTCACCTCCTGTTTCACGCTGCCCAAAGAGGTCATCGCCGTGGCCTATACCGCGCACATGCACTTCCGTGGGAAGAGCATGACCAGCAAAGCGATCTATCCCGATGGCCATGAAGAGGTGCTGCTGGACGTGCCGCACTATGATTTCCGCTGGCAGGAGACTTATTTTCTGAAGAAACAGTTTTTGCTGCCCAAAGGCACCAAGCTGATGACCGTCGCCTATTTCGACAACTCCAGAAACAATCCTTTGAATCCCGATCCGTCCAAGGCTGTTCGTTGGGGCGAGCCGAGCGATGAAGAAATGATGGGCTTCTGGCTGCAGTTCGCCGATCCGCAGATCGTCACGGCCAAGGCCGCAGACGCGCAAAAGTGAGCGGCGGGCAATTCTTGGTTGCGACTCCCCTGGAGAACGGCCGCCCTAGTCTAGGAATCGCCCTTAGCGAGCACCTGGTTACACGCCGGCTTGTGAGAATAAGCCTGTCGCATTCAATGAGTTAGCGAGAGCGAATGCAGGTGGTTCTTTAACTGCGATGAGAGGGCGGCAAGGTTTGCTTCGTGCCGCGCACCGGGAATATTTATCAGAAATGGCAGGAAGCGACGCCGCGCTTTTGCAAATATTTCTGGTGATACTCTTCCGCGCGGTAGAACTTTCCTGCGGGGGTGATTTCCGTCGCAAGGGGCCGCCGGAATTTGCCGCTGGCTTCCAGAGCGTCGCGAGCCTTCTTCGCAATCGCTTCCTGCTCCGGCGTGTGAAAGAAAATCGCGGTGCGGTACTGAGTGCCGAAATCCGGACCCTGCCGGTTCACTTGCGTGGGATCGTGGATCTGCCAAAACACATTCAAGAGTTGTTGGTAACTTACCTGTGCCGGGTCAAACGTCACCTGCACTACCTCGGCATGGCCGGTTTCATCCGTACAAACATCCCGGTAAGTCGGGTTTTCCGTGTGCCCGCCGCTGTAGCCCACAGCCGTACCCATCACTCCGGGCACGCGCTGGAACGCGGCCTCCACTCCCCAGAAACATCCTGCGCCAAATGTTGCGATCTCTGTCATCGACCTCTCCCTTTGCTTCCCGCGACTCCCACGAAACTCTTAGATGCGCGACCCGCTCCCTCCGATTCAGCAGGAGCAACCATCGAATCTATGACGCTTTCCGCCGTGCCGGCGCCGCCAGACCTTTTAGCTTTTCCTGCGCCAACGCCTTGTACGGGCTATTGACCGAGGCTGCTTGAGTGAACGCCTCTTTCGCTTCCGCATTCTTTTTCAAATTCAGCAGCGCAAATCCCAAACGGTATTGATTGCGCGCGTAACTTCCGTCATCGGCCTTCACCAATGGCGCCGCCGCTTTCAGATTGTCCACCGCCTGCGCATTTTCCTTCTTTTCGATGTTAATCTGCCCCAGCGAACTCAAGGCCAAGCCTTTCTGCAGCCCCTTTTGTTGCGTCCACTGCTGGTCCGTCACGCCTTCGGGCTTCACTGAGCTCTCCACCGTGGAAATAGCCTTCTTCGCGTAAGTCTCGGCTTTGTCGAGTTGCTCGCCCTTCTCGCCGTAGTAATCCGAAAGCAGAAGCAGCATCCCCACATCGTTTGGGTCCTTCGCGAGCAAACCGTTCGCCACCTCCAGCATTTTCGCGGTGTTCTGTGCCTGTTGATAGGCCGTAGCCGCGACGCCCAGAGCCTGGTTGGCAAACGCCGAATCCGGAAATGCTTGCGCGAATCTCACCAGCAGCGCTGCCCGCTTCGCCGGATCTTTCGCCTGATACACGCCGCGGAACACCAGTTGCTGGACATAGGTGTAACTATCTTTGTTTGCTTCCAAGACGCGCGCCTTCTGCTCATCCCACATCGCTGCCGATGTGCCTTCCGGCGCGGCCGATGCTTTGTATCGTTGGATGATCGCACCGGCTTTTTCTCCATACGAGATCAGCCGGTCCACGTCGCTTTTCTCGGCGGAAGCTCTCACCATGTTGATCGCGTTCTGAAAACTGTCCGGATCCAGAGCAAAAACCTTGTCGCCGTATTCGAACGCTTTGTCGTAGTTCTTTTGGTTCAGGTAATAATCAACAAAAAGGCCGTCCGCAACGAGGGGATAGTTGCCCTCCTTCCCAGGTCCGTCGGCAAACTTTTGAATCAATGCCAGCTTTTGTGTTGGGTCCGTCGTCGAATTGATTTCGTTTAAGGCGTGATCCACGTCCGAGCCCGCCTGGATCGGGACATACTTTCCAATTTGTTGCGCGACGGAGATATTCCAGCCACTCAACAGGATTGCGGCGCCCGCCAGCCATTTGATCTTTCGCATAAGAGACCTCCCGCGACCCCGCAAGGCAGGGGTCCGCTTCAGCAAGGGTGGAATTGCCTGCATCTTAGTGCCGTGCCGCGCGTCGCGCAAACAAAATTCTTTACCGGACTCGCCATTGACGGTCTCTGCCGTTTTGCGAGACGATGACAAGTTTCGACGAGGTGCCGGAATGGATCTGGGGATCACGGGGCGCGTCGCGATCGTCGCGGCTGCCAGCAAAGGACTGGGCCGCGCCGTCGCGGAAGAACTCGCCCGCGAAGGCGCTCACGTGGCCATTTGCGCTCGTACTCCGGCGACCCTTGCCGAGACCGCTGCGCACATACGCAAATCCACGGGCCGCGAAGTTTTCCATCAGGCGCTCGATGTCACGGATTCCGCTCGAGTTGCTTCGTTCGTTTCCGCGGTTGAAGCCCGCTTTGGCCGGCTCGATATTTGTGTCACCAATTCCGGTGGTCCTCCGTCCAACTCTTTTGAGAGCACCAAGCCAGAAGACTGGGGCTCCGCGGTGGACCAACTGCTGATGAGTACGGTCTTTTTTGCCAGGGAAACTCTGCCGCACATGCGGAAAAACAAATGGGGGCGTTTGATCACCATCACCTCGTCGGCGGTGAAGCAGCCGGTCGACGGCCTTTTGCTCTCCAATTCCGTGCGTGCCGCCGTCACCGGCCTGGCCCGCACGCTCGCCAATGAATATGCCGCCGACGGCATTACCGTGAACAACGTTTGTCCCGGCTACACGCGCACCGCGCGCCTGGACGGCCTCGCAGCCACCATTTCCGCGCGTAGCGGCTCCAGGCCCGAAGAAGTCTTCGCCGGCTGGGAACGTGAAATACCCGCGCGACGTCTCGGTACGCCCGCGGAATTTGCCGCCGTGGTTGCCTTTCTAGCTTCCGAGCGCGCCAGCTATGTCACCGGCACCTCGATCGCGGTGGACGGCGGTCTTGTCAGGAGCCTGCTCTAAACTTGATGCCCACGATGCCCCGTCATTTCGAACTCTCCCTCTTGCCCAGACCGTTCGCGCTATTCCGGTTGGCACCCACTGCGCCTGCTCCCGCATGGGCAACGCAAGGCCCTTTTTCTTCCATCCCAAGGACGGGAGACGAACTTTCTATTGTCTGCGAACAGTCCCTGGTTCCCGCTGAAGTACAACTGCAATCGAGTTGGCGGGTTCGCAAGGTTCATGGCCCTTTTGTGCTAACCGAGAACGGCGTGCTTTCCGCGTTGGCTTCGCCGCTCGCCGAGGCCAGGCTCAGTTTGTTGGCCATCTCAACGTTCGATACGGATTACCTGCTCGTCGCTTCCGAAACCATCTCGGCCGCCATCTCGAACAGGGAGGACATATGATTCACAGGAGCCAAGAAGAATGACCATGCAATCCCTTCGCGCTGCAAATTGCCCGCGCGTCGCCGCTGTTTTGCTGGCTTCGCTGCTGGCGGTCTTCGTCGCCCTGTCGCCGGTTCGCGGCGATGAGCCGTACGCTCGTTCCCGCAGCTACGATCTCGAGCATTCCCGGATCGCCCTGCGCTTCGACCTTGAACACAAAAAAGTTCTTGGCGAGGTGACCCACACCCTTTCCATTCTCCGCGACGGCACCACCAAAATCGCTTTCGACTCCGTCGGCCTAACCATCGAGAAGGTCACTTTGAACCAATCCCCGGCGAAATTCGAAACCACTGCCGAGAAACTGATCGTTCCTCTTCCGGCTGCCGCCAAGGCGGGCGAGAAATTCGACGTCTCCATTCGCTACGAAGGCAAACCTAGCAAAGGCATGTACTTCATTCTTCCCGACAAGGACTATCCCGACCGTCCCATTCAAATCTGGACGCAGGGCGAATCCGAAGATACGCGTTACTACCTGCCTACCTACGATTATCCCAACGACCGTTTGACCACCGAAATCATCCTCACCGTTCCCGCGTCCTGGCTGACCGTTTCGAATGGCAAGCTCATCAGCGTTTCCGATGCCGGCAAGGGACTGAAAACCTGGGACTGGCGCGAAACCGTCCCCAGCTCCACCTACCTCATCACCGTTGTCGCCGGCGAATTTGACGAAGTCAAAGATTCCTGGCGCGGTCTGCCGGTGACCTATTACGCGCCGAAGGGCCGCGGTGATCGTCTTTCGGTCAACTACAGCCGTACCCCGGCAATGATCGATCTGTTCAGCAAGAAGCTCGGCGTCCAATACCCCTGGGAAAAATACGCGCAGGTCATGGTCGATGACTTTGTCGCCGGCGGAATGGAGAATTCCAGCGCCACCACAAACACCAGCAGCTCTCTCAATCACCCGAAAATCGCCGCCGAAATGCTCACCGACGAAGACGACCTTATCTCCCACGAGCTTGGCCACCAGTGGTTCGGCGATCTCGTCACCTGCAAGGACTGGGGCGACATTTGGCTCAACGAAGGCTTCGCCACTTTGCTGGAAGGTGTTTGGACCGAAGCGCATTACGGCAAGGACCAGGCCGACTACGAGCGTTGGGAGGGCTCACGCGGATGGTTCTCGCAGCCCAATCTGTTCGACAAGCCCATCGTGCGTTACGACTTTGATGATTCGAGCGAATTCGACGGCAACGCCTACACGAAAGGCGGCTGGGTGCTCGACATGCTGCGGTATCAGCTTGGCGACGACGGTTTTTATCGCGGGCTCAAGCGCTACCTCGAGGTCAATCGCGGCAAAAACGTCGTTACTGCCGACCTCGCCAAAGCCATCGAAGAATCGTCACACGTCAATGTGGATCAATTCTTCAGCCAATGGCTGTACGGTGCCGGCGCCCCGAAATTTGACTTGGGCTATTCCTACGACCACGACAAGCATCAAGTCGAATTGACCGTGAAGCAAACGCAAAAAGTCGAGGGCCGCGTCGGCATCTTCCACGTTCCTGTGAACGTGGAAATCACGACTGCCTCCGGCCCGAGGCTCTATCCCATCACCGTTTCGAAAGCCGAGCAGGTCTTCACGCTGCCCTCCGACTCCGCCCCCCTCATGGTGCTCTTCGACAAGGCCAACCGTGTCCTCAAGTCCACCGAATTCCATAAAGAAAAGAAGGAATGGCTCTATCAGTTGAAAAATGCCGGTGAGTTTGCCGATCGTGCCGACGCGGTCTCCGCCCTTGAAAAAATCAAGAACGACGACGAAGTGGTTAGCGCCCTTGGAAATGCCCTCCGCAACGACAAATTCTGGGGCCTCCGCGCCACGGCTGCCGACGCCCTCGGTCAGATCGGCTCGCCTGCCGCATCCAAACAGCTCCTCGACGCGCTCGATTCTGCAAACGAGCCCTGGGTGCGCTATCGCATCGTCGCTGCTCTCGGCAACTTTAAGGACGATTCCGCCATCCCGGCCAAACTCACCGAAATCGCCAAGGCCGACAGTTCCTATCGCGCTCGCGCGGCTGCCTTACAGGCACTCGGCCGGCTCAAAACCCCCGATGCCCTCGCGACTCTGGGAGCCGCGGTCTCCGGCGATTCTCCGGACGGCTATCTCCGGAATGCCGCGCTTCGCTCGCTTGGCCCGCTCGGCGACGACAAGGCTGTGCCGCTTCTCGAACAATGGTCGGCACCCGGCAAGCCCATTCCGTCCCGCACCGCCGCAATTCGCAGTTTGGCCAGCCTGGAGAAAAACAATCAGGACATCACCAAGCAAATTGCTGGCTACCTCAGCGAACCCAATTTCCCGGTTCGCATGGCGGCGGTCTTCTCTCTCGGGGGCCGCGGTGATGCCATTGCCGTGCCTGCCCTCGAGGCATTGCTCAAGAGTGACGACCTCAGCATCGAGATGGTTCCCATGATCAAGGGCCAGCTTGCCCGCCTGAAAAAGCCTCCCGCGACCAAGCCCACTCCTCCGAACGCAGAAGCGGCCGAATCGGCCGGCGCACCCGGTTCGGCGTCAGAGAAGTCCGGCGACTCCGATGTGGTGCTCGAGCGGCTGGATAAACTGGAGCATCTGGTTGAAGAAATGAACGAGCGCCTCAAAGCCATCGAAACGCGCCTTCCTCCAGCGAGGCCCTCGAGCAAATGATTTATCCAGATGAGAAATGAAGATTAGGCCATTCGAAACCGAGGCCCTTCGTTTCTTTTCTGCAGGCAGTGTTCCTTCTCTTCCCGGTGTTCCCGCTGTCCAGGCGGTGCGCCCTCTGCATGGATGTTTTCTCCTACCGGTCAGCCAGCAGTATCCGCAAATCCCGCAAATTATTTCCCGTGCGCCCGGTCAAGATCGCGTCACCCAGCCTCGAAAAAAACGTAAATGCATCGCTTCGCTCAAAGAAATCTCTCGGATCGAGTCCCGCCTCCTTCGCACGCTCGAGCGTCCTGCCGTTTGCCACCGCGCCCGCCCCGGAGCTATTGCCGTCAATCCCGTCAGTCCCCGCACTCAGCACCGCCACCTTCTCTCCCGCGATTTTTTCCACGCAAGCCAGCACGAACGCCGAATTCCTTCCCCCAATTCCGTTTCCCGTCACCGGCGAGCTTACTTCTCCATCGGCAATCAAAGCGACGCGCCGCCCGCGATGCATCACGCGCAACTCCGCGAGCTGCCTCAGCAACGCTTCCGCCGCTTTCTCGACCGGCCATTCATCGGTCGAGTTATCGCAACACGTCACAAAACCCAATGCTTCCGCCGCGTGGTGCGCCGGATGAAGCAAATCGTCCATTCCCAGTGTCAGCGAAAAGGACGATTTCCGGAAGGCCCCGTCGCCGGGTTTTGGCGTTTCCGGCATTTTCTCGTCTTTGAGCCATTTTTGTAGGGCCAGCGGGAATTTGTTGCCAAGCGCATATTCCTTCATGACGCGTTTCGCATCCGCAGCGGTCGTCGGGTCCGGCAACGTTGGCCCCGACGCCAGCGCGGATTCCTTTCCTACGGGCACATCGCTGACCGCCAGCGTGATTTTCGTGGCCTCCGGAGCCGTCGCCGCCAGCCGCCCGCCCTTCACCGCCGACAAATGCTTCCTCACCGTGTTGATCTCATCGATGCTTGCCCCGCAAGTCACCAGCGCCTTGTGCCAATGCTGCACGTCCTCCAAGGTTTGCTTCGCATCGAGCGGCAGTTCCATCAGCGCTGATCCGCCGCCCGAAAGCAGGAAAATCACCAGTGTCTTTGCGTCACATTTTCGCAGTAAAGCGAGAATGGCCTCCGCCGCTTTCCAGCTCTGCTCGTTCGGCGTGGGATGTCCCGCCGCAAAATACTTCAGGCCAGGCACGGGCTTCTTTGGAAGCGAGGGAGCTGCCACGGCCCCTGCAAAGCCCACAAAGGGGGCAAGCGCAAACACCAGCCCTTCGACCATGGCGTGAGCTGCCTTCCCTACCGCCACCACTCGTATTTTTTCGAAATCCTTCAGGTCAAGTGTCTTCTCGCCGCACACGATCCGCGTGCCTTGCCGCCGCAGCTTCCTCTGCATCGTTGCAGGGATATCGATCGCGGCCAGGGTCTCGTGAAGAATTTGGCGGGCAATTTGTTTAAGGTCCGCCATGGGAAGGATGACCCCAGCTTTCGCTTATCCTTTCAGTACTTCGGGGTTCAGAATGTTTGCAGGACGTCGCCCCTCGAAAGTCGCGATCACGTTTTCCGCCGCCATGCACGCCATCCTTGTACGCGTCTCGAGCGAAGCCGACGCGATATGCGGCGCAAGCACCACGTTCCGGCGATGCAAGCCGGAGTGAATGGCCGGCTCTTTTTCAAATACGTCGAGTGCCGCTCCCGCGATTTTTCCGCTCTCGAGCGCCGCCACCAGCGCCGCCTCGTCCACCACCGGCCCTCGCGACGTGTTGACTAGGAACGCGGTCCGCTTCATGCGCTCGAATTTCGCCGCGTTGAACAGCCCCCGCGTTTCGGGCAGCAGCGGCGTGTGGATGCTGATGAAGTCTGACTCCGCCAGCAGGGCATTTATGTCCCGATACTCCGCACGTAACTCTTGCTCCGCTTCGGCGGTTGCACGCACCGCTTCCGTGTAAATCACTTTCATCCGAAACCCGCTCGCCCGCCGGGCCATGGCCTTCCCGATGCGCCCGAATCCCACGATCCCTAACGTTTTCCCCCACACATCCGTTCCCACCAGTTGATCCAGATCCCAGCCTTTCCAGTCGCCTGACCGAGCCAGCGCGTCACCTTCGCCGAGCCGCCGCGCCACCGCCATGAGCAAGGTCCACGCAAAGTCCGCGGTCGTCTCGTCAAGCACTCCCGGCGTGTTGGTTGCAATAACTCCGCGCCTGGTGCACGCCGCCACGTCAATATTGTCAAAACCAACCGCCACGTTCGCCGCGATCTTCAATTTCGTGGCCGCCAGCAACAATTCGTCGTTCACTTTCTCCGTCAGCAGGCAGATCAGCCCTTCTTTATCCTTTACGCGTCGTAACACCTCCTCGCGCGGCGGACGCTCCTGCTTCTCCCAATACTCCGCGTCGCAGTTTTCCTGCAGGATTGTTCTCGCGGGGTCAAACAATCGGTGTGTCGCAAAAATCTTCGGTTTCACCGTTTATCCTCAGCCGAGGTCTGGGGGCCTTCACACTAACACACTCGCTTACCTCGCTTGCAACTTCACGTTGCGCGGCTGCCGGAAATCTCACTATAGTGCGAGATGCGCATTTTGCAGGCTACTCCTAAAATACGCGTATTTGAGGAGGTCGGGGCTGCAGCCCTCAGCTAGGTGCCTTGTCAAAAAGGAGGCTATCGCCTTTGAAGCTCATGAAGAATGTTCCTTCGGCATCCGGTTAAAAGGCGAACGCTATGGATTCTGGCCTTCTTCGCGATCTCGAAGACTTTCTCGGCTCTTCCTCCGTTCTTTTTCAAGCGGAAGATGTCGTTCTCTACGAATACGACGGATCGGTTGAGAAAGGCCGCCCCGACATCGTCGTGTTTCCCACCACGACGCAAGAGGTCTCGCAAATCGTGAAACTTACCGGAAAGCACAATGCCCCCATCGTGGGCCGTGGCGCCGGGACCGGTCTTTCCGGCGGAGCGCTCGCCCGCACCGGCGGCGTGATGATCGTTTTTGCGCGCATGAACCGCATTCTCTCCCTCGACCCTCAGAACCAGCGCGCCGTCGTCCAGCCCGGCGTGGTCAATTTCGATCTTAGCCTCGCCGCCGCACCTCACGGCCTTTACTTCGCGCCAGATCCCTCCAGCCAAAAGTCCTGCACCATCGGCGGCAACGTCGCCGAAAACGCCGGTGGTCCCCACACGCTCGCCTATGGCGTCACCACCAATCACGTCACCGCGCTCGAACTGGTCCTTCCCGACGGCGAAGTTGTGCGGGTCGGCAGCGCCCAAGGTGACGCTCCGGGCTACGACCTGACCGGCATCTTGGTCGGTTCGGAAGGCACGCTGGCGCTCGTCACCGAAATCACCGTGAAGCTCTCCCGCAAGCCCGAAGCCGTCGAAACGCTCCTCGCGATCTTCGATTCCGTCGACGACGCCGCCGAAACCGTCGTGGACGTTACCGCGCGCGCCATCATTCCCGCGGCTTGCGAAATGCTCGATGGCTGGACACTCCGTGTCGTCGAAGACTTCGTCCACGCCGGTTTCCCGCGGGACAGCGCCGCGGTTCTTCTCCTCGAAGTCGAGGGCCTCGCGGAGGCCGTCGCGGCTCAGGCTAGAGCCATCAGGGAAGTTTCGAACGCCCACCACGCCCGCGAAGTCCGCCTTGCCCGCGACAACGCCGAACGCGAACTTCTCTGGAAAGGCCGCAAGAACGCCTTTGGCGCTCTTGGCCGCCTCGCTCCCAGCAACTATGTTCTCGACGGCGTCATTCCTCGCACCAAACTTCCGCAAACGCTTCGCCGCATCCGCCAAATCGGCGCGCGATATGGTTTCGACATTTGCAATATTTTCCACGCCGGCGACGGCAACCTTCATCCCATCGTTCTCTACGATCCTCGCGATAGGGGGCAATTCGAACATGCCATGCAAGCCTCCGCGGAAATCATCCGCTATTGCGTGGAAGTTGGTGGCGCACTCACCGGCGAACACGGCATCGGCATGGAAAAGTCCGAGCTGATGCCGCTTCTTTTCTCCGACGCCGATTTCGACCTCATGCGCCGCGTCCACGACGCCTTCAATCCCGCTTGTTTGCTCAATCCCGGCAAGATCTTCCCGCTCAGCAAAGGCTGCGGCGAAATTCGCACCCGTTCGAGCGCGCCATCTCATTCTCGCCCGAGCGCCACATGATGCCTGTTGCCCCAGTTCGCCTCCTTGACCCCTGGCTCTTCCTGCCTCTTCTCTTTCATCCCTATTTCCTTACTCCTCAAAAAGCCTCCGCGCTTGTCCCGGTTTCAACTGTCGACCTCTTCTGGCTGCGGTTGTCCCATGACTAGCGCTATGTCCAACTTCGCCTCCCGTCTCGAATCCGCCATCGGCGTTTCCCACGTCTCCGCCGATCCTTCCGTGTGCTCCGAATACGTCGTCGACGAACTGACGCCCTCGGCCGTCGCCAAGCCAGCTTCCGCGGGAGAAGTTGCCGAAATCGTCCGCTTCGCCGCCCTCGAAAAGCTCTCCCTGATCCCTTGCGGCCATCGCACGAAACTCCAAATCGGCATGCCCCCTTCGCGGTACGACGTCGCCCTCGACATGACCGCCCTCGACCAAATCGCTCATTACGATCCCGGCGACCTCACCGTCAGCGTCGATGCCGGAGCCAACTTCAACGACCTCGCCGCTCCTCTCTACCAACAAAAACAATTCCTGCCACTCTCTGTCCCGTTTTACTTCGAATCCACCATCGGAGGCATCATCGCCTCCGGCGTGGACTCCTCGCTTCGCCATTCCTACGGCACTGCCCGGGACTTCTTGATTGGCGCGGAATTTGTCGACGGCACCGGTCGCCTCTGTAAGAGCGGTGGCCGCGTCGTCAAAAACGTCACCGGCTACGACCTCCACAAGCTCCTGATCGGCTCGCTCGGCACTCTTGCCGTCATCACCCGCCTCAACTTCCGGACCTTTCCCGCGGCGCCCTCGCGCCGCGGTTTCGTCGTCTCTTTTCCCGCGCCCGAAAATGCTCTTGCGTTCGGCCATCTCGTCGAGAAGTCTCCTCTCGCTCCCGCTTCTATCGACGTAGTCAGCCCCCAGCTTCTGCAACTCTTCCTCGAGGCCGAGAAAAATTCTCCGGAGCCTCCGGCGGCGCCTCTTCAGGGAAAATTCCCCGGAGACTCCTGGCATCTTTGCGGCAGCATCGAAGGCACCTCAGAAGTGTGCGATCGCGCTTCTAGCGAATTCACTCGCATCGCGGCCCTCCCGGAAGCCAAACACTCGCAGCTTATTACTCTCAACGAAACCGAAGGCGCCGACCTTTGGCACTACCTCGGCCAATCCGTTCCGCTTCTTCTCGAAGCTTGTTCCGAAGCCGCTGTCTTCAAAATCGCCATTCTTCCGAGCCGCCTTGCCCCGCTTCTTGAGCAGTTGCGGACACTTGCAGATCAAGCCTCTCTTCCTCACGCAATTCTCACGCGCGCCTGCGGCGTCGTGTACTTTGCTCTCCTGCCACAGGCCGGGGAATATACTCGACCGGACCATGTCCATCGCCTCGCTAAACCCACCTTGTCCGTTTTCTCCCTGTGCGCTTCCGAAAACGCTTATGCCACTCTCCCTTGGTGCCCCACACAACTCAAGCGTGAAGTAAACGTTTGGGGTCTTGATTTTGTAGCGCCGGCCTCTGGGCGGCCCGCTTCTGGTTCCGCTCTTTTAGGCGCGACTCCGCCAGTCCCTCTTCCGAACCTTGCCCTCATGCGCGGCCTCAAAGCCGCGTTCGACCCGCAAAACGTTTTCGCCCAAGGCCGCTTCCTCGGCTAAGCTTATCCGGACGTCTTCCGGCCCACCTCAGCCGTTGGAAAACGGTTGAAGTCCTAGGCGGTATTGCAGGCGTAGAACTCCTTCCTGTGTTTTGCGTCATTTTTTCTTCTTGGTGTTCAACAATAAGATGAGCCCCTCGGCACGGTTCCGAGCCCTCCGACCGGTCGCCGAGGCTTGTGTTTCCAGCCCTTGATGTCCCCCCCGAAAGGATGGAAAACGATGAAGAAGCTGATGTTGCTTGCTGTAGGGATAGCCCTGTTTGCCATTCCGTCGCGCGCGCAGTCCGTGGATGCTTCGGTTAGCTATTCTTATTTCCGTCTGGGTGGCTCGAACGGAGTGAACCAGAACGGGATTAGCGGCTCTCTGGCCTTTAATCACCTGTGGTTCGGGATCGTCGGTGATTTTGGCGTTTATCATGCCGCACCCTCCGGCGTTGCCCTGAACACCTACACCTTCCTGCTCGGTCCGCGCCTGACGTTCCGCAACCCCACCAAGATCAATCCTTTCTTGCAGGGCCTGGTGGGTGGCTCCCGGCTCAGCGCTGGGTATGGAGGCAGTTCGGCCGCTTCCAATCAGTTTGCGTTTGGTTTTGGCGGTGGTGTCGATATCGGTATGGCTCCGCACATCGCTTTGCGTCCGCAAGTGGACTACGTCGGTCTGCGCAACTCGAGCCAAACCCTCAATTGCACGCGGGTGTCGCTCGGGATTGTCCTGCATCTCTAATGCCTCCGCGAAGCAACATCCTTGCGGGAGCCACAACAAGTTCGCGGTGCGAGGCGTAGTTGAGAGTTCTCCAAATCTCTGCCGTGCGCAGGAAGGAGCATTCCTTTCCTTCCTGCGCGCAAGACGCGCCGTGCTCAATCAGGGCGCAACTTCATCCATCTCGGTCTCGGCCTTCTGGAGTCTGCTCCCGGATTCCTCTCGCCTCAGCCCGCCATACCTCACTAGCATTCTCTCCGGCGCGGCCTTACGCTAGACTCTCAATTCGACGGCCTTCCGCCATGAGAGGTGTGCTGCATGACCTGCTGCGCCGGTCATTGCGCAGCTGCGGGCTTCTTCGACTCCCGCATTGCGGATCGTGATTTGCGCCGCTACCAGCGACGCGGCCCTGACGCCAGTACGCGCATGCTCCTCACCGAACTCCGCCGCTGGACGCTCCACGATCTCGAGCTTCTCGATGTCGGCTCCGGCATTGGCGTAATCGCTCGGGAACTCGCCGCCGCCGGCTTGGCCAGCGTGACGCTTGCCGATGCCTCGCCCGCCTACCTCGAACTTGCGCGCCGCAACGTTGGGTCGCGTTATGGCTCGCGTCCCACGCAATTTATTCTTGGAAATTTTGCGGCGATCGCCGCCTCGCTGTCCGAGGCGGACGTTGTTACCCTCGACCGCGTCGTCTGCTGTTATCCCGACGCGAGCGCGTTGCTTGGCGCGGCGGCCGCGCGATCGCGCCGCTTGCTGGCCTTCACCCACCCGCCCGACCGCTGGTATCTTCGTGGGGGATTTTCGGTCGTGAACTTTTTCCTTTGGCTCGGACGAAGCGCCTTTCGCATCTTCGTTCATCCGCCGCAGCAGATGGCTGCGGTCCTGGAAGCTGCCGGGTTTGTCCGTGCCGCGCATCGCGAATCGTTCCTCTGGTCGTTCTCCCTTTACCGCCGCCCTCAAGTCTCTGCCGCCTAATCCCTCCTCTCTACCAGCACCCGGCGTGATCGGCCGTCGGTCGGCCAGGTAGCGGCGGGTCTTAAAGGACCGCGCACTTCCTTTCGGAATCCTTTTCATGACCTCGTCGGCCTGAGGACCGGCCGCTACAACTTCTTGCTGGACGCTTAGATTCCGTCGTCCTGGCGCGAACCGCCCTTGGCCCGCTTCCGAGGCGTACAATGAAGCCAACGAGCGTCTTGTTTAGATTGCGAGCGGCGAGGGAAGCAGCCACAACCGTGACGGGAGGAGTCTATGATCACTTGCGACCTCTGCGGAGGAGCCAAGGATTGCCTGCCAAAGGAAATTGCGGGCAGGGAGTACGACATCTGCAGCGCGTGCTGGAACGCTCTCGCGGAAAAACTCCAGGGGAAAGGGAGGAGAATTCGGGAAACGGTGTTCTTGCCGTCGCCGCGAACGCCCAAAGAACGCGAAGAGGAGGAACCGCCGCTCCCTGGCGGGCCGCCCAAAATCTGGGGCGCGCCCGAAGCACAGTATTGAGTTGAGACCCTATCAAGTGCTTCCCAGGATTGGAACGAGCCTAAAGAAGGTCGCCGCAACTTTCTCGATGGAACATTCCTCGGTGAAGCCCCGTATCTGCTCTCGTGTCGTTCAAATCCGAATGAGAGGGAGTCGCGATGAAGAAGTTGTTGGCTTCGCTAAGAACGATGTTGCTTTTGCCGTTGCTTGCGCTTGGCGTCGCCCCGGCGAGCGCCCAGACTAGCCTCGAGCCGGTGCCGGCCTTAGCCGATATCAAGTCGCAGGAGGAGTTGGCGAAGGCGGTGGCGGTGCTCGATGCGGCGCTGTTTGATTCCTACAACCGGTGCGATTTGGCGAAGTTTGCCTCGTTCCTCGCGGAGGATGTGGAATTCTACCACGATCAAGGCGGCGTGACGCTTGGGAGAGCGGCGTTGACGGAGAGCGTGAAGAACAATATTTGCGGCAAAGTGACCCGGGAGCTCGTGCCGGGAAGTTTGCAGGTCTATTACATGAAGGGCTTTGGCGCAGTGGAGATCGGGGTTCACCGGTTTCACCATCCGGGGCATGAGGATACCGAGCCAGTGGGCGAGGCGAAGTTCATCCATTTGTGGCAGTACAAGGATGGAATGTGGAGGATCAAGCGGGTGATTAGTTTCGATCACCATCAGGCCGCAAAGTGAGGCCAGAACCGCTACAAGAAAGAACCGGACGGGGTAGCCCGGCCGCTACGCGGAGCGGGTTCTCGGGTTAGAGCGCGCGAACCATGAAAGATCCAAAACTTCTCGAAGGAGACTAGGGCACAAAGCCGGCTCTTCCAGAGCTCCCCTAGACTAGGGGTCTTGCGTTTTGGGCGTGGGCGAAGGCGGAGCGGAAGGCGGCGTTGCCGATGTGCCAGAAGCAGGGGCACTCGCGGGCGCTTTGGGAGCCGCCGAAGGGGCGGTTTTGGCGGCGGCCGCGGACTTGGACTTTTGGTACTTGCGCTTGACCTGGTTCACGTAGGAAACCGTCTCGCGGTAGGGCGGAACGTCGCCGTATTTCTGCACTTTGTCAGGGCCGGCGTTGTACGCGGCGAGCGCGAGCGTCAGATTGTTGTTGTAGAGCTGCAGAAGCTCTTTCAGATAGCGCGTCCCGGCGTCAATATTTTCCTGCGGATCGAAAATATCTTTCACGCCCAGACGCGCCGCAGTTTGCGGTGATAACTGCATCAATCCGCGCGCATTCTTGGGGGACACGGCTTTCGCGTCGAAGTGGGACTCGACTTCCATCACGCTGGAAATCAGCTCGGCGTCCACGCCATAGCGCGAAGCGGCGGCACTGACCAGTTCGCGATAGGGCGGCGCGATGGGTTGAAGGGGGACCGGTGGATCGGGGACCACGGGCGTAAAGACTTCTTCCGGTTCGATTTTCTCCACGTCGGCGGTTTGCACATCCACCCAACCGCCTTGCAGCTGCAGCCGGTACTTGTCGCCAACCAGCTGGTACCCGTTGACGTGGATGCGCTCGCCGCTCCGGAGAACGATGTATTCGGCGCGAGCGGAGGGGGCAGCCAGGAGCGCGAGCAGGAGAGGAAGGGCGCGGACACCCCAACGCGGTGGAAAAACCAAAAGCCGAGACAGGCCGCGCACTTCGTTCGGAACGACGGGGTTCGAAGTCGAGGTCAGGCGCATGGGGCAGCCTCGCGCAGGGCAAATTGCTCGATAGCATGGGCGACGCCGTTCTCGTCGTTGGTGCGGGTCTCGTGCCAGCCAAAGGTCTTAAGTTCCGGGACGCTGTTGCCCATGACAACCGGTATGCCGGCGAAGCTTAGCATTTCGAGGTCGTTGTGATTGTCGCCGATGGCCATAACCTCTTCGCGAGCGTAGCCGCGCAACGTGGCCCATTCGGCGAGCGATGCGCCTTTGCAGCAGATCGGATTAAGGACATCAATCATTGCGAAGTCCCGGTGCTCGTACATGGTGACGGCCAGTGCATACGCTTCCGCGAAGGACGCGCCGCGCAAAGCGCGCTCGGCGTCGCGCATTACTGCGACTTTCCCGGACAGCATCACCTGAATTGGGTCTTCGCTCAAGCAGGTCTCAAGTGGATTTGCTAAGCCGATAAACTCTTTGTTTCGTGAGTAATAGGCATACCTAAGAGAATCGTCAGGATCGAGCCGCTCGAGCATTACTTGGTTCTCGGCAGGACGGTCGAAAATCACGGCCGCGCCTTCGCGCCAGGACTTGGTCAGGCGGAGAACCTGCTCGGCGACGCGGCGGGGAAGCAGGTGGCACAAATGCGTGCGGCCATCATTGGAGCGGACCAGGGCACCGTTGCTGACGATCATGGTGAGCGGGGCCTCTAGCTGACGCGCAACGGGCATGGCGAAGTCATAGCGGCGCCCGGTGACGAGAGCGACTTCGATACCCCGCCGCGCCGCTTCGGCGATTGCGTTGCGGTTGGCTTCGGAAACCTGCCAGCGGCTGTCCAAAAGCGTACCGTCAATATCCAGCGCAATGAGGCGTACGGGCATCCCCCTATTGTAACGGGAGGGAGGGTTTGCAGGTTGAAAAGTTTGCCGGTGGCATGGCGAGCGGTACTGGCCCGATGAAAATGACAGGGAAGCGCGGCGTTCGCAGCTGGCCGGCCGGCGTGTCGATAACGCCACGATTCCTCGCTGCGCCCGGGATGACCGGGCCGTGGAAACAAGCGGCCAGCACCTCGTGCCAGAAGGTGAAGGCATCTAGCGAGTACGGTGCGATGCGATGAGGATGATAGACTGACGGAGTTATGAGTCAACCGGCAGGAATTGCGACAATGAGTTCAAATTTGATCGAGCTCGAGTGTTCGGCGTGCGCGAAGAAGTACGACGCGTCGCGAGAGCAGCACTTGTGCACATGTGGCAAGCCTCTGCTGGCACGCTACGATTTGAAGCGCGCCGCGGGGACGTTTACGCTCGAGACGCTAAAGGATCGCCCGCGAAACCTCTGGCGCTACGCAGAAGTGCTTCCCGATGATCCGCCGGTGTCACTCGGCGAAGGCATGACTCCGCTGGTCCATGCCAAGCGCCTGGGGGCGTCCCTGGGCCTCGCGAATCTCTACGTGAAGGACGAAGGGCTGAATCCCACGGGCTCCTTCAAAGCGCGGGGTATGAGTGCTGCGGTCACGCGAGCGAGGCAGCTCGGCGTGAAAGCGCTGGCGGCGCCCACCGCGGGCAATGCAGGAGGGGCACTGGCGGCGTATGCGGCAGCGGCTGGGATGGCTGCGGTGATCGTGATGCCGGCGGATACTCCTTCGGCGAACGTGATGGAGTGCCAAGCGTTTGGCGCGAAGGTGGTCAAGCTGAATGGCCTGATTTCGGATTGCGGAAAATACGTAGCGGAGAACAAAGACCGCGAAGGATGGTACGACGTCTCGACGCTGAAAGAGCCGTATCGCGTGGAAGGCAAGAAAACGATGGGCTACGAGTTGTGGGAGCAGTTTGGCGGAAAACTTCCGCATGTCATTTTTTACCCGACGGGAGGCGGCGTGGGGCTGATCGGGATGTGCAAGGCGTTCGACGAACTGCAGCAGATGGGGCGGATCGGCGGGGAGCGGCCGCGCATGGTGGCGGTGCAGGCGGAAGGCTGTGCGCCCATCGTGAAGGCGTGGGAAGCGCACCAGAGTTCGGCGCAATTCTTTCCAAACGCGGCCACGATTGCTTCCGGACTGCGTGTGCCGTGGCCGCTCGGAGATCAATTGATTCTCAGCATGCTGCGCCAGACCAGGGGAACTGCCGTGTCGGTGACCGATAACGAAATGCTGCACGGGGGCAGGGAATTGGCGTCGCTCGAGGGCATCTTGGCGGCGCCCGAAGGCGCTGCGACGGTGGTAGCGGCGCGCATTCTCGCGGGGTCCGGCTGGATCAAGCCGCATGAGACGGTGGTGCTGTTCAACACCGGCACCGGATACAAGTACTCGGAGGCATGGCAGAAAGCTTTACAGGCTTGAACTCCAGCGGCAGTTCAACCAGCCGCCCAGGCCAGAGTGAGTGCCTGTATCGCTAGGATTTGACATCCTCCCCGCCGCAAGCGGCGAGGATTCCTACGGCCTCTCGGTTTGTCCCGAGATGGCTTCGGTGGGTTCCTCCCACAACCGCCCTACTTCAGCGGAGGACCACGAAGAGGCTTTACTTTTGGGCTGCCCGCCCATAGGTCGTTCGGACAGAAATACAGAGCAGTTCGGAAGGAAAAGAAAGAGGGGCCTTATATCCTCGGCCTAAAAACGCCGAGGCTTTACGGCCCACCTGGTAAGCCCACCGCAATCATGGCGACACGCCGGCTTTATTACGACGATTCCTTCCAAAGAGAATTTACGGCCAGAGTCTTGAGTTGTGAGCCCGCGACGGCTTGTCCTTCCCCGCAAGCCAAGGCTTCCTCATGGCAAGCAATCCTGGATGAAACGGCTTTTTATCCTACTTCGGGCGGTCAACCGCATGACTTCGGGAAGATCGGCGATGCGCGAGTTTTGGAGGTAAGCGACCGCAAGGACGAAATCGTTCACCTTGTTGACCGCAGGCTCGAATGCGTTGAAGTAAAAGGTTCGATCGACTGGCCGCGCCGCTTCGACCACATGCAGCAGCACACCGGCCAGCACTTGTTGTCGGCGATGTTTCAGAAACATTTTGCTCTACCGACCGTCTCGTTTCATCTTGGTACGGAGGTTTGCACCATCGATTTGCGTGGACAGGAGCCATCGGAGCAGGTTCTGGAAGACGCGGAGCGCCGAGCGAATCAGATTATTTTTGAAGACCGCCGCGTGAGCGTTCGCTATGGGACGGCGGAGGAATTGACGCGCTTGGGAGTGCGAAAAGAAGTTGACCGCGAGGGCGTGTTGCGGGCGATCGAGATTGAAGGCGTGGAGTTGCAACCGTGCGGCGGGACCCACGTAAAAGGCACCGGACAAATCGGCATGATCCTTGTGCGGCGCTCGATGAGGATTCGGCAGGATTGGCGCGTGGAGTTTGTTTGCGGCGGGCGTGCCGAAAAAGCGGCGCGCCGCGATTTCGCATTGCTTCGCGAATCGGCCGAAGAACTCAGTTGTGCTCAAGAGGAAGTCGTTTCTGCACTGGGGCGGGTGCTTGCGGAGCGCGACACCCATTTCAAGAATTATCGAGAGCTGCTCGAACGCCTGGCGGCAGCGGAGGCGGCGCTGGTCTTGCAATCGACTCCCGCTGATTCCGAGGGCATTCGCGTGATCGACCGCGTCTTCTCCGACATGCAACCGGAATTCCTCGGTTTGTTTGCGACCGCGCTCGCAAAGAGGGAAAACACCATCGCACTGCTCGGCCGCATGGAAGGCGGCCAAATTCTCTTTGCGCAGCATCCTTCGTCGGGAAAAGACATGAACGCACTGCTCCGGCAAGTGTTAGAGAAAACTGGCGGCAAAGGCGGTGGAACCAGAGACTTCGCGCGCGGGCAGGTCGCGGATCCGTCGCACTTGAAAGAAGCACTGGTTCTGGCCAGGGGAAAAGTGTCCGGGCCTTAGACCCGCCGGCAAAACCTGTGGGAATTCTCAGCGCACCTTGCTGAGCTGTTCGATCCAGCGGCACAACAGGCCATGGTGCGGTGGCTCAAGATCGAGAAACTCAATGCCCATGCCGATGCGCGGCTTGACGATGCGCACCATCCCGAGAGCCTCTAGTTTCTGGTCTTTCTTCGTTAGCGTGACGCGTACACGGGTGTTGGATGCCAGCGGTTTGCTGGTGCAGACGAAAATTCCACCCAGAGACAGGTCGCAGGTCACACCATCGGTTCGCGAACCGGTTTCCAGGTTCAAAACGACGACATCCGCCGCAAAAGGATAGCGGATACAGAAGCGGCGGTCCCGGACGGAGAGACTCCGGGATTCGTCGTTCGATGTTCGGTCACTCATGAAAATGACGTTGCCCACAAGGATTCACGCGTTCAAAGATGAGCGCTGCCGGCATCGTACACAGCTACCCAGTATGGACGAAATCCGGACCGCCGAGGCGCCTTCGGTTGGATGAACATGCGAAAGAAGCAATACCACGACCGTTTCTACGCGCCGGGATTGGGTTATTACATGGAACGACAATCCGTCCCACAACCGCGCTATGCAAGGTTTTTGCGCATGTTAGCCTGAAAGTCGGAATCGTGCCTAACCACGTTTATGAGCACACCATCTGATAGGCTCCGCCAGAGCGACCGTATCAGCCTCCGCATGCCCGTCGAAGTTGCCTGGGCCACGGCGCAAGGAGCCACGTTCTCGCAGACCGTGGAGACGCTGCTTGTCAGCCGCAACGGGGGCGTGTTGCGCTTCACCGAAAAACTGGAGGACGGCCAGGAACTCCATTTGCGGCGGCATATCGAAGGGGAGCAGTGGAAACACACCCGCGCGCGCGTCGTCGCGGAAATCGATCAAGATGCGAACGGTTTTCTCTATGCCATCCATATCCTGGAGCCGCGTTGCGACTTCTGGGACATCGAATTTCCCTCGTTGCACAAGGCGGAAGAAGCGCTCGCTCGGCTGCTCATGGAATGCAGCTTCTGCCAGCGACGCGAAGTCGTGTACCTGAACGAAATGCAGCTGAAATCCTTCGAGGTGCGGCGATGCGTCGCGCGGCACTGCCGGCACTGCGAGTCACCCTCCATCTGGATTGAATCGCTGTCGGAGGCGGCCGGCCTGGAAGGTGATGGCACGCACCCGGCCGAAGAACGGGTCGTTCCGCGACGCAACCGCGCACGGGTAAAGGCACGCGTGCTGGCTTGCATCCGGCGCCGCGGCTTTGCCGAGGAAGTGGTGGTCTGCGAGGACCTGTCCAAAGGGGGCATCAGCTTCCGCAGCCGCAATCAGTACCCGGTGGGCACGCGCGTGGAAGTTGCCGTTCCTTTTACTCCGGGCACGGGCGCCATTTTCGTTCCGATCCGCATCGTTTTCTCTCAAGCAATTCCCACCGCGGGCCTTCACCGGCACGGGGCAGCCTATATCAAGCCGCCGAGCGACAATTAGATTCAGGCGGGTTCCGAAAACTTCCTGGAATTTCTCGTTCCGTTTGAACCAGGGCCTGCCACTTTACCTCCGCCCCCGAAGGAGTTTCTTTCGCCAGGAGAACTTCGGTTTCCACTATACTGTTCGCGATAGCGCGGGCGACTCTCCCGTTGCGAGGCGAGGCACTCTCTCCCATGAAGCTGGTCACCTTCAACCGGCAAAGCCGCGAAGACCGCATCGGCGCACTGGAGGTCGATGAAACGATCGTGGATTTGAATGTAGCGTATGCCCTGTATCTGCGGAATGTGCAGCACGAAGGCGCGTTTTATGCGCTGGCGGATGCGCGCGTTCCACCAAGCATGCGGGGGCTGTTTGAGAATGGCGACCGCGGTTTGGATGCGGCGCGGACGGCGCTTGACTACGTGGTGAAGGAAGGCGCGGAAGCGGGGCCGTCGGGAGAGTCTCTGCGGTTTCAGAAAAGGGAAGTGCGAGTCAAAGCCCCCATTATTCCGAAGAAATTTTTTCACACCGCGGGAAATTTCCGGGAGCACCACGTGGAAGCGCAGAAGTCCGGTTTTTCGCATCCGGTTTTGCCGTGGATTGTTTTTTTTCAGAACGTGGATGCGATCATCGGCCCTGACGAAGCGATCGTTTATCCCGAGCATTTGACGCAGGAGCTTGATTACGAACTGGAACTCGCGCTAGTCATGAAAAAATCGGGAAAACATTTTGACGCGGCGCGAGCGGCCGATTTTATCGGTGGGTATGTGATTTTCAACGACATTACCGCGCGGGACATCCAGCGCACCGAGATGAAGTCCGGCGTGTTCAGCTTTTGCAAGGGGATTGATACGTTCTGCCCGCTCGGGCCGCACATCGTCACCGCCGATGAGATTCCCCAGCCGAACCATCTCTCGATGCAGCTGCGCGTGAACGGCAAGACGCGGCAGCAATCGCATTCGAGCAAAATGGCCGTCACGGTGCAGGAGATCGTCGCACATTATTCCCCGATGAGCTATTCCGCTGGGGACGTGCTTTCAACCGGAACGGTTTCCGGTGTGGCGGCGTTCAGCGACGATCCGAAGTCTCTGTATTTGCAACCAGGCGACATCGTCGAGTGCGAAATTGAGAAGATCGGCGTGCTGCGGAACCCGGTGGTTTCCTACCAGGAATTGCACGGCGGAAAAGCGGCGAGAGCCTGAGTGAGAAGATGGCGGAAACTTCTTCGCAAATGCAAAACGGATTCTGGATCAGCGAGCTGAACCGGCGTCCCGAGGTGCGAAAGGGTTTTGCCTCGCGCCGAGCAGTGAAGTTTTACGACACTACGCTGCGCGACGGCGAGCAGAGCGTCGGCGTGGTTCTGACGCCCGGGCAAAAACTGGAGATTGCGCAAGCACTTGATGAACTCGGCGTGGGACGCATCGAGGCCGGTTTTCCGCGCGTGTCGGCGGATGATGCGGAGGCCATCGAGCTGATTGCCAGGGCCGGATTGCAAGCCGAGGTCTGGGGCTTTGGCCGCGCGGTGAAAGCAGACATCGACGAATTGCTGCGGCTCGGATCTCGCAGGGCGGTGATTGAGACACCGACGAGCGCAATCAAACTGAAAGCCTACCGGCTCACCGTTGACGAAGCAAAACGGCGCGCCGCGGAAACGATTACGTACGCACGAGAACACGGCGTGAAAGTGGCGTTCTTCACTGTGGATGGAACGCGTACGGAATTAGAGACCTTGCGAGACTTTTACCGGAACGCGCTGGATGCCGGCGCCGAGGAACTCGTTGTCGTGGACACGATTGGCGCGTGCGGGCCGGAAGCCGTGGAATTCCTGGTCCGGCAAGTCCGCGAATGGGTCGGGCCGCAAGTGCCGCTGCATTTCCACGGACACAACGATTTCGGCATGGCTACCGCATGCGCGGTGGCGGCGGTGCGCGCGGGAGCGGAGTGGATCCAGGGAACCATCAACGGGATGGGCGAACGCGCAGGGAATGGCGACATCGGTGAAATTGGCATGGCCCTCGAAGGGTTGTATGGCGTCCCGGTCGAGCTGAATCTGAAGAAGATTCGCACGGTTTCCGCGCTGGTGCGGAAGGCGGCGGGGCATCCGCTGGAACCATGGAAACCGGTCGTCGGCGAAAACCTTTTTATGCGTGAAAGCGGCGCAGTGGCGAGCCAGTTCCATATCCCGGAAGCGATCGAACCTTTCTCCGCCGACTTGGTGGGAGCGAACCGCGAGATCGTGCTCGGGAAAAAGAGCGGAATCGACAGTATCGCGATCAAAGCAAAGGAGCTGGGCATCCCTCTGACGGCTGAGCAACAGCAAGCCGTGCTCGCGGCAGTGAAACGGTTAGGTGTCGAGAAGCGCGGGCTGCTCACCGACGCGGAGTTTCGGTCCCTCGTCGATCGCGTGCAGAATCCCGTCGCCTAGCTACCGGGTTCGGTCTTCGGCTACTTAATTCGGCTGTTCTCGACGTCAGTTCAAGTGTTGCTTTAGCTTTCCCACAGGAGCTCGTCAAGGCGCGATTGAGGCGGGGGCTTCCGAAGTTGCCGGCGGCACTGACGGCCTCGAAAAACTCTCCTGACTGCCTGCACGCGGTCCCGAATCAAAGCGAAGCAGCTATCGGAGCTTCCGGTTTGCGAACGGCAATTCATGGGGCGCGTCCTCTAAAAGCGCCGACAGCACAGTACAAATCTGCCGCGAGTCTAACGCGTTTCCTTTGGCTCCAACCGGTAAGGGCAAGACTTAGCCGGAGCTAGAAAGGGCCCCTCGGAGGAAGGCGAGCATGCGGTAGCCCGCAACATAGGAGAAAGGGAACAGTTCGAGGGAGTAGTGGCCGCAGCGAAGCGCGAGCGTGCGGGGCCGAGCGCCGTGCCGGCGGAGCGAATCGAGCATCTGGCGGGTAAGTTCGGGCAGCATAGTTGGATCGTACTTGCCGTAGACCATGAAGCAGTTGCGTCCGGCACCCATGCCGCGCTCGACGTAAGGCATAGGGCTGATGGGCGCCCAGTACTCACGGAGCTCGTCCACGGAAACGTGGTGGCGGAGGCCTTCCCAGACGTGGTTGGTGGTCATTCCCTGGCTCACGACGTCAGCGTAGTAGGTGGATACATGGAAGAAGCCTCCCGCGCGGACGGCCGGGTCGTGGACCAAGGTGATGTAGCCGACCGAGGAGCCGATGCTGGTACCTAGGATGCCGAGTTTGGTGTGGCCCTGCTGCTCGAGCCAGCGGAGGCAGCGGCGGGCGTCTAGGACCGCCTGGCGATTAGCCTGGAGCGTGAGGCCGATATTCGGGCCGCAAATCTGGTCGGCGCGCTCGAAGCCGCGGGGCATGCGGCGATTGTGATAAGGCAGGCTCATCTTCAACGCGGTAATCCCGAAGCGAGCGGCCCATTCGCAGAGGCCGTCCTGGCCGTGCCATTTCGCGTTCCAGTTCGGGAGAACCACGACGGCAGTGCCGCGTGCGGCTTTGATCGGAGGCTTCCAACCGCGGGAGGCGGTCCAGAGGCGGGCGTAAACCGTGTTGTTTTCGGGCCAGGGAGATTCGATGGCGCTCGTGAAGGTGAGAATGTTTTGCGCGTCGAGACGATAGTCGGTGGCGGGGGTGGTGGCGTACCAGTCGAGACTGTTTTCGATGGCGTTTTTCGCATATTTCCGGAGAAAAGCGCCGGGGGCGGGTTCGTCGGGCGAGCCGCCGATGTGCTCAAGGCCCCAATGGAAGGGTTGCACACGGCGGTTGTCGTCCGTGGTCCAGCGGCAATGCTCGTAGCGGCGGATTTTGCGCTCGAGGAAGTTCATGAAAGAAGCCAACCACTCACAGTTTACAGTCGACGCTTGGAGATGAAAAGGCAGAGGAAAAGCCAAACGAAACGACGAGGTAGAGAAGGTCGAGAGAAGAAGGCGTTAGGGATGGGGCACGCGGGAAAGCGCGTTTGTTGAGAGGGAGGGCACGGCTGTGGGACAGTAATAAAAGCGGCTGCAAGCGGCCGACTTCACACGCGGCCTCAGGGTGGCCGACTAAACTGTGGTCATCGCCGGCATATTCTTTTTCCTGTTTGGGATGGTGATTGGGAGCTTCCTGAATGTCTGCATCACGCGGATTCCGGAGAACGTTTCAATTATCTTGCCGGGATCGCGCTGTCCGAAGTGCGGAACGGCCATCAGGCTTTACGACAACGTGCCGGTGTTTGCTTGGATCTGGCTGGGAGGAAAATGCCGGGCGTGCGGCGCCCCGATTTCGGTGATGTACCCGTTGGTCGAACTGGCGACGGGATTGCTGTTTGTGGCTGCCTTTCTGGAGTACGGCATCACGCAAGCCGGGGTGAAGTGGCTGTTTTTCACGTGCCTGATAGTGGTCCTGACCATCACGGATTTGCGCGTGCGGCTGTTACCGGATCTGGTCACCTGGCCTGGATTCGCGGTGGGACTGATGTTCTCGTGGGTTGTGCCGCCGCGCGAGGGGTTTGCCGGCGCGCTCGGTTGGCGGTTTTTTCACCGGCATTTGCAAGGGCATTTGGCCGGGCTCCTCGATGGAATCCTGGGAGCGGCTTTTGGAAGTTTTCTCCTGTGGGGACTGGCGGCCGGTTACAAATTGGTGCGCAAGCGTGAAGGCATGGGCATGGGCGATGTGAAGATGATGGCCATGGTTGGGGCTTTTGTGGGTTTGCGCGGAACGTTCTGGACGATCTTGCTCGGAAGCCTGCTGGGCAGCGCAATCGGATTGAGCGTTGTGGTAACGCTGTACTTGGCGGGCTGGCACCGGGAATTGGCGGAACGCGGAAGCCGAAGAGGGCTGGGAGCGGTGAATACGCTGCGGTGGACCATTGCCAGCCAATACCAGCTGCCGCTCGGGACGTTTTTGGGAATTGGCGCGCTGGCAATTGTCTACCTTGGTCCCCTGGTCACCTCGCAATGGCCGGCGACGGGAGGCATCTTAGGATGAGGTTTGCGCGCGTAAGCAGTTTCTGCGACGAGGGCTTGCAATCCAGTTAACGGCAAAACGAATGTGGGGAACGCTCCAAGGCGGAAACGGCACGCAGCACCTGTGGGAAATGACAGCGGGGCTTGGCATTGGAGTGCTGGCAGTCGGCTGGCTGGTCGTGTACCTGCTGCGCAGGTTTTTTCAGAGCACCAAAGAGGAGCACAAGGGGAAGATTCGCGCGAGCGCGCCGCGCACGGAGAATCCGTCGGCGTTCATGGCGGCATCCATGCAAGGAGTCATCCAGCAACTCCGCGAGCAGGAAAAAGAGCTGGAGCGGTTGCACAAAATCGAAAGGGAGCGCGCCGAGCAGACCGAGCGGCTGAGCGAAGAAGTCACGCGCAATATGCCTGCGGGGCTGGTGGTGGTGAACGCAACGGGGATTATTTCGAGTTCGAATCCAGCGGCGGAGCAGGCGCTGGGAATTCGCGGGCTGGGATTCCGGCGCTACAGCGAGGCGCTCGGACAGAATTCAGCACTGACTCAGCTGGTCGCGGAGTGCCTCGAGACGGGAAGAATCTTCCGGAGAGAAGAAGTCGAGTATGTACCTCCTGCCGGGGACACGCGGCACCTCGGCGTGACCATCTCCCCCATCCGGCGCAGTGAAGGGAAAATTAGCGGAGTCATCTGCCTGCTTACGGATTTGACGGAGTTGGCGGCGCTGCAGCAGCGCATGCAGCTCAAGGAAAACTTGGCGGTCCTCGGTGAGTTGTCGGCGGGAATCGCCCACGAATTCAAAAACGCGCTGGCCACCATCTCTGGATACGCGCAGTTGATTCCGGAATCCTCACCGTGCGAGGCCGCGGATTACGCGAAGAAAATCGTAGAGCAAACCCGGAACATTACCCACATGGTAGCAGAGTTTTTGAAATATGCGCGGCCGTTGGAAATTCCCGAGGAGTGCGTCGGACTGGAGGACGTGGTGGAGCGCGCGATAACGGAAGTAGCGCAGACTATGCCGCAGGTGACGATCGAGTGTACGGGAAATTTTGGCGACGTGGCGGGAGACGAAGGGCTGCTGCGGCAGGCGCTGCTGAATCTTGCGAGGAACGCGGCGGAGGCGTGCGCTGAGGCGGATGGTGGCGGGCGCGTGACCGTTCGCGGAGAAGTGATTGACGTCGAGGAAGCCGGATGGCAGCGCGTCGTCGTTGCTGACAATGGCCCCGGCATTGCGCAAGCGGCGATGGCGAAATTGTTTCGGCCGTTTTTCACCACCAAGACCAATGGAACAGGATTGGGATTGGCCGTGGTGCAGAAAATCATTGTGCAGCACGGAGGACAGGTAGAAGTTAGGAACTGTCCGAAGGGCGGGGCCGAGTTTATGGTTACGTTACCTCTGTCGCGAAGGGTTGCCGAAGCAGTAGAATCAAAGCAGGGTCCTATCTAGCCTGCAAGAGAAAAAGGGGCCTTCGGAACAGCTCCGGAAGGGCGGGACAGTATGCTTAAGAACGACTGGTTGAGGATGGCGGCGGTGCTCGCCTCGCTGTGGCTGGCTCCGTTAGGAAGCTACGCGCGGCAACAGAGTTCGTCGCAGCAGGACTCCTCGCAGCAAACGGGCGATCCCGTGGCCGACGCCGCGAGGAAGGCGCGTGACCAGAAAGAGAAGAAGAAGAACGCGCCGAAGCCGAAGAAGGTCTATACCGACGATGATGTGAGGCCGGCCGAGCCAGAGAAACCTTCCGTACAAAACGCAACCGCTGCGACCCCCGCGATAGCCGAGACGAAAGGCGCGACAGCGGCAACGGCGCCGGACGCTGTGAAGGCGGAAGACGCGACGAAAAAGGAAAATGCCGAAGAGAAAGAAGATCCAAACAGCGAGAAAGCGTGGCGCAAACGCTTCACTGAGCAGCACCAAAAGATCGCTAATGTCGAGAAGGAAATTGATGTTCTTCAGCGCGAATTGCAAAAGTCCCAGTTGCAGTACTACAACGATCCGCAGAAGGCTATGATGCAACAGAACAACCGCGGGGAAATCAACGACAAGACCGCCAAGATCACGGCCAAGAAAAAAGAATTGGAGCAGCTTAAGCAGCAGTTAGACGACATGGAGACGGAACTCAGGAAGTCCGGCGGCGACCCCGGGTGGGCGCAGTAAGAGGAGTTCTTTTTGACATCCTCCCCGCCGCAAGCGGCGAGGATTCCTACGGCCTCTCGGTTTGTTTTCCCGAGATGGCTTTGCTGGGTTCCGCCCACAACCGCCCTACTTCAGCGGAGGACCACGAAGAGGCTTTACTTTTGGGCTGCCCGCCCAGTCGGACAGTCCTCGGCCTAAAAACGCCGAGGCTTTACGGCCCACCTGGGTAAGTTTGCGTGCTTGGTTTTCAGAAGAGCCTGATTGCGCCGGCGCCGCCCAATCAGGCTCTTTTCGTATCGGAGACGTCTTCCCGGGGCCAGGGTGGGGCTATGGTTGGCTTGGAAGGCGCTCCCTCGATCGGGAACCTCAAAGCAACCACCTGCAGGGCTGCCGTGCTTTCGTTCTCCGCACATGCGTATTCGGTTGTTTCCTGGAGACCCCGGGATTCGTGATAGAAACGAGAGAGATGGAACCTCTCCTGCTCGTTGAAGACAAGAGCGAACTGCGCGCCATGATGCGAAAAGCGCTGGAGCGCGCCGGATACGCCGTGGACGAAGCGGCAGACGGCGCGGCCGCGATTCAAAAAGTGCGTGCGCGCAGATATTTGCTGGTGATTACGGATTTGAAGATGCCGGGAGCATCGGGGCTGGATGTTTTACGGGAAACCAAGCAAGCCGACGCTACGATTCCCGTCTTGCTGCTGACCGCCTACGGGTCGGTGGAAGAAGCCGTTGCCGCGATGAAAGACGGCGCGTTTGATTTTCTGCAGAAGCCCGTGGACCTGGATCATTTGAAGCTCTTGGTGAAGCGAGCGGCGGAACAGCAGGAGCTACAACGCGAGAATTTGCTGCTGCGTGCGGAGTACGCGGTGCGCTACGGCTTCCCGCGGATCGTGGGAGAACATCAATCGATCCGCGAGGTCAGCCAGCAGATCCAGAAAATCGCGGCGACGGACACCACCTGCCTGCTGTTGGGCGAAAGCGGCACGGGAAAGGAATTGTTTGCGCTGGCGATTCATCATCTCTCGCCGCGACGGCAACAACCGTTCGTGGCGTTGAATTGTGCGGCGATTCCGGAAGGGCTGGTGGAAAACGAGTTGTTCGGTCATGAAAAGGGCGCATATACGGGAGCGGCCACGCGCAAAGTGGGAAAGATGGATCTGGCGCATCGGGGATCGCTGTTTCTGGACGAAATTGGCGAGCTGCCGCTGGCGATTCAGGCGAAACTGCTGCGTGTGCTGGAAGAAAAACGCTTCGAACGCGTGGGCGGCACGCAGTCGATCGACGTGGACCTCCGTATCATCGTGGCCACGAACCGCGATTTGCAGAAACAAGTGCAGGAGAGACTGTTTCGCGACGACTTATACTTCCGGATTTCCACCGTGCCCATCACCATTCCGCCGCTGCGCGAACGCGGCAACGACGTGCTGTTGTTGGCGAATCATTTCCTCGAGAAATTCAGCCGCGAGTTTACCAAGCCCGGCCTGGAACTTTCCGAAGATGCACGTGAGCGGTTGCTGCACTATCGCTGGCCAGGAAACGTGCGCGAGTTGCAAAACACCATGGAGCGAGCCGTGATTCTTGCTGACGGGGTGAGCATTCGCGCGGACGCGCTGCAGATGCCAACAACGAAGCCCGACGACGCGAGGTTGCCGGCCGGTATGCTCCCCGAAAAATTCGACTGGGACGGAACACTCGAACAGGTCACCAGCCGCGCGGCGGCGCACGTGGAGAAGGCATTGCTCGAAAACACTATGCGCGAATGCAAGTGGAATAAAACACGGGCCGCCGAGAAGCTGGGCATCACGCCCAAGACGCTGCTGGCCAAATTGCGCACCGCCGGACTGGAAGAATAATGCGGTTTTCAGCTTTCGGTTTTTCGGGTTGCCGTGTGCAGTGCCACGGTACCCATCGTCCACTCACGAACCTCGACGGACTGATAGCCGACACGGCCGAGCACCGCGGCAAGTTCTAGAGGGCGGAAGAAGCGCGACACGGACTTTGGTAGATAAGTGTAGGCCGACCGGTGGCCGGAGATCAGCCAGCCGATTCGCGGCAGGACTCGAGTGAAATACCACCGGTACAAATCCCCTAGAAAACCTTGCGGTGGTTCGGCGAATTCGAGAATCGCAATTGTCCCGCCCGGCTTGAGCACGCGGTAAATCTCGCCAAGACCCGCTTCGTAATTAGCAAGGTTGCGGAAGCCGAAAGCGCTAGTCACCAAATCAAAGGAAGCATCCGCGAAAGGCAGGCAGAGAGCGTCGGCTTCGAAAAATGGAACCGGGACGCGAGGCGGCCAACCGGAGTGCCTTGGGGCGAGTTGGATTTTCAGCCTGGCGCGGACAAGCATGGTGTGCGCAAAATCCGCGCCGAGGATGCGGGCTTCGCCGGCGTTTCCGAGAGCCAGAGCGAGATCGCCGGTTCCGCAACACAGATCCAGAACCACAGCATCGGGGCGTTTAAGGATCGGTCGAAGGCACTTCGCAGCCCGAGCGCGCCACAGCCGATCCAACTCGAACGACAACAGATGGTTCAGCAAATCGTAACGCGGCGCGATTTGCGTGAACATGTCGCGTACTTTTCTCGAAGCGTCCGCCTCGCTCGAGGCGCCCTCAGGACGAGCGCCCTTTACCGGCGCGCTGGCTCCACTCATTTCGAGACACCGAAACGGCCGCCTGCGGCGGCGATCAAGCGAGGCGTGAAACGCAGAACGCGTTCAACCGCTTGCTGCGGGACGGAATCGAACGTGCGCGCCCGGCCAATCCGTACGGAGAGAACGAAACGCAGCACCCCGCTGCGGGATTTTTTGTCAGACCGCATGGCATCGAGCAAAACAGCGGGAGAAAGGCTTGGCCAGGGCGGTAGAGGTTCGAGACGGCAAACCAACGAGATGATGCGTGAGACATCCGGTGCAGGAGTCACCTTCAGTTCGTAGCCAAGGAAAGCGGCAGCCATCATACCCCAGGCAACCGCTTCGCCATGCTGGTAGCGACGATAAAGCGTAGCGCTTTCCAGGGCATGGGCAAACGTGTGGCCAAAATTAAGGATTTCGCGCAAGCCGGATTCGCGCTCGTCGCGGCTGACCACGCGGGCTTTGATCTGCACGTTGCGAGCGATCAAGGAACCGAGCGCTTCGCGGTCGCGCCGCAAGATCCTGTCCAGGTCCTTTTCGAGGCGAGCGAACAGCGGCGCGTCAGAAATGACCGCGTGCTTGACGACTTCTGCAAGCCCGCCACGGAATTCGCGGTCGGCAAGGGTGCCGAGAAGGTCAGGGTCGGTGATCACCAATCGCGGTGGGTAGAATGCCCCAACAAGATTCTTCCCTTCGGGGAGATTCACCCCGGTTTTTCCGCCGATGGAGCTGTCCACTTGCGCGACCAGAGTCGTGGGAATGTGAACCAAGGCCACGCCACGCAAATAAGAAGCTGCTGCAAATCCGGCCACGTCGCCAACGACTCCGCCGCCGACCGCGATGATCAGCGACTTGCGATCCGCTCCCGCTTGGCAAAGGGAGCGCGCAATGTGCTCGACTGCGCCAAGATGCTTTGCGGACTCCGCGTCATTGAAAAGATGCAAAGTTTTTCGATGCGAGAGCCGCAGGCCGCGCTCAACCGTCTTCCCGGCAGCGCGCCAGACTTTGGGCGAGGAAACGATGTGCAGGCTGGAAAAATGCCCGAGGTGCGCAATTTCGCGAGCCGCATGGCCGATTACACCCACTCCGGCAACAACGGAGTAGGGGCCGGCGGAAGATCGCACTCGAACGCGTGTGATTTTCATTTCGCGAGACGTTTTCCAATGTAACACACGCGCTGGGAGCCCCCCTAAACCGGCCCGCCTGCTTATCCGCTTATTTTTCTTCGTGCTACCATATTGAGCGATTTGAGTGGCGATTTTCACCCCCATGACGAACTCCCCCAAGATCCATCACGTCGATTACGCAGTCGTGGGCAGCGGAATCGCCGGTCTGCGCGCCGCCATTGAATTGAGCGCGGCGGGAAACGTCCTGGTTCTGGCGAAATCGCATTTGAGCGATTCGGCGACCGCCTGGGCGCAGGGCGGAATCGCCGTGGCGCTTTCCGACGAAGACGAGATCGGGTTGCACGAACAGGACACCATCAACGCCGGCGACGGCTTGTGCCGGCCCGAGGCTGTGACGCTGCTGGTCGAAGAAGGGCCAAAGTACATTTCGCAGCTCATTGAGTGGGGCACAGAATTCGATCGCGCCGGAACCAAGCTAGCGTTCACGCGTGAAGCCGCGCACAGCCGCTCGCGGATTCTGCACGCTCAAGGAGACTCGACGGGCCGCGAAATCAGCCGGGCGCTGCTCGCGCGCGCGCATGCGATCCCGCACCTGCACCTGCGCGCGCACGCGTTCACGACGGAATTGATCACGGAGCGCGGCCGAGTGAGCGGGCTGCGCTTTATCGACGAAACCGACGGTACGCTGCACGAACTGCATGCAAACGCGGTGTTGCTGGCAACGGGCGGCGTAGGCCAAATCTATCGCGAGACGACGAATCCCGAAGTCGCCACCGGCGACGGCATGGCCATCGCCTATGACGCGGGTGCGGTTCTGTCTGACATGGAGTTTATGCAATTCCATCCCACGGCGCTGGCGATTCAGGGCGCGCCGCGGTTTCTGCTCTCCGAGGCACTGCGCGGAGAAGGCGGCGTGCTGCGCAACATCGGCCTCGAGCGATTTATGAAGAAATACCACGAAGCGCAGGAATTGGCTCCTCGCGACATCGTGGCGCGCGCCATTGTCAGCGAGATGCAGCGCACGCAAAGCACGCACGTCTATCTGGACATGACGAAGAAGAGCGAGGAATTTCTGAAGAAGCGCTTCCCCCGAATTTACGAAACCTGCCTGAGCCACGGCTTGGACCTGGCGAGCGACCTGGCGCCGGTTTGTCCTGCGGCGCATTACCTGATGGGCGGAGTGAAGACCGATTTGAAAGGGCACACCTCGCTTGCGGGCCTATATGCCGCAGGAGAAACAGCGGCAACCGGAGTGCACGGTGCCAACCGGTTGGCCAGTAATTCGCTGCTGGAAGGGCTGGTGTTTGGCGCGATCGCGGGACAAGCGATGATGAAAGATGCGCCGGCGGGAAAGCGCACGGGACAGGCGTTGCTAGGAGGGCCTGCGCCGCTGCCAGACGGTTCTACCGGCGCACAGAAAGACGCAGTGAAGGACGGGGTAGCCGCAAAGAATGGTGCAACGGCGAAAAACGGCCCGGGCCGAGCTCCCGCAGTGGTGTGTGCGCTGCTGACGAAGATCCGTGAGGTGATGTGGCAGGACGCGAGCATCATGCGCGGCGGCAAAGAGTTGGCAGGAGCCATCAAGCAATTGGAAGCGATCGAACCTCCCAAATCGGACAAGTCGGGCCGCGGAGGGCACGAATTGCGAAATCTCCATACCCTGGCCCTGGTGATGACGCGCACGGCGTTGGCTCGCGAAGAAAGCCGCGGCAGCCACTACCGCTCGGATTTTCCGTTCCGCAACGACGAGGATTTCGCAAAACACTCAGCCCTGCAAAAAGGCAAGGACGTGCGCTTCGAGCCCTAGACGCGAGCCGACGAACGACGCCTTCGTCAGGTGATTGCTACTGCGCTTGCAACTGTTTCAAGCTTTCCAGAAAAACATGTCCGACAAGGGCGAGCGTCCTGGGGCTGATTTTGTCGAGATCGTCCTCGGCGGTATGCCAGTAACCATTCTTCGTAAAGTCTCCGATCACATCCACCGCGGCGACCCCGCGCTTCAGGAACGAATCATGATCGTCTTCGGCGGAAAAGGCTTCATCCAGAAAAAGCGACGCGTAGCCGAGCCTGTGAGCGGTATTCCAAAACAGATTGACCAAAGCGGGCGTGGAACTGGATTCACGCGGAAACCGGGCGGTGTGTCCGCCCACGATGTCCGCCAGCAAAAATGCTTTGATCTTCTTGATGTCGCCAGACAGGGCAAGCTTGGCGGCCATCTCGCGGCTGCCATAACGGCTGTCGGTATCACTCCACTGCCGCATGGCCTCTTCGCCGTCGAAGAACGCAATCCACACGGCGTATCTTCCGCGCTGCGGGCACAAGTGCCTCGCCAGCTCCAGCATCAACGCCGTCGAGGAACCTCCGTCATCGGCGCCGACAAAATCCTGCTTCAACAGAGTGTCGTAGTGGGTGCCGAGGAGAATTACGCCGGGCTTTTCTCCGGGAATCTTGACGAGGATGTTTTTCATCGGCAATCGGCCGATGGGCGTGTCGGCTGTGAAACTGTCGGTTTCAACCGTGCACCCGTAGCTTTTCAGTTCCGATTGCAGAAAATCCTGCAGTCGCGCGAGTGCCGGCGTCCCCGAAGGCCGTGGGCCAAACTCGACCTGCTTGGCGACCAGCGCATAGGCGCGCTTGCCATCGAAGCCATCGGTTTTGTCGGGCGAAGGCGCGTCATCGGACGCCTGCGGAGGAGTCGTAGCCGCCTTGCTCATGAAGGGCGGTTGACCCTCCGTGCGGGAATCCGTGCCGCCAGCCTGGCAGCCCGCAACGCAAGCGGCAAGGAAACTCAAGAGTAGAACGATCCAAGAGGCTCGCAAACAATGCACCGAAAGAGAACCCATTAGCGTGCCTCCGCCGGAGCAGCGATGCGGCGTTCTCTCCGCCGCGTGACGACCGCGGAGACGCCGATGCCTAGGATATAAAGCCCGACCATGGGGGCCATAAAGACCAACATCGTCGTGGCGTCTGGAGTAGGTGTGATGATCGCGGCAATGACCGTGATGACCAGAATGGCATAGCGAAAATTCTTCCAGAGAAACCTCGGCGTGACGATTCCAAACAGCGACAAAAAGAAAATCAAAACCGGGAGCTCGAACATCAGCCCCATGCCGAGAAGGATCAGCAGAATCAGTCCGAAATACTCGTTCACGTCCGTCATAGGTGTGACGTCATGCCCGAGCGCGAACAGCGGCCCGGGACTCACAAGAAAGTGCAGGATGTGGGGCAGCATGACGAAGTAGCCGAAGGCGATTCCCGCCAGGAAAAGAAAAATCGTGGAAGACATGAAGCCGGTGACGGCACCCCGTTCATGTTTGTAAAGTGCCGGCGCGACAAACAGCCAGATTTGATAAAGCACTACGGGGGAAGCCAGAACGATTCCCAGGTACACACCCACGGTGATGACAAGATTTAGGGCGCCAGCCGGGTGAGTGTAAATCAGCTTTGCATCCAGTCCGGCCTCGGCGAGCGCCTTCAGCATCGGCTTGTTGATCCATTTCACGAAGTACTTTGAGAGGTACACGCCAATGAGCGTCCCGCCACCGATGGCATACAGCGAGTAAATGATGCGCTTGCGCAACTCGCTGAGGTGCTCGAAAAACGTCATGGTGCCGCCGGGTTCCTCCGAGCGGCTGGAATTTTGCGTGTTGGGAACGGAGTCAGCCACGGGTTTACGCCGGATGCGGGGAGTCCTCGGAGGATTCTGGCAGATTCGCTGCCGCAGGAGCGGCCTTGTTTTCTGCCGCCTCTTCTGAGCCGCGGGCCACGGACTCGCCGTCCGGCGCGATGACGGGGGCCTCGCTGGCCTGGGGCTGCGCGGAGATATCCGCCGCGCTCGCCGGAGCAGGGAGGTTCTCAGGCTGCGCCGGTTGCGTAGCGGCACTGGCCGCGGATGCTTCCGCAGCCTTCCTGCGCTCGGCGAGTAAGGCCTGGCGCTCCAGGTCACGCATCTCTTCTTCAAACGCCGTTTTGAAATCCAAGGAGGCTTTGCGGAACTCTGCCATGAGCTTCCCGAGCCCGCGTGCCAGCTCGGGGAGCTTTTGTGGCCCAAAAACCACCAGGACCACGACAAAGATCACAATCATGTGAGGAATGCTCAACATGGCGCCTGACAGCCGTCTAAGACCCCATTGGCATCATAGAAAGGGTATTTAGCCGCTGTCAAACCGGACTTTGCGGTGTGCTATAATTTTGTTGAGGCATTTTCGTGAGGTCAGCATGAAATCAGAGCGTCGTGGGGTTTTGATTGCCATCGGAGTACTGCTGTTATCTGCTGTATTGGGAGGCATTTACGGTCCCAATGTGCGGGCAACGGCGGCCTCGGCGGACGACTACCAGACCGCCGTGCGCAACTTCACGCGCGTTCTGGACGTCGTTCAGAGTAACTATGCCGACCAGGTAGACGTGGACAAAGCGGTCTACCAGGGCGCCATCCCCGGAATGTTGCGGATGCTCGATCCGCATTCGAGTTTCTTCGACGCCAAACAATTTGCCCTTCTGCGGGAAGATCAGCGCGGAAAGTATTACGGCGTGGGAATGATCGTCGCCCCCCAGCAGAATCACACCGTGGTGATGGCACCGTACGCGGGAGCTCCGGCTTACAACGCAGGAATCCGGCCGGGGGACGTAATTCTTAAAGTCGATGACAAATCGACCGACCAACTGTCCACCACCGAGGTGGCCGACCTGCTGAAGGGGCCCAAAGGCACGGTGGTAAAGATTACCGTTTCGCGCGAAGGCTATCAGGAGCCGCTAGTGTTTACCGTGACGCGCGATGAGATTCCGCGGCATTCGGTGGATATCGCGTTTTTGCTGAAGCCGGGCGTTGGCTACATCCGGCTATCGGGATTTAACGAAACGACCGACCATGAAATTGCCGACGCGCTGAAGAAACTGGACGCTGCTTCGCTGGACGGGCTGATCTTGGACATGCGGGGAAATCCCGGAGGGTTGTTGAACGAAGCCGTCGCGGTTGGAGACATGTTCCTGGACAAGAATCAATTGATCGTCTCCCATCACGGAAGAAACTCCCCCGAGCGGCGGTACTATGCCGTTCGCGGTAATCAGGGAATGACTGCTCCCTTGGTGATCCTGGTGAACAACAATTCCGCATCGGCAACGGAGATTGTTTCGGGCGCGGTGCAGGACCACGATCGCGGCTTGATTGTGGGCGAGACGACCTTCGGTAAGGGCCTGGTGCAGACGGTCACCCCGCTTAGTGAGAATACTGGGCTGGCCTTGACCACTGCGCGTTATTACACGCCCAGCGGCCGGCTGATTCAACGCGATTACAAATCCGTTTCGCTCTACGAATATCATTACGAGCGCAAGGTGCCGGAGCACCCAACTGAGGTACGGCTGACCGACAGCGGGCGCCAGGTTACCGGCGGCGGCGGGATTACGCCGGATATCGTCGTGGATGCACCGAAGCTCACGAAGTTCCAACAACTGCTCTTTCGTGGTGATGTGCTGTTCCCGGCAGAAACCGGCGCGGGCGGGTTCACGCGTTATTTCCTGGGAACCAAGCCAACTGTTGCAAAAGATTTTGAAGTCGACGACAACGTGATGCATATGTTCCGCGAATATCTGAGCAAACACAATGTCCGTTACACGGAACCCGAAATAGCGGAGAACCAGGACTGGATCAAGCGCAAGATCAAGCAGGAAGTGTTCATGTCCGTGTTTAACATGCAGGAAGGTTTCAAGGTTCTGCTGGAAGGCGACCCGCAGGTGCAGAAGGCCGTCGAAGCCATTCCGCAAGCGCGCGCGCTTTACCAGAACGCGCGCAGGGTTGTGGCGCAGCGCATCGCCGCGTCAGGATCGGTCGACCAGCCGTAAGTTCTCTGTGACTTTTGGGCTTAGGCGTCTTGCGAGCGGTACGACTCACCTGATACAATAAGTCTCAGCGGCAGAAGGCGTTACCAACTGACAAGGGAGCTCCGGCAAGAAGCAAGAGCGACGTCGTGAGTCTGGACAAGTCGTTTGAGAGAGTCCGATCAGGGAACGGCAATTGTTAATTGCGACATCTGACCTTTGTCGGACGGGGTCCGTTTGATCATCACGTGTCCCGTGGCGCCCTGGACGGTTACGCCCAACAGTACCTTCCCCTGTGCTGTATCGGGACAGGCCGTGACCGGAAATTCCACACCGATAAAGTCGCTATCCAAGGCAACCATCTGGATTCGTTTTTCATAGCAAAGTTTCACTCCTGGCACCTCCGATGAGTAGGTGCTCAGCTCTACTGTTGCCGTTGAGCCAGAGGGTATGTTGCCGCGTACAACTAGGCTGGCCTTTACAACTGCCTGGCTTGGTTTGTCCTTCGCGTGGATAGTATGTGGTTCAACCGCGACTGAAACAACTTGAATGTACGAGCCCTCCTGTGACCCTGCTTCGCCCTTGGCTTCGGGTGTGCCACCGGGGAGCAGTCTTGCGTGAAAGCGGATAACTCGAAACTCATTCGCCCCTCCCAGCGTCCATCCATAGCCTGTTCCCATATGTAGCGCTATTTCATCAAACGCTTCTCGCAGAGTTCGTCCGTCCGATGAAAAACTCCAGGGACGTGAGAAGCCAGGCAACGCACCGGACTGCGAAAATGCGATCTGTTCGAGCGACCCGGCCAGCGCCGCTGTCGTGCTGAATATGCCTTCCGCGGGATCGGAGATCTCTACAATTGTGTCAGATAGGCGCCGATTCATGAAGTATTTGTCACCCAGAACGGAGGTGTTGCGCGGGTAGACGTTAATGATCTGCTTGTATCTTGACCAGCTAAAGCGCGGGTCTAGCGAACATAGGTAATTGAGAACATCTTGGATCGTTCCACCTGGTACATGTGAAGTAAACCGCACGTATGAGATATTTGCATCTGATAGGCGTTCTTTCAGAGGGAGCTCAACCGCGATGCCAAGTTCAGTTTGGCCATCAATTTTGGCTAGGCCGTCAACAAAGGTCTCGTTTAGCAGTTCAAAGCCGCCCAATCTTTTGTCCAAGGGATCAAGTGTGTCCTGCGATCGTATAGCAAACCCGCCCGGTATCGCTAGTGTTGATAAAATTGCCAGAACCGCGGTTGGTTTGATCACGGGTGGGAGCCTCCCTTGCTCGATTAATGTGTGCAGCTAAAGGTTCCGTTATTGGTGACTGTTATCGTTGTGGCTGAGTAGTTGAGAGTGTTGTTGCGGACGAAGATGCCCCCCACGAAGATCTCCTGAGTGTCGACCTCACTGGCATTAGACGGGATAGGTTGGTTGCTAATGAGAGCCAGTCTGTCTGTAAACTCGCTGTTTGGATCTGTAGCCCCTGTACCCGTATGAGTCGTAGCCCCAGGCATGTTGGTGCTGCTTACAGAAATACTCTCTGGCACCGAAATGCCGCTGAAACCCGGCTGAAGGATCTGTCCACCAGGGCATGTGTACGTATCGTAGGTCAACCGGTAGTCATATCCGTACTTGCCACTGGGAGGGGGAACCGAAATTTGAGTGTTTAGTGCAAGATAGACGAAAATCCTGGAGGTCGCGGTCGAAGTCGCTGTTGCCGATTGGGTACCGACCGAATAGTTCACCGTGAGAGTCGTGTCTCCCACGGAAGTGCTCGGGTTTATGCCGGACATGTTTACGACGTCGGAGGACGGGTTGTCAAAGGAGATCCGACCCGTGGGGCTGGCGGTCCAACTGTAGTTTCCCCCATCGGGCTTCCCGACCGCCTGCTGGAGCACTTTTGGGATAGTAGGGTCACTGCCCACGAAGGCAAAACTGGAGGCGCCTGTTATTGCAACGCTGGGCGTGACGTTGGCGCCGCCTTGGGGGCAGCGTCGCAGGGCCGGGCAAAGCGGGTAGTGGGCGGTGCTTTCGATGTCTCCGCATGTGTTCGTCGTGGTCGATCCCTCATTCTGAGGAGTGTGGGTACCATAGTAGTCGACGGTGACGATAGAAGTGGCCTGACTGCTCCAGTCACCGTAAAAGCTGCTGGTGACGTCGTCGTATCCTTGGCTGCAGACATTGTAACCCCATACGCCATCGGCGACCGGGGAACCTTGAAACCCGAGGTTGATGGGGTCGTACCAAAGTATAGCCGCATTGTAGCCGCAGCAGACGCCACAACCGTAGGCCGCATGGCCGTAGGTTTTGTCGTAAGTGATTTTCCCTTCGAACAGCGTGCCGAGGCCGGTGTGCGTTAGGTCACGAATCTCAAAGGACCCTGACGTGGCGGTGGGAGGTAGCGTGTTGCCATTTTTGTCGGCCACGTGTTCGCGAATGAGCTTGCCGATATCAATCCACATTTGTTCGTCCGGCTGGAGGGTCTGCACCAGTTCGTATTTCTGGGTCCCTTGATTATAGAAGATGGTTAAGGCTGCTTGGGTTGGCTGGGTGCCGCCATTGCCTGCGGTGATGATGGAGCTATGATACGCTATAGCGCTCACTAAAATTGACGAATCCTGCGGTCAGGTAAATTGAAGGGGCCGGCCAGACGTTCGACTGCACATTGTTGTAAGTGCAGTTGGGTTGCGGGGAAACTCTTCCTTTCCAAGTAGGGGTTGCGATGTTCCTGCACCGGCGGCGCGCTGGCGCAGAACAGGTGTGCGCAAAAAAATCCCTGCGTACCCTCTCGACACCGAAGTGTCGATCGGGTAGCAGGGATGTGTGTGTAATGAGATTTCCATCATAAGCCAGAACCTGGGTTTTTAGTCGTCAAAATCCAGGAGCAGTTTCGGAGCGGCCCGGATTGGTATCGCCGCAGCGGCATCCGCGCTCTGGTCGGGGCGTATTACATCCTGTTGCGGTCGGTCCTCCGCACCCACCCCTATCTGCGACCCTGTCTGTGCCGTTGCCGCGAGTGCCGGATTTTCTTCCTGACCCATCCCCGGAACGCCGGGCGCAGGGATCTGCGCTGTCCCTTTGGGTGCCGCAAGGTGCACCGGAAGCGAAATTCCACTCAGCGCAGCGTGGCCTACTACCGCACTGCGGAAGGCAAAGAGAAAAAGAAACTGCAAAACGGCAAGCGCGGCCGAGGGGCTGGCCCAGGCCGGCAGCCCGGGGAAGGCCAGGGGATGCACTTCGACGCGGACATCGTCCGCTATCTGGCCATGGTGGTCAGTCGGATCGAGAGGCGGCGGGTAAGCGAGTGGGAGATCCGCAAGATGTTGGCAAGGGCGGTGAGACAACACCGCATGGCCCGCCGTCGCCGAATCGATTATGTTCTGCACTACCTCACGAACAACAGTTCCTAGGAGCGGGATGGAACGCGAAATCGAGCTGGCGGCCTTGGATTTGAGGTACGAGAGCTACCGGATGAGGAATCCGGCGGCGGAGGCGCGCTTGTTGGCTGCGATTGCCGAACGTGGAATCGAGGAGCCTCTGGAGGGCGTGGATCACACGTCGCAGAGCATTTTACTGAACGGGTTCAAGCGCTATCGCTGTGCAGTGAAGCTGGGGATGAGTATGGCGCCGTACGCTTCTCTGGGAGAAGAGGAAGCCGCGGCCATTCTGAATCTTCTGCGCGAGTCGAATGACCACTCGCTGAGCATTCTGGAGCAGGCGGCCTTCCTCGACCAGCTGCGCAAGCTCGGGTCGGGCAGCGTGGCCGATCTGGCCGAACGGTTATCGCGCAGCAAGTCTTGGGTGAGCATGCGGCTGGGGCTGCTCGCGGAGATGAGCCCGCGGGTGCGAGAGAAGATCTTCAGCGGCGCTTTTCCGGTTTATCCCTACATGTACACGCTGCGGCAGTTCATGCGCATGAACGGGGTCCACAAGCAGGAGGTCGAGGAGTTCGTAGTGGCCTTGAGCGGGAAGAAGCTCAGCGTGCGGGACATCGAACAACTAGCGCACGGTTACTTTCGCGGGCCCGCTTCTCTCCGCCAAGCCATCCGCGACGGGCATCCGGGGCAGGTGTTGGAGGTGATGCGGCAGGTGCCCGAAGATGCGGACGGGTGCAACGAGTTTGAACGGATGCTGCTGAAGGACCTGGAACTCACCGACAAGTACATGCGCCGGGTGATGGGCAAGAGCGAGGACCGGCGCCTGAAGACCCCCGCCTTTCACGCCCAGGCGAATCTGCTGACGGCTGGAATCTTGAGTCAGACACAAGCTTTTTCCGACAGCGTAAGGAAACTCCATGATCGAAGCGGACAAGCGCAAAGCGGTGTTTCTGCTGCACCAGGAGGGCATGAGCATAAACGAGATCGCGCGCCGGCTGCATCTCAGCCGCAACACGGTGTGCACGATCCTCAAGCAAAAGGGGGAGATGCCGGTCCCGACACGCAAGCGCAAGGTCCGCCTTGATCGCGAGCTGCTCGAACGGCTGTATAGGGAATGCGAGGGCCGGGCGCAGCGCGTCCACGAGAAGCTGACCGAGGAAGAAGGCATCCAGATCCCCTACTCGACCTTGACCCGCTTGCTGCGCGAGCTGGGCCTGAGCAAAGAGCCATCGACCCGCTGCGATCGCGTGCCCGACGAGCCGGGTGCCGAGATGCAGCACGATACCAGCACCTACCGGATCCGCCCGGGCGACAGGCTAACTCTGGTGATTGCCAGCCTGCTCTATTTGCGTTACTCGAAGCGGCGGTACTTGCAATTTTTCCGAAAGTTCAACCGCTTCCGCATGAAATGCTTCCTGCACACAGCCCTGATGTTCTGGGGCTATGCCGGGCGGATCTGTGTGATCGATAACACGAACCTGGCCCGTCTGAGGGGCACCGGGCGGAATGCGGTGATCGTGCCGGAGATGGCCGCCTTCGCCACCGCGCACGGCTTCCGATTCGTCTGCCATGAAAAGGGGCATGCCAACCGCAAAGCCGGCGAGGAACGCAGCTTCTGGACCGTAGAAACGAACTTCTTCCCGGGACGCCACTTTTCCAGCCTGGAAGATCTGAATCAGCAAGCCCTCGAGTGGTCCACGGTCCGCATGGAACATCGCCCGGTGTCTAAAACCGGGCTGATTCCTGCGCAAGCCTTCGAGCAAGAACGTGCCGCGCTGGTGGCCTTGCCTGCCCATCTTCCCGCTCCCTACCTGTGCCATGAGCGGAAGACCGACCAGTACGGCTATGTGCCTCTATGCGATAGCTGTAAAGCAGCTTTACGCAAGCCACTACTTCGAAACCGCTCTCGATCTAACCGTCTGCGTCCGAGACCAAGAGCATCCGGAGCATCCCGGCATTTACTTAATCACCCTCAAGGGTTCCCAGCAGGCGGGGTTGACCGGATTAAAAGGGGGCATCGTGAGGAAAGTAGCTGTTGACAAAACACGCTCCTCGCTGGAACGAGTCCTCGGATCTATCAAGCAAAAGTTGGAAAGCCAGAACCGACTAGAGTTTCGGGAAGGCTCTTGAGCTGGTGGAGATGTATGCCATTACCTGATCGCCGCACTGCAAGAATATTGTTGACAATCCTCGTCTTCGCACTCGTCCTTGGCATTCTCTACGTCGCACGCGCGGTCATCGTCATCTTTGCTTTTTCGATTCTTTCCGCTTATTTGATTGATCCTGTCGTCCGATTCCTGCAGCGCCATTCATTGTTTTTCAAAAACCTGAGAGGGCCGCATGTGGTGGAAGCGTATCTAACCTTCATCGTTCTGCTGGCACTGGTTTTTCATGGGCTCGCGCCGGAATTCCACAAACACCCCGGGCGATTCGTGGACCAAATGTCTGCGCTAGCTGGCAGATTTTCCACGGGTGAAATCGCCGACGACCTCGGGAGCAACTTTGGTTGGAGCAACACCCAGACGTTTCGTATCAAGACATTTCTGCAGCAGCATCGAGCGAGTATCGACAATACGATGAAGGAAATGGAACGATTTGCGTCCACGGCGATCGCTGGAACCCTGGTCATCCCGATCCTGGCGATTTTCTTTCTCAGCGACGGCGAGAAGCTGGCGAACCACATCGTCCATCTTATTTCGACAAGCGAGAGCTACGAGGCCGTGCGTGTCATGGCTGCCGAACTGCACGTTATGCTCCAGCACTACATCCGCGCGAAGGTATTGCTCGGCCTGCTGTCGCTCAGTTTCTGCACCGCGGCGATGCTCGCGCTGGGCTATTCGAATGCCCTGACGTTAGGTGCGTTGGCCGGAATGCTTGAGTTTATTCCGGTGGCGGGCTGGGTGATCGCAGCCGGCACGATTGTTACCGCCGGCCTACTCGGTCACTCGCACTGGATCTGGTTTCTCATTCTACTCTGCGTGTGGCGCATCCTTATGGATTACTGGATCTCCCCCCGCGTCATGGGGCATGAGTTGGAGATTCATCCGCTCCTAGCAATATTCACGGTAATGGTGGGTGGCGCGGTCGGCGGAATCATCGGGATCTATCTTTCCATTCCCCTTGTTGCCACGCTGCGCGTCATTTACCGCGGATTCCCCACCCGGTCGACTAGCAGAACACGGCTTTTGCATGAGTTTACCGCGAGCCCGAAGCAGCAAGCCACAAGTCCGTAGGGTTCATGCTAGGAATCTCAGGGGCACTAAGGACTCCATTGCTTTCCTTTCAATGACTTAGAAGGCCGGGCTGCGCCGCAAACTCCTTTGTTATCATATAGTCGGTGAATGCGAATCCCATGAGGTGGCGCTAAACCCTCAAGTTCCCGGATGAGTCTTGTAGCGATTTTGTCGATTTTGAGCGACCGAATCTTCGGTTCCAGCGTGGACCGCGATATGCCGAGCTTGGCTGCCGCCCCCGTGGATCCGAACGCGCGCCCGTCTTGGCGCTTTCGATCATCCCGGAGGCGTGGGCAGAGGTCGCGTAGCAGTTGATGGGTTACGTCGCGGACGGATTTTTCAGACGGAGACCGCGCTGTGTTCGTGATGGACTCTGCTACCCGTTTTTGTTCACGCAGTAATCTTTCTGGGCCACTGTCAGGGACGGTCGCAACGAACAGGAGCGCCGTAATATTGCGCATCCTCTTGATAGACGGTTACTTCAACCGTAAAGTCATCAGACGGCCATATCCACCTAACCGAGTCAGAGAGACGAAAGCCTCTCTGACTCGGATTCCTTGCTCAATCCACCTTGGACAAATACACTAGCGGCCAACTCAGGAGGACCGCCATAAAACTCTCAGTCTTCTGCGGAGTGAGCGTCGATGGCTTTCTGGCCCGGCCAGACCATGCGCTCGATTTCTTAGATGCGGGCGGGCAGGAGCCTCACGGCTTTGAGGAATTCTACGGCAGCGTCGATGTGGTCGTCATCGGCCGGAAGACCTTCGAAGTTGTACTGAAATTTGGGTCGTGGTTTTACGGGAAAAAGCCGGTATTTGTACTGAGCAGCCGTCCGCTCGACTTCTCATCAGTCGAAGGCGGCGTGGTCGAGCAGATGTCGGGAGAACCGGCCGAAATCGTAAGGCAGCTCAAGTCCCGCGGCTTCAAACACGCTTATATAGACGGCGGCGTTACCATTCAGAGATTTCTTGCGGCGGGATGTATTGACCGACTGGTGATCACACGCGTGCCAGTACTGATCGGTGTAGGTATTCCGTTATTTGGCCCGATACCGCGCGACATCAGTCTTCGTCATGTGGCGACGCGCTCCTATAAAGGCGGCCTGGTGCAGAGTGAATACGAAATTGGCGCTGAGGCACAGATACAGTGAACGACCAATCATCGTCGCTACCGAGGGAAATTGAAGCCCACTATCTAGAAACCAGAGAGTCCGAACGTCTATCCGAGGCTCATGGCGAGCCGGAACGGCTTCGAACACTGGAGATTCTTGCTCGAGTTCTTCCGCCCGCACCCGCAGTGCTTTTTGACGTCGGCGGTGCGGCCGGAGCCTACGCCTTTCCACTTAGCGAGCAAGGATATGTGGTTCATCTCATCGATCCCGTTGAAATTCATCTAGAGCAGGCAAAAGCCCGTTCCACATCGTCAGGTGTTAAGCTCGGCTCAATCACCAAAGGCGACGCGCGCCGCCTAGCGGCTCCGTCTAACAGCGCCGATGCAGTTCTTCTGTTAGGTCCCTTGTATCATCTTGTTGAACGTGCAGATCGACTGATCGCCCTTCGTGAAGCTCGCCGCATCCTCAAGTCTCAGGGCGTCCTAGTCGCAGCCGCAATTTCGCGTTTTGCTTCGCTCATCGACGGACTGGCGAGAGGATTCTTTCGTGATGCTGAGTTTCGCAAGATCGTAGCAAGTGACCTGGCGACAGGTCAGCACCGCAACTCGACGAATCAAGCTGCTTATTTCACGACTGCCTACTTCCATCGCCCTGAAGAGTTGGCAGCCGAAGTTCATGACGCCAGTTTTGCTGATATCCAAATATTTGCTGTTGAGGGTCCAGTGTGGAGCACAGCGCATCTCGGCGAGGCTTGGGATGACCCCGCGCAACGAAAGAGCCTGATGGAGTTCTTGACTCTAGTTGAGCGAGAGCCCTCGGCCCACGGTGCCAGTGCTCACCTGTTGGCAGTGGCCCACGGAGCGTGATGGGAGCCATTGCCAGGCGCGGAGTTGAGATTCTCTTCGTTGACTATGGCACTTGTCATTTTCCTTCGCGGTATCAACGTCGGCGGACATAGGACGTTTCGCCCTAGAGTCCTGGCAAGGCGACTGAGCGGCTATGACGTTGTGAATGTCGGCGCTGCTGGCACGTTTGTCGTTCGCAAACCGGGTTCCACGGAAAAATTCCGTGCTGAATTGCTGCACCTGTTGCCCTTCGAGGCCGAAGTCGTATTCTGCGACGGTCGTGATCTTCTTCTCTTAGCGAAGGATAATCCATTTGGCACTGAGCCGTCACGCGCTGATGTTGTTCGATTCGTGAGCATTTTGTCGAAGGCCGTCCGCGTCATGCCCTCCATCCCAATCAGTCTTCCCCCAGGTGGAGACTGGTTCGTGCGAGTGATCGCGTCGAAGAACCGGTTCGTGCTCGGAATGTACCGTCGGCACATGAAGACAATCGGCTATCTCGGCCAGATCGACAAGCTGTTCGGTGCGCCGGTGACCACGCGCAACTGGAACACAATCCTTGCGGTCGTGCGGATTTTGAAAGGCCAGGAGTAAAAGGCCACGAATTAGTTTCATCCGTTGACGATTCCACAGCATTAGCCCACAATCCCTTTCCAGACACAATCGCTGACAACCGGAACGGTCATTAGCCGGTTTCGGTAGCAGCGCGCAACAGCACTCCACTGAAAACGGCGACGTGAATCGCGACGTGCTCAGTCCGATTTGCAGACAAGTTGGAATCCCGGTCGGCACGATGCATGCATTCCGCCATGGTAGAGTATCGGCGATAGAGAGCGGAGGGATGCCACGGAAAATCATCAAGCTGGAAATCGGGCACAGCAGTCTGCGCATGAGCGAACGCTACACGCACTTCACTCCGGAACAGCGCAAGGCTGCGGCTGAAAAGCTGGCCGTTTGATTGTCCCAAGATTCTCCCAAAGAGTGTTGATGCTACAATGGTTGCGGGCTGAAACGGTGGGCGAGTAGCTCAGCTGGGAGAGCGCCTCGTTCGCAACGAGGAGGCCGGGGGTTCGAATCCCCTCTCGTCCACCAGATTCTAAAGAACTTAACCTGCTTTAGGAAATACGATTACCGGGGCGTACGGGGCAACTGGGCGTGCCGGAAGCTCGAACCCCATCCCTATCCTCTCAGCCCACTCGAGTCGCCAATCACGCTGTTTGAGTAGTTTCTTGTAGCGTTCGGAGACATGCGTTGGTGCGTGTCCCGACCAGAAGTGTTGCAGGGCCTTCGGGCACTCCGCCGTCTCGAGCTGCGTGATGCGGAACCGCCGAAAGATGTTGAACCCACCCTTTTCGTGCTCGATCTTTTTCAGGATGGGATGAAGGCTGTCTTGGAGAGTGTTCGACTGGAGGAGCTGCTTCCCCGTAGAGGTGCAAAACAGAAGCCCCGAGGTGCGGCTGCCGATGAAATCCCGCAGCATTGCCGCGAGGGGCGTGCAGAGGTCAATGTCTCGTTCCCCGTGCTTCGTCTTTAGATTTGGCTGGATTTTGCCGCGCTTCGCTTTTTGGCGAACGTAGAGCGTGCGGCAGTCTTCCGAGATGTGCTTGCCAATTTCGAGGCCGAGCGCTTCTCCGGCCCGCAGAGGGCCACAGCCCCCGAGGAGTGCGTAAAGAACACGGAACTGTCCGTCCGCATACCGTAGAATTTCCGCCATTCCTTCGGAAGTTGTAGAAGGTTGATTTTGTTTTTCGATGATTGGTGCATCGATGAACTCCTCGTTCCATTTTCGCGGAAACAGTTCTTCGGCTTTTTCGTTGATGGCTGAAGCCACCACGGCCTTGACGATGTTCGAATAGTCCCGAATCGTTGATGGCGCCAAGTGGGAAATGTGGTCCACGAAGTCTCTCATCGCCAGATTGTTCACATCTGTCAAGAGTCTGTCCCCGAAAAATGGGAAAATCCACTTGTCGAGGGCATAGCGCCTTGTGTCGATAGTTGTTTGTTCGAGTGGATTACGTTTGCGGTTGGCCAAGGACTTGAGCCAGATCTGACCCTGATCCTTGAAAGTAATGGTAGAAGTTGCTTCGATGAACGTTTGAGTAGAATTGATGCCGAGTTGCTCAAGCTTCTCGGCGGCTGCCCGTTCTGCGATCGTGCGTGTGCGACAGATCCCAAGGCAAACTTTCTGCTTCCTGGGATTTGCATCCCCCGGTACATCCCGCCAGAATTGCACGTAGGCAGGGTCTTTCGGAAGCCACGCATCCGACCGGTTTCTCCCCTCTTGATAGATGTAGCCTTTCTGGTACGTGCGCCGTGCCAAGGTTTTGCCCCTTCGGCGCGGTGCCACAATCGGGAGAATTGTAACAGCTTCGCTCACAGTTGTATCAACTGGAAGCTCGTGAGGTCACACCAGGAGGAGCGCGAACAATCGGGGTTCCTTGCTCACGAGCCAAAATCGCACGCTCTGTTGCAAACAAGAGCCTGTTCCCAGTCACCTCACACTTCGGCTTCGATCCGTCGATCATTCTTGTGTATGCTCTAGATTCCCTCTTTCCATGGACGCGTTCCGTCTAGAGTCTTCGGTTGGTGGTGAGACCCTCAAGCTTCGCTTCCATCCGTCTCCGATTCGCGATCGCGTCGTAGACTTCGAACACCTCTGATTCTGCAAAGCCTTGCCGCTGCGCCAGCGTATGCTGTCGAGTGACCTTTTGATCTCTTGAGGCCCACAGCTTTATCGCCTTTAGACCAACCCAACCCTATCCAACTGTTCAAATAGATCATGTTGCACGACTAACAAACGCTGCTTGGTCATGATCGTGAAATCCGATCCCTTCACGGCTTCGTCGAAGGTCAGTTTGCGCGAGATCATTTCTTCCATATCTCGACCAAAGGTATCCGCAGTTCGCCGCGCGATCGCCACTGACCCGTGCAGCTTGTTCGCGTGCCTCTTGCAAACCGCCATATCCGCAAACCCAGCCCCATCCTGTAGCACCGGGCCAAAATATTCGTTTAGCCACACCACGATGTTCTTTTCCCGCGTGGTCTCTGCAAGCGCCTCGAAGCCGCTTAGCGTATCGTTCAGCGACTGCCCCCCAGTGATCACCGAATGGATGAAAACGCGCTTCCCTTTCTGTCGCAAATGATCGAGGGCATGGTTTTCGAGGATGTAGTGCCACAGAGGAATGAAAGTCGAGGCACCGGTGTCCACCACAAACGTGCCCTCTTCTTTCAGGAATCGCTCCATAAGCAGATCGAACTCCCGCTGGTCAATGCTTCCTTCCCTCAGAAGATTCAGACATTCCACCCGCAAACCTCCATATTCAGAGAAGGTTTGATTCACTGGATCTGCGTCAATTCCACACACATCCTGACCCTTCGACGAAAGATACTGAGACAAGATGGCCGAGATCAGACTCTTTCCCACGCCTCCCTTCCCCTGCAGCGCTATGTGAATCGCCGTTCTGCCGCTTCCGTTACCGCTTGCCTTTGTCATTAACTGCCTCCCTTCTGCTCATCACCTTTCTCTGGCTGTTCGTTCCTCGCCAATGAAATCCAGGTCGGTTCTCCTCCAACCGTCTTAGATTTGCTAGCGGGTCGCGTCCTTCAACGTTCAACGGCTCGCTTTGTTGCAGCGGTTCCTGCGGCGAAGAGACGTTGCTTTTTTCCCAATCGCGTGGCGCGGTTGTTTTCTTGCTTCTTCTTGCGCGCCAGACGGTCATCTGAAAAACCCGATAGGCCATAGCTAGGCCTTTCTTCTCGAGCGCTACCCAAATGTCCTTCAGGGTTTGTCCAGAGCTGAGAGCTGCTTCGATGCTTGGGAGGAGAGACCGTATGAGTGCGGCCTTTTTCCTGGGCGTGGCGGCCGCCAGGTCATTTAAGCAGGCGCGGTACTCGTTGAGCGTTGACATATGGCACGTTGCTCAGTATGGTGTATGTATATAGCATGCTGATTCGCACGCGTAAAGCGAAAAAAAGAGCGGAGCTCGGCACACTCTACGAATGTCATCACTACTTCATCATCGGGAAACGAATGGATACGGTTGCCAGCGCAAACCTTCAGTCGATCAGCGTTTGTCCTCCGAGAAAAACACTCTGAAACGCAAATAACAGGAGGAACGAAAGAATGTGCGTGAATTTATGCGTCGAAGCTGGGTATTGGAACATAAAGGGATGTGGCCATGCTGCGCAGGATTTTAGGGCTAACTGAAACCGTTTCATGCTCATGGGCGGTGGCTGCTTTCGAGCGATTTGTGCCACAAATGCGCCACCAACTAAGAGAGGAGGCAATCCGATGAAAAAACATCGAATCGAGCGGAATTTGTTGTTCCCGAGCAAGGAATTTCGCGACCGCGTGCGCTCTGCTGCCAGTGAGCGCGGCTTTCGCTCCGAACAGGCCTTTATCCTCACTGCCTGTGAGCTCGAACTTCGGCAGGGCGATAACACGGAAGCGACAGCCCAGCTAGAGGCCCGCATTGCGGCCACCCTCGCGAATATGGCAAAGGAGGTACAGTCCCTATTCACTTTGGTACACACCCAAGTTGCCCTCACAAATTCGCTGTTGCAGTACGTTCTGACCTGCGTAATTGAACCTCCAGAGGAGGTGCTGCCTGCGGCCCGGGCGCGGGCCAGGCTCAGATACGCAAAGATTCTCCGCCTCGCCGCTCAGGAGGTAGCGACGCGGAACAAAGCTACGCTGGAGGAGGTCCTCACGTCTGGGACGCAAGAATGAGAAAGGATGCTCTCGCCCAGCGGCCTCGGCAACCATACGAAAGCAAGGTGAAAACATCTTTTCCACATCCCCTGGTTGAAGCACACACCAGGGCCATGTATATATCGTATGGAAGAGACCGTTGCGGCAGCGCTACTGCGGGAACTCCTCAAAGGATGCTGGTGCAGCCTGTGGCAATCCGGAGAAACGTCGGTTTCGATGTCTTCAACGTCCGCCTGCTGATCGGGCTGGACAAACTGCTTCGTGCCAAGCGCAGGTATCAAGGTGATTTGTCCGCCTCGATCAATGACGCGCTCCTCGCCGTGAACCTCAACACGGTGAAGTTGGTTGCTCTCCAAGGCAAGAAGAAACAAACGGCGAGGGAGACACAGGTGGTGCTCCTGCGCCGTCTGATCAGGAGCCTTCATCGCACAGCAAAGACACGCAACTGCTCCATCAATCAACTCGTGAACAGCGGGTTGGCGGCTCACTACTCGAAAGACGGGCATGGCAGGCTCGGAGGCTCATCTAGGCCAACACG